>Ga0307373_10007473_pt1 | contig 17047 bp, 16 predicted proteins | sample OX2MG_FD_202534 | JGI IMG/M metagenome (GOLD analysis project Ga0307373, IMG submission 202534) | Soil microbial communities from Risofladan, Vaasa, Finland - OX-2 | ecosystem: Environmental > Terrestrial > Soil > Coastal area > Acid sulfate soil | place: Finland: Risofladan, Vaasa | collected... | reverse complement strand
GAGCACGCCAAACGGACTGCCAGTGTTCGCAGTTTTTCGCTGGGTGGTCCGAGCATGAGGTCATCAAGAGCGAGTGGCCGTCAACCCGAAAGCTGCATCCTCCACATGGACAGCACGCTTTCTCGCTATGCGGGATCAGTTGAACCCCACAAAGGGGGCACTGCCCTTCAACCACAATCGAGATTGCGCGTTCAGTGTCCCTCACGGTCCAATTTGTGCCGGGCGAAGCCCGCTTATCTTGCCACCTCCGCCAGGAGGTCGAAAAGGACCAGTTTGGTCCATGGCGTTCAGGAGGATCCCTAGACCCAGATCTCCGCTGTTGGAGCGAGAAAGACAACTCTACGGAGGTCGTCGTCTGCGCCGATCTCGCGAGGGTTCCCGTTGCCTTCCAACAGAGGTCTGTCATTGGGATCGTCGGAGATTAGGAGGGGCCTGCCGTCATCGAGCCGCGCCCTGAGCGAAGTCCTCTCAACACTGAATTCGGCAAACCGTCGTCCCGTGAAGAGGTTCTGCCAGACTTCCTCAGGCTCGGAGTTCCAACCGGGGTCGCGACCGTATTTCTCGCTGAAGATGTCCTGTAGCAGTCGGCCATCAAGGCGCATCCATTCGGCAGCACCCCACACAGCGACGACTAACCACTCGTCCTTGAGGTTGAAGCCGACGAAACCCGGGCCGCCCATTCCGTACATCCCCGCGTAGGGGATCCAGCCAACGATCTCCCTCCCGATAACTTTCGTCGGGTCCAGTGGGGGAGGTTTGAACGAAACAAGTCTGCCAGGGGCGCCCATCCCCGTCTGGGACAGGGGTTGCTTCGGGTCAGAGATCTCATACGTATAGACGAGCATCTGCTTCAGAGCCTAATCCTGTATCTCGTATCGACCGAGCCTGCTTCTTGCTGCCAATTTTTCGTTATGAGACGTAGGAGGTCAATAGGCTCTCATCCACCTAATAAGGCTGCCGGCGGGAAATCCATGAGTCGACATGGTGGAAATGGATGAGGTCGAATATGGGAATTAAGGATGGACGTCCGCCTCCAGAGACGCTAGACCGGTAGTCGTAAGGGAAGGGCCCCGGAAAGGAGGGCGCCTGGCTTGCGGGAACAATGTCGAAGCCGGACTGGAGGGAGAAAGCCGGATGCGGCGGACGGTGGCGATCGTTGTCGGCGCTTTGCTCGTGCTGGGGCTCGCCGCCTTTGCGGGCGCGCGCCTGGCATCGCCCCATTACGGCGTAGCGGCAGTAGCGGCGCCTAAGCCGGCAAGCTGCGGCGACGCCTATCGGGTGCTGAAGCTCGTGCCCTCGCAGATAAGCGCCGCCAACCCCGTCTGCCTCACCCAGTCGCTGCAGCTGAGTGGCGAACTCACTGGTCAGGTCGCCGAGGCCTATACGGTCGCTCAGGACAGCGCAGCGCCGACCCCGATGTGCGCCGAGCCCAAGCGCTGGAGCAGCTTTCCGACAGCGCTGCTCGCGTTCGTCGCCGGCGGCAAGGCCTATCGATTGCGGATATCAATACCAGGCAGCTCCGAGCACCAAGCGGTGACCATCAACAGCGTCAGCAACGTGGTCGAGCTTGCCTCGATCTCGGATCCCAGCCAGGACTGGCACCAGGGCACCGGCAAGGTGACGCTGAACGCTGACGGCATCACCGGGACGCTCGACGTAAACGTCCTTCAGGATGTCAGCGGCGCGGTGCCGGTGCACATCAGCGGCCAGTGGGCCTGCGGCGCGCCGTTGCCGCTGCCGGCGTTTGTTGCGAGCGCGCCCTGCGCGAACTTTTACGCCCTAAACCAGCTTCGCGCTACCGACGTGGCGAGAATGAAAAAGAACGCCTGCCACGCAGAAGGCCTGGCCTTCAGCGGTGACGTCAGCGCCCAGGTGGAGCATGCGGTCACCGACCGCACGATTGCGCCCACCCCCGGCTATGGCGGTGACAACTACTGCGGCAGCGTCGGCGAGCAGTACACAGCGACACTCAAGTTCTCGATCGGGGACGAAAGCTTCCTGCTCGATCTGGGCGCCGACCAGTACCCGGGAGTGACGGCTGGCCGATACACGGCCCAGTCCGGGACCTCGGTCGGAGTGGTGTTGTTCCTGGGCCACGCCGATCCGGCCAACCATGGTGAGTTCGTCACTGATGACCAGATCTTCTGGGTCGGCAGCGGCGGCAGCTTCACCATCGCCCGCGACATGAAGTCGGGCACCGTCGACGCCACCGTCAGCAGTCTGAGTAGTGGAAGCACGGTCCGGATCAAGGGCAGCTGGCGCTGCGCCGCTTGAGCGCAAAAGTGTCGAAGCGGCCTCCAACTGGGCTGGTCTACGGCCTCTCCGCGCTCATCCTGGCCGGGGTCGTGATCACCACCGCGGCCTTCGGATTGGGCGTCCGGGTCGCCTACGGCAACGGCATCGACGGCAAGCTCGGCAGCCAGGTCGAGCGCGACTTCGTCGGTGACCAGAACGCCGAAGCCACGGCGCTATCGAACAGCGATCGGGGCGCATTCGGCAGCCGCTTGACCGGCAATGCGCTGGTGGATGTGAGCCAGCAGATCAGCGACCAAACGGCCGCCGGGCCAGCGCCGAGCGTGACCTTTCAGGCCGGCTCGCTCACCATCCTGCGGGCTCAAGACCCAGTCGACCCCAGCCTTCTCATCGAGGTCCAAGAGGACGGCACCAAGACCATCACGCCGGCGGCCGGTCCGAATTCGGTTCCGACCCCGCTGACGATCAATTTCCACGGCGACTTCTGGCTCCGCCAGGACGCCTCCGGCCGCTACCTGATCGCCGACCAGAGCATCCAGAACCAGCCCGCGTCAAACCTGCCGGCATTCGCGCTGGTGGCCGTGGCCCTGGCATGGATCGCGCTCGCCGCGCTGTTGGTTCGACGCCGGCAATCGCGAGCGATTCCAGCCCCGGCGGCTAACGGCCTGGCCGCCATGGTCGCCGCCGTCGCCGAGGCGCCAGCCGCTTACGAGCCGATCCCGGCGGCAGGCGGTCCCTCGCCGCAGGTCGTCATCCGCACCTTCGGTGGCCTGCAGCTTCAGCAGGACGGCCAGGAATGGGCGTCGGCTTTGAAAGGGAGGTCGGTCACCGCCTTCGTCTGGTTGCGCCTTCTGCTGGAAGCGATCCGGGACCCCAACTCTCGTCCGTCAAGGGATGAACTCGGCCGCCAGGCTAGCCCTGGATATGATCGCGAGAACCAGCTCAAGCAGATGCGCAACGTCGTATACAAGCTCCGCGAGCTGCCAGCCGCATTGCGCGATCGGATCCGGGTCGAGCCGCAGCTCATGAGCTTCAAGCTGGATGGCTGCAATATCGACGCCATCAACCTTCTTCGCGTCAGCGCCGAGTGCGCGGGTCGAAGTGTTCTCGCTCTCTCACAGCTGGCTCGGGTGCGGCGGACGATCGACGCTACTGCGGGTGTTTTTCTTCCCGAGTTCGAGTCGGTCGAAGACATCGCCACTGACCACCATCCCACCTGCACCGATCTGATCCGCGAGCAGCGCGAATTGCTGGCCGGCAAGCGCCTCGAGTTGATCGTCTGGCTAGCCGACTCGTATACGGCGACCAATCGGCAGGCTGAGGCGATCGCGATCCTGGAGCCGGCGTTGACGGACCAGTCCGCTCGCGCTGACCTGCGCGCCCGCCTAACCGCCGCCTACAGCCGCGCCGGCGGCGGCGCCGACGCCGCCGGACTCGATGCCCGACAAGCCTCTGGTTGGCGGCCGCACTAGGGCTGATTCCACCTCGGTCAGGCTCCTGACGCGTCTCGCGCTGAGATCAGAAGTCGCAGATAAGTCTCCAGAAGTCGCAGATAAGTCGCTAGAAGTCTTCCTTTTTTGGCCGCCTCGATACAGATAAGAGAAGTAGAGGGCGCAGGTGCCCGACACCGATATCTGAAACGAGGAGGACGAATGGAAGCTAGCGACGCGGAGCACTCGGCGACATCCATCAAAGCGCCCTCGGTCGGCCTCAGTTGGTCAGCCTTGCTGGCCGCCTATCGGCTCGGGCCCAAAGAGCAATGGTCAGGTCTCCTGCTCGAGCGCCTGGGCCCCTGGCTGACCAATGCCCGCCAGGCGCTGGTCGCGGCCGCGCCCTACCTCGATGACGAAGACATCGCCCAGCAGCTGGCGCTCGAAGTGCTGCGCATCGCCGCTCGATGGCAGCCGCTTTGCGAGGACAGCTGGATCCCGCGCAAGCTGGTCGAGGACGCGGAGCGGCGGGTGCGCAAGACACTCAAGCGCGAGCGCTCGCGCTCGTCACGCGCGGTCGAACTCAGCGACGAGATCGAGGCGCCTGAGCCGGCTGAGCTTGATCTCGTCTTCGACACGCCGATCGGCAAGGCCCTAGCTGCGGACCTGCGCCTGATCTACCGCGTCAAGATCCTCGGCGAGCCGGTCGCGGCGCTCGCCGAGGACGCTGGCATCACGCCAAGGCAGATGCGCCAGCGCGTGCGCAACGCGCGGCAGCGGGCGCGAGCGGCAATTTTGACCGGAAACCAGCACGCCTGATGGCGGCCCTGAAACCGGATCCGTCGGTGCGCGCTCAGATCAAGCTCCGCCTGCCTCGCGAACAGCGGGCTGAGCTGAAAGCTCTGGCTGCTGACCAGCACCTCTCGGTCAGCCGGCTGCTTCAGCTCCTTGTGAGGCGTGAGCTCGGGGAAGCGAGCTTAGAAGTCGGCAGCCGGCGCGACGAATCGGTGATCCGCGACGCCGCCATCCTGATCGCGATCGAGCAGGTCCTGAAGCTGCAGGAAGCGACGATTCCGGGCGGCATCACGCGTTCCCGCCAGCTCCTGGACGCGGCGGCGGATGCGGCAATCGCGCGGCTGGCGAGCACCGAAGCCATCCTTGCGCGCGGAGATCGGAAGTGAGGTCGGCCCGCTCGATCCTGGCGCTCAGGTACACCCCGGTCTCGGTTGCCGGCGGGGTGCGCAAGGCGGTCGGCGGCTTCCTGCGTTACGTCCAGTTCCGCGACCAGCACGCCGAACCCGAGGCTGCCGGTCTCGACGCCTTTGTGCGCTATGTCGCCCACCGCGACCGCACCTCGCCCGGTGGCCGCGTCTTCGGCCCTGACCTAGACGTCGAGGTCGACCGTCGCCGGCTGGTGGACTACGTCTCGCGCTCGATTAAGGGACTGGCGCCGAAATGGGTCAAGGGAGCCGACGGCAAGTTGGTGGACCAGCAGCGCGCCGTCTATCAATTGATCCTGTCGCCAGAGGACTGGCGCGGCCTTGATCTCCGTCGCCTGGCCGGTGCGGCGATGACGCAGCTGGAGGCGGACGCCGGCCCCGGCGGCATCGGTCCCTGGTTTGCCGCCGAGCACCGCAACACCGCCCACCACCACGTCCACATCGTGCTGGCGGCACGGCGGGAGCTCGCGCCCGGCAAGTTCCAGTCCGTGCTCATCACGCGCAGCCGCCTGCAACGGATGAAGGAAGCGATCGGACGCGAGATCGCGAGCCAGCGCGGGCTGGAAATCGAGCCAGCGGAAAAGACGCCAGCCCTCCGGCCAGCATTGATGGGCGAAAGACGGCAGGTGCCGAGCCATTCAGTCTTGCATTGGCGAAGTCAGCGCCCGCGTCCATTGTTTGGCAGCGCGCGCTCGCGTCCGAGGGGGCACGAGCGCGGCAGCCAGCTCTTCGGCGGCGCGCTGCTTCGGCTGCGTGGGGCGGCGCTCAGCTACCACCACCAGATGCAGCGCGAGCTCGAAGAGGATCTCACCCGTCGCGAGCGCGAGGGCTGGGTGCGATGACGACGATCGCCACCCTTCTCGCCGACCTGCTCATCAACGGCGTCACCGGGCTCATCAACTTGGTTTTGGGCGGATTGTCGTCCGTACGCCCGCAAAGCCACGGCTCCAGTCGCTGGGCCGGCTGGCGCGAGCGCAAGCGCTTGGGCCGCATCTCGAGGCCCGAGGGCGCCGCCGGCGATGGCATCGTGCTCGGCTTTCTCGGCCGCCACCTTTTGCAGTCACCGGCCGAAGACAACGTGCTCCTGCTCGGGGTTCAGCGCTCCGGCAAGACCTCGACCGTGGTCGTGCCCACCCTGCTCACCTGGTCGGGCGCCGCCATCGCCACCTCGACCAAGGAGGAATTGGTCCGCCTCACCGCCAGTCATCGAACGAGGCTCGGGCCGGTCTGGGTCTTCGCGCCGCTGGATCGCGACACTTCGTGGACAGCCGAGTTCGGGTTGCAGGCCGCGACATGGAATCCGGTCTCGTCGATTAGCGACTGCGGCTCCGCCGCTGAGCTCGCCGACCACTTCACCGCCTACGGCAAGGCCGGCAGTGCGGCGCACTGGTACCTCGCCGCCGCCAACCTGATCACCGCGCTGGCGGTCTTCGCCAAGGAGCGCGGCGGCGACATGAGCACGGTGCTCATCGCCCTCAACCGCACCAGCCAGGCCGATTACGCCGAGCTCTCCAAGGTGGTCGACGACGCCCGCGCCGCCGACCTGCTGATGGCGCACGCCCTGACCCCGGACCGCGAGGCGGGCTCGATCGCCTCGACCGCCCGCACCTGTCTCGGGCTCTGGGTCGATGAGCGCGTCTGCGCTGCCACCACCAGCAGCGAGCGCGAGCTGGACCTCGACGCGATGCTCGCGCAGGGCGGGACGCTATACCTGGTCGCGCCGGCCGAGGAGGCGGAGCGCTGCCGGCCGCTTTTCTCGGCTCTCATCGGCAGCCTGCTGCGCAAAGCGACCCAGCGCGCCCGCACACAGGGTGGCGTGCTGGCGCCGCGATTGCTTTTGGCGCTGGATGAGGCGGCCAACTTCGCCCGCATTCCCCGCCTCGCCGGCTACGCCTCCAGCGGCCCCGGCCAGGGCATCCAGCTCCTGCTCTGCTTCCACGACCTGGCCCAGATCGAAGCCGGCTACGGTCGCGAGGAGGCGCGCACGATCTGGAACAACTGCCGCGCCCGCCTGCTGCTCCCCGGCCAGGGCGACCTGATCACGCTCGAGCATTTCAGCCGCGCCATCGGCGACGAGACGCGCACCTATCGCCTCCATCATGGCGACGCTCGCAACGCGAACTCCTCGGAGCAGCGCCTGGGCCATCCGCTGTCCAGCCCTGACGATCTGCGCCGCCTGGGCCAGGCGGTGCTCGTCTATGCGTCGGCGCCACCTGCCCGCCTCTCACTCAGGCGCTGGGACCAGGTCCCCCACTTTCGCCGGCTGGCCGAAGGAGGCGTGCCAGCCGGCCGGTCCCAGCCCCGCTCGTCCTTATTCCTATCCGACGTGGTTCGCCGCTTGCGCGGCAAAGGAGATTCCTATTGATCCTTCGCGTCGCTGACATCGTCGTCCGCCCCGATCTCAGAGGGCTGCCGCCCAACGTGCTTGCCGGGCTCGAGCACCTGGCCAACAACGCCGCCGGTCTGTTGGTGCTGGTCTCCGGCATCGGCATCGCCGTCTCGCTGATCGGCTGGGTATTTGCCGCCTTCAGCTCCAATGCCCAACTCGCCGAGCGCTCCAAGTCCTCACTCGGCGTCTCGATCGCCGCCGTGGCGCTGCTCTACCTGGGCATCGCCGCCGCCAACTACGCCGGACGGCTGTTCTCGTGACTCCCGCTACCGATCCCTACGCCGGCTACGTGAATCAGATCGTGCAGGCGATCACGACCTGGGCGATCAAGGACGCGCTCTGGGGCATCTCCAACCTCATGCACTCCTTCGGCGATGCCACCGAGCCCGACTTCACCGCCCTGGTCCCGATCTACAACCGCGTGCTCGCAATCTCGCTTTTGATCCTGGCCGCGGTGGTCGCCTTCGGCATCATCGAGCGCATCTTCGGCGGCGAGCACGGGCTCGACCTCTCGGTGGTGCCGCGAGTGATCGGCTGCGTCTTCTTCGCCTACTCCGGACTGGCCATCGTCCAGTACGCCACCGTCCACGCCGCTCTGTTGGGCCACGCCTGGGACAAGGAGCTCGCCGCCGCCAGTCCCAACGCGATGGTGTCCGCCGGAAGCGTCGATCCCGCTCAGATCCACCTCAACGTGGTGGCGCTGATCCTCATGGCTTTGCTGGTCAGCTTCCTCGCGCTGGTCGTCTACCTGGAGCTGATCGTGCGCGCGGCGCTGGTACTCACCATCACCGCCTTCGTCCCCCTGGTCTGCGTGCTCGCGATCTGGCCGCGTCTGGCCGGCGGCGCGCTTCACCTGGCGGAGTTCGTGATCGGGCTGCTGCTCTCCAAGTTCGTCGTCGCCACCGCCTTCGTCGTCGGCCTCACGCTGCTGCTGCCGGCGGTGCTCGGCGTCGCGCCGCACAACGGCAAGGCGGACTGGATGGCCGACGGCTTCGCCATGCTCTTGATCACCGCCGTCTCCCCGGTGGCTCTCTTCTCCGGCATCAAGTTCGCGCACGGCACCGCCGGCCGGGTCACTCGCGACCTCGGCGGCATGGCGTTCGGCGTGACCCCGGTTGGAATGCTCGCTCGTACGCTGCCGCTGGCAGCGCTGCCGATGGCATCGAAGGCAGCGGGCCGGATCTCAGGCGCAGTGCGATCGCGGCTCGTACGGAAGGGCAGACCCCAATGACCAGCTCACATGCGGGCGCCAACCGTTCGCACCCGCGGTGCCAGCCTCCTGCCGCCAATATCTCTTTCGCGTCCTCTCTATATGGGCAAGCCAGAGGGGGACACGGAGCAACCCGCAGCGAGCGAGTTCCCCCGATTGCCACACCACAGGTGCCAGCTGGCGACATCGACGGCGATCATCCGCTCCTTGTAGACAGTCGAGAAGTCGCGCGCCTGCTCGGGATTAGCCGCACCAAGGCTTTCGAAATGATGGCGAGAGCGGAGCTCCCGGTCGTCCGCATTGGCCGTTGCGTTCGTGTCCCTCGTGACGGACTTGCGCTGTGGATTGCGAGCAAGACGGTGAGTTCAGATGACTCCGATCCCGTGGGCTCCTAAACGGAACGGTGGCGCATAAGAGGGGAAACAACGAAGGCTCGATTTACCCATATCGCGGCGGATACGCCGCGGCTGTTTCGATGCCTGGGCGTAAACGGAAAGTCATGTACGGTCGCTCGAGGGAGGAGGTGCGCCGCCTCCTCGCAGAGGCACTCGCTGCCCGCGAAGCCGGGACCCTCACCCACGCACGAGGGATGACGGTTGGGGCTTTCTTAGACCTATGGCTGGAAGAGGTCGCTAAGCCGACCGTGCGTCATTGGACCTTCAAGGGTTACGAGGTCCACGTCCGCCTTCACCTGAAGCCCACGCTTGGGCGGCTGCCCCTGGCACGGATTGAGCCGGCTCATGTCCAGCGCCTACTGAACGAGAAGCTGAAGGCCGGGCTATCACCGAAATCGGTTCGCTTCATCCGAGGCACACTGCGAACCGCGCTGAACCAAGCGGTTCGCTGGGGCTACATCCCTCGCAACCCAGCAGACATGGTTGATGGTCCACGAGTCGAGCGTTTTGAGATTCAGCCGTTCAGCATTGATGAGGCGCGCAAGTTCCTCGCGGCGGCAAAGGGAGATCGGTTGCAGGCCCTCTACTCGGTCGCACTGACCATGGGGCTTCGACAGGGTGAAGCCCTGGGGCTACGCTGGCAGGACGTCGATCTCGAACGCGGCACGCTGCAGGTCAACAAGCAGCTGCAAAGAATTGACAGCGAGTTCCGGCTGCTCGAGCCGAAAACGCAGCGCAGCCGCCGAACGCTCGCCCTGCCGGCGACTATCGTTCGCGAGCTGCGAGATCATCGCGTTCGGCAACAGCGTGAGCGCGAAACTGCCCCCGTGCGACCCGCCCAGCCGGATCTCGTGTTCAGCCGTAGCGACGGAGTGCCCCTTGACGGGACTGTGGTTACACACCAGTTCCATCGACTTCTCGATCGGGCTGCAATACCTCAGCGTCGGTTTCATGACCTCCGCCATTCGTGCGCAACGCTCCTGCTGGCGCAAGGGGTGTCACCACGCGTCGTGATGGAAATCCTGGGTCATTCCCAAATCGCCCTAACCATGAACACGTACACGCACGTGTTGCCCGAGCTGAAGCAGGATGCAGCCAAGAGAATGGACGAAGCACTTCGCGAGATGGAGCGTTGACAGCCCAGCTGCATCACCGTTCGCCAGCGGGTGCGCCGATTTGGTAGGCGTCGGTGGTCCATAACCGACGGTGAACCCGGCGCGTTAGAACCATTGGGCGTGGTGTTTGTGAGGGACGGATATATCGCGAAGGCTGCCGCTCTGCTTGGAATAGCATTCATGGTCTACTCGTGTTCAGAATCGACCGGCGCTGTCAAAAGCGGGCCGACGAATAGCGTCAGCTCAACCCCGACCACCACCATTCCCTCGACAGACGTGCTCCCGGCCGGAAGCGGGCCGAATCTCGGGCCAGTCGCGGCAATCGCATTGAGTCCCGAAGCTGTATTCGCGCTCTACGCTCCGAGCGCAACGCCGGGTCCCTCCGGTGTGCTGAAAACAAGGCTGGCCCGGATAGATCGCAAGTCCGGCGCCATGCTCACGGAGGGTCCCTTCCCATGGGCCACGACTCTGGCTGTCGCCGGCAGTTCAATCTGGATCGGCGGCAATAACCAAGACGCGAGCAGTCGGTCTCTTATTCGCCTCGACGCCAGCACGCTCAAGGTGCTTGAGCGGCTCCCGCTCCCGCCGGAGACTCTGCAGCCCTTGGTCAGCAATATCGCCGCCGAATCCAATTCCCTGTGGTTGGCGCTTGGCTCCCATCTCTATCGAATGAATGCGAGCACCGGCGACACGCTGGTTTCGCGAACGCTCGATGGCAACGCCACTAGCATCGCCCTTGATCCAAGTGGTCAACGGCTATACGTCGGAATCGACGGCGCCGCCCTTACCTCGCAGGCCACAGTCAGCGAATGGGATGCGGCGACGCTCCGCGAGCTCGCCTCATCCGAAACCGGCGGCGGTGATCTAGGAGGCCCGCAGCTGGCCGCCGGGACGAATGACGTCTGGGTGGCCTTCGCTACGGGCATGCTTGGTCAGGTAGAGCACCGGCGGGCTGTCGATCTGCAAATTGTGCCAGGGGCCGCCGCGCGCTATACCAACGCGGTTAGGGTGTTCGTCGCTGGAGGAATCGTGTGGGCCACGGACGAAATGGCAAGTCGTCTGATGTGTCTCGATCCATCGACGGGCGCCGTCCTTTGGAGCCGGACGCAGGTGTTGGGCTGGGTAATTTCCGGCGACGACTCCGGTCTTTACCTAGGTGATAACAACGGCGTGGTCCCGCTGCCGGTGGATCCTCGCTGTCGCTAGGCAGGCAGGTGCCTCCGGCTGCACCAAAAGGCCCGCCGACTGAGCTCCCAAATGCTCAAGACGACGAGTTGCACTGGCCAGCTGCGGCAATAGGGCGAGCGCACGGCCGTGCGACCCTCGGTTGCTATCGGGTTGCTACCCGGTTGCTATCGTACGGGCGTACCAGAGGTCAAGCTGCGGTCGATTCGAGATCAGTTTTGGCTCCGGAGCAGGGATTCGAACCCTGAACCTTGCGGTTAACAGCCGCCTGCTCTACCGTTGAGCTACTCCGGAAAAGGGCGTTCTGAATTGTAGGTGGTGAGATCAGAATGCCGCCCAGTACCGCCTTTTACCGGGGTGTTACACCGCAACTGTAGTACGACTGCTGCACGAACTGTAGTACGGAACTGTAGTAAATCGAGGGCGCCAAACCGGGCCTCACGGCCCCGAATTCTAGGCGGTCTCGTCCACCGAGGCGGCTTTCGACGGTTTTGAGTTCATTTCAAGGTACGGCACTCGGCAGCCCAGCCAGTTTCAGCCACCAAGATCGCCTGCATTACTACATGGCAATTGATGAATCGTTCGAAACGTAGACCCTTTCGTACCGCCAGCTGCGATCGCGATTCGTCAACGCGACCGGTGGGCTGCAAACACCCAATGCTTAGCCAAGCCTTCGGGTACCGAGAGTCGCCGCCACAACAAAGACCTGTCGGCCTTGTCCGAGCTCGCATTGTTCCAGGTGGAGGTTGTAGCACGGTACGCGTCGCGTCCTCGCCAACCCATCAATCGCGCCTTCCTCCGGCTTCGTGACTCATACAATCGTTCTACGACCCTGTCACTCGAATTGGGTTGAGGATGACGCACATGACACGGGGAAAGTGGCGATGGCCCAAGGGGCAGAGCCCAAGTTCGGAATTCAGAGCGCTGATCGAGGGGCTTGATTTCATGCTCATTGATTGGCAATCGGTTTTCAGGCGAGTCGTCCAACAGGGCGACGGCCGATATGAATCCAACATCGCCGCCGTCGGTTTGGGACTGCTGTGCTTGAACTATGCGTCGGCAGTCGCCAACCTCGCCAGGCTGGGGCTCGACAGCTTCGCACCTGCGTGTGCATCCGCTCGCGGCGCCCTTGAGGTAGCTGCGAGAGGGGCTTGGCTAGTACAGCCCGATGATCCGATGGATCGCGAAGGCCGCTGGCTCGGCTGGTACGGAGCCCTGGAGCGACTCTATGCCAACCTAGCGGCCGATTTCCGTAGTCACCCTCAAGTGGCTGAGAGTATGGCCACAACTAGCCAGCATTACATGCAATATCGGCGGAAGATCGAAGCACTGCTCCCCACCGGCCACAAGGCTGTCGGCGCGGCGTCAGTCGAACAGATGTTGATTCAGCTAGCGGCCGCCCAGCTCTATCCGCTGTACCGGTATACCTCTCAATATCAGCATGGGGAGCCACTTGCCCTTGAGTCCGTCGTGGACATCAAAAGGCAACGGGCAAATCCGACAGACAGTTCGCCCATCTATGAGGTCTCGTCGCAAACCATTCAGGTTCTCTCGCGTGCCACGGAGGCGTCTTGGGTTCTGCCCGTTCAAGCATCCTCGAATGCGTTAGCGCTGTGTGCGGAGCATGTCTTTCCACGTTCGCGGGTCGCACAAGTAGAGCTGGCGCGACTCAAGGAGCGATTTTCTGTCATCAACGACCACCTAAACGCGATGAGGTCGCGCAACGCCTAAGCCCGCGTCTTTTGCCTCGTTAGCCTGAACCGTGCCAATCTTCGCATCGAGTTTGCCGCTCCCTCCAATGTCTTGCTTGTCAGTTTTGACCGGGCGGCCTGTACGCAATATCAGGCTTTCTTATCGGTAGCAAGCCTGCGTCGAACAGCAGGCGCTTACGGTTTCGCAGGCGGTGCTTGTCGTTGGCTTCAACCAACGCTGCAAGTCGTCGAGACGATCATTGACGAATAGGTTCGTCCCACTGCGGCACTTGGACGGGGATGAAACAGAAACAATGCTTGGGCGTCACTCGTTGTCGTCAGCCAGGGAGTAAACCGCAATGCCTACTCGCCGAAGGCCCGTGACCAGATCGTCGATGCCGATGTCGCTTTTCGCCTCGGGCAGAGCGCGGCCGTAGAGGTTGGCTAGCTGACCGACAATCCCGAGGAGTCGCGCCGACTCAGCTGCCACACCGAATCGGATCAGCTCCTCGGGACCCATCCCCAAGAGCTGAACCAAACTATGACGAGCCAGAACCTTAGCAGCGTCGGACCCTAGGAGTTCCGAGAGCAACCCGAAGTACTCCTCTTCTCCACCCACAGCCCGACCGTAGGTCGCCGGTCCGCAAAATGGAACGCACCCCGTTAAGACCCGATCGCGGCGTCCTCGATCGCCTCGATTGCGGCGCCCTTTACTGGGGTCGCGTGGCCGGCCGGCGCGCTACGACGAACGCGGCCCTTCAAAATCTCGTGATCGAGGTCTGCCGCGAACCGCGCTTCAAGCTCGCGCATCCGACGGCGGATCCGAGCCACGACGCCTCGGTCAACAACCTCCGTGGCCACAAGATCCTCCACAGCAGAGGTAACCATCCGGACAAGGTCGCGCAGCACGCCGCCTCTAGGATCCAACTGCTCGGGCGGCCTACTGCTCCGCCATTCTGCAGTTGGTCCGATCGGACGCCGATAGGCCTCTTGGGCTGCTCGCGCGACTCCTGAGGCCACCGCAGCCAGAGACGGTCGGAGGGCGGGGGGAACGCGAATCTGCGTCTTCGCGATGTTCAACTCGAAGAGCTCGTCCGAATTTGGGGGGAGCTCCACTCGGATCCGAGCCAACTTCATGTGTTCATCCGCGGTCCGAAGGCGATTCCAACCCCCGCTTTGGATCATCCGGGCATTGCGGTAGATGTAGAAACCCTGCTGGCGATTCCACAGCTGCGGGCCAGCAGCCCTTCGGTGCGCCGCCGACGAAGAGAATGCCGCCTCGGTCGGCAGAATAAACGGGTATACGTCCACGACATGCTTCGTGGAGTCGTGGACGAATCGAAGACGCTGCCGGGGCATCGCTACCGTCGCGTGTTCGGTCTGCGCGAACGGATCCCAGGGCGCGACTAGCTCCCCATTCACCGAGATCTGCAATGGGAGATCCCTTCCTGCATCGTCTGACAGGAAGCGATGAAACACCATTGCCAAGTGCAGGGCAACCTCGCTGGCCAACCCGTCGAAGTCGGCCTGCGCCCTCTTCCCGTTGGGAATTCGATACCGAAACACCCGGTCGAGGCGACGCCAGAGGACGACGGTCCCCCGCCGACCACTCAGCGGCCTTGCCGCCTCCGGCACGTCTCGTGCCGATGGATGCAGGACCTCCCATCGGTCCGAGTCCTCGACATGCTCGAGATCCCACTCAGCAATGTGGAGGCGACCATTTGGAGTTGTGCGCGATGCAACCGTGAGGCGGCTGCATTGGCTGAGCGATGCGGCCTTGAGACCGAGACCAAATCGGCCGAGATCATCATCTAGGTAGTCTCGCCTGGTTCCAAATCGCATCGCCTCACGAAGCTTTCCGTGCGTCATGCCAACACCGTCATCGGTGATGCAGAGCCAGGAATCGTCGCCGTCCCAGTGCGTCTCGACTTTGACGAACGTCGCCTCCGCCGCAATGCTGTTGTCGACGAGGTCGGCAATTGCGGCCTGAAGGTCATAACCCAGATCGCGGAGAGACTTGATCAGCCGTCGAGCGGATGGGACCACCTCAGTTGCCTTCTTCACTGAGCCACCCAAGCCAACCGTTCTGAGGACTTGCAGTGCTGGCGTATCGGGCACGCGCCGCACAAGGGCCGACTGAACTTGCAGACCAGAGCGCCAAGATCGAGCAGTGCGTAGTTAAACTCGCTGTCGGCGCCGGCACGCCCTGCGCGTTCATGCAACTCAAGTCGGAGCTGCCATGGCTTCGCCCTCGGCGTGTGACTTGAGATCCGCGTGATGATCCGCTCTGTGTTTGTGTCCATCAGAGTTGCGGTACGTCCGAATCCGAAGACCAGAACCGCGTTAGCTCCGTAGTCACCCACTCCAGGGAGTGCGAGTAATTGCTCCCTGGAGTTCGGCACCTCACCGCCGAAGCGCTCAACGAGAACCTCGGCCACGGCCATGACATTGTCGATTCGCCAACGAAGGCCGAGCGTGGCCAGGAGCTCCCGGACCCTGGAGGCGTTGGTCAGTAAGGCAGCGGGTGATCCGGCCACGTTAATCAATGCCTCATAGATCGACGCGACCTGATCGGCACGGGTGCGGTGCAGGCACATTTCGGCGAGGAGGACCAACCACGGGGACTGGGCGTCGCGCCAAGGGTAGGAGCGTCTGTTTAGGGTGTGCCACCCTATTAGATCGTCACGCATAGTGCGCCTCGCCCTCCGTTTCGGGTTCGCCCGACCGCGACCGTTTGTCAGGCTTGTCGCAAGAGTCTCGCCTAGAGCCTCGGCCAACAGAGGCGGGACAGCGTTCCCCACCTGACGATATCGATGGCTTGGCTCGCCGGCGAATCGGTACCAGTCAGGAAAAGTCTGGATCCGTGCGGCTTCACGCACCGGGAGAGTCCTCTCTTGGGTTGGGTGAATGTACCAGTAGCCATCGCGGGCAATGTGCGCAGTAATCGTTCTGCTCAGCTCATGCCGCGCGAGCCGCTTGTACTTGTCGGTGAAGATGTCAGTGCGGTAGCGTTGGAGCTCGGGCGGCAGCGAGTCATAGGTGCCGCCCTCGGGGAGCAGAGCGAAGGCCTTTCGATCGTCTGGTCGGACCTCTCGGGTGATGTGATCCCACACCAAGTCGGGGTCGATAACACCCAGCCTCAGCCGCTTTTGCAGCGAGGTGGTAGGGACCGTATACGGCAGAACCTCCTCCCTCTGGCCACCCGGCACTTCTGGGAGGTCACCAATGGCATCCCATACTGTCGGCGAAGGGCCGGCAGACGGAGCTGGCCATTCGAAGTGCATGCCGTCCAAGACCCCGACGATGAAGAGTCGCGACCGATGTTGAGGGACACCGTGCGCGAATGCCTCTAGGATCCGCACGCTGGTCACGTACCCCAGATCCCGCAGTGCTTCGCAGAAACCTACAAGGACTGCCCCCTCGTCCCATTCAGCGAGGTCGGGAACATTTTCGAGAAGGACGGCCTTCGGTCGAAGCGCCTCGACCACGCCAACGAAGCTCCGCCAGAGCTGAGTCCGAGGATCCTCGGCAGGGCGCGCCTTCAACTCGACCAAGCTGCGCAGCTTTGATCTCCCAGCCCTGGAGAAAGGCTGGCATGGAACGCCGCCCGCGAGGAGGTCCACCTGTCGGATGCCCCATTCCCTAACGCACGCGAGGAATTCGGACGGATCGGTGAGATCTCCGAGGTACGTGAGCCCCTCGATATTGGCGGCATGCGTTTCCACCGCTAACGGATCGTTATCAGCTCCGATGAGGACCTGGAAGCCAGCGTCCATCAAGCCGAGGCTCAGGCCTCCGGCCCCACAGAACAGGTCGATCGCGGTCGGCTTCCTGATGCCTCGGAGCCAGCGCCGGACGGCCATGCGATCAGCAGGGTCTGGCGAGCTCGAGTGCCGGTCGAGGCGTAGGCGGGGGCCACGCCTCAGCGGCACCTCGTATCGGCGCGGCATAAGAGAGGTCACCAGCTGGAGCGCCCGACCGGCGTCAATCGCTACGGACATGGGCTGATCAGCATAGAACGTCCGTTCGGTACCTGCGCGCGGAATGTTAGTTGGCCACAAGATCTTGGGCTTACGGGCACATGAGTGCCCATTATGTGGCTTGCACTTCAGGCAATGCCGAGCTGCTGGGTGCCGCTAGTACGCGGCGCGCCCGTTCG
>Ga0307373_10007470_pt1 | contig 17051 bp, 14 predicted proteins | sample OX2MG_FD_202534 | JGI IMG/M metagenome (GOLD analysis project Ga0307373, IMG submission 202534) | Soil microbial communities from Risofladan, Vaasa, Finland - OX-2 | ecosystem: Environmental > Terrestrial > Soil > Coastal area > Acid sulfate soil | place: Finland: Risofladan, Vaasa | collected... | reverse complement strand
AGCTGCAGGCGTCATGGTGTGGGTGCCGCTGGCGGGGGCCGGAACGTTTTGTACAGCGGTTGCAGGTGTTGATTTATTGTGTGTCGAAGCAGCCGGAGCCACGTTATGCGTACGCCCTTCTGGTGCTGGTGTGCTCGGGGTGGTAGCAGCTGACGCTGAGTTGTGGGTCGTAGCAGTTGCGGGATTTGCAATGGGCTCACTCGTCTGTTTATTCAAGGTACTTAATGGCGACAACATGGGTCGTTTCACATCCGGCATGAGTTGCACAGGTGTCTGGTTCTGGAGTTGCAGGTTACGCAGATACTTGTAGCCTTCGCCGGTGTAGTAATCGGTAGCTGCCGATGTACGCAGGATGCTTGGCTGGATGAACAGCATGAGATTGCTTTTTTTAGCTGTGGTACTGCGGTACTTAAAGAGGTTGCCGATCAGCGGGATGCTGCCGAGTATCGGCACGTGTTGTTCACTCTCGGTCAGTTGGTTATCTAGCAGCCCTCCGAGCACGATGATCTCGCCATCCTGTGCCATCACACTGGTCTTGATCTCACGCGTATTGGTTACCGGCTGACCTCCGACACTGCTTCCGGTAAGGTTGGAGATGACCTGATCGATCTTCATCAGGATGGTATTGCCTTCATTGATCTGCGGCGTGATCTTCAATTCCAGCCCCACATCCTGGCGTTGTACAGTCTGAAAAGGGTTGATGACTGCGCTTCCGGCAGTATTAGAGCCACTGCTGGCATTGGTGTACTGGCCGGTGACGAAAGGCACCTGTTGAGCCACCTTGATGTCTGCTTCCTGGTTATCCAGGGTCACGATGCTGGGTGTGGACAGGATGTTGGTATCGGAATCGCCCGCTAGGGCGTTCAGTAGTGCCGCGAAACTGAAACCACCGCTCACGATCTTGCCGACGCCCAGGGTCAGGCCCTGGGGTATGGTGATGCCGGTGCCGCCGGCGGCGCCACTGCCACTGGTGATGCCATTGGTGGCGCTCAGAATCTGTTGGGCGAGACCACCGACGCTCGGGCCGGTATTACTGAAATCGGTTATACCAGCTCCGGTATTGGCTGACTCAGCAGCCCAAGTGACGCCCAATTGAGCGGACTTGTCGGACGTCAGCTCCGCTTCGATGGCTTGCACCAGCACCTGCGCACGGCGTATGTCCAGCTTGCTGATGACATCCTGGATGGAGTGCATGATCTTGGGTGGTGCGGTGATGACCAGTGAATTAGTGCGCTCATCGGGGATCAGGGAAACAGTTGGTTGGTTGGAACTTGCGCCCGCAGCACCGCCGCCGCCAGATTGTTTCTGCAGATCGCTGAGGAATGTTTTGAGTTCATCGGCGATATCTTTGGCTTTTGCATAGCGCAGGTATACCACCTGAGTATTGCCGGTCTCGGTAGACATGTCGAGGCGCGCGATGAGTGCGCGAATGCGCAGACGATTGCTGGTATCGCCGCTCAATATGATGCTGTTGGTGCGCGAATCGGCCACGATTTTGAGGGGTGGTCCTGCTTCAGCACCTTGCTGGGCGTTCTGCATCAGGGATGTAATCACTTGTGCCACGTCACTGGCGGCAGCATTTTGCAAAGGGATGACTTCCACTTCGCTGGAGGTGGGCTGGTCGAGTCTCTGGATGATATCCAGCAGGCGGTTCAGGTTGCCGGCCCGGTCGGATATGATCAGCATATTGGAAGGCGGGTAAGCGGCGAGTTGCGCTTCCGCGGACATCAGCGGGCGCAGCACCGGCACCAGTTGCGCAGAGGAAACGTTGTTGATCTGTACCACTTGGGTCACTACCGCATCCCCAGGCGTACGACTGTTGTATGCGGAACCCGGCATCTGGCGTGCTTCCAACGCGGGTACGATCTTGGTCATGGATCCGGCGGGTACTGCGGCCAGACCATGCACCTCGAGTACCGAAAGGAATGCAGCATACACAGCGTCAGCGCTGATAGGTTTGCTGGATATGACAGTGACGCGACCCTGCACACGTGGATCGATGATGAAATTCTTATGGGTAATCTGGCCGATAGTTGCCGCCACCTCACGGATGTCCGCATCCTTGAAATTGAGTGTGATGTCGTTATCTGCGTGCACGACTTGCATGCCTAATAGCAGCGCGAGGCATATGAGTAAAGTGCACGTCCGAAGCGAGCTAAACAAGCGTATGGTTTTTTGATTTTGGCGTGGCACTTTATTGGGCCCTTTATGGGGAATTCGAATCTTGCATCTGCAGTACTTTAGTCTGCTGCTGTCCATTGCGCGTAAACGTTATTGAAACCTGTTCAGAGGTCTTGAGCTTGTTAAGGATGTTCATGCTTTCGGCGGGGTTGTCCAGCGCCATGCCATTCACGGACGTGACCACATCGCCGGCTTGCAGACCAAGTTTGGCAAATGCATCGGAATTGCCCACCGGAAAGACCCGGTAGCCGGTGAGTTTACCATTCTCCATCACCGGCATAGCGCGCATCACGTCCATCAGGTGTTCCGGATGCTGAATCAGGTCTTTTCTTAATTGATTGAGGTTGCGCGTCGGAGGCAGGTTGCCGCCGTACACCACACCGGGAGAGGCGATCGGTGCCACTATATTAGTGTTGCCAAAATCCATGGACGAACCGCCGCCAGCGGCTTTTGGCAGCTGCAGGGATTGTATACGGCCGTTGAAGCTAAGTAGCACGCGATCCGGATAGATGGACTGTATCTGTGCTCCACCGGGGAGTTGCGCGCCCACAGCGTACATATCTTCTTTGCCATTGGACGTTATGATTGCAAACGATTTCTCACTGCTGCTGGTAGCCGCTGCGATGCCCTTTAAAACAAGATTCAAGGTGGTAGCCGGTGCATTGGTGGTTTGGCTGATATCTTTGACGCCGAAAAGGTGCATGTTAGCCAGCTTGTCTGCATCGAATTTCGGAGCCGCTGCGATGTGTGTCTTATATATAGGAATGACCTCTTTGGGGCTGGGTATCAGTGCCCAGGTCAGCTGCGCCAGGGTCCAGGCGATGAGCAGCCCCAGCAACACGCTTGCCCACAACGGCATACGCTGCTCCGCGACAGGTACCAAGCGACGCAGGAATACCGGCGCATCCGCCATCTTTAGACTGCTTATTTGCATGCTGCCATCGAACCAGTGATTGACACTCAGGGCTAGGGCCGGGTTTGAGCCCATGTGGGTACCGACTGCCGGTTCGCATGATACTGATATGTCCGGTAAGGCCTCAAGGGCTTGGCGGCTCTGCGGCGAGCTGAACTGGATATAAATAAACGCACTGCTCCAGTAAGGCGGACCTTCATTTTGTGAAAACCGAGCACTGCAATCTCTCCCAAAAGCTCTATCGGGCCTGGAACAGGCTTGATTCAGGCATTTGCAACCCTTATGTAGTACACCCCAGCCGGGCTCTTGCAGGCTGCAATTCAGCTAAAATTGCCATATGAGTGAGGAACGCGACAACGAGAATTATCAGCGCGGCCTGGTGGTGGAGGAGGCCAAACCGCGCATCAAACGGCCGCCGCTCTACAAGGTGGTGCTGCTGAATGACGACTACACCCCCATGGAATTTGTGGTTGAGATATTGCAGACCTTTTTCCGCATGAACCGCACCCAGGCCACACAGATCATGCTGCATGTGCATACTCGTGGCAAAGGCGTGTGTGGCGTGTTCACCTATGAGATCGCCGAGACCAAGGCCGCACAGGTAAATGATTATTCCCGCAAGCACCAGCACCCGCTGTTATGCACCCTGGAGGAAGCATGAGCATGCTTAGCAAGGAACTGGAGTTCTGCCTGAACACTGCCTTTAAAGAGGCACGTGCCAAACGGCATGAGTTCATGACTGTGGAGCATCTGCTGCTGGCCCTCCTGGATACTCCGCGCGTGCTCGAAGTACTGCGCAACTGCAGTGTCGAGATCGAGCCCATGCGCCATGAGCTGGAGAGTTACATCGATGCCAACACCCCGCAACTGGATCAGCCGGATCCGGATGTGCAACCCACCTTGGGTTTCCAGCGTGTTTTGCAGCGCGCCGTATTTCACGTGCAGTCCTCCGGGCACAAGGAAGTAACGGCGCTCAACGTGCTGGTGGCGATCTTCGGCGAGAAGGAATCCCATGCGGTCTATCTACTGAGTCGCCAGGGGATCGCGCGCCTGGATATCGTGAACTACATCTCTCACGGCATCTCCAAGATACACGAGGATGAAGGCCAAGAGGGTGCAGCAGAACAGGGTGAGGAGGATGCTGAAGTTCCATCCAAGGGCGGCAAGTCGGCGCTCGAGCTGTACACATCCAATTTAAACCAGATGGCGCGCGAAGGCCGCATCGATCCGCTCATCGGGCGCGAGCATGAGATTGAACGTACCATCCAGATACTCTGCCGGCGGCGCAAGAACAACCCGCTGTTCGTGGGTGAAGCCGGCGTGGGTAAGACCGCATTGGCGGAAGGCCTGGCCTTACTGATCGTGGAAGACCGGGTGCCGGAGATTTTGCGGGATGCCACCATCTACGCTTTGGACATGGGCGCGCTCATCGCCGGCACCAAGTATCGCGGCGATTTCGAGAAACGTCTCAAAGGCGTGGTGACGGAACTCAAGAAGGATTCCGGAAATATCCTGTTCATCGATGAGATCCATACGGTGATCGGCGCCGGCGCCGCATCCGGTGGCGTCATGGATGCTTCCAACCTCATCAAGCCGGTGCTGCAGAATGGCGAACTCAAATGCATCGGATCAACCACTTACCAGGAATATCGCGGCGTGTTTGAAAAGGACCGGGCGCTGGCGCGCCGTTTCCAGAAGATCGATGTGCCGGAGCCGACGGTGGAGGAGACCGCGCGCATCCTCAAAGGACTACGTCACAAGTTCGAAGCGCATCACCAGGTCAAGTATCCGAATAAGGTTTTGGAGATGGCGGCCGAACTGGCTGCACGTTACCTGAATGACCGGCATCTTCCGGACAAGGCCATCGATGTGATCGATGAAGCCGGCGCCAACATGCGTCTGCGCGCATCCAGCAAACGCCGCAAGACCATCACCGCGCAAGACATCGAGGAGATCATCGCCAAGATGGCGCGCATTCCACCCAAGAGCGTGTCGGCTTCCGACAAGGAAGGTCTGCGCAATCTGGAGCGCGACCTGAAACTGGTTATCTACGGGCAGGACAAGGCCATCGGATCACTGGCTGCCGCCATCAAGATGTCGCGCTCGGGTCTCGGCACTGATACACGTCCTATCGGCTCGTTCTTGTTCGCCGGACCCACTGGTGTGGGCAAGACCGAAGTCACCAAGCAACTGGCGCTGATCCTCGGCATCGAATTTCTGCGCTTCGACATGTCCGAATACATGGAGCGTCACACAGTCTCACGGCTAATCGGCGCGCCGCCGGGATATGTAGGATTTGACCAGGGCGGCCTGTTGACGGACGCCATACTCAAGCATCCACACTGTGTGCTGTTGCTGGATGAAGTGGAGAAAGCCCACATGGAAGTATTCAATTTACTGCTGCAGGTCATGGACCACGGCACGCTCACGGACAACAACGGACGCAAGGCGGATTTCCGTCATGTCATCATCGTTATGACCACCAATGCCGGTGCCCAGGAGATGAGTCGGCCATCCATCGGCTTCACCCACACGGATAACACGCCTGACGGCATGGAGGCCATCCGCCGCCTGTTTAGTCCAGAATTCCGCAACCGGTTGGACGCCATCATCCATTTCAACAGCCTCGACGAACGCACCATCGCCCAGGTGGTGGACAAGTTCGTGATCGAGCTGGAAGGTCAGCTGGAACAGAAGGGTGTGAGCCTGGATGTTGACGAAGCAGCCCGCAAGCTTATCGCCAATCGCGGCTACGATGCCAAGATGGGTGCACGCCCCATGGCGCGCGTCATCCAGGAATCTATCAAGAAACCGCTGGCTGAAGAACTGCTGTTCGGCAAACTTGCCCAAGGTGGGCACGTGAGCGTAGGCGTCAAGGATGGCGAGTTCGATTTCACCATCGAATCAAAACCGGTGATACCGGTACCCGCGCCTACACAGTCCTGATCAAAGCCTTATCATCAAGCGCACATCGTGCTTATTAAAAGAGCGAAACTTCCCTCGAGCTGACGCTCTAAGGCAGCTCAGCAATCCACAGTTAAATTTGAGGAATTAGCGATGGCCGACCCCAAAAGTAATTACGAATTTATCGATGATTCGGGTATTGCAGAAACCTATGCCGATTCGATACAGAATCTGGTGTTTGATGGCGCCACCTTCCGGTTCACATTTGTGGTCAACCGCCTGGACCCACCACAGCCACCCGAGCCTCCGAAAGGCAAGCAACATCCCTCCTGCAGGTTGGTAATGCCACTGATCGGCGCACTCACGCTTTACCAGAACCTCCAGAACATGGTGGATGCGCTTGAGAAGCAGGGGATCATAAAGAAAGGGCAGCCTCCGCAGACGCCTACTCAGCCAATCACTCTACAATAGATTGAGTTACGGTCAGGATAAATGTTTAGAGACCGTTTCCATAAGTATTTGATAGCCTTGACCCTGTTTGGACGGTACGCGGCGTGCCGCACCCGGATATGCTGGTATCCAACACGTCGTGAATCATGACTCCAGATTGTATTTATCCAATGGAGGAGGGCACGTAATGGTTAAATGGTTCCTGTTAGGTATCTTAGCGGCGATTATTGCCACACTGTTCTGTGGCTATCTGGTCTTGCGCCTCGGCCTTGTGCCTGCGAATGCCGATGCCAATCCTGGCTGGTTCGAGACCTGGGCAGCTGGGGTCTCACTGGATGCGACGCTGAAACGCGAAGCGCCGAAAATTTCAAATCCAGTTGCGCTATCCGATGACAATCTGATTGTCGGCATCAAACTTTATGGACAGCATTGCGCGATTTGCCATGGTACTACTCAAGGTGATGCATCGGCCTCACCGGTAGCGAAAGGACTTTACCCGCGACCTCCGCAATTGGCGACGGATGGCGTAGAGGATGATCCCGAGGGTTATTCCTACTGGAAACTGGAGCACGGCATTCGCTTGACCGGTATGCCTTCATGGAAAGATGCCTTGACTAGCCAGCAGATGTGGACCCTAGCACTCTTTTTGAAGCACATGGATAAACTTCCACCTGCACCGGAGCAGGCTTGGGAGAACGTCAAGAATTGAGTGGCTCGATTCAACCAGGAGAAAAAGCACACAGCGGCGGACTGGAGGCCCATCCGTAATGACTCATCCTGCCCTGGGTGAGATGGTAGTTCGGCACAGACGAATTGGACGTGGGGACGCGGATGTAGTTGTGTACGCGACAAGAGATGCAAGCGCAAACGCTGCCTCAAGATATACCATCAATTGGGTTTGCGGGAATTAGTTCGCGGGCTTGAAGTATAAGCCGGCGACCTTGCCGGATTTATCGAATGCCACCTGGGTCCATAGCGTCCCATTCTTAAATAATGTCTTTACGAGGACTATGGTATCACCCTGATATTGGGCGGTTTTGGTTTCGCCGGTCTTCAAGTAATTGCCGGCCTGGGCAGTAATCTGGTTCCAAGCTTCCTTGAGTTTCTCTGTCGGCAGGCCTTGTTGCATTTGTGTGTTGAAATTGGCTTCCACAGAAGCGTAATCGCCTGCGGCGAGCGAGTGGACCAGGGCTTGTGCCGTTCCGACTGGATTGTGGGTGGATGCATCATCAGCCGCGAATACTGCGGTTGACACGAGCGCGGTGGACACCAGCAGGACGAGCACCACATAGATTATATGCATGTGCCCATTGCGCTTCAGCGATGGAGTAATAAATGCCTTCATCATAATTTAACTCCTCATTAAATCCTGCACGTCAGGATGAGGCCATGCGACCTTGGATGGCGCTTTCAGAATAGGGTATGACTTCCCGGTCAGGTTGTCGATGAATCACTTGCCGCGGTAAGTGATGCGGCCTTTGGTGAGATCGTAGGGGGTGAGTTCGACGGTGACGCGATCGCCGGTGAGGATGCGGATATAGTGCTTTCGCATGCGGCCGGAGATGTGGGCGAGCACCACATGGCCGTTGTCCAGTTCCACCCGGAAGGTGGTGTTGGGCAGGGTCTCGATGACCTTGCCTTCCATCTCGATGTTTTCTTCTTTTGCCATACTCTTCTGGTTAGTGATAACGAAACGCTAAACGAGTCATGGCCCGCTTGCGGCGCGCAGATTCTGCCGGAATTGGGGTATATGTACAACCGGACGTCTTCAGACTACGGTCAGCCAACCATCTGCAGTCAATTGTTCGAAGGGACGGAAGTGACTTTTGTATGCCATTTTCTGGCTTTCAGCGATCCAGTAGCCGAGATACAGCCAGTTTAATCGGCGTCGCCGGGCTTCAGCGATTTGCCAGAGGATGGCATAGGTGCCGAGACTGCGTTGCGGCATTTCGGGTGTATAGAAGGTGTAGACCGCCGATAGGGCATCATAAAGATCATCCACCACCGCCACACCCACGATCTGTGATCGCAAGCGGAATTCCACGAAGAGCGTATCGTCTTTTCCGGTCAGGAAAGCCGCATAGTCCGCTGCCGAAGGTTTATCCAGGCTGTCGTTTGGATGACGCCAGTGCATATAACGCTGGTAGAGATCGAAGTGTTCTTCAACAAATTCCGCAGGTCGCAGTTCGGCACTCAGGTCCTGGTTGCGTTGCCAGTTGCGGCGTTGGCCGCGTCCTGGTTTGAAATCTTCGACGGGAATGCGTATCGGTATGCAGGCGTGGCAGTGCTCGCAGCCTGGTCGGTAGAGATACGGCCCGCTGCGTCGGAATCCTTGTTTTGCCAACTGGCTGTAATTACGACCTTGTGAGGCCGCAGCCGGACACAGGAAGACCATGCGCGCCGTCTTTCCGGGCAAGTAGCCGCATGCATGCTCAGGCGAGAGTAGCAGTGAGTCGTTCCTGTGGATGGCATGTTGCATCAGAATTCCAATGGGCGATCCAATTGCCAGGGTCCTTTGCGCCCTGGCAACACCGTGTACTGTTCAAGCAAATCAATAAATTCAGTTCGTGGTATAGAGACGCTGCCCAGGCGCATGAGATGTTCGCTATACACCTGACAATCGATCAGTCCATATCCCCAGGCGCTGAGTTGCTTCGCCAGGCAAGCGAGGGCGATCTTGGAAGCATTGGCGCGGCGACTGAACATGGATTCGCCAAAGAATACGCCACCCAAAGCGATGCCATAAAGCCCGCCCGCCAGTTCCCCATCCATGACGATCTCTAGCGAATGTGCATAGCCGAGGCGGTGAAGTTCTGTATAAACCTGTTGTATGTCCGACGTGATCCAGGTGCCGCCTTTCTTCTGATGGGGACGAACATCTGCGCAACCGGCCATCACCTCTGTAAATGCAGAATCGAACGTGGCTGTAAATCCGCTCTGGCGCAATTGCCTACGCAGCGAGCGACTGATATGCAGTTGATCTGGAAACAACACCGTGCGGGGATCTGGTGACCACCAAAGGATCGGTTGGCCTTCGCTGTACCAGGGAAAAATCCCATGTCGGTATGCGTAAAGCAGACGTTCCGTCGAGAGGTCTCCGCCTGCTGCTAATAATCCATTCGGATCATGCGAAGCATTGCTTATTTCTGGAAAATTCTCTGCAGGGCTACCCGGAACAATCCAGCTGATTCCAAGAGAGTCAGTCATTGGACTCATGCGCTCTGCGAAAGGGCAGATGCTGGGCTGCCTCCCGTATATAAGCGTCCACCATACGGGTCTCCTGTCGCAGGAAATCAGCGATGGGTTTTTGGAACGTGGTTTCAGCGATCCAATGCAGCGAATAGGTGGCGGTGGGCTCGAAGCCGCGCGCCAGTTTGTGTTCACCTTGGGTACCCGGGTTAAAGTGCTTGAGTCCATTTTGTATGCAGTATTCGATTCCCTGGTAATAACAGGTCTCGAAGTGCAGGCTGTGAAATTCACGTTCGCAGCCCCAATGACGGCCGTAGAGCGTATCAGTGTCCCTAAAGAATATCGCGCAGGCCACAGGCTCATCATCCAGCAAAGCAAAATCAACCAGTAGGTTATCTGGCATATGCGCAGCGATCTCCGCGAAGAACCTATGGTTGAGATAGGCGGGCCTGGCGCGCTTGGCATAGGTGGCGCCATAAAAACGGGATAGGACATCCAGCAAGCGCTCATCCAGCTCATTTCCGGCATACATCCGATGCGTGATCCCGGCTTCCGACACCCGGCGGCGCTCGCGTTTGATCTTCTTGCGATTCTCGGCGGACAGGGCAGTGAGATAATCATCGAAATTCTGATAATCCCGATTGTGCCAGTGGAACTGGCAATCCTTGCGTAGCAGGTAGTGTTGTGATTCCCAATATTCGAGTTCATGCACGGTCGGAAACAGGCAATGGATGGATGAAGCGTTGCTGCTGGCAGCCAGCACCTGTGCCTTTTCCATCAAAGCCTTGGCCGTGTCTGCCTCTAATGAAGTCTTCTCCAGTAACAGGCGTGGGCCGCTGACCGGCGAAAACGGCACAGCCGAGACCAGTTTCGGATAGTAGGTGAGGCCAGCGCGCTGCCAGGCCTCGGCCCAGGCCCAGTCGAATACGTATTCACCATAGGAATGGGATTTCAGATACAACGGCAGGGCGCCGATGAGGTGACCGCGAGTATCGCTACAGGTTAGATGCTGTGGCCCCCAGCCTGTCTCTGTGCTGACGCAGCCGCTGTGTTCTAGCGCTGCCAGTAATTCATGTCGCACGAACGGATTAACCCCGGCCAACCGGTTCCAGTCAACAGCGGGGATGGAATCGATGCGATCGTGTACCCGGACATTTAGACTTTGCCGATTGGTATCCACTGTCGACCTGATACAGGTGGGCTGCCGTCTACGCAGCTGCTTTTCCTAAATAAATATGAAAATTTACATACGTTACTTGCGCGCGAGGCTATCCAGGTATTTTTCCGCGTCCAGCGCCGCCATGCAGCCGGTGCCGGCGGAAGTGACTGCCTGGCGGTATACCTGATCCATCACGTCACCGGCGGCGAATACCCCATGCACGCTGGTGGCGGTGGCGTTGCCTTCGATACCGCTCTTCACGGTGATATAGCCGTTCTTCATCTTCAGCTGGCCTTCGAACAATTGAGTGTTAGGTGTGTGGCCAATGGCGATGAACACCCCTTTGGAGTGCACCTTCTGAACTTTGTCATTGTGTTTGGTACTGCGCACCTCGATGCCGGTAACGCCGGAATCATCACCCAAGACTTTATCGAGGGTGTGGTCCCAGAAGATTTCCACATTACCATGTTTGGATTTCTCAATGAGTTCGTGCGCCAGGATCTTTTCCGCGCGGAACGCATCGCGACGGTGCACCACCGTGACTTTGGAGGCGATGTTGGAGAGGTACAGAGCTTCTTCCACAGCGGTGTTGCCGCCGCCGATGACCGCCACATGCTGCCCCTTGTAGAAGAAACCATCGCAAGTGGCGCAGGCGGAGACGCCGCGGCCCTTGTAAGCTTCCTCGGAAGGCAGTCCCAGGTAGCGGGCGGTGGCGCCAGTAGCGATGATGAGCGCATCACAGGTGTAGTGATGCTGATCACCGGTCACTCGGAAAGGCCGCTCACCGAGATCCGCCTTGTTAATATGATCGAAGGTCACTTCGGTCTTAAAGCGCAATGCATGTTTGAGCATGCGCTCCATGAGCGCCGGTCCCAGCAATCCTTCCACGTCACCGGGCCAATTGTCGACTTCAGTGGTGGTCATGAGCTGGCCACCCTGTTCAACGCCGGTGACCAGCACCGGTTTCAGATTGGCGCGCGCCGCGTACACCGCGGCGGTGTAACCGGCCGGACCAGAACCCAGAATCAGCAAGCGGCAGTGTTTTGGAGCACTCATGTATAATTATCCTAAGCGCCGAGATGGTGACAGCGCGCTGGGTTTCAAGCGCACAGCTCCTGACGGCGGCGGCAATCCTGGGTCGTCCCAGCTTGATTAATCTCAAGGAGAAGTCCGCAACCCGAGTGGTTTGGCCATATACAGGCGCCACATGGGCTATGCCGCATTCATATACGGCCGCGAAGGCGGCCATGTTACGAAACAACCCCCCTTAGCGTAAAGGAGCCAGCATGCGCATTGGTATTCCCCGTGAGCTCAAACCGCTCGAAGGCCGCGTCGGCCTGATCCCGGCGGCCGCAGCCGAACTGGTCCGCCACGGCCATCAGGTCTTCATCGAACACGACGCCGGCGTGAAAAGCGGATATAGCGATGAGCATTTCAGCGCCGTGGGTGTTGAGGTGCTGGGGTCGGCTGCCGATGTCTATGGTAAAGCCGAGATGATCGTGAAGGTCAAGGAGCCCATCGAAGCCGACCTGAAGCTGCTGCGCAAGGAACACCTGCTGTTCTGCTACCTGCATCTAGCGGCTCTGCCGGCACTCACCGAGGCCCTGCAGAAGATTGGGTTGACCGCCGTAGCCTTCGAGACCGTGGAAGTGGATGGGCGGACGCCGCTGCTGGCGCCCATGAGCGATATCGCCGGGCGGCTTTCCATCCAGGTGTGCACCCATCTGCTGCATCAACCTCAGGGCGGCAAGGGCATCCTGCTGGGCGGGGTGCCGGCGGCCAAACGCGGCCGGGTAGTGATCGTTGGCGCTGGGGTAGCCGGTGGCGCATCCGCTACGGTAGCGGCGGGCATGGGTGCCGAGGTCACGGTATTCGATATTTCCCGCGACCGCATGGAGCACATGCGCTCCCTGGGGCCGAATGTCACAGCCCTTTATCCACACAAGGCCGACATCGCCGAAGCCGTGAAGCACGCAGATATCGTGGTGGGCGCGGTCTTGATCACTGGTGAGAAGGCGCCGCACGTGGTCTCTGCCGATATGGTCAAGTCCATGCAGCCGGGCAGCGTGGTGGCGGACATCTCCGTGGATCAAGGCGGATGCGTGGAGACCACCAAACCCACAACCTGGGATAAGCCCACTTATGTTTGGGAGGGTGTGATCCATTTCACGGTCACCAACATGCCAGGGGCGGTACCACGCACCTCGTCCCAAGCTCTGTCTGCGGCCATCACCCCGTATGCCCTGAAGCTGGCGGCTGGCAACTGGCGCAGCAATGAGCCACTGCGCAAAGGCATAAATGTGGATGCCGGCAAAGTTGTGCATCCGGCCTTGTTAAAATAACTATATAATATAATAAGATATATAAACTACTTAAAGTCAGGTCAAACCGTGGCGCAGGCGACGCGCAAAGAAAAGAGCCATTCACCTATGGCCATCCATCTGGTACAGGGCCTAAAGGAGGCAGCTCTGTGGGTGTTGCTCGCCATCGCTTTGCTGCTGTTCTCCTGCCTGGCCACATACAGCCCAGCCGATCCCAGCCCTTTCTATAGTGGCGCCGGCGGGCCGGTGCATAACGCTATCGGTCCGGTGGGGGCGTGGCTGTCGGCCGGGCTGTATTTCCTGTTCGGCTATCCGGCATTTCTGTTTCCCATCTTGCTCGCATGGTCCGGCTGGATGATCTTCCGAGCCCGCAAGTCCACAACACCCATTAACAAATGGCACCTGGTTATGCGCATCGGTGGGCTGGTGCTCGCGCTGCTGACCGCTAGCGGCATGGCCTCCATCAATTGGCATGTGAGCCAGGGAACATTGCCGGTGGATGCCGGTGGTGTATTGGGAGATTTCATCGGCAAAGGTCTGGCCCACGGTCTCAGCGGCCTCGGTGCTACCTTGCTGCTGTTGGCCTTATTCCTGAGCGCAGTTACCGTATTCACCGGATTGTCGTGGTTGGCGGTCATGGACCGCATCGGACGTTTCAGCATCATTCTGGCAGAACGGCTGCGCAACCGCTGGGGCTGGTTGCGTGAAGCCATCCAGGCACGCCGCAGCCGCGAACAACAGGTCGAGATCATCCGGGTGCGTCAGGAAGAGGTACAGAGCCGCTCCAAACCGCGCATCGAGCCAGTCATGAAAGCGGTCGCGCCCAGTCCGCGGGTAGAGCGCGAACGCCAGGTGCCTCTGTTCGAGCCGCCTCTGGCTTCTGAATTGCCACCGCTGGCGTTGCTGGACCATCAGCCGCCGCAGGTGGACGGTTATTCTGAATCCGCACTCGAGGCTATGTCGCGCACCGTGGAACTCAAACTCAGGGATTTCGGCGTGGAAGTACAGGTAGTGGCGGTGAATCCCGGTCCGGTGGTTACGCGTTTCGAACTGCAGCCGGCGCCGGGCGTGAAGGTCAGCCAGATATCCAACCTCTCCAAGGATCTGGCGCGCGGACTCTCGGCCATCAGTGTGCGCGTGGTGGAAGTGATTCCCGGCAAATCCGTGGTGGGACTCGAGATACCGAATGAATCACGCGAGCTGGTGACTCTCGGTGAGATATTGAAATCCAAAGAATATGACGAGTCGCGCTCGCCGTTGACGCTGGCCCTGGGCAAGGACATCGGCGGCAACCCGGTGGTGGCGGATCTGGAACGCATGCCGCACCTGTTGATCGCTGGCACCACAGGTTCGGGGAAATCCGTGGCCCTGAATGCCATGATTCTGAGCTTGCTGTACAAGGCCACCACCGAACACACGCGGCTCATTATGATTGATCCCAAGATGCTGGAGCTCTCGGTGTATGAGGGCATCCCGCATCTATTGACGCCGGTGGTCACCGATATGCGTGAAGCCGCCAATGCCCTACGCTGGTGCGTGGCGGAGATGGAGAGGCGCTACCGTCTGATGGCGGCGCTCAGCGTGCGCAACCTGGCGGGCTACAACCGCAAGGTCAAAGATGCGATTGATGCCGGCAAACCCATCCGTGATCCACTGCTCAAACCGGATGTATTGAACGAACTGGATGATGCTGACATCCCGACACTCAAGCCTATCTACAGCATCGTGGTGGTGGTAGACGAACTGGCAGATCTGATGATCGTGGTGGGCAAGAAAGTCGAAGAGTTGATCACCCGGCTGGCGCAGAAAGCCCGCGCCTCCGGAATCCATTTGGTATTAGCCACGCAACGTCCATCAGTGGATGTTATTACCGGACTCATTAAGGCCAACATCCCAGCGCGAATCGCTTTCCAGGTCTCAGCGCGTGTGGACTCGCGCACCATCCTGGACCAGCAAGGTGCAGAATCGTTGCTGGGTCACGGGGATATGTTATTCCTGCCGCCCGGCACCGCAGTACCGGTGCGCGTGCACGGCGCATTCGTCAGCGATCAGGAAGTCCATAAGATCGTGGCCAAACTTCGCGAAAGCCTGAAAGGTATGCAGCCGCCGTATATGGATGAAATCCTGCATGGACCACTGGAATCGCTGCCGGGAATCCCGGGTTTCGGCGAAAGCGGCGAGGGCGGTGTGGATGCCGAGTCAGACGCACTATACGATCAGGCGGTACGCATCGTCACCGAATCACGCCGAGCTTCCATCTCAGGCGTGCAGCGACGGCTTAAGATCGGATATAACCGTGCCGCGCGCATGATCGAGCAAATGGAAACCGCCGGCATCGTCGGCCAGTTACAGACCAACGGCATGCGCGAAGTGCTGGTGGCGCCACCGCCAAAGGATGATCGTGGTGAAGTCTAGACTGACGGCGCAGGATTAAAGTTAGGAGAACACTGTGAAGATGATTAACTTATTCGGTCTTGTGTTATTGGCAGGTTCACTAGTGCCCATGAGGGCAGCAGCAGCGCCGCCATCGGGCAGCGCCATCGAACGCATGCATGCTTTTCTCAAAGATGTGCACAGTCTGAAAGCGGATTTCACCCAAGTGGTACTGGATCCCAACATGCAGCAGGTGCGAAAGTCCATCGGCACGCTGGAGATCAAGCGTCCGGACCGTTTCCGCTGGGATTACGCCACGCCCAATAAGGAGATCATCGTCGCCGACGGCAAACGCGTGTGGATCTACGACGTGGAGTTGCAGCAGGTCACTGTCAAACTTTTGAGCGGTACCTTGGCGGCCAGTCCCGCAGTGCTGCTCTCCGGTTCCAATGACGTAGAAAAAAGTTTTGCCATTAAGGATCTGGGCGAGGCCGAGGGCCTGCAGTGGGTAGGGCTGACACCCAAGATACAGGATACGGATTTCGAAACGGTAAAGATGGGCTTCAAGGGCAATGACGTCTCCGTGATGGAGCTCAAGGATGCACTTGGCAATCTCACCCGCATCACCTTTAGCCACCTGGTACTCAATCCGGCAATACCCGACAAGTTGTTCCAGTTCACACCGCCAGCCGGTGCGGATGTCATCGGCGATACTGGTGAGAAACCCGGCCACTGAGGCAGCTGATGCCGGTGCCACACTGGAAGGCCGGCCCCTGGCCGACCGCATGCGGCCGCGCAATGCCACGGAATTCGTCGGCCAATCCCATCTGCTCGGTCCCGGCAAACCCCTGAGCCGCGCACTCGAAAGCGGTCACCTGCATTCCATGATCTTCTGGGGGCCGCCGGGCACCGGTAAGACCACCCTGGCGCGCATGCTGGCGGACAGTTGCCGCGCGGATTTCATCGCGCTCTCGGCGGTGATGGCCGGCGTCAAGGATGTGCGTGCAGCAGTGGAGCAGGCGCATACGCGCCGCCAGGAGGCCGATGTAGGCACAGTGCTGTTCCTGGATGAAGTGCACCGTTTCAACAAATCCCAGCAGGATGCCTTCCTGCCGTTTGTGGAAGACGGTACCCTGACATTCATCGGTGCCACCACCGAGAACCCATCGTTTGAACTTAACAATGCGCTGCTATCCCGGGCGCGCACATATATATTGAAGCCTCTTGAGATTACCGAGCTCCGCCGCATCGTTGATGGCGCGTTGAAGGATACAGAACGCGGTCTGGGCGCGCGACCTATCGAACTGCCCGATGCGCTGCGCGATGAACTGGCGGCAGCGGCGGACGGCGATGCGCGGCGTGTGCTGAATTTCCTGGAAGTGGCCGCAGATCTGTCGCAACCGGTGGATGGTCGCGAGGTCATCGGTGAAGCCATGGTGCATGAGGTCATCTCCGGCGGCCTGCGGCGTTTTGACAAGCACGGCGAGCTGTTCTATGACCAGATCTCCGCACTGCACAAGGCGGTGCGCGGTTCATCGCCGGACGGCGCGCTCTACTGGCT
>Ga0307373_10007468_pt1 | contig 17058 bp, 19 predicted proteins | sample OX2MG_FD_202534 | JGI IMG/M metagenome (GOLD analysis project Ga0307373, IMG submission 202534) | Soil microbial communities from Risofladan, Vaasa, Finland - OX-2 | ecosystem: Environmental > Terrestrial > Soil > Coastal area > Acid sulfate soil | place: Finland: Risofladan, Vaasa | collected... | reverse complement strand
TGCGCATGGCGACATCCACGTCTGCTGCGCTGGCGATGCCGTAGTGGACGGCGTCGGCGGCCTCGTTGATCAGCATCGCCACCGTGCGCAGCACCGCCAGCCCGGGCAGGTCGCGCATCCAAGAGACGGCGAAGCCGGCGGTTTGCAGTGCCCCGATGGCGGTGGCGCGGCCGGCCTGGTGGCAGTGCGGCGAAAACGCCACCGCAATGCGGGTGGCGGTGGCGTAGTCGAGGGCGAGATCCACCACCACGGTGGGCTGCAGGTGCTCGGCGCTGGCCTCCAGTTCGGCGGCGGTGCGACCGTCGCTGGCGCGCAGCACCACGTCGGTGGGCAGATGGGGGGTGCGCACCACCTCCACCCCGCCGCGCCGCAGCCGTTGCGCCAGTGCATCGGAGACGGAGTCTTCGCCGATCAGCGCCACGCGCTCGGGCACCGGCGCCAGCGGCTCGGTCTGCGGCGCAGGCGGCGGCGCGCCCTCGCCGTAGCGGTAAAAGCCGCGGCCCCGCTTCCGCCCCAGCCATCCGGCGGCGACCAGTTCTTGCTGCACCAGCGAGGGTGTGAAGCGGGGGTCGCCGAAGAAGCCGTCGAACACCGAGCGGGTGACCGCGAAGTTGACGTCCTGGCCGATCAGGTCGGTCAACTCGCACGGCCCCATGCGAAAGCCCCCGGCCTCGCGCATCACCGCATCGAGCGTGGCGGGGTCGGCGGCCTCTTCCGCCAGCAGGCGCAACCCCTCGGCGTAAAATGGCCGGGCGACGCGGTTGACGATAAAGCCCGGGGTGGAGCGGGCGCGCACCGGCGATTTGCCCCAGGCACGGGCAAGCGCGGCCAATTGATCGAGCACGTCGGGATCGCTGGCGACGCCGCCCACGATCTCGACCAGTTCCATCAGCGGCGCCGGGTTGAAGAAGTGCATGCCCGCTAGGCGCTGCGGGGCGCGCAGCGCGGAGGCGATGGCGGGGATGGCGAGCGACGAGGTGTTGGTGGCGAGCAGGCAGCCGGGCGCGACGATGGCCTCCAGCCCGGCGAAGAGCTCGCGCTTGGCGGCGAGGTCCTCGACGATGGCCTCGATCACCAGGCCGGCGGGGGCGAGGTCGGCCAGGGTGGCAACCGGGGTCAGGCGGGCCCGCGCCGCGGCAGCCAGCTCGGACGCGAGTTTGCCCTTGGCGGCCAGCTTGTCGAACATCGCGCCCACCGAGGCCACCGCCGCCTGGGCCGCGCCCGGGCGGTGGTCGAGCAGCAGCACCGAGTGGCCGGCGGTCGCCGCCACCTGCGCGATGCCCGCGCCCATGGCGCCCGCCCCGACAATTCCCACTGGCATGCGCCCACTCATCGTCCTTGAAATTGCGGCGGCCGCTTGGCCAAAAACGCCGCCACTCCTTCCTGATAGTCGGCCGAGTTGCCCAACTCGCGCTGGAAGTCGCGCTCGACCTCGAGCTGGTCGTCGAGCGAGTTGTCGGCGGCGGCGTAGATCGCCTGCTTGGTGCGGGCCAAGCCGCGCGTCGGCGCTTTCGCCAACCGCGCCACCAGCGCCTCCACCGCCGGCACGAGTTCCGCATCGGGCAGGGCGCGCCAGATCAGCCCCCAGGCGGCGGCCTGTTCCGCCGGCAGCTTGTCGCCCAGCAACGCCAGGCCCATCGCCCGCGCCGTTCCCACCAACCGCGGCAGCACCCAGGTCCCGCCGGTGTCGGGGACGAGGCCCAGCATGCAGAAGGGCTCGTAGAAGACCGCCGCGTGCGCCGCCAGCACCAGGTCGCAGGCCAGCGCCAAATTGGCGCCGGCGCCGGCGGCCACGCCGTTGACGGCGCATACCACCGGCAGCGGCAGTGCGCGCAGGCTGCGCACCAACGGGGCGTAGTACTCCTCGATCGAGGCGCCTAGGTCAAGCTTGCCGCCCGGAGCCACGGCGCGGTCGCCCAGGTCTTGGCCGGCGCAAAAGGCGCGCCCGGCGCCGGTCAGTAGCAGCACCCGCGCTCCGTCGGCGGTGCGGGCCAAGGCATCGCGCACCTCCAGGTGCATGGCCACGTTGAAGCTGTTGAGCTTCTCCGGGCGGTTCAGCGTGAGGCGCGCCACCCCGTCGCTGATGGCAAATGCAATCGTTTGATAATCAGGCATCTGGCTACCTGTTCTTAAAGTCGGGCTTGCGCTTCTCCGCGAACGCCGCCATCCCCTCCCGCCGGTCCTCGGTGGCGAAGGTGGACTGGAAGGCGCGGCGCTCGAAGCGCAGCCCCTCCGCCAGCGGCATCTCGTAGGCGGCGTTGACGCTCTCTTTCACCATTATCACCACCGGCAGCGAAAGGCTGGCGATCTTGGCGGCGACGCGCAACGCCTCGGCCCGCAGCTCGGCGAGGGGCACCACGCGGCTGACCAGGCCGGCGCGCTCCGCCTCGGCGGCGTCCAGGCGGCGGCCGGTGAGGCACATCTCCATGGCCTTGGATTTCCCCACCAGCCGGGTGAGGCGCTGGGTGCCCCCGGCGCCCGGCATCGTCCCAATCAGGATCTCGGGCTGACCGAAGACGGCGTTGTCGGCCGCCAGAATCAAGTCGCAGGCCATGGCCAGCTCGCAGCCCCCGCCCAGGGCAAAGCCGGCGACGGCGGCGATGATGGGCTTGCGCAGCGCCCCCATGCGCTTCCAGGCGGCGGCGCGGCCGTGCGGGAAGTCGGCCAGGAACAAATCCACGAAGCTGGTGTCTTGCAGTTCCTTGATGTCGGCGCCGGCGGCGAAGGCCTTCTCGCTGCCGGTGAGCACGATGGCGCCGATGGCGGAATTCTCTTCGAAAGCCGTCAGCGCCTCGCCGAGTTCGTTGACCAGCGGCGTCGAAAGCGCGTTGAGCGCCGCCGGACGGTTGAGGGTGATGATGCCCACCCGGCCCTCGGTCTCCACCAGGATGGTTTCGTAGCTCATGGCGCGGATGGCTGCCTCCGTTTGAAGAGGGGTTCGAATTTCTCCACCGGGATGCGAGGACGGTTGGCCTCGGGCGCGGCCAGCGGCTCGGCCGGACGCAGGGTGTCGGCGCTGCGCCGCACCAGCTCCTGGTAGGCGCGAATCCCCTCGTCTTTCCAGGCGAGCTCGTCTGGGGTCAGCTCGCGCAGCACACGGGCGGGGGCGCCCACGGCGAGATGGCGCGCCGGGATGGATGCGTTGGCTTTGACGAACGCCATGGCGGCGACGATGGCGTCGTCGCCGATGTGGACGCCGTCCATGACCACGGCGTTCATGCCGACCATGGCGCGGCGGCCGACGCGGCAGCCGTGCAGCACCGCCCCGTGGCCTACGTGGCCTTCGGCGGCGATCACCACGTCTTCGCCGGGAAAACTGTGCATCACGCAGCAATCTTGCAAATTGCTGCCGGGCTCGAGGATGAGCCGGCCAAAATCGCCGCGCAGCGAGGCGCAAGGGCCGATGTAGCAGCCGGCGCCGACGATCACATCGCCGATGAGCACCGCGCTGGGATGCACAAAGGCGCTCGGGTCCACCGCGGGCACGATGCCATGGATAGAGTAGATCTGCGCCATCAGGCGATATGGGCGCGGCTCTGCACCACGCGGAAGCGGCTGGCCACGAAGGCGGTGTCGGTGAGAGCAGCGTTGGCGGCGGGGTTGGCGCCGGTGCCGTGGAAGTCGCTGAAGGCGGCGGACTGGTTGACGAACACCCCGCCGGTGAGGTTCTCCGACAAGGGCACGCCCGCCTCGCGCGCCAGCCCCCGCGCCTTCTCCAGCACCGGCGCCGCGGTGGAGTACACCGACAGCGTCAGCGCGCCATGCTCGCGGGCGGCGCGGCCGGCCAGCGCCAAGCTCTCGTCGGTCGAGGCGGTGGCGATGACAAACGCCACCGGGCCGAAGACCTCATGCATGAAAGCAGCCTCGTCGGAGGCGGCGGCGCGCAGCAGCAGCGGCGTCCGCACCCGTGCCTCAGGGAACTGGGGATGGGTGAGCGTCTGGCTATCGGCCAGGATGGCCTCCTTGGGCGCGCGCCGCGCCTGTTCGAGGTGGGCCAGAATGCCGTCGTTTTGGATCGCGCCCAGAACCTCGATCGCCCGCGCCGGGTCGCCCAGCAGCTTGCCCAGTGCCTGCGCCAGCCCGTCGGCGACCTGGTCGAAACTCAGGAACCCCTCTGCGGTGGCAATGCCGCCGCGCGGGACCAGCACGTTTTGCGGGGCGGTGCACATCTGGCCGGAGTACAGCGCCAGCGAGAAGGCCACGTTGCGCGCCAGGCCGGCGAAGTCGGCGGTGGAATCCACCACGATGGAGTTGACCCCGGCCTTTTCGGTGTAAACCTGCGCCTGCCGGGCGTTGCGCTCCAGCCACTCGCCGTGGGCGGGGCTGCCGGTGAAATCAATGATCTTGATCTCGGGGCGCAGAGCCAACCGCTGCGGCAACTCGTCGCCTTCTGCGTGCGCCGCCAGCGTCACCACGTTGGGGTCGAAGCCGTTCTCCGCCAGCACCTCGCGGGCGATCTCGACCGTGATCGCCAGCGGCAGCGTTGCGCCGGGATGGGGCTTGACCAGCACCGCATTGCCGGTGGCGAGCGAGGCGAACAGACCGGGGTAGCCGTTCCAGGTGGGGAAGGTGCAACAACCGATCACCAGCGCCACGCCGCGCGGCACCACGTCAAAGCGCTTCTCCATGCGCAGCGGCGGATTCTTGCCCTGCGGCTTTTCCCAGATGGCGGTCTTGGGAATGCGGCTCATCTCCTGCCAGGCGTAGGCCACTGCCTCCACGCCACGGTCCTGGGCGTGCGGTCCGCCCGCCTGAAACGCCATGAGAAAGGCTTGGCCGGTGGTGTGCATCACCGCATAGGCGATCTCGAAGCTGCGCTGGTTCAGGCGCGCTAGAATTTCCAGCGCCACCCCCACCCAGGCCTTCGGGCCCGCCTGCCGCCAAGCCGAGTCGGGGCCGGAGGCGCGCTGCGCCGCGGCCAGCAGCGCGTCCACGTCCACCTTGGGATAGCGAATCCCCAGGCGCGGGCCAAAGGGCGAGACCTCGTCACCCACATCGCCCGCCGCGCTGGGCTGCTGCGCCAAGGCAAAAGGATGCTGCCGGCGGGCTTCAAAGGCCGCCAGGCCCTTGGCGTTCGCCTCCTCGCCATAGGCCTTGGGGCTGGGCATCTCCACGAACGGCGTCCAGTAGCCGCGTTGGTTGATGGCGGCGACGGCCTGTTCGAGCAGGGCTTGGTGCTTGGCAAACAGCGGATGCGGCAAGACTTCCTCCAGACAGCTCGGCTACTCTTGGTCGAAATCCACCACAACCTCCTCCGTCACCGGATAGCTCTGGCAGGTGAGGATGAAGCCGCGGGCAATCTCATAGTCTTCCAGGGCAAAGTTGCCGTCCATCTCCACCTCGCCCTGCAATAGTTTGGCACGGCAGGTGGCGCACACACCACTCTTGCAGGAGTAGCGCAGGTCCACGCCGGCGCGCAAGCCCGCCTCGAGCAGCGACTCCTTTCCCCGCACCACGGGAAAGCGATAATGGCGGCCGTCGAGGATGAGCGTGGCCTGGGAACAATCGGTGCCCGCCGCGGCGGCGGCCGCGGGGCGTGGGCGCTGCCGTTGCTGGTTGGCGGCGAACTGCTCGACCTTGATCTTGGCCTTGGGGTATCCCCAGCTCGCCAGCACTTGGGCGAGATCGCGGTTCATCTCGTGCGGACCGCAGAGGAACACCGCCTCCATCTCGGCCAGCGGCCCCCAGTGGCGCAGCAACGCCGACACCTTCTCGGGCGTGAGCCGGCCGGTGAGCAAGTCCAAATCCTGTTGCTCGCGGCTCATCACGTGCACCAGGGTAAAACGTTCGAGAAAGCGATCCTTGAGATCGGCCAGCTCCTCGCGGAACACGATCGAACTGGAGGCGCGGTTGCCGTAGAAGAGCGTGAACTGGCTGCGGGGCTCGGCCAAGAGCGTAGTCTTGAGCACCGAGAGCACGGGGGTGATGCCGCTGCCGGCGGCGATGGCGAGCCAGGCGCGGGCGGCGGCCGGATCGAGCTCAACGTGAAACAGCCCGGCGGGGGGCATGACATCGAGTGTGGCGCCGGCGCGGAGCTCGTCATTGGCCCAGTTGGAGAACAGCCCTCCCGGCTGGCGCTTGATCAGGATGCGCAGTTGTTCGTCCTGCACGGCGGCGCAGATCGAGTACGAGCGCCGGGCCTCTTCGCCCCCGATGCGGGCGCGAACGTTGAGGTGCTGGCCTTGGGTGTACCGAAAGGCGGCGCGCAGCTCAAGGGGCACGCGAAAGGTGACCACCACGGCTTCGCGGGTTTCGGCCCGGATCTCGGCGACCTCGAGGGTATGGTATTGGCTCATCAGTGCGGCTTGAAGTAGTCGAACGGTTCGAGGCAGGCGCGGCAGCGGTAGAGCGCCTTGCAGGGCGTGGACCCAAACGCGCTCAGGCACTCGGTATGGCCCGAGCCGCAGTGGGGGCACGGGGGCGGCACCGCCAGTTGCACCAGTTGCGGAGGCGCAATGCCAAAGTTGCGCAGCTTTTCCCTGCCCTGGTCGCTCAGCCAGTCGGTGGTCCAGGCCGGCGCCAGCCGGGTCTCGATGCGCACCCGCTCGATGCCGTGCCCGCGCAGTGCCGTCTCAATGTCCTGGGCGATCACCGCCGTGGCGGGGCAGCCGGAGTAGGTCGGGGTCACCGTGACCACCAGCTCGGGGCCGCGCCAGGTCACCTCGCGCACGATGCCGAGGTCCACCACCGAGATCGCCGGCACCTCGGGGTCCGGCACCGCCTCCAGCCACTGCCACACCTCCGCCGGGGTTACCATTGCGCCCCCGGATAGGCCCGCTGCAGAAACTGCATCTCGGCCAGCAGCAACCCCAATTTTTCGCTGTGCACCCCCTGCTTGCCGCCCCGCTGCATCCAACCGGCCGCGGGGACGGCCAGCGTGGCGCGTGCAAAGGTGGATTGCACCTCCTCCCGCCAGGGGGCCCGCAGCGCCTCGAGATCGCAGCCGACATCGCCGAGCGAGGCCTCGACCTCGTCCATGGCGAACATCTCGCCGGTGTAGGGCCAGAGTTGGTCGGCGGCGGCTTGCAGGCGGCGGTGGCTCTCTTCGGTCCCGTCGCCCAGGCGGATCATCCAGTCGCGGCTGCGCTGCAAGTGGTAGGCGACCTCCTTCACGGCTTTGGCGGCGATGTCGCGCACACTGGCGTCGCTGGCGATGCTCAAGGCGTCAAGCACGACCAAGTGCCAGGCGTCGAAGTAGTACTGCCGCGCCATGGTGTGGGCGTAGTCGCCGTTGGGCTCCTCCACCAGCAGCAGGTTGCGAAACTCGCCGGCGTCGCGCAAGAACGCCAATTGGTCCTCGTTGCGGCCGCGGCCCTCGATGCTGGCGGCGTGGCTCAGCCACAGGCGCGCTTGGCCGAGCAGATCCAGCGCCACGTTGGTCAGCGCCAAGTCTTCCTCGAGCACCGGGCCGCGGCCGCACCACTCCCCCAGGCGTTGGCTCAGGATCAGGTCGTTGTCGCCGAGGCGAAGGCAGAATTCAAAAACCGCGGGAGCAGCCATCTAAAGGTTCTTGACCTCCGGGGGAATATCGTAGAAGCCGGGATGGCGGTAGACCTTGTTGTTGGCCGGCTCGAACAGCGCCTCCCGGTTGCCGGGCGAGCTGGCGGTGATCTCGGCCGAGGGCACCACCCAGATGCTGACCCCCTCGTGGCGGCGCGTGTAGACGTCGCGCGCGTTGGCCAGCGCCATGGCGGCGTCGGGCGCGTGCAAGCTGCCGACGTGCTTGTGCGCCAGGCCGTGCTGGCTGCGGATGAAGATCTCAAAGAGCATAGCTCAGCCCGCCTTCTCGTGTTTGCGCGCGTAGGCGTTGAGCGCCTCGCGCACCCAGGCGCCCTCGTGATGCGCCTTCTGCCGGGTTAGCAGGCGATCGCGGTTGCAGGGGCCGTGGCCACGGATCACCTGATGAAACTCTTCCCAGGGGATGGGACCGAAATCGTAATGGCCGCGCTCCTCGTTCCATTTCAGATCGGGATCGGGCACGCGCAGGCCGAGGAAGTCGGCCTGGGGCACGGTCTGGTCCACAAACTTCTGCCGCAGCCCGTCGTTGGAGACCAGCTTGATCTTCCACTGCATGGATTGGGCTGAGTGGCTCGATTGCTCGTCCGGCGGCCCAAACATCATCAGCGACGGCCACCACCAGCGGTTGAGCGCATCCTGCGCCATTGCCTTTTGCGCCGCCGTGCCTTGGCACAGCACCCGCAGAATGTCGAAGCCCTGGCGCTGGTGGAAGCTCTCCTCTTTGCAGATGCGCACCATGGCGCGGGCATAGGGACCGTAGGAGCAGCGGCAGAGCGGGATCTGGTTCATGATGGCGGCGCCATCCACTAGCCACCCGATGGCCCCGATGTCGGCCCAAGTGAGCGTGGGGTAGTTGAAGATGCTGGAGTATTTGGCTTTGCCGCTGAGCAGGTCGGCGACCAGATCGTTGCGCGAGGCCCCCAGCGTCTCGGCGGCGCTGTAGAGGTAGAGGCCGTGGCCCGCCTCGTCCTGCACCTTGGCCAGCAGAATCGCCTTGCGCTGCAGCGTAGGGGCGCGCCCGATCCAGTTGCCCTCGGGGAGCTGGCCCACGATCTCGGAGTGGGCGTGCTGGGAGATCTGGCGGATCAGGGTCTGGCGATAGGCCTCTGGCATCGCATCCTTGGGCTCGATCTTGACGCCCTCGTCAATGCGCGCCTGAAAGCTCAACTCCGGGGCCGCGGCAATCTCCATGACTTCATAATACGCCTGATACACTTGGCTTTATGTGGACCCTGGCGCTCGAAACCACCACCGCTCACGGCAGCTTGGCGCTGCTGCGCGACGATGCCGTGGTGGCCGAGCGGCGTTTGGAGTCGCAGCGCACCTCGGTGACGCTGTTTGGGGCACTGAAGAGCCTGCTGGCGGAGGCAGGGCTGGAACTGGAGCGGGTGGGCCTCTTCGCCGTGGCGGATGGGCCGGGCTCGTTCACCGGCGTGCGCCTGGGCCTGACCGCGGTGAAGGGCTTTGTCGAGGTGCTGGGTACCCCTGCGGTCGCCGTCTCCACCCTGCAGGCGGTGGCGGACAGCGCCGGCAACGGCGCCGGAAACGTCGCCGAACCCACGCTGGCTGCCCTCGATGCCGGACGCGGTGAGGCCTACTACGGCGTCTACCCCGCACAAGAAGAGGGGCTGGAACCGGCAGACGCCCTGCGCGAGCGGGTGCGGCGCCTGGGCCTGCGGGCGGTGACGCCGCACCCGGCGCTGCAGGCCGCCTGTCCCGAACTGGAGTTGGTCGGACCACTGCTCGCCGCCGCGGTGGGGCGGCTGGGGCTGGCCGCGTTCCGCGCCGGTCACACGCAAGACGCCCTCCGACTCGATGCCCGCTATCTGCGCCGCTCCGACGCCGAACTCTTTGCTGCGGTTCCGTGATGCCGCAAGCCCTCCGCATTCGGCCGGCGCAGCCGCAGGACCTGGACGCGGTTGAGGCACTGGCGCGCGCCTGCTTTGGCGCCTCGGCCTGGAGCCGCGCCCAATGGGCGGCGATTCCGCCGCAGCGGCTGCTGGTCGCCTTGGCGCCCACACAGACTTGCGCCGGCTATGTGGCCATGCAATGGCTGGCCGACGAGGCCGAGGTCGAGTCGCTGGCCGTGCGGGAGGAGTTTCGCCGACAGGGGGTGGGCCAGGCGCTGCTGGCGGCCGGGCTCGAAGCCGCCCACACCGCGGGCGTGCGATACGTGTTCCTCGAGGTGCGCGAAAGCAATGCCGCCGCCCGGGCGTTCTACCAGCGTAGCGGCTTCCACTTGGCGGGCCGCCGCCCCGGCTACTACCACCGCCCCCCAGAGGCGGCGCTGCTGCTGCGCGCGTTGATCTAGGTTTGCATTTGCCGCATGGCGTCCTTCACGTGCAGCTTCAGCTTTTTCAGGCGCGTCGCCTCCACCTCCTGGTCGGGGCTGAGGTAGCGCTGCTGCGTGAGTTTTTGGAGTTGGGAATCGAGCGAGGAGTGCTCCGCGGCCAATTGAGAGAAGTCCTGGACCTGATCCAAGGCGATGTCCTCCGGGTTCCCGAACAAGCCCACGCTACCACCGCTCCGTGGTAGGATCAAGCCCACCTTGGACGGCGCTCTCATTGTCAATAAATCCCCCGGAATGACCTCCCACGACGTGGTCGCCCGGGTGCGGCGGCTGGCCCAGGAACGCTCGGTGGGCCATTTGGGCACGCTCGACCCCAGCGCCAGCGGGGTTTTGCCCCTACTGCTCGGTCGGCTGACCCGCCTGGCGCAGTTCTTCCAGGGCCGCGACAAGGAATACCGCGGCGAGATTCGCTTTGGTTTTGCCACCGACACCTACGACGCCCAGGGTGCCCCCGTCGGGGCGGTAGTGGAGCGGGTGCCCACCCGGGAGGAGGTCGAGGCCCTGTTGCCGCGGTTCCGGGGAAAAGTGCAACAGCTACCCCCGCCCTACTCCGCCAAAAAAGTCGCCGGGGTGCCGGCCTACAAGCTGGCGCGGCGGCAACAGCCGGTGGAGTTGGCGCCGGTCGAGGTCGAGGTGCGCGCCTTCGAGCTGGTGGATCTTGACGGCGACCGCATGCAATTCCGGGTGGTCGCCTCAACCGGCACCTACGTCCGCAGCCTGGCGCATGACTTGGGCGCAGCGCTCGGGGTGGGAGCGCATCTCAGCCGGCTGGAACGGGTGCGCGTGGGCGAGTTTGGCCTCGAGGCCAGCCACACCTTGGAAGAGCTGGCGGCGAGGGCGGAGGCGGGTACGCTCGCGGCAGCTCTGCTGCCGGCCACGCGCCTGCTGCCCGAGTTTCCGGCGGTGGTGGCGCCGGCCGACGCCGTCAGCAAGCTGCTGCACGGCCACGCCGCCAACCTGCCCGAGTTCAGCCGGGCGCCGCGGGTGCGGGTGTTTGCCAGCGATGGGCAACTGCTGGCGCTGGCGCGGCGGGTGGCGGGGAGCTTGTTCCATCCCCAGATTGTGTTCCCGCTGGAGTAGCTGCGCTACCATGGCAGATATGCCCGAAGCATCTGCCCCCGCCGTCCCCAGCTCCGTCCAAGGCCTCACCACCACCGAAGCGCCCTTCATCGAGGCGGCGCAGCGCGAGGGGCAGATGTATATCCACCAGCCCTACGAGCTCTACAGCGAGGAGAACCACGAGGCCTGGCGGCTGCTGTTCGCGCGCATGCAGACGCAGTGGCGGCAGTACGCCAACCCCTATTTTCTCAAGGGCATGGATTCGCTCTGCTTTGACGCCTCGCAAGTGCCCCGCCTGGAGGACGTCAACCGCTTTCTCGCGCCCCTGACCGGCTTTCGCGCCAAGGCGGTGAGCGGCTATGTGCCCGCCTTCGATTTTTTCGACTGCCTCAGCAAGCGCGAGTTCCCCACCACCATCACCATCCGCCGCGCCGACAAGCTCGACTACCTGCCCGAGCCCGATATCTTCCACGACATCGCCGGCCACGTGCCCATGCACACCGACCCCAAGTTCGCCGACACGCTGGTGCGCTTCGGCAACTGCGCCCACACCGCCGCCAAGATGGCGGAGGAGGTGCGCGATCCGGCGGTGCGCCAGCAGCGCCTGACCAGCATGATCAAGGCGCTGGCGCGCTTCTTCTGGTTCACCGTCGAGTTCGGCCTGATGAACACTCCCGGCGGCCTGCGCGCCTACGGCAGCGGCCTGCTCAGCTCCTACGGCGAGCTCGAGCACAGCCTCAAGGCGCCGCTGGTGCAGCGCCACCCCATCCAAATGGAGTGGGTGGTGAACCAGGGCTTCGACTACCACCACTACCAGCCGCTGTTCTTCGTGGTGGACTCGTTCGACCACCTCTTTCAATTGGTGGACGAACTGGAGCGCTGGCTGGCCGACGGCAAGCTGCTCAACGTCGCCCCCGGCGCCCCCGACATCAACGACGCCGACCAGAACAGCTTCCTGCGCGCGGAATAGGCCGCCTCTCAGTTTTTCATCCCCGCCTTCGGGTCTTTGATATTCAACCGGCCCTTCCAACCGTCGGCGTCCTGCGGACCGGTGGGCCCCAGCTTCCCCACCACCGAGGCGAACAGCTTGGCCGGGTCGTAGATCCGCCCCGCCTTCATCACGAGCTGCACCCGCTTGGTGTTGGTGATGTCCACCAGCGGGTTGCCCCGCACCACGAACAGGTCGGCGTATTTGCCGGTCTCGATGCTGCCCAGCTTGCCCGAGACGTTTAGCGCCCGCGCCCCATTGATGGTGGCAAACCGCAGCGCGTCGGCCGGCGGAATGCCCGAGAGCACGAACGTTTGCAACTCGCGGTCCGCCCCGAAGCCCTCGAAAAACTGTCCCCAGCTCGGATGGTCCGTCCCCAGCGTGATCCAGTCGCGCCCGCCGGCGTCGTAGAACGCCTTGATCTCTTTCTGCTTGACCTCGAAGATGCGCTGGAACTGCATGTTCGGCCGGCGCGGGTGGCTGGCCACCACCGTGCGCGCATAGGGAGTGAGGAATTGCGACTCGTGGATCCAATGGCGAAAAACGGGCGATTTCTGCGTGCCAAAGTAGCCGAAGGCGCTGATGGTTGGGTCGTAGAACACATGCTGGCGGATGAAGAGGCGAAACTCGGCGCGCACCGCCGGCTGGTCGAGGTTGAGCGACTGCAGCGTGGCGTAGATGGAGCGGGTGGCCGGGATGTCGTCGCCGCCCATGAAGTGCTCGAGCCGATCAATCCCCATGAGGATGGCGTCGCGCGGGTTGACGCTGTCGCGGAACCCCGAGTCCAGATGGGCGGTCACCGTCAGCCCGTGCAGGTGGGCCTCGTCAATCAGCGCCTGCAACTGCTCGGGATGGATGCCCTTGGCCTTGAACCCGCGCACCCCGTGGTCGGCCCAGTAATCCACCTCTTGCCGAATGCGCGCCGGCGTCTCCTCGGCGTTGTTCCAGCCCGGCCGGGCGCTGCCAAAATAGGGCCCGGAGTTGAAGATGCGCGGCCCGACCTGCTGGCCCGCGTCAATGCGCTCGCGCGCCCGCCTCATCCCCGCCGGGTTGATCTCGCCCGCGGGAAAGGTCGAGGTCACGCCATTGGCAAGAAACAGCACCGGGTTGACGTGATACTCGTCCACCCGCCCCTGGTTGTAGAGGTCAATGGCGTAGTGGGCATGCAAATCGAACATGCCCGGGAGGATGTACTCGTCCGGCGCCAGGTCAATGACCCGTCCGCGCGCCAGGTCCAGGTGCGACAGGTCGGCGCCCACCGCCATCAGCACCCCGGCATGGACGACGATGCCGGTGTTGCGCACCGCCTTGCCCTGGGTGACGTCAATCCACCAGCCGCCGCGCAGCACCGTGTCGCCGGCCCGCACTTGGAGCGGCGCCTGCGCCGCCAGCCCGACCACCAGCAGCAGCCCCGCCACCAAAGCCGCCCGATATCCCGCCACCCCCCGTCGCAACATAGAGCCTCCCGTCGCACTCTACTACACTGCGCTGGCCAAGCGGCTAGCTCAAAGAGAAGATTTCGAGCTGCCCGCCGCCCAGAAAGGCCACCAGGCTGTGCTCCAGGCAGGTGGCGAGCGAGTGGTAGGCGAGCTCGACCCGCGCCTCGCCGACTAGTTTGAGATCCGAGGTGCGCCACACCCGCAGCAGGTTGAAGTTGGCCTCGGCGTCTTCCTTCATGCACAGAAAAAACTCCGAGCCCAGGCCGAACTCCAGCACCGGCAGCGTGTTGGCCTCGAGCGGCAGCAGGTTGGCCTCGACCCCGGTCTCAACGTCAATCAGCGAGACGTGGCGCTCGTTGTTCTTGAAGTCCACCATCTCCACCGCCAGCAGCTTGCCGTCGGACGAGAGGGCGTGGACGCCGGCGCCGATGCCGAGGTCGAGATTGTTCTTGACCCGGCCCTGGGCGTCGAGGCTGAGCAGCCGGAACTTGCGGAAAATCAGGTCGGCGCCCTCCACCTGCTGCACCTCGCCCGCCGCCTCGCGGCCGAAGCAGACGAATCCGCCGGGCGCGCAGGCCAGGCCGCGCACCTGCAGGCGATCGAGTGCGAGCGGCGGCAGCGGCTGGCGGGCGTCGAGGTCGGCGCCGGCAAGCGAGTCGCCGTTGTTCCAATAGAGCGCCGGGCCCTGCGGGGCAAAGGCCAGCGCCTCCACCGGGCGCGCCGCCTCCGCCTCCCAATGCGCCACCCCGCTGGCTGCCTCGAACACCGCCACCCGGCCGCGGGTGGCGGGGTGGTTGTCGCCCACGTTGGCGGCAGCCAGGTAGCGCCCGTCGGGGCTGTAGCGCAATTGCGCCAGAAAGTCGGGAAACTCGAACTGGGCGCGCACTGCGCCGGTTTCGGCGTTGTAGGCGTGGAACTGCTTGTGCCCCACCGCGATCTCGCCCCCATCGGGGGAGAAGGCCATGCGGGTGAGCAGGTACTCTTCCAGCGGAAAGGAACGAACGGGTTCGAGTTGGATCATGCGGGAAGCACGCGGGCGACGGCCACGCCGTCGCGCAGGGGAAGCAGCACCGGATAGAGCCGCGGGTCGCTGTACATCATGCGGTTGCACTCGGCGATGGCGGCGGTCTCGCGCGTGCTGGGGGGCTGGGCGACCAGCCCGCGCCAGAGCACGTTGTCGGCGATGAAAAGCCCGCCGGGCTGGATGCGGGGGATGGATTGGCGCAGTGCCTCGGGATACTGGTCTTTGTTCAGGTCGCAGAAGACGATGTCGAACTCGCCCGGCGTCTCCGCCAGCATCTGCAGCGCCTCGCCCTGGCGGATCTGGATGCGCTGCTGCAAGCCGGCGCGGCGGAAGTACTCGGAAGCCTCGGCGACGTTGGCGGCGCTGGAATCGGTGTAGAACACCTCTCCGCCCTCACCCACCGCCTCCGCCCACCACAGCGTGGAATATCCAATCGCCGAACCCAGTTCAAACACCCGGCGGGCGCCCGCGAGCTGCGCCAGCAGGCGGAACAACCGCGCCACCGCCGGGCCCACGATGGGGATGTTGCGCTCGCGCGCCTGCTGCTCCATCTCCGCCAGCAAGGGCGCGCTGGCGGGGAGCACGCGCAGCAGATAGGCGTCCACTTCGGGGTTGGTGATCATGGTGTGCGCCTCGGGCCTTAGCTCAGGGTGTGGCCGGGAACCAGTTCCAACACCTCGCAGGGCGTGCCGGCGGCGGCGAGGTGTTTCCGCAGTTCGGCCGGGGTGCCGACCAGCGGCGGGAAGGTGCCGTAGTGCATCGGGATCACCGCCTCCACCCCGAGCAGACCGCAGGCGTGGGCGGCCTCGAAGGGGTCCATGGTGTAAAAGCCGCCGATCGGCAGGCAGGCGAGGGTGGGGCGATACAACTCGGCGATGAGCCGCATGTCGCCAAACACCGCCGTGTCGCCTGCGAAATAGAGGCGCAGGCCCTCGGCGAACTCCACCACGTAGCCCGCCGGTTCGCCCAGATAGATGGGCAACCCGTCCTGCTCGGCGCTGGAGGAGTGGAAGGCGTGCACCATGGTCACCTTGGCTCCCGCCACCGCCACGGTCCCGCCCTTGTTCATGGCGATCATCTGATCGCTGGGCAGCCCCTGCTTGGCCAGGTACATCGCCAACTCGACCATCGCAACCACCTTGGCCTGGGTGCGCTGCGCCAGCGGCACGGCGTCGCCGACGTGGTCGCCGTGGCCGTGGCTGACCAGGATGGCGTCGGCTGCGGTGGGGGACTTCTCATTGTCCGGGCAGCGCGGGTTGTGGTTCAAGAAGGGATCGATGTAGAAGATCTTGCCGGCCGAGCGCATGCGAAAGGCCGCATGCCCCAGCCAAGTGATCTGGACGCCGTGGGTGTTTGCCATGGATTTCCCCTATGCCAAATATAGCCCGCCATTGACCGCCAGGGTATGGCCGGTGATGTAGCTGGCGCCCTCGCTGGCCAAAAACGCCACCGCGGCGGCGACCTCGGCCTCCGATCCAATACGGCCCATGGGGATGCGCTGCAGCAGTTGGGCGCTGGCTGCCTCGCCCAGTTCGGCGGTCATGGCGGTCGCGATGAAGCCGGGGGCGACGGCGTTCACGGTCACCTGGCGGGAGGCGATCTCCAGCGCCAGCGATTTGGTCAGGCCGATGAGGCCGGCCTTGGAGGCCACGTAGTTGGCCTGGCCGGGGTTGCCCGACTGCCCCACCACACTGGAGATGTTGATAATGCGGCCCCAGCGTTGGCGGATCATGCCCGGCAGCGCCGCCTGGCAGAACAGGAAGGCGGCAGTGAGGTTGGTGGCCAGCACCGCGTCCCAATCCTCGCGCTTCATGCGCAGCAGCAGGCCATCGCGGGTGATGCCGGCGTTGTTGACCAGGATGTCGAGCTGGCCGAAGTGGGCAACCACTTGTTTGACCCCGGCCTTGATCTCGGTCTCTTGGGTGACGTCAAGGGGCAGCGCCAGCGCGGCGCCGCCGGCGGCGGCGATCTCGGCGGCCACCGCCTCGAGCCGCCCGCGGTTGCGGGCGGCGAGCGCCACGCGGGCGCCGTCCGCGGCGAGGCGCAGCGCGATCGCCCGCCCGATGCCCTGGGAGGCGCCGGTGACCAGCGCGACCCGCGCGCGGGCGGCAGCAGGGTTCTCAGTCATCGCCCCCCCCTCCCGTCGCCAGCGGGCTGAGCGCGGCCCGCGTCTTCTCCAGCGAGGCCACGTCCTCCACGTTGAGGCAGACCGCGGCCCGATCCACCCGGCGCAGCAGGCCCGCCAGCACGCGGCCGGGGCCCACCTCGACGAAGTGGGTCACGCCGCGGGCCAGCAGCTCGCGCATCGAGCGCTCCCACTGCACCGGGGCGGTGACCTGGCGGATGAGCGAGTCGCGCGCCTCCTCGGCGCCCTCGATCAGCTCGGCGTCCACGTTGGTCATGAGCGGATGTTCCAGCTCGCAAAACAGCGTGTTCCACAAGTCCCACTGCAGCGTCTCCTGGGCCGGCGCCATCAGGGCGCAGTGGAAGGGGGCGCTCACCGGCAGCGGGATGGCCTTGCCCTGGCGCTCGGCCGCCAGGGCGCAGGCGCGCTCCACCGCGGCGCGCTGGCCGGCGATGACGATCTGGCCGGGGGCGTTGAAGTTGGCGCAGGAACAGACCTCGCCCTGGGCGGCGTCGGCGCAGATCGCCTCCACCGCGCCGGGCTCGAGCCCCAGGA
>Ga0307373_10007466_pt1 | contig 17058 bp, 21 predicted proteins | sample OX2MG_FD_202534 | JGI IMG/M metagenome (GOLD analysis project Ga0307373, IMG submission 202534) | Soil microbial communities from Risofladan, Vaasa, Finland - OX-2 | ecosystem: Environmental > Terrestrial > Soil > Coastal area > Acid sulfate soil | place: Finland: Risofladan, Vaasa | collected... | reverse complement strand
TAGAATACTAATGCGATACCGCGGTGGTTACTCGGACCGATACTTACGCAATGTGTTAGGTCATACACAGAGGAACGCGAATTTGCGCAGAAAACGAGGCGAAATCGTTATCGGCACCGCGAACTCGGTAAACTCGGGCTAGGTTGCGTTGCCGGCGCCTTCCTAGCGCACGCCATGTTCGAATTACCCATCATCCAGACCTCGATCCATATGCGCGCCGGGCCTGCGCAGTGGCTATCCGAGGCCGTCGCCACCGCGGGCTTGATCCTCGTCGTAATCGGTTCGACGAGCCCTAGGGACGCGGCCTGGCGGGTCGCGGCCTGGATCGGTGCCGCATACTGGTTTACGGCCTCGACCTCCTTTGCGAATCCTGCGATCACCATCGCCCGAGCGCTCTCCAATACGTTCGCCGGCATTGCACTCAATAACGTGCCGGCGTTCATCGCCTCCCAACTCTGTGGAGCACTTCTTGGGCTGATGTTGGCCAAGTGGCTTCAAATAGGCACCGCAGCGATCCCGCGAGTGGACGAGGCCCAAGCCTAAGCCTGTGAGACCGAAGAGGGGCGGGCTTGCTGAATCTTTTGATCTTACACCATCGTTCTCGCCGTCAAGGCCTGCGCGCGGAAATGACCCTGCGCTGGAAAATCGATGTGGAAACCCGGGCGAACTGATCGCGATAGGTGAGGTGCGTGGGGTCAGGCGCCTCGCCTAACGTGAGCAATTCATAGCGCTGGCAGTGAGTCAGTCGACCGCAGGCGGGTCGAGTTTTTGGATCAGTCTTTGGAAGGTGGCTTCAAATTCTGGCTCGTACTGATCGGGCCGAGACTGAACGAAGTCGATGACTTGCCGGTAGTAGTCGGCGGCCTGTTTTTTGTCGCCTCGCGCCTCGTAGACCATTCCTAATCGATCGTAGCCGTCGTGCACCTCGGGGAAGCGTACGAGAAGGTCCCGCGCGGCCTGTTCGGCCTCATCGAGTTTGTCGGCGCGGACCATATCGATCACCGCATTGGAGGCGGCGGTGAGTTCCTCGAGATCGTCATCGATGCCAGCCCTGAACGAATCGATGCTGGTGTAGCGGTGGCGTGGCGGTGTTGGCGGTTTCGCGGCCTCGGCCGCCGCGCGAGCGGCACGCTCGGCCGCCTCGTCTTTTTCCTGGCAGCAGCGCTTGTATTTTTGTCCGCTGCCGCAGTGGCACGGATCGTTGCGTCCGATCTTGATCTTGGTCATTGTGGCCAACTTTACCAACAAGATAGGAGAAACGGCGTGGATCGAGCCATACAAAATCTGCTGAGGGACACCCGATTTTACGAGCTGCTGCTGGGCTTTGACCGGGAAATCGCCGACGCGGCGCACGCGTGTCAATGTCAGAAGTGCGAGGCGAAGCTGCACTGGGGGTCGTTCGCGCGCAAGCCCCGCGGCGTACCCGAAGGACTGGGGCCTGAGCACCTGCAGCGCTTCAGTTTATGTTGTGCGAAGGACGGCTGCCGCAGCCGCGATACGCCCGCGTCGCTGCGGTTCCTCGGCCCCAAGGTGTACCTGGGCGCCATGGTGGTGCTGATCTCGGCGATGCAGAGCGGGCTCATCCGCGCGCGACTGAAGCGCCTGCAAGAGTTGGTGGGGGTGAGCTGGCGCACCGTCGCCCGTTGGCGTGACTGGTGGTGCAGCGTCTTCACAGACAGTCCCTTCTGGCGCGCCCACGGCGCGTTCGTGCCGCCGGTCACGACGGCGGATCTGCCGGCCTCGCTCCTGCAGCGATTTGCCGGAGAGGCCGAGGAGCAACTCATTTTGCTGTTGCGCTTCCTCGCGCCGATCACGACGGGGCGCGGGATTTTGCGCGCTATCTGACGGGGGGTACTGGTCCGCAAAAGATGTAGATCGCCAGTCGGCGAGCCGTGTTTTACGGTACGCACACACACCAAATAAGGAGAGTGCGTGACGTGAAAACATCCGACACCGTATCGAACCACGAGCGCTGGGCTATCTTGCGCTTCAGCGTGGTGGGACAGCTATTGGCCGCACCGCCGCCGAAGGGTGAGCTGCGCGGGGAGATCGAAAAGCTCGCCGCGCGCGAGTGGCAGCACCCGATCACGAGCCTGCCGGTGCGCTTTGGGGTGTCGACGGTCGAGCGCTGGCTGCATAGAGCCCGCAAGGAGCGGCGCGACCCGGTGCGGGTCCTGCGGCGCAAGGTGCGCACCGACTTGGGCGCGCAAGGATCACTCGGTATCGCGATCCGCCAAGCGCTGCGCGCGCAGTATGCCCAGCACGGCAGCTGGTCCACGGTGCTCCATCATGACAATCTGCGCGTCCTCGCCGAGCAGCACCCGGAACTCGCCCCGGTGCCCTCCTACTCGACGATCCGTCGGTTCTTCAAAGCGCAGGGTCTGCGCAAACGCCGGCGCTTGAGCTCCCGGCGAACCGCGGGCGTCGAGCGCGCCGAGGCGCGCTTGGCAGAGCGTGAGATACGCAGCTACGAGGCCGAATATGTCGGCGGTCTCATCCATTGGGATGGGCATCACGGATCGCTCAAGGTGATCACGCCGCGCGCGGAATTACTCCAACCGACGATGCTTGGCGTGATCGACGATCGCTCGCGGCTCATCTGTCACGGGCAGTGGTATCTCGTCGAGAATGCCGAGAACGTCGCGCACACACTGTCGCAGGCGTTCATGCGTCGCGGGCTGCCGCGAGCCGGCTTGAGCGACAAGGGCAAGGCGATGACCGCCGGAGAAATCACGGAAGGGCTTGCACGCCTCAGCATGACCCACGACACAACGCTCGGTTATGCGCCGCATCAGAACGGAAAAATCGAACACTTTTGGTGCCAAATTGAAGGGCGTCTGATGGCCATGCTCGAGCGTGTTCCGGATCTGACGCTCGAGTTCTTGAACGAGGCAACCCAAGCGTGGATCGAGTTCGAATATAACCGCAAAATCCACTCTGAGACCGGCCAGACGCCGCTCGCGCGCTGGATGGCGGGCCCAGAGGTGATGAGGCCGAGTCCGGACAGCGCGGCGCTGCGGCTTGCCTTCACGCGCACCGAGCGGCGTACGCAGCGACGCAGCGACGGGACCGTGGTCATCGACACCCGCCGCTTCGAAGTGCCGAACGCCTTTCGCCATCTCGATCGCTTGCTGGTGCGTTACGCGAGCTGGGACCTGTCCCGGGTGCACCTGGTCGATGAACACACGGGCGATGTGTGCGCACGACTGTATCCGCTGGATAAGACCGAAAACGCCAACGGTGTGCGTCGGCCGCTCGAGCCGCTCGCCAACCGCGCCTCGAGAGCGGCGCCGACCGGAATCGCGCCGCTGCTCGCGAAGTTGCTGGCGCAACAAGCGGCCACCGGGCTGCCGCCGGCGTACCTGCCGAAAGATGAACTGTCCAACAGCGAAGGAGAAACCCCTTGAACAAGAAACTGCTGGCTCTGTTTGGTCTGAAGTGGAATCCGTTCGCTCCGGATGTCCCCGCGGAGGCCCTGCAGCTCACCCCGCGGATCGAGTCGTTCTGTTGGCGCGTCGAGCAACTCGCCGGCGAGGGCGGGTTCGCGATCGTCACGGGCGCGTCTGGGCTGGGAAAATCCGTGACGTTGCGCCTGCTCGCTGAGCGGCTCTCCGGGCTGCGGGATGTGCAGGTCGGCGTGCTATCGCGGCCGCAGGCGGGAATGGCGGACTTCTACCGTGAGATGGGCGAGCTCTTTGGCGTCGAGCTACATCCCCACAACCGCTATAACGGCGCCAAACTGTTGCGGACGCGCTGGCAGGGGCATATCGATGCCTCGCTGTGCCGCCCGGTGCTCATCGCCGATGAAGGTCAGGAAATGCAACACGCGGTGTTGAACGAGCTGCGCCTGTTGTGCTCGGCGCGCTTGGACTCGCACCTGCTGTTGACCGTCGTTCTGGCCGGCGATCAGCGCCTCATCGAGCGCTTCCGCGCCGAGGATCTCTTGCCCTTGGGTTCGCGCATGCGCGTGCGCCTGGCGCTCGATCGATCGAGCCCTGAGGAGCTGCAGGAGTGTCTACGGCATGCGCTGCAAAAGGCCGGCGCCACCAAACTCATGACCCCGGAGCTCATCGCGACCTTGAGCGATCACGCCCAGGGAAATACGCGGGCGCTGATGAACATGGCCGGCGAGTTACTCGCACTTGCCGCGCAGCGCGAGGCCCATCAGATCGATGAGAAGTTGTTCTTCGAACTCTATGACACGCCTTCCCCGACACAGCCCAAAGGGCCCGGGCGCCGGCGATGAGCGCGCTCCCCGTCGAGCTGGCTTATCGTCTCGCTGATTGTGCCGAGGAGCAACGCTGGCTCGTCACTGGCCTGTGGTCCGAACAAGCCGTCGGAATCGTCGGCGGGGAACCTAAGCTAGGAAAATCCTTCCTCGCTCTGGATTTGGCCGTCGCCGTCGCTTCCGGCACGCCGTGTCTGCGCCACTTCTCGGTGCCGCATCCGGGGCGCGTGCTGTTGTATGCGGCTGAGGACGCTCTGCATGTCGTGCGGCGCCGGCTCGAGGGCATCTGTGCCGCCGCGGCGTGTGATCTGAAAGATCTCGACGTTCACGTGATCACCGCATCCACCGTACGGCTCGATCAGCAGGCCGATCGCACGCGTCTTGATGAAACCATCACGCAACTCAAGCCCCGCCTGCTGGTGCTCGATCCGTTCGTACGGCTGCATCGCATCGATGAGAACGCCAGCGGCGAAGTCGCACCGCTCCTCGCGTACCTGCGCACCTTGCAGCGGCAGCACAGCCTCGCCGTGCTCGTCGTACATCACGCCAGAAAATCCGCCGGAAACATGCGCGCCGGCCAGGCGCTGCGCGGCTCCTCCGAGTTCCATGCCTGGGGTGACTCCAATCTGTACCTGCGTCGCTCAGATCACGAGCTTAAACTCACCGTCGAACACCGCGCTGCGCCATCCCCGCCGAACATCGCTCTCGAACTCGCCCAACGCGGCGACGCTCTGGCGCTCGAAGTCGTGCAAGCGACAGCCACCGAGCCTTTGCCGCCGAGCTCCGTCGATGAACGCATCGTCAGCGCCCTCGGCGACTCCGACCGGCCATTACCTATCGCAGAACTGCGCTCGCTCTGCCGTGTACGCAAAGCCACGCTATACGCACGGTTGACCGAGCTGGTCAGCACCGGCCGGCTCGTACGCTCTATCGACGGCTATCACCTCGCCGCCACTGCCTGATCGTCACGCGACACGCCCGCGACGTCGCGGTTCCCGGTTCCCACTCTCTCTACACCATTGCGGAACCGGAACTGGGAACCTACCTCAAATAGCGCGACCAAGGGCACCTCAAAAAGCGTGAGCACTCTCAAAGACCGTGCTCGCAAGCGCGCTTCGTGCGACCCTGACGGCTGCGCTGCGATGGCAACCCTCCGGAATCGGGCAATCCCGCCCGAGACAGATCCGGAGAACGACCTTGTCGAACCATAATCTTTTTACTCCAAGCGCCGACGGTGCGGCGGTACCTGCGTCGAGTAAGGCAATCGTCATTGCCGCAAGGCAGGTCTTGGCTCATCTGGTGCGTCGCGGTGCCTCGTTACAATCGCCGCAAAAGACGGGTGAATACTTAATGGCGCGGCTCGGCCACTTAGACTATGAAGTCTTCGGACTGATCCTGCTCGACAAACGGCACACGGTCATCGAGTGCATCGATCTCTTCCGCGGCACGATCGACGGGGCGGTCCACCCGCGTGAGGTCGTGAAACTCGCACTCCTGAAAAGTGCGGCAGCGAAACGTACACGAGCGAGAGATTGCCTTGGGCGGCCACTCCGGCTCGCCATAGTTTCGAGAAGTTTCCTGAAAGGACCGACGACGCCGGGTTGGTTGCGGGTTACGCTAAACACGGGCCACCGGGATCCCAGTAGGCTCACAAAGGAACTTGGAATTGGCTTTGTGTTGGAAGACCCACATATGGGCTATTTCGAGAAGCGATTGAGCGCGGCACACACCGACAGCAGGTCTAGAACAGGTCGCCCGGCAGGCGGCGGCGCGGCGTTCATGGGCTGGGGTTTCCAGCCCGGAAGTGGACGTACACGAATTGCGATAAGCTGTCATCCATCGACTTGCTGCATCGAATTCAGCCAACGACAGGTAGTCAAGAATGAAGAGGAAACGTTGCATTGCGAGAATTTTCAATGCGAGCGCCGTTGCATTGGGCCTGTTCGTCGGAATGGCGCGACCTTTAGGCGCGCATGAACTTAAGCCCGCATCATTGGCGACCGCTGATCTTCAGGATGCCCGGGAGAGCATCGCCGTTGGAGGCTTGAAATTGCGGCTGAAAGCCAATCTCTGGCGAGACTTTATGCCAATGGCACTTGCTAATGATTCCGCGGCTGATCGGGATGCCTTGACCGCCGCAAGGGGCCTAATGGCTAGCGTGAAGGTTTTCGACGAAAACGGAAAACCTATTCCGAAATCCCTTCACGCGGAAGTGGTGTACGCTGTCCAGGGTGATCACATCTGGCAAACGAGTGCAATTGAAGAAAGCCGCGACGAATCCAACCCGTCAAGTCTCGACTTTGTGATTCGGAAGGGTCCGCGATGGAAGCCGGGGTCTTATGTGGACGTCTTCGCCCGTATCAAGGAGGGGAAAGGCGTTCCTGTTCTGCTGGTCGTACATCATCAGATTATCGGTTCGGCCATCTGATTGTTTCCGCCGCTATCGCGGTTCGTGGAATAGTTCGCGGTCATCGTAAATCGGTTACTCACAAATCAGTCGATGGCGAGCGGCCGATTGGGATCACCGGTCTGATGCCGCTGGCCGGGCATACGCACTCGGCGACCCGATAATGATAGGAATATCCTCGCCGACTTCACCATGCCCGCCGTCGTCAGCGTTCGAATTCGGGCCCATCGCGATCGCGCGAGCGATCCTTCGTCTTTTCCGCTTCGCGCTCTATCTCTGGCGGCTTCACACCCCGCTCCCCATACGCCTTCCATTGCTCGATGCCCTGGCGGCGGAGCTCCTCGGGAGTGAGCGGTCGATCAGTTTCACGTGCCTGCGCCAGCGATGCGGCTTTCTTCGGCCCCGGCGCGACGGCCTCTCGTTCCTTCTCCGCCGCCCGCAGCGCGAGCCACGCCTCCCGGCCCTCGCGCCGCAGCTCGGTCACGCTTTTCGCCACCGCCAGCGTCTTCGCCTTCGTGGCGCGGCGCTGCCGATCCCGCTCGAGGAGCGCCGCATGCAGGTCTCCCGACAAATCTAGGATCGCGCTCTCGATCTGCCGGGATTCGCGCTCGAGCCGCGCGTGCCCGAGAGCGCGTGCCTGTTCGTGCTCCTTGGTCTGCTCGTCGATCCGCTGCATGACCTCGGATCGCTCGCCGCGCCGCTCGATCGCCGAGACCGTCGGCCCTAGATGTGTCATGGGTTCGCGCTCGATGCCCTGCGCCTCGAGGCTCCGTCGGTCGATCCGTGCCTCGATCCCGAGCTCGCGCAATCGCTCGTTCGCGATCCCCTCCCACAGCGCCCGGACGTAGTCGATCTCCTGCGCTGCGGATTCGAGGCCCGCCCGCCGCCGGTTCGTATCCGACCATTCGATGCTCGTTTTCTCGCCCAAGCCCCCGGGCTCGATCGTCCGGGTCGTCGCCAGGAGATGCATGTGGTAATTGCGCTGATCGCCTTTGCGATGCGGTGCGTGCACCGCAAAGTCGACCGCGCAGCCGTAGCGCTCGGCGATGCCCTGCGCGAACTCGCGCGCAAGCTTCTCGCGCTGTGCTCTGTTCAATTCGTGCGGCAGAGCGACCTCGTATTCGCGCGCGACCCGCGAGTTCGAACGGTTCTCGGCGATCTCGGCGGCGTTCCACAACGCCTGCCGATCGCGCGCCCAGTTGATGTCGCGCTTCGCCGCAGCCGACGAAAGCACGATCTCGGCGTGCTCGACGCCGCGCTTTCTCGTGTAGTCGAAGCTCTGCCCCGTTGTGCGGTCGTAGACGATCGAGGCGCTACGGTAGGCCGACGCCGCGGTTGCCGATCGGCCGGCACCGCGCGAGACGGGCTTTACCGTCAGGTGATAGCTCGCCATCCGCTACGCTTTTTCGGCGGCCTGGACGCGGGCGAGCAGAAAGCCGTCATAGCCCTTCTCTCCGACGGTCTGGATCACCGTCCCGGTCAGCCGCGCCTCGCGCGCAATCCATGTCGTCATCTGTCGCACGCCCTCGGCCGCCTCATCCCGCGCTGGCTCGATGACCGCCCCCTCGCGCACCACATTGTCAACGACGATGAGCGTCCCTTCACGCGACAGCGCCAGCGCGGCCCGGACGTAACTCAAGTTGTTCGGTTTGTCGGCGTCGATGAACACCAAATCGAACGGTGCGACCCGCTGCGCGCGCAACCGCGCCAAGCTATCGAGCGCAGGCCCCACGTGTTGCTCAATACGCTCGGCCACGCCGCCGTGCTCAAAGTTGCGGCGCGCAATCTCAGCGTGATGTGGATCGATTTCGAGGGTCACCAGACGCCCTTGCGGGGGAAGCGCCCGGGCGAGCCACAGCGCGCTGTAGCCGCCCAAGGTGCCGACCTCTAGAATGCGCCGCGCCGCCTGCGTGAGCGCGAGCAGATAGAGCATCTTGCCCTGGCTCGCCGAGACCTGAATGTTCGGCAGCCCGGCCGCCGCGCTCGCGCGCAGAGCCGCCTCGAGCACGGCGTCCGCGCCGATCAGCTCGCCGTCGAAATACGCCTCTACCGCCTTCCACGTCCGATCGCTCATCCTCGCTCCTTGCACGCCGGCGCGTGTGGCTCAACCATCGGGATTCCCGCCATTGCGCGTATGCGCACATCACGAACGTCCCCGACCTTGACGGCGTTGCACCGCAGCGTCCCGTCGAGTATGTACCCGCCGTTTATCGAGTACCCGGCGGGATGGCGCGTTGTCGGCGAAAGACTGTGCAAACAGTCGCTGCAGGTCGAACGTCCTCAGCACCCATGCACTCGCGAACCCGAGCGCCTCGGTCGCGATACCAGCACGACACGCGATCCACTCCGCCTACCCGACGCGCATGCGCACTCGGTACCGGTTCGACATCCTCTACGCCTCCTCGGCGGCTAGCCTGGTGCCTTGGTGAAACCGTAGTTGCCAGCGATTCTCGCACCGCACCCAGAGGGAGCTGCGCAACGAGGGTGGCTTCCAACCAGGCCCGGCGGCGCTACGCACAACATAGGTCACGAGCACCGCGCCCTTCGCGATGAACTCGGCGCGAAACTCCTCGAGCTTGAGGGACGACCGCGCACCAGCAACGAGCGCATCGAGCACCGAGGCGCGCTCGAAGACACGGCCGGAACTCCCAAACTCCCGAAAGTCTGCCGCGAGCAATAGCGCCAAGGTCTCGCGCGTTTCAGATGCCGACGGCATCGCGAGGCGCTCTTCCAAGGCGCACACCTCCGAGGCCTCCGCCGCCCTCAACTTCCCAGTGTCTGGCACGCGCCTCTATCTCCCTCTTACGAGCGCCGGCCCCGCCGGCGCCATCTTGGTCTTGCGCCGCACTCCGGGCGCGACCTCGCACCCCGGACTCCTATCCCTAAGGTCCACACAGGGCGCGTCTCCGTCGCGGCTTGGGTCACGGGAGCGTGAACCGGAACCGCGGCGCCCTCCCCTCCGAGGACCCAGCGACGAAGGCGCCAGCCACGGTCCTTGGCGCACTGAAAAGTTTCGGCCGGCGCAGCCGGCGGAAACTTTTCGTAAGTGCGCCCTTGCTACCAACACGGGGGGGAGATTACGCTTCACTCACCCGGCGCACAAGCGCCGGAGCGCCGTCTTCGTGCGACACCTTGCGGTCGCTCAGCCGGTTCGGCGAGGGGTGATGCGGCGTGAGCGGCGAATCCGGCGACCGCGCGATCGCTCGCGCCGCGGCGGTTGATGGGCTGACGATGCCGGCAAAGCCACCGGCGGCGTTAGGCGCGTGAGCGCCGCGCGCCGCCGGCGCGAGACCAACGAATCAGCGGATCACGGGGAGATCGCTATGGCGGCGAAACTCGATGAGCGGATCAATGGCCTCGAGGAGAAGCTCAAGCAGTTGAAGACACGCCAGGCGCGCATCGACGCGCGCAAGCGTGCCCTCCTCTCCCGTCGCGAACGCAAGCACGATACGCGCCGCAAGATCCTCATCGGCGCGACCGTCCTCGCCCGCATCGACCGGCATGAACTCGACCATGCGGACCTCGATGCCTGGCTCGATGCCCACTTGACCCGTGAGGATGATCGGGCGCTGTTCGCGCTGCCACCGCGTAAATGACTGCTCCTCGCTTGATGTAGGACCGCGACGCGGGGTAAGGCATGACTGGGAAATATGCCGGCAACCAAGGTGGGACACGGCAGGCAGTGGTAGGCTGACGCGATAAAAATTGACGGGAGGCCAGTCATGCGATTCCAAATGTGGGCTACATTGATCGCGCTAACCGCCGCGCTGTCGGCGTGTGCCGCCATGAACCGCCCGCTGCCAGACGGCTACACCGGGACAACGGCCACGCTCGCGGACTCGACAAACTCCATTCGCGGGGCGACCTGCGGCTCATTAACATCGTGCAGCAATCGCTGCAAAACAACGTGAATACGGGCCCGGCGTTTGCCGTGATCAAGGGCTTCTCGCGGCCGGTTCCGGCACGCCCGGCAGATTTCTATATCGCCGGTCGCACGCATTGCGCGGCGCCAATCATGGAGATGGTCGGCACCGTTCGCCTGGTCGGCGGCGACGTCGAATTTACACCCAAGGCCGGCGGCCATTACGTCCTCAAAGGCGAATTGCAGGCGGACCACAGCGCCGTGTGGATCGAAGATGTGCAAACTGGCGCGCGCGTCAGTGAGAAACTGCGCATCGAGGGTTCCGCGAAGGCTGGTCTTTTTGGGGTCAAGGGTATCGTCGAACACTTACCGGTGCGGTAACGCCCGGCGCGCGCCGATGATCGGGCGCTCTTTGAACTGCCGCCGCGGCCTGGCCCGCGATGATCAGACCGGCGCGTTGGGCATGGGCGGTTGGGAGCGCTAGGATTTGGCGGCAACATTGAAAGGCAAGAGTTCGCTATGACGTACCGCGCACTCCATCTCCTGTTCATCGGTATGGTCACCAGTATGTTCGTGGCATGCGCCCATACGCCGACTTCGCCGACGTTGAGAATCGACGGATCTACGCCGCAGAGATTTCAGGCAAGCTGGGACCGTATGTCCACGAGCCTTTCACCTCGACAACAATCCGAATTGTCCGTCGCGATCCTGCTGATCGCGCTCGGTAAGTACCAAAGTCTTGCGGATCTTCCGCCTTCGATCAAAAGTGGTATCGGCCCACAGAGCGTCCGGAAGCAAATCGATGGCATGAGCTTCGAGGAGATTCTCGCCCTTGCAAATAGGCAGTCCGTGAAGGTCGTAAAGGTCGAACATGCACATGCGTCGAATTGACCATCTTCCTATCCGTCGCGCGGTGGCGGGCGCTCTCGCGCTCGAGTCACGGCGTTCGCGGTACCCGGACCGCCGCCGCGGTCCGGGCCGTGACGGTGACATTGGGCGGTGACACAGTGGGAATGAACAGTGATTAACCGCGCTGCCTTGCTCCTTCGGTACAAGGAACCCGCGGTCCGCTGGATCAACGAGGCCGATCCTTCGCCATCGGATCACGCGGTCACGCTCGCTCATGTCAATGAAGAGCGCATCGTTTACCTCATCGAGGACACCGCGGGTGACGATCCGGAAAGTTTGCAGGAATGGCTGAAGCGCAACTATGCCGATCTCTTCGAAAGCGAGCTCGCGGGCTGGTACACCGACCCCGCGCTCTGGCCGCAACAGCGAACCTACGAATTGCTTCTCGAATGGTTCGAACCCGAATGCCACACGATGATCATCGACACCTGTGCGGATGAATTACTCGACGATGGAACGTAACGATCGGGTCGCGCGATCGCGCCACCGATTCATTCGCGGCAAGAGGATCGGACGCTGATTGCGTGGCTCCTCTTGCTGGTCTTGCTCGCGCTCGCGGCGGTCGCGCTCCGCGTTTTGGAAAGACGCGGCGTCCTGGCACGCTCACCGAGCAAGCCCTGGCCGTTCTACGCGAAGCGACCCCTCTCCTCGCCCGAGCAGGTTCTATACCACCGCCTGGTCGCCGCACTCCCCGAGCACATCGTGCTCGCTCAGGTGCAGGTCTCGCGGGTGCTGGGAGTTAAGAAAGGCGTTCGCTTCCACGAGTGGAATAATCGCATCGATCGGCTGAGCTACGACTTTGTGGTCTGCGCGAAGGATTCGACCGTGCTCGCGGTGATCGAGCTCGACGACAAATCCCACGAAGCCCCGCACCGCGCCGCAACCGACCGCAAGAAGGACAAGGCGACCGCCGATGCGGGCGTTCGCATGATTCGCTGGCAGGTCAAATCGCTCCCCGATCAGACGACGATCCGCGCGGCATTCGAGGCACCGGCAACGTTAGTTCTTGCCACCCGCGTCGCCGAGCTCAGCGCCGTTCGGCGTCCGCCTGCGCGCGTTCCAACGCTCAGCGGTATACGTCTTTTCGGTGTCCGATCTGAACCACCAGGACGAGGAGCGCCCCATCCTGGATCTCGCACACCAGCCGGTAGTCTCCGACCCGGTAGCGCCACAGCATCGCGAACTCCTCCCCGCGCAGCGCCTTGCCATGGCTGCGCGGGTTGCTGCGCGGCGCAATCCGCGCGTCCATGAAATCCACAAGCCGCCGGGCCGTCGCCCGATCGAGCTTGCGCAACTGCTTGAGTGCTGTCTCGGTGTAGCTAATCGTCCAGGCCAAGCTCGGTCTTCACCTGCTCGCCCGTATAGACCTTCTCCCGGCCCCGGCGCACCCGTTCGAGCGTCGCCGCCGCCAGATACGCCTCCTCGAGCTCATCGAGGCCGCCGGCGATGAGCTCACGCAGGTAATACGCCTTCGTCCGTCCCGTGCGCGCGGCGAGTTGTTCGAGCCGCCGCTCGGTCTTCTCATCCAGCCGGATCGAGGTCGCCATGGTTCGATCTCCGATGAATACGTGTATTCAGTGTATCACGAAGCGACTGGTCTCGGATGACGAATTCCGCGGGCCTCACCCATGAGGGTGGCCAGGTGCTGTTCAATCCGCCGGTGCGATCTGCAGGAAATAGGTGACGTACTCGGCCCGCGCCGCGTGATCGAGCGGCCGCCCGTGGGCACGACACCAGACGGCGAGGGCCTCGACGTCCATGGGTACGTTGCGGACCTGGCGGCCGGCGGCGTCGAGTTCAGCGATGTCGCGATCGACCGCGCAGCTCGGTGAGGCCGAACGGATGGCCGGTGCCGCGGTAGAGCCCAGCGAGGAAAGCGACAATGCGCCGCGATTGGCCGGTGTGCCAATGCCGCGCGACGCGCTCGAGCAGGCGCTCGAGCGCCGCGAGGCCGGCGGTGATAACTCTCGAAGCTGCGAAAGGCCTTCAATTCCTGCGCAATGCGCAGCGACAGCCGCCGCGACTCCAGCCGCTCGCGCACCAGCAACAGCCCCGGCCCCCTTGTCGCGGCGCGAATTCACCCTGACGATCAGCCCGACGACCTCGCGGCTCAGAGCACGCAAATCCGTGCCGAGCGTGTACTCGTGGTAGCGGCTGAACCCGGTCACCACCCACTTCGAAATGCAGCGTCACAACCAGTGCCGCCTGGTGAATCGCCAGGTGCTCGTCGCGAGCCAAAGCGCCTGCCCCTTATCGGAAAAAGCTGCTGCCGCAGGGGCTACCGCCCCCTGCACCCCCCGATAAGGGCCCAATCACTCAAATGACCGAAGCGCCGAAGTCTCCGCCTTGCGCCGCCGGAAACCCATCAGTCTCAACAACAACAACCCGCCTCCCAGCAGCCACGCCGCACCCGGTTCCGGCACGGCGGGGACGGCGCAGACTTGTCCGGGGCTCACCGCCAAGGCGTAGTCGAAGCCATAGTTCTTACTGTCGTAGACCTGGCTACCATAGTAGGTAAAGAAGATCCACGCGTAGTTAGGATTCGCGAAGTACTCCGTACCAGACCAGTAAATATAGGACTGCACATTGCTGAACAAAGAGTAATTCGCGTTATGTGCCGTCGTGATCGACGAATCCGCGACTTGACCCAGGCCACCGTAGAACAACTGCGCCAGCTGGCTCGAGGATTGCGCCGGATTGCCGACACCGCCATTCGGGTAGCCGAAACTTCCGACGGTATCTACCGTCGTCGGCAGCGCCCACTGGTTCGAGCCGCCGTAGTTCGTGACGTCGAGGTAATGCACCCAGGCCTGGGCACCCCACCAGTCCGTGGAACCATAGCTGGTGTAGAAATCGTTCGCCGACAGCGTGTAGGTGCCCGAGGGGTCCCAGAAGTTCGGCGTGTCATGAATGACCCCACCAGAATCCGCGATCACCGCCGACACAAAAGCCGACGCACCGCCGCTGTAACTCGCCGCCTGGGTCGCCATCAGGTTCGCATTCGACGTCCACGTCACGTTGTTCGTCGTGTCGTAGACGCCCAACCCGCCGTCCGTCAAGATGAGCGCCGCCTGGGCCGAGCCGGCCACGCCCAAGGCTGCCGCCACGCAGAGCAGCACGGCGAACGACTTCTTTAATCCCAAACCTTTCGACTTCATCATCTTTCTTCTCCCTATGAGCCGCACGCGCCAAATATCCTTAGAAGTCGCCGCCCCGTGTGCGTATACGCACTGAAGTAGCAAACTTCGTGCCAAATTGGCGAAACCCAATGATGTTCCATACTTAGATCCCCGCCGGTCGCCGCATGAATCGAAGGTGTAAGAATTCACGACACTTTTGCCGGCTTCCGGGACGCGCTCCGCCGAAGATATATTTACTAGCGACGGCGAACGTCGGCTAAGGGCCGTCGATTCCGTGACCGCCTACTACCGTTGGCCGAACTCGGTCGTCCGCGTCCTGAAGTTCCCTAGCGGTAATCGAGTACACCGAGCATGCCGCGCGGCCGTAAAGGCGGTCCACCGCACTTGCCGATCGGGACGAGCGGATTACGCGCGGGCGAACAGCGGCAGGTATGGCGCAATCGCTTCATGCGATACGGAGCAGCCGAATTTCCTGCAGGCCTCCGGGTACCGCTCGAGAAACGCCGCCGGCGCAACGAGCACCGCCTCATAGTCCTCGTAGTCGCCGTACGCTTCGAGTCCGATCCACCTCTCGGCACGCTGCGCGTAGAGGTCCGGCTGGAAAGGTGTGAACCGGCCATGCAGCCGCTCGTTGTCGATGTGCCGCGCGACGATTCGGCCGAGACTCGCGGCCTTGGTGAGGTAACGATCATCGGCCGTGATCAACGTCGCCGACGCGTGCTCGAGCGCGACCGCGTGATAGAGCGTATCGAAGAGGTGCTGACCGGTCTCGACCGCGGTTTCGGGGCTCAATCGCGCGAGGACCGCCCCGACCTCGATCAACCAGTGCGGCGGCTCGCGCACCTCGAGATCGCCGCGAATCACGGATTCGACCAGCGCGATCGCCCGGTTGCCATCGCTTGTCACCATTCTTGTTGATTTCGACCGTCAGCCTGGGGCCGCGCCAACGGTGGTGGCGAGGAACGACCCGACCCGCTCCCCGTTTAGACCCCCTCCCCGCCCGCCTCGGCGGCCGGCAACGCGGCCGGCGCATCGACCGCATCCTCCGATCGATCCAGGAGATTCGCCGGCAACGCCTTGGTCGGTTTGACGCCGAGATCGCGGAGCATTTGCGCCTGGCGCACGAGGTTCCCTCGGCCGGTGGCGAGCTTTCTGTGCGCTTCCTCGTAACTCGTCTCGGCCTGTTTTAGCCGCTTGCCGACGTCCTCGAGGTCGGCGACGAACGCCGCGAACTTGTCGTACAGATCGGCGCCGCGGCTCGCAATCGCCTGCGCATTGCGGTTCTGCGCCTCCTGGCGCCATAGGTGCGCGACGGTGCGGATCACGAACATGAGTGTCGAGGGACTCACGAGCAGCACGTTGCGATTCCACGCATCCTGGAAAAGATCCCGGTCGCTCGTGACCGCGAGCATGAACGCGGGCTCGATCGGGATGAACATCACGACGCAGTCCAAGGATTTCAGCTGATGAAGCGTCTGGTAATTGCGTTCCGCGAGCCCGCGAATGTGGTTGCGCAAGGACTCGAGGTGGCGCTTGCGCGCAGCGTCCCGCGCGGCCCCGTCCTCGCTGCTCGCGTACTCCTCGTAGGCGTTCAGCGAGACTTTGGCATCGATGACGAGACTGCGCTCGTTCGGCAGCTGCACGATCACATCGGGGAGCGCGCGGCTCCCATCCTCGCGCGCGAAGCTCTCCTGCAGCACGTATTCCTCGCCTTCGCGCAGGCCCGCGTTCTCGAGGAGCCGCTCGAGGATGAGTTCGCCCCAGTTGCCTTGCGCCTTGCTCGAGCCTTGCAGAGCCCGGGTGAGATTGTTCGCTTTCTCACTCAGCGTCTGGTTGAGTTCCATGAGCTGCTTGACTTGACCGGCGAGCGCCGAGCGCTCCTTGCCTTCCGTTTCATAGACCCGCTCGACCTGGCTCTTGAACTCGGTGAGCTGGGTTTTTAAAGGGTCGAGGAGCTGGCCGAGATTCGTCTGATTCTGTTCGGTGAAGCGCTTCGCCTTTTCCTCGAGGATTTGATTCGCGAGATTCTTGAACTGATCCGTCATGCTCGCCTGGGCATCCTTGAGCACCGCGAGGCTCTTATCGGCGGCCTCTCGTTCGTCGCGCAGCGTGGTCTCGAGCGTCGCAACCCGCGCTTTTAGATCCGACTCGCGCTCGCTCGCGGCCAGGAGTTCACGCTCGCTTTTGGCGAGCGCCGCCTTCAGCTCCGGAATCTGCGCGACCGTCGATTCGAGCGCCGCCCTCGCCTGCTGCGCCTCGCTGAGCCGCGCAGCCGTCGCACGCAGCGACTCTTCGAGCGCGGAAACTCGGGAGGCCGGGTCGCGCAGGCTGGCCGCCTCGATACGGGCCTGTGAAACCGCGTCCGCCGCCGCCCGTTGGGCGCCGGCGAGCGTCGCGGCGTGCCGCGAACGCAGGATTGATGTGACGACCAGCGCCGCCGCTGCGGCCGCGACGATCGAAAAGAACGCAATACTTAGCACGATGCTCATGAGGCTTCTCGATACCGGGGGGC
>Ga0307373_10007464_pt1 | contig 17060 bp, 11 predicted proteins | sample OX2MG_FD_202534 | JGI IMG/M metagenome (GOLD analysis project Ga0307373, IMG submission 202534) | Soil microbial communities from Risofladan, Vaasa, Finland - OX-2 | ecosystem: Environmental > Terrestrial > Soil > Coastal area > Acid sulfate soil | place: Finland: Risofladan, Vaasa | collected... | reverse complement strand
GGGTGCCGAGGGCCTTGCGGGAATCGGCGCCGGCCTCGGTGGCGTTGCGCGCGCGGGTTTTGGGGCGTTCGGCCAAGGCTCTTTCGGCGAAGGCATGGTCGAGGATCTGGCCGAGAGCGCAGCCGCCGGTCGGCGCGCTGCTTGGCGTGCGACGGGCGGCCAGCCTTTAGGCGGTTCCATCAATGACTCCGCAGCGAACCCGCAGGCGAGCACGGGACCGGGCTGGGTGCAGCGGCTTAAAGCCGAGCAACGCTTCCGCGCCTATCGACATGCCGTGACGCAGACGATTCGCGAGGGCGACCGGCCGGTCTCTGGGCCATCGCCGGATCTGGGCGAATGAAGGAGCAACCAGCATGATCTTCAAACGCGCGATCCAGCGTTACGGCCAGACGCCCGAACCGGTGACGCCCTACCAGAAGGCGGCGCAGCTTTGGGACGAACGCATTGGCTCGGCGCGCGTGCAGGCGAAGAACTGGCGGTTCATGGCCTTCGGCAGCCTCGGCCTCTCGATCGGCCTTGCCGGCGGGCTGATATGGCTTGCTACGCAGAGCCGTATCACACCTTATGTTGTCGAAGTCGACAAGCTCGGCGAGGTCCAGGCGATAGGGCCAGCGATCAGGCCTTACAAGCCGGACGATGCCCAGATCGCCTATTACCTCGCGCGTTTCATCACCGATGTGCGCTCTTTGTCGCTCGATCCGATCGTCGTGCGCCAGAACTGGCTCGAGGCCTATGCCTATACGACAGATCACGGCGCGGCCTTCCTCAACGACTTCGCGCGCAGCAACGACCCCTTCAAATCCGTCGGCGAGCGCACGGTCTCCGTTCAGGTGACGAGCGTCGTCCGCATCTCGGACGATTCGTTCCAGGTCAAATGGACCGAGCAGAGTTACGACCACGGCAGCCTTACCAAAACCGAGCGCTGGACCGCGATCGCCTCGGTCATCCTCCAGCCGCCAACCACCGTCGATGCTTTGCAGAAGAATCCCCTTGGTCTCTACGTCAACGGCCTCAACTGGTCGCGCGAGCTCAACCCCGGAGAAACCCCATGACGCACCCGCTCCGTCTCTCGCTTGTTCTCTCGATCTCGGCCCTTGCCTTGGCAGCCTGTTCCGGCGAGGCCCCACCACCGACCATCCGCTACGACAGCGCCGCTTTCACGCCGGCCGTGGCCGAAACCGAGCCGGCGAAACCAGTGCGGATCGTGAAGCTGCCCGAGCCGCTCCCGTTGCCGGGTCAGCTGAAGCCGTCGCCTTCGATGCGCAAAAAGCCTGAAGCCACCTCGCCGACGGCGCGCGTCGATGCGGCCAACAAAGCCGCGCTCGAGGAGCCGACGGCACACGGTTACATCAATGCGATCCAGGTCTTCCCCTTCAGCGAGGGCGCTCTCTATCACCTCTATACCGCGCCCGAAGAGGTGAGCGATCTTGCGTTGCAGCCGGGCGAGAACCTCGTCGCCATCTCCGCCGGCGACACGGTGCGCTGGGTTATCGGCAATACGACCAGCGGCTCGGGACCGAACAAACAGGTCCATATCCTGATCAAGCCTTTTGCCGCCGGGCTCAAGACCAATCTCGTCATCACCACGGACCGGCGCTCCTACCATCTCGACCTCGACAGCACCGACCAGACCTATATGGCCGCGGTGTCCTGGACCTATTCGGAAGACCAGCTCTTTGCGCTGAAGCAGCAGAATGAAACGGCCGCAGCCGCGGCGCCGATCGATACCGGCGTGTCGCTGCAGAATCTGCGCTTCCGCTATGCGATCACCGGCGATAATCCGCCCTGGCGGCCGGTCCGGGTCTTCGATGACGGCGCCAAAGTCTATATCGAATTCCCGGAGCGGATCGATCAGGGCGAGGCTCCGCCCTTGTTCGTGGTTGGTGTCCATGGCGGCAGCGAACTCGTCAATTATCGTGTCCGCGGCAATTACTACATCGTCGATCAGCTCTTCGCCGCGGCCGAGCTTCGCCTCGGCGAGAATCCGCAACAGGTCGTGCGGATCGACCGGACCGATGCGGTGCGGACAAGCGATGCAAGCAACGGCCGAGGTTTCGGGTCGCCGGAGTATCCGCGATGAGCGATAACGCTCCGCCCGATCCCCCCGCCAATGCCGGCCCCAAAAAAGTAGCGCCCGATCCCGAATCGCTCGTGCTGCGGCCGCAGCCCCGGCGTGTGGTCCGCTTCAAGCGCCGCGTGGTGATCGGCATCGTCGCTGTCGCTTGCGTGGCGATCTTCGGCGCTACCTGGATTGCACTCAATGGCGCTTCGCTGCGGCATCGCTTCAGTGACCAGGAGCTCTACAACACCGAGCGCAAGCCGATGGCCGACGAGCTGTCGGGTCTCCCCAAAAGCTACGACCAGTTGCCGAAGCCGCCCGCGCTGGGCGCGCCGCTACCGGGCGATTTGGGACCGCCGGTCGTCGACGAAGAACACAAGCTCGGTGTCGCGCCGCCTCCAGCTTCGGATACTGGCTTGCGGCCGAACCCCGAGGAGGACGCCGAGCGTGCCGAACGCATGCGCTTGGCGCAACAGGCGCGGCAAGCGCGCGAAGCAGGCGTGTTCTTTCAGCTCGCGCGCAGCGAAGAAGGATCGGGCGCGAATGCGACCAACGTCACGCCGGCCGTGGCCGTAGGGCAGGGGAGTGTCCCTACGTCTGTTCAGCCGGCCGCTGTTACGTCTGGCGGCCGTCTCAACCTCGATCTCGACAAGGACCAGAACGATCAGCAGCGAAAGCTCGATTTTTTAAATCAGCCTGTCGATCGCAATGTCTATAACCAGCATGCCCTGCAGGATCCGGTCTCGCCCGATGAGGTGCTCGCCGGAACGGTCATCTCGGCGAGCCTGATCACGGGCATCAATTCCGATCTGCCCGGCGAGGTGCTCGCGCAAGTGACCGATAACATTTACGATACTGTCACGGGCCGTACCTTGCTAATTCCGCAAGGCTCCAAGCTCATCGGCACTTATGACAACGTCGTGGCTTTTGGCCAGAGCCGGGCACTCGTGGCCTGGCAGCGCATCGTCATGCCGGACGGCTCGTCGATCGTCATCGACAATTTGCCGGCGACGGACACCGCTGGTTACAGCGGTCTTGCCGATGACGTCGACTATCACACCTGGCGGCTCCTCGAGGGCGTGGGTCTCTCGACTCTACTGGGCACCGGCAGCCAAATTGCCTTCGGCAATCAGCAGAGCGATGTCGTTCAGGCGATCCGCGAGTCGACGCAGGATAGCGTCAATCAGGCAGGCCAGCGCATCACCGAACGAAACCTCAACATCCAGCCGACGATCACGATTCGCCCTGGTTGGCCGATCCGTGTAGTCGTCCATAAGGACCTGGTTCTGCGGCCCTACCGTGGCTGAGGAGCGCGCGATGCCCGATCTCAAACTCGGTAAGCTCCCGGATCGCCAACCCGTCAAGATCGCTTTCAAGGCGTCGCCCGAGCTGGCGCAGCTACTTCACGATTACGCACTCGCCTATCGCGAGGCTTATGGCCAGGAGGAGTCGGTCGAGGAACTGGTGCCTTTCATCCTCACCGCTTTCCTCGAAAGCGATCGCGGATTCGCGAAGGCGCGAAAGGACAAGCTGCCGAACGGCTCTATTACCGAGAACGGCGCAGCGCTGGGGTCGAAGCGTCGCGGTCGCGCTGCCGGCGAGAATCTATCATCAAAACCTGACTGAGGAGGTTACGCTATGACCGTGATCGGAACCTTCGTGCCCACCAAGGACGGCGGCTGGATCGGCGGCATTCACACGCTCACCATCAAAACCCGTCTGCGCTTCGTTCCCAACGACAACCGCGGAAACGACAACGCGCCGGCGTTTCGAGTGTTTGTTGGTCGCTCGCGCATCGGCGACGCCTGGCAGGCGACATCGAGCGGCGAAGAGCCAAAGGAATATTTAAGGGTGCGCCTCGATGATCCAAGCTTGCCGGAGCCGATCAATGCCGCAATGTTTCAATCTGAGAACGGAGAGAAAGCCCAACTCGTTTGGAGCCGGAAACGCGCTGAGCGGTGAACGGCAGCAGATTTGGTAGTTCCCTTGGGGTTCTTGGATACGTATAGAACTTTTTGCGTAGCTCCAAATCTCGATACCCGAACATTTCTCGAATCGATGAGGACACATCCTTTCGCCGACCTCCTACCAGGATGACCAAACGGCTAGGCGCGCCTCGGCTGGCTTTTTCTCATCATTCCTAACGTCTCGCTAGTAGAACTCCATATTTACCAATGCCTTAGGTGGGCCTCCTAAACATCGGTGCATTTAGAGCCGCCGATATACAGCCTTGGCGTGTGCCGGATCCCGCGTTATCGTCATTGTTCAGGCAGGCTAGAGAATGCACGGACTCGGCACGTTAAATTCGTCGGCATAACGCCGACATTGCCGGCAATCCGGAAGTTCTAGCCTGGTCTTGTGTCGCCGGGGGGGCGCGGCACGCACATGTACATTAGGACCAAGGCTAGACCCGAGGACGAACAGACACTGACGCTCATTCGGCGTGTCAGCGATCTGCGTACCATTGCGTCCAAACTGAAACGCGCCCGCATGACTCCGCTTCAGGTCTGCGAAGCGATCATCGAGAGGCGCTTTGCCGAACGCACTGTGCGCGCGTTTTTTGCTGAGCTCCCAGATGACGAGCGTCATTATTGGATTGCCAGCCTCTATGCCCTGCTTATGCCAAAGGCGCGCCGCAAGCGGCTCGCGGCATATTTTACGCCGCCGCATCTCGCGCATCACGCGATCCGCGTGATGATGGGCGCCGGCATTCGGCCGGGGCATCACCGTATTCTCGACCCCGCGTGCGGCGGCGCTGCGTTTCTTGTGCCCCTGGCTGCGCAAGTCGCCGAAGCCGGCCACGAACGCGGCGCGCGCGCCAAAACGATAATTCAAGACATCCAGAAATCGCTGCACGGTGTCGAAATCGACGGCGATCTTGCTGGCCTCTCACATGCGCTGCTGAATGATCTATTGGACGATGAAATCGAGAATTCCGGTCTCCTGCTTGATCGCTTAGTTCAGCGCGCCGATACGTTGCGGCTTGAGAAACCCGGCGAGCTGTACGACGCAGTCATTGGTAATCCGCCCTATGGACGAATCCTTCGGCCGAGCGCGGCGCTCTTGAAACGTTACCGTCCCGTCATCGCGGATGGCTACGTCAATCTATATACTTTGTTTGTCGAGCAGGCCCTGCAATGGGTTCGGCCAGGTGGCGTTGTCTGCCTTATTATTCCGATGTCGTTCGTCGGGGGCCCGTATTTCGCAGCGCTCCGCGAACGTATCTTGCAATCGGCATCGGTGCTTCGTCTCGATCTTATAGATAAGCGAAGCGACGTTTTTCTGGATGTTCTTTACGACCTCTGTGTCGTGCTCCTGCGAAAAAACGGCGGTCCAGGGCGCCGTTCCACGCCCAAAAGTGCATTGCTCCGTATCGATGAGCCCGATCTCGACCTTGGCCTTGTCGACTTGCCAGCGGCGCCAAATAGGCGCGTCTGGGTCTTACCCGACGTAACAGACAACCACGCACTGTTTCGGCCTGGCTTCGAGACGCTGACGGATTACGGCTATCTCACTAAAACCGGTTATTTCGTCTGGAATAGAGAGAAGCATAGATATCGCACAGGCAAAAAGCCGCGTGTTGGCGAGGTCCCGCTCTTCTCAGCGCACAACGTGCGTGCAAACCAACGCTCCGAACCTCGCGATGATGAAACCTCGGCATTAGGCTTCGTCAGAATTTCTAAGAGTAGTGCAGCGGTCGTCCACTCGGATTCTGTGATCGTCCAACGAACGAGCAACCGCCGACAAAAGCGACGGCTCATCGCGGGTATAGTCCGTCAAAAAGATGCAATCGGCGCGCGCGGTTTCGTGACTGAAAACCATACGATTATCGTCATCCCGGATCCTACCAAGCGTCAGAAATTGTCGCTGCGGACCGTCTGCAGGCTTCTGAACACAGCCGCGGTTGATGCGCGCTTTCGACGGATATCGGGCTCGGTGAGCGTCTCGACTAAAGCACTCCGCGAGCTACCCCTGCCAGCAGCGGCGGACGTACGTAAATCCTTCGCCAAGCGGAAATTGAATGACGACGAAGCCGCCACCGACGCCTATGAGGCGTCCGCCGCGCGAAAGCGAGCGGCACCCACACCGAAGAAGGCTCGTAAATCTTCTCTTCAGCGGACACGCTCATGAACCGCTGGTCGAATGGACTCAAAGAAATCCATGAGGCGCGAAAAAAAGCGAACGCTAAACAGCAACAACTCGTCCAGCGGTATAAGGACGTTCAATCGGCGGCCGAGCGCGACCGTCATGCGCGTGCTGCAGCGCTCGAGATCAAACGTCACCGATTTCACTTCCTATCTGTCGACGACGCTCTCAATGCTGCGCGACGCCTCAGCTTCGTCGATCTCGAAGCGGAATCGAGACAAACTATATCCCTGAATCGTCCTAGCCTCGAACTAATTGAGCGCTTTCTTTACGTGCTTCGCGATCGGCAATCGACGGCTGTCCTCCAATGGCCGCGGGGCATACGGGACCTCTCAATTCTACACCCATTGAGCATGTTAGCGACTCTTGGCGGCGATTCCAGATTTCAGGACCCTTTATTACCCATGGCGCGGAAGCGGCACAGGAACTGTGCAACGGCGCGTCCTCGTTGATCGCCACGAAATCACGAAACACAACCAGCTTCACCTAACGAGGGAAGCAGTCAGGGAGCCCGAAGCTTCACGCGAACTTCGCCAACTGCATCTCACGCTTGGCCACTTGAATCAGCTCAGATTGCGCGACGCCAGCAAGCCCCATTTGGCTCACCCGACGCTCGGCGAGCTTTATCCGACATTCGGGGCGCTCGGCGGCGAAAATGTACGTGGCGTCTTCGACCGAGCGTTATACGAACTATTCGGCAGAGTGCGCCATGGAGCTGCGCTTGATCAGTTACAAGATAATCGTGCTGACCTTTGCCGACCGGCTACCGCGCCGTTTGCGTTTTTTGGCTTGTGCCCGCGCTCTAACGTAAAAGTTGCGCTGCAGCACCCGACATTTATTCATGGCCGAGCACCAGACGTGTGCCTCTTGGACTTGGGACCACCGGGGCTAAATCGCTTAGGGCCCGGGTGGGAAACCCATGTTCAGAAATTTCTCGAGCTGTTGGCTGATCTTCTTCCCGAAACGCCCGTGCTGGCCGTTACGCAGGATATCTACGTTCATCGCCGGTGCGAATATCTTCTCTCCGACGCGGGGCTGGCGGATCGTCCGGTCGCGGGCACAAGAACATCATCGCGTGTGATCGTTCGTTCGTCCGAAGACTGTTTCGCAGTTGATCCCGAAGTCGACGAGGTTACAGACGTCGAATTTCGCTTTCATTCGGCCGGCGGGCAAGGTGCGTCGGCGCTGCGCGCCCTTTCCCATGCGGCGTACGAATCCTCCGATCCCGTTGTGGCCGGCATTCTACGCCACACGATGGGCAATCTAAGGCGAACGATGAGCTTGCCGTGCGGTCTCCGCGATGCGCATGAAGCTCTGACCGACATCGCTGACGGATTCCTGGAGCGACGCTCAGCAGGAACGGTCCTTTCCGCAATTCGGAACCAGTTGGAATTGAGCGCCGACGGTCGGGAGCGCGACCGCCTCGTTGCTTCGGAGCGCCTGGTGAATGCCGCGTTCGATGAGTTCGAGAAAGACACACCGATAGGCTCGATGCTGGAAGATATCGCAGCGACCTTGGCTCGCAAATCGAGCCCTAGTGTCATTGCCTTCGCCACTGACCACGAGATGGCCCTCGGCCAGCGGCGCATTTGCACCAACGATGAAAATGGCGAGCGAATTAAGGCACGCCTCGACTCCGGTTTTATTCGGCTTACGACGTTGCAGGCATTGGATCCTGAACTTGCCCGCATCGAAACCGGGCGCGAGCGCAACTCTTGGAAGCGTCTCTTGGTCGTCGCGCCACCTCGCGATCAGTTTGCCATTTTACTTGGACGAAAATGGCTACCCGAAGAAATTATCGTGCTCGCGGACCGCGAGTTTGTCGATCGTCTCGCTGGCACGTACGGCACATTAGCATCACATCCCGATCTTGCCGGCCCGGGTCATATCGGCAGCCGTTTGGCCAAAGCGGCAGCAGCGGCGAAAGCAGAAGCCAAGGCACGCAACGTACCTGCCCTTGATTTGGAACTGGAACCTCACGCTCCAACTCTGGCCGAGGAAACCATTATCGATCTCACAGCCGATGACGATGGGTCGGAAGAACGAGACATCATCGAGTTTGGCCTTGAAGGCGACCGCATCATGCGCGTGCGGCCAAGCAGCCTCGTCGTTCGACATGATCGTATGGCGGATGTCAATCCGTTTGCGCGTGCTTTGGCGCGAGAGGTTGCACCGGGGGACACCATCGTTGTTCCCAATCAGGCCTTTGTGCAGGAAGCCCGTACCTTACTCCCGGTGCGCATACTCGCGCACACCCGCGTTCAGGTCTATCACGCGGCGGTCGAGGCGGGATTGACGACCCTTCCTGGCTCGACCCGAGCAGCTAAGGCGCGACACGTCCTGCAACGTCTGCGCGCTTCCGGAGCCCGGAGCGTTGTCGAGGCAACCGTCCTCGATTGGCTCAATGCCGCCGAGCACAAACTCGAGTCAGCGGAACGTCTCAGACCGCATGCTCCTCAGCATTGGCGCGAATTTCGAGCGTTCATGGAAATCATGAACATGCCCGTTCCGCTCGCCGAGGCGATCTGGCGCGAAGGCATTGAACCGCTGCGCATTGATCGACGCCGCGCCGGGGTGCGTATGGCTCAAGCTTTTATATCGGTCCTCGTCGATCCCCATGGGGGCAACGGTGCGGTGCCTACGGATGTGAAAGTACGGATCGCGCAGCTTCGCCGCCAAGCCATGGACCATCTCGGCGGCGTCTTGACCGTCAAACGGCTTAATACCGAGTCGGGTACCGGTGCATGACTAATACCCCAACCTCATCTGATACCGCGCCGCGTGCTCTTCCCCGCAGTATCGACCTCGATGCCGTGGAACGGTCAGGGATCGACTTAACCGAGGCGAAGGAAGCGGTCGTCGAGGGCGTTCTGCGGCATGCGATAGAGCAATGCACCGGCGAAGGCACCGTCGGCGAGCTTGTTTTCGGAGTGAAACCTTCGGCCAAATTTGTAAGCGGGTTTCTGTTGCCGCGATTCGATGCCAGCGGCCAAGAGGACGAAACTTCCGACATCCATATCGCGACTATGGGCATAGATATGCAAGTCGCCGCCGAACAATCCGGCGAAATAGTCGTCATACCGGAATTCTCGATCTACGTGCGACTGCTGCCGACTTGGGAAGAACTCACGGATCGCCGGCACGATATGATGCCGCGATCCGAGCTCTCGCGCGAGACTCGCCAGGAAGTCGAAAATCGCGCGCGTCAATACATCAATGAAGCGCTCGCGAGCCTAAAACCGCTTGACGAATTGATTGAAGCGGACGAGCGGCCGGGTGACGCTTTGGCGGAAGCTGAGCGCGCGCGTGACACCGCTGACCAGGCCGACCTGACGGCAGCCGAACAGGGTGACGCGGAGTCGCGCGGGCATAACCGTGCGGCCCAAGAAGCTGCCCAGCGTCTCGAACGTGTGGCAGCTGCGCGTCAAAATACGGTTCAGCAGCGCGTGACGGCGCGGCGCGAGAGAAACGCTGCCGTTGCCGCGATCCGGCGCGAGGCGTTCAGCCGTGCCTTCGCCGAGCTCGGGGTTAGCCTTCGAGACTCAAGAGCCGGCGCTGGCGCCGAACGTCCAATACGTGCTGACGACCTCGAATCCGACATCGGAAGCGAGGACACGCAACCCGATATTCCAGCACCTCTGGCCGAGGCCGAACAACGGGACGAGCAAACGGGTCCGCCATCCGATGGAGAACCGGCGGCGGTCGCTGCGGGCACTGTGATCGTGTTGCGCCCCGATGCTGGCATTCTCGATGATCGTATCGCAGGACGGCAGGCCATTCCTATGAAATGGCGCCGTTTCCGGTTGGATCTTGGCGAGTTCCGGTTCGACTGTCACGACGAGGCATCGCGAGTTGCGGCTTCCGATATGTTCGCGGTACGCGTCTTGGAGCAAGCCCGCGCCATTCTAGGGGCATGGATTAGCTCGCCGGAAGGCCAGCGCGATGCGTACCGACCCAATGAGCGAATCCTGCCGAGCCAATTTGCGACCAAAGCAAATTGGGAACGCTATCTCGATCAGTTGCGCACTCGCCGGCCCGCGGTCCTCAAGGACATTCTGCCCGATCTAACCGATGTCCAGCTGGTGCTCGACGCTGCTCCCGATTTTATCGATCCGGCGCGCGTGAACCTACGCGCTTCGATCGAGAACGGAGCACAACTTCCATCGCGCCAAACTTTCCAAGATTTCGAGCCGAGCTTATTCCAGGTAAGTCTACAACTCACGTTGCCGATAGCCCTTCATCGGCCGTTGAAGCTGGACCGGGTTCAACCATCATATCGCTTTAAGGATTGGCTCGAATATCCGGCTATGGGTCTCAATTGCGGTGTCGAGCCACTACCCGCACACAAGGAAAACGTCCGAATCGGAACAACCTGGGCGCCGCGTTATGTTCAGCCTCGTACGGATCCAGTCGCCATCGATGGGCTGCCAACGCGTTACGTAGAACTACAAGACCCTAATTGCGACATCACTCGGCTCCTTCTTTTGCCCGAACGTTATGATGCGTGGATTACAGCGCAGGCGCGAGGTGACGCAGGCAGTGGGCTTCCCGCCGATAGCGCAGACAGAGAACGTCAGGCGCATGCCCAGGATATCGAAGGGTACCGGCGCGAAAGCCACTACGTCCGCACGGGCATTCAATTACTTCTCGACTCGCGCAATGCCGCGCGGGACGTGATTAGCCGGGCACCTCTGGGATCATGGTCGGCGATCGATCCCCGCGCGGCGCCATTGGAAGCGTGGCTCCTAACCAACGAAACCTTCGCGTATTACGGTGGAACGCGCTTCACCGACTGGCGCCTCTTTCAGCTCGCTTTCATTCTCGCTCATGTGCCAACTCTCGCTTCGCGGATGCCCGAATACGCAGATCGATTCGAAGCCGATCGCGATGAACTTACGGCGAGCCTTCTTTATTTCGCGACGGGCGGTGGAAAGTCAGAAGCGTTTTTCGGCTTGCTCGTTTTCAATCTGTTTCTCGACCGTCTTCGCGGAAAGCAGCGCGGTATCACCGCGCTCGTTCGTTATCCGTTGCGTTTGCTTACGCTCCAGCAGGCGCGGCGCCTCATGCGCATCCTTGCGAAGGCCGAATTAATTAGACTGCGACGGCGTATCCCGGGCGCGCCGTTTGAGATCGGCTTCTGGGTAGGCTCAGGCAACACGCCCAACCGCGTAGCCCAAGGCTTCGGTGGCGTTCCAGCGATAACGCTCGCCGCTTACGCCAACGACACGAATTTGCTGAATCCACCCCAGGGCGACACGGAAGCGGATCGCGCGGCACGGCGGCGTTCGGAGAGCTATAAGGAGACATTAGAATCCTATGACAAGCTTCGAACCTGCCCCTGTTGCGGTAAACCCACCGGCATGCGCCGCTACCCGTCACAGGACCGTCGTATTGGAATTGTGTGCTTCAATGATGCATGCGAGTGGAACCGGGAAAATCCGCCCGCACCGCTTCGCGTACCTCTGCCTTTTCTGCTCACCGATGACACGATCTATCAGCGTGCGCCTGCCGTTATCCTAGGTACCATCGACAAACTCGCGCTCATCGGACAACACGACCGGACCATCAATCATATCGTCGGCATGTTTGGTGCCGCGCGCTTCATGAGCCCGGATAACCGGCACTTCCAAGTCCCGCGTGGCCCGCGGGCATTGGCGCGAGCGGCCGATGAGGGATGGACGCGGTTGAGACCAGCTTATTCGGACGGCGCGGCTCTCTTTCATGATCCATTTCCCAGTCTTGTAATCCAAGACGAGGGACATCTCCTGGAAGAAAGTCTCGGCACATTCTCGGGTCTCTTTGAAACGGCCTTTGAGGGGATCCTTGAAAGGCTTGGTACAGGACTGTTGCGAGACTGCGTCGCGACATGGCGTCCCGATCCGCAATCGGACGAGCGCAAGCCTCGCATGGCCAAGATTATCGCTGCGACCGCGACCATCTCCGATCCTGACCGCCAATTACGGGTTCTCTATCAGCGCGAACCTCTGCGGTTCCCATGCCCTGGCCCGAATATTTACGAGTCCTTTTACGCCATGCCGCGCGTGCCGCGGAATGCCGAACGGCGCCGTCTGGCCGGGTTCGCGCCGGCGCAGTTTCGCTCCGAACGCTTCGCGCCACGCATGCGGACCTACGTCTCCATAATGACGAACGGCCGCTCACACACCATGACCACCTCCGCGGTCGTTTCCGCGTATCACTTGGTCATCACCCGTCTTTGGCGGATGCTGGTGGAGGAGGGCCGCGTTGAGGATGCCACTCGCGAATTGGCCGGCGCGCTCGATCCCGATGATCCGCTGACACCACTCCGCCGCGGCGCATTGGAATCGCTCGCCACGCGTGGCGACGGCCCGAGCATTCTTGCAGCGCTTCTTGATCTTCAGCGCATTTCTCTAACCTACGTTACCAATAAGAAGGGCGGCGACCAGATCATCGAGACGCTCCAAACGCAAGTCGAGCGCGATCAGCGCGCCGAAGGGATCGGCGATCTTGCGTTCGAAACAGAACTTATCTCCGGCGGCGTCACTATCGCGGAAATACAGGAGGTCATGGCGCGCGCGGAAGGGAGTATCGCGCCGGGTCAGGCCTTTCCGCCGCTGGGGGAGAGCCTTCGTAACATCGTTGCGACCTCGGCTATCAGCCACGGCGTCGATGTCGATAAATTCAACGCGATGTTTTTTGCCGGACTTCCCTCCGATATTGCCGAATATATCCAGGCATCAAGCCGCGTCGGTCGCACGCACGTTGGATTTAGCTTGCTTGTGCCAACACCGCACGCCCGGCGCGACCGCTACGTTGTCGAGACCCACGATCAGTTTCATCGTTTCCTTGAGCGGATGATACCGCCGCCCGCTGTCCAGCGCTGGGCCGAGCGGGCGATACGGCGCGCTATGCCAAGTTTTATTCAAGCCTATCTCTGCGGTGTAGTTGAACAGGAACTTTTTGCGGTAGCGGTGCCGAACAAAAACGACGCGCGTACTTTCAGCACAGCGGCAGCCATAAAAACTTGGGCTGATCGCCATACCGGGGGAAATCCGGGTGCTATCCGTGATGTCACGGAATTCGCACTTGAGGCGATCGGGCTTGAGGGGAGAGGAAGCCGCCAAACCGGTGCCGCCACGCATGCGGATCATTACCGAAAATTTGTCGAAGACCGCGTACGAGATATTCTGGGCTTGGTCACACAGCGATCGGATAGCAGCAAGCTCTCAAATTTCTGGCAGTCCCATGAAACCCGGGATATGCGCAAGCCTATGCTTTCGCTCCGGGACGTTGATACCGGCGGAATTATTCAAGGCGCTACCAGAGATCCGTGGCGGGGCAAGAACGTCCATTTAGAGACGACGCGGCAGGTCATGCGCGTCATACGTGGCCAGCGTATCGGCGCGCGCGCCGACGTTGACGATGACCCACCTCCAATCGATGTGGAGGATTAGACACATGCCGCCAGACCAACCCCGCGACACCACAACGTCGGGAGCCTTGCAGGCGCGTCAATACCCGCCCCGCATGACGCGATCACAGCCGCAGCTCGCAACGGCTTACGCGCCAGGCGCTATCTTCACCTGGGAAGGCGGCAAGGGGGCCTGCCTCTCGGTGCCGATCGATGGCGCGGCAATCGACTTTTCCGCGCGCCAAACTCGCCGCGATCAGATCATCGAAAGCCTACAGGAATTCTGCCAGAACTGGCTCGCGCGCGGTATGGCCATCAATCGCAATGCGCCGGTATACGAACAGCAACTTCTCGACGCGTGCTTCCACAATCCCATGCGTCAGGGGCAGGCCGCGGTCGATATCGCACTTGACCGATTTGAATTCCTAAGACCCGAACGCATGGGCTATCTACCCGGCCCCTTGGTCTACCGCTGCGATACTTGCGAATCGGTTCGGGAATACATTTCACCGGCTCACCAGATAGCAGAGCCGTTGCCCGGCCGTTGCGAAGGTGACGCGGCGCGAGCTGCGCACGACTCCCGCTGGCGACAGCTCGATGTTGTTTATGTCCATTGGTCGGGCAGCATCGAAGGCCTCTCGCCATTCCGCTACACGATGGATCGCAACGGTACAGTTCAAAAGATACCGCGCTGTCAATGCGGCTCGGAAAAGTTTCGCTTAGCCAAACAAGGAAACCAGTTTTCTCGTTGGCGTTTCATCTGCACCGGATGCGGCACTCAGAAAGAGGTTTATCAAACCGATCCATTCAGCCTCAATCTCCTTAAGCCAAGGATTGATCAAGGGATCCAGCATCAATGGAGCGAGATCAATATGATCCCGGTCTCCTATCGTGCGTCACCTGCGTTCTATGTTCAGACCGCTCGGTTTATTGTCTTCGATAGCGACCCCGAAGTGATCACCCTGATGGGGCCCACCCGCGAAGACGAACTCGTATCGCGTGTTGGCCGTCTTCATGGATTTGCTGGCTCCGATCCCAGTGACGAACGCATCAAAGAGCAGTTGGAAAGAAACGCTCAAGGAGCGCTCTTCAACGGTTATCAGATGTTCCGTGATAAAGAGAACGCGGCGAGCGCCGCCGGCGATGTCGCAAATGTTGCTGTCTGGGGCCAGGCCGCACGGCTTACGCTCCAGGGATGGTATGAAGCAGGCCTGGTCTTTCGAGAAGTCAGCGCCAGCCCTGCATTGCAAGCACGGGTCCACGAGCGCGGAAGTTACGCGCGGCGTTACGATCCGATACGGAGCACCGTGGAACACGATGCGTTGCGCCGCCGCAAGATCAATCTCGCCGGCGAAGCCGCGAATCTCAGAACAGCGCTTCCCGACCTGTGTCCAGAATATGAGAACGCCAACCTGCAGCGCGCCTATGAGCGACGAGTAGCGGAGGACCTGGGACGTGCAGGCCTTGCGGAAGCACGTTTAATCCGCAATCTCGACATGGTCGAATTTTCGTTCGGCTTCACGCGGGTTTCCTCGACGCCCGAGACCATACAAAAAGACGTGCGCATGCCGGTTCGCCTGATGGGCTTCCCGCCGCTTCCAAGTAACAAGCGGCCCATTTATGTGATCGAGCAACAAAACGAAGCCATTTACATTCAGCTCGATGCTGCGGCGGTGACAGCCTTCCTTCAACGCAATGGCGTTCTAAATGAGCCGCCGCGGCCTCCCAAAACTATCGGCGGTGCCCTTATCGAAAGCTATAGGGATTTTGGACTTTTCTTAAAGGACTTTTCAGTGCGCGATCCGGCGGCGCGCGTCCGCGGTCGCGACGTCGGATCAACAGTCTATTTGCTGCTGCATTCGATGGCGCATCATGTCATGCATGGCATCGCCCGGTTCTCGGGTCTTGATCTCGGCTCTTTGAGCGAAGTGATCTTCCCCGCGGACCTCGCCTTCATTGTGCACCGGCGGGGCATGACTGAAGACCTCGGAAACATCTCTTCCATGTGGCGCGATCAGAATGCCGCGTTTCTTCGGTATCTCGTGGCGCGCCGCGAACTGCGTTGCGGTTCGGGGACGCTTTGCGATCATCGCGGCGGCGCCTGTCCCGCCTGTATCATGATACCGGAAACTTCATGCGTCGCCGGAAACCAGCTGTTATCGCGCGCGGCTTTGGTCGGTGGGCGAGCACCACTTTGGGACACCGACCAGAGTCGTCTCTATGGCTATCTCGAAGTCGTGAACGACCTTCGTGGCGCGGCGAGCCAGCCACCCGCGGCACAGTGATGCCGTCGGACGGCGACATAGTCCGTTGCGCCGCTCCGTGGCCGGGAACCGCCGCGCGGTTGCTAGAAGGACTAGCGGCGCTGGGACCCGGAACGTGGTCGGTCGAACAGGTTTGCCGTGCGTCGGCTTCCGGTACCGAACCGGGCCACGCCACGCAAGTACTGACAGGCCTCGCGGCAGCCGGCGTATGCTCAAGCGCTGACCCGGAAGAGTCATGGTCGTGCGCGTTTGCGCCGGCTGAGCTCTTGAGGCTTTCAAACCTCCTCGCGGGCGCGGATCATTTTCGCCGTATGCGCTTAAATCCGGCCATCACCGAGCTGGCCATCACTATGCCCCTCGTTCCGAGCTTTCTCGAGAAAGAGCTGGCGGTAGCGCTGGGCCGGCCAGGTGGTTTTCTCTCCACCGCGGCAGCATTCACGCGCTTGGCGCAGGCGGCCGTGCACCGCTTAGTCGTGATGACTCCTTTTATCGATGCCGCAGGCTTTCGCTGGTTGAAGCGAGTGTTCGAGGCCGCCCCATCTGATTGCCGTAAGATTTTAATATTACGTGATGCGGGTCGATATACCGTTGAGCTTGGCGTGGAGAACGCGGATTGGGTTCGAGCCCTGCAGGTGTCACTGCACGACTATCATCTCGCCCACGACGCTCGGACCGGTCGGCCGCTCCCCGTGGAGACCTTTCATGCCAAGCTCATCCTCGCAGACGAATCGCTCGCTTATGTCGGATCCGCTAATCTTTTGGGCTCAAGTGAGGGGCTTTGCCTGGAGACTGGGTTTCTCGTCGAAGGTTCGGCAGCATCTGACGTAGCGCGCCTCGTTGATGCGGTACTTCGCGTCGCCCGCGCGCTCTAAGGCCTTACGGCCGCTCAGGAAGCGGTCGACGGTCGATTAGAGCAGCGGATGTTTGGTAGCATCGACTGCGCCGCCGCGGTTGCGCGTCTCAACGCTGACCGTAGAATTCTACTATGAAGCCGATTGCACCTATCCGTTTCGATGCGCTTGCTGGCTACGCTCGGGATCCGCGCGCACTGCTCATGGCGGAAGAGCTTGCTTATTATGAACATGCAGGTGAGCGGTACGCATCCGGCCAAGGCCGCGGGTAGCTGATCCTCAGGCAGCGGCTGCGTCGATGGCGCGCGGCCGCCAATGCCACGGCAAGAGTTCGTCGAGCTTCGATGCGG
>Ga0307373_10007463_pt1 | contig 17060 bp, 10 predicted proteins | sample OX2MG_FD_202534 | JGI IMG/M metagenome (GOLD analysis project Ga0307373, IMG submission 202534) | Soil microbial communities from Risofladan, Vaasa, Finland - OX-2 | ecosystem: Environmental > Terrestrial > Soil > Coastal area > Acid sulfate soil | place: Finland: Risofladan, Vaasa | collected... | reverse complement strand
CTGCCGCCGTCGCGCGCGAACGCGAAGTGGCTCGGCCGCATCGACGACACGCGCTCGTCCGGACCGTGACGGAGGTCCGCGTCGAACGGGCGAGCGTCGACGACGCGCCCGGGGTTCATCTTCGCCGTCGGGTCGAAGACGGCCTTGAAGCGGCGGAACGCGTCCACGAGCTCGGGCCCGTACATCTTCTCGAGGAGCTCTCCGCGCGCCTGCCCGTCGCCGTGCTCGCCGGAGATCGAGCCGCCGAGTGACAGGCAGAGGTCCGCGGCCCGTTCGATGTACGCGCGGAAGTTCTCGAGCCCTTTCGCGCTGTGGAAGTCGAAATCGTTCCGCGTGTGCACGCACCCCTGCCCGAAGTGGCCGTACCAGGCTCCCGAGTAGCCGTGCTCCTCCCACAGCGCACGGATGCCGCGCAGGTACTCGCCGAGCCGCTCGGGAGCGACCGCGGCGTCCTCCCATCCCTCGTGGTTCGGTGCTTTGCCGGGAGGTCGCGCGGTCGCGCCGAGCCCCGACTCGCGCACGCGCCACAGCGCGAGCTGCTCGTGCTCGCGCTCGACGACGCGCACGTGCGCATCGCCCGGTGCCGCGTTCGCGAGCGCGTGCGCCCGCGCGAGCGCCTCGAGCGGGTCGCCGCCGCCGACCTCGGCGAGCAGCCATCCGCCGCCGTCCGGAAGCAGCTCGAGGTCGTCGAGGTTGAGGCGTGCGGCGCGCATCTCGGCGACGAGCGTCTCGTCGAACCCCTCGAGGCCGAGCAGCTCGTGACCGAGCAGCTCGGGCACGTGGTCGGCCGCGGCGTAGACGTCCTCGAAGCCGAGCACGACGAGGCAGCGGTGAGGGGGCATCGCGACGAGCGACACGGTCGCCTCGGTCACGAGCACGCAGGTGGACTCGGTGCCGACGAGCGAGCGCGCGAGGTGGAAGCCCCGCTCGGGTAGCAGCTCGTCGAGGTTGTAGCCCGAGACGCGCCGGGCGATCGCAGGGAAGCGCTCCCGGACGAGGCCCGCGTGCCCGTCGATGAGCTCGCGCAGCGCGCGCGCGATCCCCGCGACGACGCCCCCGCCCCGGAGCAGCGCCTCGTACGCCGCGTCGTCGTAGGCGCCGAGATCCATCGTGTCACCCGCGTAGGTGACGACGCGCAGGCGCTCGACGTTGTCGACGGTCTTGCCCGCGACGAGCGCGTGCGTGCCGCACGAGTTGTTGCCGATCATCCCGCCGAGCGTGCACCAGGCGTGGGTCGCCGGGTCGGGACCGAACGTGAGCCCGTGGGCACCCGCGGCGGCGCGAAGGTCGTCGAGCACGACCCCCGGCTGGACCCTCGCCGTGCGCCGGACCGGGTCGATCTCGAGGATCTCGTCCATGTACCGGCTCGTGTCGAGGACCACGCCCTCGTTGCACGCCTGGCCGGCGAGGCTCGTGCCGGCGCCGCGCCCGAGCACCGGCACGCCGAGATCCCGGCAGGCCTCGAGCGTCGCGAGCACGTCGGCCTCGTCGCGTGGCAGGACGACACCGACCGGGACGTGGCGGTAGTTCGAGGAGTCGGTCGCGTAGACGCCGCGAGCCGCCCCGTCGAAGCGCACGTCGCCCCGGACGGCCCGCTCGAGGCGCGCGCGCAGTTCCCCCGCGCGTGCGTCCGGCGCGGGGCGCGGCCCGGTCGCCGGGCGCGACCGGGCCGGCACGGCTCAGGCCTGACCGACCGCGCAGCGCTGGCGGCCGAGGCCGTCTGCCGCGAGCTCGACGACGTCGCCGGCCGCGAGGAACGGCACGTCGTCGTGGCCGAGCGAGACGCCCGCGGGCGTCCCGGTGTTCACGATGTCGCCCGGCTCGAGGACCATGAACTGGCTGAGGTACCACACGACGTGATGGACGCCGAAGATCATGTTCGCGGTCGTGCCGTGCTGGCGCGTCGTGCCGTTCACCGACAGCTCGAGCCCGATGGACTGGACGTCCGCGACCTCGTCGGGCGTCGCGACCCACGGACCGAAGGGGTTGAACGTCTCACAGGACTTGCCCTTCACCCACTGGCCGCCGCGCTCGGTCTGGAACTCCCGCTCCGAGACGTCGTTCGAGAGCGCGTACCCGGCGATCACCGACGGAGCGAGCTCCGGCGACTCGAGGTAGCGGGCCTTCGCGCCGATGACGACCGCGAGCTCGACCTCCCAGTCCGTCTTCGCCGACCGGCGCGGCACGAGGATCTCGTCGTACGGGCCGACCAGGCAGTTCGGTGCCTTCATGAACACGACCGGCTCCTTGGGCAGCGGGTTGCCCGTCTCCGCCGCGTGGTCGCGGTAGTTGAGGCCGATGCAGACGATCTTCTCGGGCTTCGGGACCGGCGCGCCGACCCGGAGCCCGTCTCGCATCTCGAAGGCCCCGTCGCCCGACCACTCTCCGAGAACGGGCAGCGAGCGGTCGTCCGCCGCCCGGGCGAGGGCGTCGCGTGCCGACGCGGCGAACACTCCGTCGGCGAGGTCCGCGCCGATCGACGACAGGTCGCGGACGAGGCCCGCTCCGTCGAGCAGCGCGGGCCGCTCCATGCCGCTCGCTCCGACCCTCATCAGCCGCATGCTCGATACCGTCCCTCGTGTCCTCGCGCCGAGCGCCGCCGCGTCGGGCTGTCCGCGCGGCCGTCGTAGCTTGCCAGCTCCTCGCCCGCGGTTCGATTCGATGCGGCGGCGTGCTGCCGTCCCACGGGAGCGTTTCGCCGGCCTCTGACGGGGAGCGGTCGATCGGCGCGCTCCCGACCTCCGCAGATTTCCGGCGCGATCGACTGTTGACCGGACGCGTCGCGGTCACTAGGGTAGGTCAAAGGTCAGACCTCGGAAGAGAGACCTCAGGTAGTGAAGGACGCCTGCGACGGGCTCGTGCGATTCGCACGCGCTGCGCCGCCGTCGTCGACACCGCGCTCCCGGGCAGGCCCCGGGCGGCGGTGCGTGCAACTGCCCGCGGCCGGTGAGTCGAGCTCGACACTCCGGCCCGGGTGGAACTCGGAATGCTGCGGTGAGCTAGCAGGGGCCGTCGGCGGCCGTGGGGGCGCGGGCCGAGCGGCACGAGCACGGGGGGGCAAGTTGCGCGCTGAGCCTGTGAGGGTCGATGACGCCGCTCGGCGGGGATCGGTCGGCGGACGATGACGTACCTGCACGCATCACTCACGGGGCTGAACAGCATCATCAGCCTCGCGACGCTCGCCGGCCTGAGCATCGGGATCGTCTGGGGGATGCTCATCTCGTTCATGCCCGGCGTCGGTGGGAACGTCGCACTCGTGCTGCTCCTCCCGTTCATGTACAAGCTGAGCCTCCCGGTCGCGCTCGCGCTGCTGCTCGGCACGCACATCGCGACGTACTTCGGCGGCTCGATCACGAGCATCACGCTCGACATCCCGGCGTCGGCGAAGAGCCTGCCGCTCTGCTGGGACGGCTACCCGCTCGCGTGCTCGGGCAAGGGCGCCTACGCGCTCGGCGCGTCCGCGTCCGCCTCGGGGATCGGCGGCGTGTGCGGCGCCGTCGCGCTCACCGTGGGGATCCCCGTGATGCGCAGCCTGCTCGACTACCTCGGGCCGCCCGAGGTGCTGCTGCTCGCGCTCCTCGGCGCGATCCTCATCGCGATCCTGAGCTCGGGGAACCTCACGAAAGGGCTCCTCGCGTTCGGCGTCGGCATCATTCTGTCCTGGGTCGGCCAGGACCCGATCACGGGCGTCGACCGGCTCACGTTCGGCTCGCTCTACCTGTCGAGCGGCGTTCCCGTCGCGGACGTGGCAATCGGCCTGTTCGCGGTCGTGCAGGTCATGCGGCTCATCGCCGAGCCGGACCGCTTCCGCCGCGGCGTCCGGCGGCCCGAGCAGTCCGCGCAGGTCGCCCGCGCCCGGGCCGGGCTTCGGCCGAACCTCGGTGACCTGCGGGGCACGAGAACCTCGCTGCACGGCCTCGGCGCCGTCCTCCGGCACTGGAAGCTCGAGCTCTACATGTCGACGTTCGGCGTTCTGACCGGCACGGTCCCGGGCTTCGGCGCGCCGGTCGCGGCGGTCGCGGCCTACGGTCAGGCCGCCCAGTACTCGAAGTCCGACGTCGAGTTCGGGCTCGGCGCGATCGAGGGCGTCATCGCCCCCCAGGCGACCGAGTCGGCCGCGGAGGGCGGCGGGATGCTCCCCCTGCTCAGCCTCGGCATCCCGACCCACGAGCAGCAGGCGATCCTCCTCGCGGCCTTCGTGACGCTCGGCATCGCGCCGGGGCCGGCGATGCTCAGCAACCACCTGCCCACGGTCTTCTCGATCATCTGGCTCATCGTCGGCGCGAGCCTCGCGATGATGCTCATCGGCCTCGTGTTCGCGAAGCAGTTCGCGAAGCTGACGACGATTCCGAAGACGACGCTCATCCCGCTCGTGCTCACGGTCTCGGTCGTCGGGAGCTTCGCGGTGAACGGGTCGTTCGGGGACGTCGTCACGACCGGCGTGATCGGCATACTCGGCTACTTCTTCTGGAAGTTCAACTACTCGAGGATCAACCTCATCATCGGCCTCGTGCTCGGTCCGATCATCGAGAGCAACCTCCACATCTCGACGACGCTCTACGGCGACGGGTTCATGTTCAAGCGCCCGCTCGCCGGTGCGATCTTCGCGGCGATCCTGCTCACGATCGCGACCTGGGGGGTGCGCGTCGCGAAGCAGGGTCGGCGCACCGCCGACGTGCCCGGAGATGTTCCCGGCGACGTGCCCGCCGGCGCGTCGCGGGCCCGAGGCCGTGGCATCGCATCGTTCAAGCCGCGTGCGGACGGGCCCACGGTCGCCGCGGTGCTCCTGCTCGTCGGCTTCGTCGTCGTCGCGCTGATCGCGCGGACCTACGGCTCGCTCACGGGCGGCGACCTCCTGCTCGTGTCGGGAGTGGGCGCGGCCCTCGCGCTCGCAAACCTCGTGCGCCTCGTCGTCCACGGGCAGGTCGAGGAGCTGGGCGTCGGCGAGCGACTCCGCAGCTCGGGGAAGGGGCCGGTCGGCCGGGCCCTCAAGGCTCCGGAGCTCGTGCTCGTGGGCACCGCTCCCGGTCATGGCGAGGCCGCGCCGTCCGGGTCGGCCGCCGACGAGCCCGCGGCGGCGGCCACTGGGGGCGCGGTCGCGACCGGGGTCGAGCTCGAGGTCGTCGAGACCCCGGGTGCGCCGGAACCGCTCGAGGACACGACGGCGCCGGCGCGCCACGCGGTGATCCGCGCGGTCGCGACCGTCGGGACGTTCTTCCTGCTCGCGTACCTCGTCGGCATCGTCCCCGCGACCGGGCTCGGCTTCGGCCTCTACGGCCTCGTCGTTCGCCGCAAGTCCATCGTGTACTGCGCCGCGGTCACGGTCGCGGTCGGGATGGCCGTGTGGCTCCTGTTCCACTTCCTCATCAACGAGTACGCCCCGTACGTGGGCTTCGTGCATTTCCTGCCCAGTTGAACACCGACCGAAGCAACCCGGAGGACCCGGACCGGCGACGGCGCCGGGATGAAGTGAGTGCGGCGCACGCGGACCGCGCGGCGCCGGTTCGAGATGCTGGACGCGAATCGGGAGGATCCATGTTGAGGAGCACGCATACGAGCGGTGTCCGGTCGACGGCCCGGGGGCGGCCGAGGCGCGGTCGCCTCGTGGCCGGCGGAGCGCTCGCCATCGGGGCGCTCGTCGGCGGAGCGACGGTTCCCGCCCTCGCGAGCGCCCCGCGGGCGACGTCGGCGCACGCCGCTGCGCCGAACTACTACCGGGGCAAGAACGTCACGATCCTCGTGCCGAACGCCCCGGGCGGCAACATCGACACGACGGCGCGGGCGGCCGTCCCGTTCCTCCAGCACGCGCTCGGCGCGGCGGGAATGAAGCTGATCGACGTCACGGGCGCCGGCGGCGTCGTGGGCCTCGACCAGCTCTGGAACGCCCCGCGCGACGGCCTGACGGTCGGGTACACGAACGTCCCCGTCGCCCTGCTCACCTCGATCGTGGGCGGCCAGGGAATCAGCTACAACGCAGGCGAGTTCATGTACCTCGGGCGGCTCACGGCGAGCCCGCGAGTGGTCGTCGTGTCGAACAAGAGCGGGATCACGAACCCGTCGCAGCTGCGGGGCAAGAAGGTGCTCGTGCCGTTGAGCGGCTTCGACGACACCTTCTACACGGTCGTCGCCCTCGCGCACACGCTCGGCTTCGCACCCGAGTACGTGAGCGGCTTCGCAAGCCAGGGGGCGGTCGTCGACTCGCTCGCCTCGGGAGCGACCGAGCTCACCGAGGGATCGCTCACCTCGTTGCTCCCGGCGATCCAGGCGCACCTCGTGCGACCGATCATGTTCGAGACGACGGGGAACGTCCCGAAGGTCTACAGCTCGCTTCCGTCCTGGGCGTCGCTGTCGGGAACCACGAACGCCGGCCTGGTCCGCGCGTTCTCCAACCTCGTGAGCATCGAAGGGAGCTACTTCGTCCCGCCGAAGACGCCGAAGGCCGCCGTCACGGCGCTTCGCCACGCGATCGGCAAGATGTACCGCGACCCGGCGTTCCGCGCGGCCGAGACGAAGGTGGGCGCGACGCTCCGCTACATGAGCGGCGTGAACGAGCAGAGCCAGATCGGTGGGATCGTGAAGGACGTGACGCCGTACCTGCCGCTGCTGCGCGCGGCGCTGAAGGCGGCGGGAGGCTGAGGCCCGCGAGGGCGCGAGAGGGTACGGGTCCCGGTGCGGCGCGGCCACGCGGCGCCGCACCGGGACCGGCCGGCGGTGATCTGAGGAGGATGAGGTTCACGTGGTGATCGGGGAACAGCTGCACACGCTCGAGACGGACGTGCTCGTCGTCGGTGGCGGGGTGGCCGGCTGCATCGCGGCGCTCGCCGCGCGCGAGCAGGGCGCGTCGGTGCTCGTGTGCGACAAGGGCGGCCGGCTCGCGTGGAGCGGCAGCGTGGGTGGCGGGGTCGACCAGTTCCTGGCGGTCCTCGAGACCGAGGAGGAGTGGGACCAGCCCGCGTACCTCATGGAGAGCGTGAGCCAGCTCACGGACGGTCTCGTCGACCTCGAGGTCGTCGAGCGCATGGTGTACGAGCTCCCGCGCGTCTTCCGCCGCATCGAGGCCACGGGGGTGCGGTTCCGGGACAAGGGCGCCGACTCCTACATGCGCCACCGGGCGTTCGGCCTTCCCGGCGCCTACCACGTCGACTTCGACGGGAAGAAGTTCAAGCAGACGATCGCGCGTGCGGTCCGCCGGTCCGGTGCCGACGATCTGACGAGGTGCTCGGTCGTCGACCTGTTCCAAGTCGACGGGGAGCTCGCCGGCGCGCTCGCGATGAACATCCGCAGCGGGGACCTCTACGCGATCCGCGCGAAGGCCTGCGTGCTGGCGACGGGCGACGTGAACCGCATCTCGAGGAACGTCTCGGACATGCCGTTCGCGACCTGGCACTGCCCCTACAACACCGGCGACGCGCAGGCAATGGCCCTCTCCCTCGGGGGTGTGCTCGCGAACATGGAGTTCATCGAGGCGACGCTCGGCCCGACCGGGTTCTCCTCCCAGGGGACGAACGCGCTCACGGGGCTCGGGGCGCACTACCTGAACCGGCAGGGCGAGCGCTTCATGTTCAAGTACGACCCGCTCGGCGAGCGGGCGCGCCGGTCGGTGCTCGTCGACGCGGTGATCAGCGAGACGCTCGAGGGCAACGGGCCCATCTACCTCGACGTGCGGCACCTCCCGGCGCACGAGCTCGCGAACATCGAGCGGACCCTCGAGGTCGACCGGCACACGGTGCCGGGATTCCTCCGGCAAAAGGGCGTCGTCCTCGCAGAGGAGCCGATCGAGATCTCGATCTCGGAGTTCTCCATCCGCCGCAGCGGCGTGTACTTCCGGGGCAGTGGTGTCGTGATCGACGCGTCGGGCCAGATCGGGATCGACGGCGTGTACGCCGCGGGCGACTGCTGCACGGTGAGCGCGGGCATCGCGGGCGCGTCGTCGCTCGGCTGGATCGCGGGCGCGAGCGCCGCGTCCTACGCGAAGCGGCGGACGGCGGGCGCCGAGCTCCCCGCGGCGCGGGTCGCGTCGGGGCGCGCCGCGCTGGAGGAGCTGTTCGACGAGCGCCGTGCGACCTCCTACTGGGAGTTCGAGGACGCGATCCGCGAGACCGTCACCCGGGACGTGGGCTTCAGGCGCTCCGAGGAGGGGCTCGCGCGGGCGCGCGAGCAGATCGCGGGGCTCCGCGCGATGGAGACGGAGCTTCGGGCGCACGACGCGCACGAGGCGAGCCGGATCGCCGAAGCCGTGAACATCCGCGCGATGGCCGAAGCGATGGCGGTCGCCGCGCAGACGCGCCGCGAGACCCGCGGGTCCTCGCACTACCGCGTCGACTACCCGGCGGTCGACGACACGTGGAACCAGGTGCTCGGCCTGCGGCGGGGCGAGTCCGGCCTCGAGCGGCTCATCGGGCCGGCGGAAGGTCCGTGGAAGGCCATGTGGGGCTCGTCCCCCGTCGGGGCGGGCGCCGTCGCGGGGCAGGGGCGATGACCGCCTCGAGCGACCGCAGCCACAACCCGATCATCATCGACGACGAGCTGTGCATCCGATGCCCGCTGTGCGACATCGTCTGCCCCGGAGACATCATCATCCGCGGCGAGCGGACGAAGATCGACCCTCCGGTCGTCGCGTACCCGGCGGAGTGCTGGTACTGCGGGCTGTGCGAGCAGTCGTGCCCGACGAGCGCGATCACGATCGTGTTCCCGGACCGGATGATCGACCCGCCGCTCACGTTCGCCGATCTCGTCGACGGGCGGTGAGCTCGCGCACCGTGCCGGTGCGCTGGGTGAAGGTCCTCGACCAGACCCGGTGCATCGGCTGCCACGCGTGCACGACCGCGTGCAAGAGCGAGAACGAGGTTCCCGTCGGGGTCACGCGCACCTACGTGAAGTCCGTCGACGTCGGCACGTTCCCGAACGTGCGGCGCGCGTTCCAGGTCACGCGCTGCAACCAGTGCACCGACGCGCCGTGCGTGCAAGCGTGCCCGACCGGTGCGATGTACCGTCGCCCGGACGGCATCGTCGACTTCGACAAGTCGATCTGCATCGGGTGCAAGGCGTGCATGGCGGCGTGCCCCTACGACGCGATCTTCATCAACCCCGACGACCACTCGGCCGAGAAGTGCAACCTGTGCGCGCACCGGGTCGACGTCGGACTTGAGCCCGCGTGCGTCACGGTCTGCCCGACCGGGGCGATCCTTGTCGGCGACCTGAACGACCCGTCGTCGAAGGCCGCCGAGATCGTGCTGCGCGAGGCCGTGGCGGTCCGCCGCCCGGAGAAGGAGACTCGTCCCGGCCTCTACTACAAGGGCGCGCACCAGGCGACGCTCGATCCGCTCGCCGCCCGGCGCCCGTCGGGCGGGCTCTTCGCGTGGGCGACGCAGGGACCGGGGGGGCCGGGCTCGGTGGTCGCGGGCCATCCCGGTCCGCACAACTCGAGCGCGGCGGCGCTGCTCTCCTACGACGTCCCCCACGTCGCGCCGTGGGGTTGGCGCGTGAGCGGGTACACGTTCGCGAAGGGCCTCGCCTCCGGTGGCTTCCTCGTCCCGCTGCTCCTCGTGCTCGTCGGGCGGCTCGACTGGACCGATCCGCTCATGGCGCTCGTGGCGCCGTCGCTCGGCCTCGTCGCGCTCGCGGTGACCGGCGTGCTCCTCGTCTGGGACCTCAAGCACCCGATGCGCTTCACGATGATCTTCACGCGGCCGCAGTGGCGGAGCTGGATCGTGCGCGGCGCGTTCGTCGTCTCCGCGTACGGGGCCGCGCTCGCCGCCGCGCTCGGCGCGGGGGCGGCGGGATCGGTCGGCGCCGAACAGGTCGCCGCCGCGTTCGCCGGACCGCTCGCGCTCGCGACCGCCTGCTACACGGCGTTCCTGTTCGCCCAGGCGAAGGCGCGGGACCTCTGGCAGAGCCCGCTTCTCGCCCCGCACCTCGCGGTCCAGGCCCTGCTCGCTGGGGCGGCCGCGACCGTCCCGCTCGCGGCCGCCTACTCGGTCGGTCGCGCCGAGCACGCGGCCGCGGTGGTGCTGGGCGTCGCCGCGGCGGTCCACCTCGTGCTCGTCGCGTCCGAGGCCGCGACGGGTCACGGGACCGCGCACGCGCACCTCGCGATGACCGAGATCGTCCGCGGGCGGTTCGCGCGCTGGTTCTGGCCGGCCGCCGTCGCCGTCGCCGTCGCGATCGCCGCCCCGTCGATCGGCACCGTCGCGACCCCGTTCGCGCTGCTCGGGCTCCTCGCGTACGAGCACGCGTACGTCCAGGGCGCGCAGTGCGTGCCGCTGTCGTGAGCAGGCGATGACGCGCCGACGCGCCGTGCACGACCTCGACGCGATCGCCGCGAGGGTCTCGGCCGCGCGGTCGGCGACCGAGGCTCGCGGCGAGACCTTCTACCCGGGCGCGAGCGGGATACATCTCGCCGCCTTCCCGCCGAAGGAGCGGTGGGACGACTGGAGCGAGCTCGACTCCCGCGCGTGGCCGGAGCGCGTCGAGCGCCGCTACATGCTCGTGCCGACGACGTGCTTCAACTGCGAGTCCGCGTGCGGCCTGCTCGCGTACGTCGACCGGGACCGCCTCACCGTCCGGAAGTTCGAGGGGAACCCGGAGCACCCGGGCTCACGGGGCCGCAACTGCGCGAAGGGTCCGGCGACGCTCAACCAGCTCGTCGACCCCGACCGCATCCTCTACCCGCTCAAGCGGTCCGGCCGGCGCGGCGAGGGGCGGTGGGAGCGGGTCTCGTGGGACGAGGCGCTCGACACGATCGCGGCACGCATCCGCGCCGCGATCGTCGAGGCGCGCCAGAACGAGATCATGGTCCACATCGGCAGGCCCGGCGAGGACGGGTTCACCGAGCGGGTGCTCGCGAGCTGGGGGGTGGACGGGCACAACTCCCACACGAACGTCTGCTCGAGCGGCGGGCGCACCGGCTACCAGTTCTGGATGGGGATCGACCGCCCGAGCCCGGATCACGAGAACGCGAGCGTGATCTACCTCATCAGCTCGCACCTCGAGGCGGGGCACTACTTCAACCCCCACGCGCAGCGGATCACCGAGGCGCGGGCGAGAGGTGCGAAGCTCGTCGTGCTCGACACGCGCCTGTCGAACACGGCCTCCCAGGCGGACCACTGGATATCTCCCCGGCCCGGGAGCGAGGCGGCGATCAACCTCGCGATCGCGCGCCACATCATCGAGACCGGATCGTACGACCGCGACTTCGTGCGGCGCTGGTGGAACTGGGCGGAGTACCTGGGGCAGTGCCACCCGGATCTCCCCGTCGAGTTCGAGGTGTTCGAGCGCGTGCTCGCGGAGCTGTACGCGGACTTCACCTTCGACTTCGCGGCGGCCGAGTCCGGCGTCGACGCGGAATCCCTCGCCGAGATCGCCCGGCTCGTCGCGTCCGCCGGTCACCGGTTCTCCGCGCACACCTGGCGGAGCGCGTGTGCCGGGAACCTCGGCGGCTGGCAGGTGTCGCGCACGCTGTTCCTGCTCTCCGCACTGCTCGGCGCGGTCGCGACCGAAGGAGGCGTCTTCCCGAACGCGTGGAACAAGTTCGTCCCGCGCCCCATCCACACCCCGCCGCACCCGCACGTCTGGCAGGAGCTCACCTGGCCCCTCGAGTACCCGCTCGCGCAGAACGAGCTCTCGTTCCTGCTGCCGCACTTCCTGAAGGACGGCCGAGGGCGCCTCGACACGTACTTCACGCGCGTCTACAACCCGGTCTGGACCAACCCGGACGGACTCAGCTGGATGGAGGTGCTCACCGACGAGGACAAGGTCGGATGCTTCGTCGCGCTGACGCCGACGTGGAACGAGTCCGCCTACTTCGCGGACTTCGTGCTGCCGATGGGCCACAGCTCGGAGCGGCACGACACCCACTCCTACGAGCAGTACGACGGGCAGTGGGTCGGGTTCCGCCAGCCGGTGCTGCGCGCGGCGCGCGAGCGTCTCGGCGAGGTCGTGACCGACACGCGCGACGTGAACCCGGGCGAGGTCTGGGAGGAGAACGAGTTCTGGATCGAGCTCTCGTGGCGCATCGACCCGGACGGATCGCTCGGGGTGCGCGAGCACCACGAGTCCCGTGAGCGACCGGGCGAGAAGCTCACCGTCGACGAGTACTACCGGTACATGTTCGAGAACTCGGTTCCCGGCCTGCCCGAGCGCGCCGCGGCGGACGGGGTCACGCCGCTCGAGTGGATGCGTCGGTTCGGCGCGTTCGAGGTCGCGACGAAGATCGGCGCGCGCCACGACGAAGCGGTTCCGGCGGCCGAGCTCGTCGACGTCGCGACCGATCCGACCGGACGCGCGTACAGCGCGAGCCCGGCGCCAGCCGACCCGAACATCGTCCCGAAGGGCGCACCCGAGCCGGACGCACAGGGTCGACGACCCGTCGGCGTCCTCGTCGACGGCGTCGTCCGGCGCGGCTTCCCGACACCGTCGGGGCGCCTCGAGTTCTGGTCGTCGACCCTCGCGTCCTGGGGCTGGCCCGAGCACGCGCTCCCCGGCTACATCCGCAGCCACGTGCACCCGGACGCGCTCGCGCCCGACGAGCTCGTGCTCCTCTCGACCTTCCGCCTGCCGACCCAGATCCACACGCGCTCGGCCAACTCGAAGTGGCTCGACGAGATCGCGCACACGAACCCCGTGTGGATCCACCCGACCGACGCGTCGCCGCTCGCGGTCTCGACCGGCGACCTCGTGCGCGTCGAGACCGCGATCGGCTACTTCGTCGCGAAGGCCTGGGTGACCGAGGGCATCCGGCCCGGCGTCGTCGCGTGCAGCCATCACATGGGCCGGTGGCGCCTCGCCGGCGAGCCCGGGGGGCTCGGGGCCATGATGGCGACCGTGGACCTCGAGCGCTCGGGCGAGGGCTGGGCGATGAGGCGCCGGTCGTCGGTCGCCCCGCACGAGTCCGCCGACCCGGACACTGCCCGGATCTGGTGGAGCGACACCGGCGTGCACCAGAATCTCACGTTCCCCGTCCATCCCGACCCGATCTCGGGCATGCACTGCTGGCACCAGGCGGTGCGCGTGCGGCCGGCGCTCCCCGACGACCGCCACGGCGACATCGCGGTCGACACGGGGCGGTCGCGCGCCGTCTACGCGGAGTGGCTCGCGATGACCCGGCCGTCGCACGAGGTGAGCCCGGACGGCCTGCGGCGGCCGACCTGGCTCATGCGGCCGCTGAAGCCCGCCCGCGCGCTCTTCGAGCTTCCGCCCGGCGCCCGCGCGCGATGAGCGTCGCGGACGACCTCGCCCCCGGCGACCGCACGCGCCGCATCGCACGCCTCGAGCTGCTCCGGGCGCTCGGGGCGGTCCCGTCGCTGCGGGGCGACGCCCGCCGGCGGGTCGAGGACGCGCTCGGGCTGGAGCCGTTCACCGCGGAGGTGCACACCGAGGTATTCGTGCTGGAATGCCCGCCCTACGCGTCGCTCCACCTCGGGGCCGAGGGGATGCTCGGCGGCGACGCGGCCGACCGGGCGGCCGGCTTCGCGCGGGCGCTCGACCTCGAGCCGTCGCGTGAGCCGGACCACCTCGCCACGTTGCTCGACCTGTACTCCTACCTCGGCGAGGCGGGCGTGCGCGCCGGCTCCGACGCGGCGCGGAGCGCGTCGCGCCGGTCGTGCGAGGCGCTGTTGTTCGAGCACCTCTGGAGCTGGATCCCGGGCTACCTCGCGGCGGTCTGCGAGCTCGACCGCCCGCCGGCCACCGCGTGGGCGAGCCTGCTGATGCGGAGCATCGCCGACGAGGTGGCCGCGGCGGCCCCGCCGGCCCGCCTCCCCCTCGCGCTCCGCCTCGCGCCCGAAGGCCCGCACCCGCCGCTCGCGCGTGAGGACGTGCTCACCTCGGTCACTGTCCCACTTCGCGCCGGCATCGTGCTCACGAGGTCGAGGCTGCGCGCCGCGGCGTCAGCGCTCGGCGCGGGCATGCGCGTCGGCGAGCGCCGGTACGCGCTCGGCGCGCTCATCGACCAGGAGCCGGAGGGCGCGCTCGCGTGGCTCGCGGCCGAGGCCGGGCGCTGGGCCGGGATCCACGATCGCGCCGCGATCCCGGGAGCCGCCGCCGACCCGGCGCGGTGGTGGTCGGCGCGCGCCGCGACGACCGGCGCGGGGCTCGCCGCCGCGCTCGGCGCGGCGTGCTGACGGCGCGGGGGCTCGCACCCGGGCGGACGGTCGCGGGCGCGACGACGTTTCGCACCCGCCGGTAGGGTCGAAGCGGTACTGACCGCCGGCGCGGTGAGCGGGTCGCAGGACGGCGCCGGCTCGCGGCTGGCGGGTCGCAGGGCACTGTCGCCGCACGACGTGCGGACCACACGGCCGAGCGCTCGAGGAGGAGCCGGCACATGGGACACCCGGACGCCTCGACGGCGCGCGGATGAGCGGGGCGCCCGCGTGGATCGGCGCGCTCCGGCGCTCGCACGACCGGCTCGCCGCGCTCGTCGCTGAGCTGGACGACGGCGATGCCGCGCGCCGGTCCGGCTGCGACCAATGGACGGTGGCCCAGGTGCTCTCGCACCTCGGCAGCCAGGCCGAGATCTTCTCGCTCGTCGCCGACTCGGCGCTTTCCGGGGGGACGGCGCCGGGACCCGGGCAGTTCGGCCCGATCTGGGACGCGTGGAACGCGCGGACGCCGGGCGAGCAGGTGGCGCGCAGTATCTCCGCCGACGATGCGCTCGTCTCGCGGTTCGAGGGGCTCGGCGCCGACCAGCTCGCGGCGTTCCGTCTCGGGCTGTTCGGCGCCGAGCGCGACGCGATCGGGATCCTCAGGATGCGCCTGTCGGAGCACGCGCTGCACACGTGGGACGTCGCGGTCGCGTTCGACTCCTCGGCGCAGGTCGCGGCCGACGCGGTCGAGCTCCTCGTCGACGGTCTCGGAGACACCGCCGGGCGTGCAGGAAGGGCGCCGGAGCGACCGATCCGGGCGGCCGTCACGACGAGCGCACCGGAGCGCCGCTTCACGCTCACGACCGACGACGGCGTCCGCCTCGAGCCCGGCGGCGACGAGGGATCCACCCCGTCGATCGAGATGCCGGCCGAGGCGCTCCTCCGGCTCGTCTACGGACGTCTCCGCGGGGAGCATCCCGCGCGCGGCCCGGTGCGCGAGGCGGGTGTCTCGCTCGCGGAGCTCGTGCCCGTCTTCCCCGGGTTCTGAGCGTGCCTCAGTCGAGCCCGGCGTCGCGCCAGCCGCTCGACGCCGTGATCCGGTCGACGAGCTCGCGCGCGAGCGCGAGCGACGAGGTCGCCGCAGGCGAGGGCGCGTTCCGCACGTGGAACGCGCCCGGCGTCTCGGCGAGGACGAAGTCGTCCTCGAGCCTGCCGTCGCGCCGCAGCGCCTGGGCGCGCACGCCGCTCGAGCCCCCCGGTCGCACGCCCACGCTCGCGACTGCCGGGACGTAGCGCGCCGCCGCGTCGACGAGGCGGCGCCGGCTCGCGGCGGTGCGCACCTCGTCGACGCCGCTTCGCCAGTAGGTCCGCGCCATCCGCCAGCTCCCCGGCCACCGCAGCGTCTCCCACGCGTCACGCGCGCGCACGTGGCGCAGCGCGTAGGCGTCGCGCGCGAGCACGAGGAGGGCGGTCGGCCCGAGCGTGACCCGGCCGTCGACGTGGCGCGTCACGTGCACGCCGAGGAACGGTAGATCGGGATCCGGCACCGGGTAGACGAGGCCGCGCACGACGGGCTCGACGTGGTCGCGAAGCGTCAGGTAGGCGCCGCGGAACGGGACGATCCTCGGGTCCGCACCGGCCCCCGACGCGACGGCGAGCCGGTCCGACCAGAGACCGGCGCAGCCGACGACGAACCGCGCCCGCATCTCGCCCCGGCTCGTGCGCACGACCGCGGTCGGCCCGCCGCGCTCGACACCCTCGACGGTGCGGCCGAAGTGGAACTCCACGCCCGCGTCGCCCAGCTCGCGCTCGAGCGCGCGGGCGACGGCCGAGTAGTCGACGATGCCGGTGGCCGGGCTGTGGAGCGCGGCGAGCCCGCGGCAGCCGGGCTCGATCTCCGCGATCTCGCTGGCGCGCACACGACGAAGGCCCGGGACCCCGTTCGCCCGCCCGCGCGCCTCGAGCTCGTCGAGGCCGGCGAGCTCCCGCTCGCTCAGGGCGACGATCAGCTTCCCGCAGCGCTCGTAGCGGATCCCGTGCTCGTCGCAGAACTCGTACATGAGGGCCGCGCCGGTCGTGCAGAGCCGGGCCTTCAGCGACCCGGGCCGGTAGTACACACCGCTGTGGACGACGCCGGAGTTGTGACCGGTCTGGTGGACGCCGACCCGCTCCTCGCGCTCGAGGACGGCGAGCCGGATCCCGGGCCGCCGGGTGACGAGCTCGCGTGCGACCGCGAGCCCGACGATCCCCGCGCCGACGACCGCGACGTCGTACCGCGTCGACGGGCCGCCGTCCCGATCGCTGGCGCCCGGGTTCCGCGGCGTGTCGGCCATGCCACATGGGTAGCACGGTTGCGCCGCCCCCGCGGCCGCCGGCCGCGCGCGTCGCGCCGGCCGGCGCTCACTCGATCTCGGACAGCGCCTCGGCGAACTGCGCCGAGTAGAGCCGCGCGTAGGCGCCGCCCGCCTCGAGGAGCTCGAGGTGCCGCCCCCGCTCGACGATCCGGCCTTCCTCCATGACGAGGATGACGTCCGCGTCGCGGATCGTCGACAGCCGGTGTGCGATGACGAAGCTCGTCCGACCGGTGCGCAGCGTGCGCATCGCACGCTGGATGAGCACCTCGGTGCGGGTGTCGACCGAGCTCGTCGCCTCGTCGAGGATGAGGATGGCCGGCTCGGCGAGGAACGCTCGCGCGATCGTGATGAGCTGCCGTTCGCCGGCGCTCACCGAGGAGCCCTCCTCGTCGATCTTCGTGTCGTAGCCGTCGGGGAGCGTGCGCACGAAGTGGTCCACGTGCGTCGCGAGCGCCGCGGCGACCACCTGGTCGCGGGTCGCTCCCGGTCTGCCGTACGCGATGTTGTCCGCGATCGAACCGCTGAAGAGCCAGGTGTCCTGGAGCACCATGCCGGTCCTCGAGCGCAGGTCCTCCCGGCGCATCGTCGCGACGTCGACGCCGTCGAGCAGGATCCGGCCCGACCG
>Ga0307373_10007462_pt1 | contig 17063 bp, 10 predicted proteins | sample OX2MG_FD_202534 | JGI IMG/M metagenome (GOLD analysis project Ga0307373, IMG submission 202534) | Soil microbial communities from Risofladan, Vaasa, Finland - OX-2 | ecosystem: Environmental > Terrestrial > Soil > Coastal area > Acid sulfate soil | place: Finland: Risofladan, Vaasa | collected... | reverse complement strand
GCGCGTGTGATAAAGGCCAGGCGTTGGCGGACAGCACAAGGGCGTCAGCCCGCCGTGCAGGTGTCCGCCGAAGCCTGGACTTGGCTTCAGGATTGGTGGAAGGCCGCGAGATCTGGGCCGCGGCGGCCGCGCATGCCGAGCGCGGGTACGCGTTGCCCCGCGGACCGACGTCGAGGGGGCAGGAGCCGCCGCCACCGGTTGGTTCGACGTAGGAACCGAGTCGCCTCAACGCCACGGCCTGGCCGAGACAGGCTATCGAGTGGGCGGTTGATTTATTTGACGCCCGTCAATTTCCGACCTATAGAAACTCTATAGGAGTTTGGGGCAGTCAAGTCAGGCTCCTCGAAGCAAATCGACAAAGGCAAACCGATCGTGAGGTCGGGACGCAAAGCCACGGGACTCGCTGTCTGAGTTCGCCGGGCCGCCGAAATTGCAACCCATGCACCCATTTCCGGGCGGTTGCGATGTCGGTTGATTCTTGCCAATTTGTTTCCCTTCTCGGCGCTGTCGCCGTGCATCCGATTCCCACCGGGAGCGGCTCGCACCTTCCGCAACCTGGGCGATCCACGTTGGATTGCCGGTGGAAGCCGCATCCGCATCTCTTTAGCAGGTGATTCATGACCAACGTAACTCGTGCGCGCCCATTCAAGAGTCGCCTGCGTTTAGCCAGGCTCGAGCGGCTGGAAAACCGCGAAGTGCTCTCCGCCGACATGGGCCTCGGGCACCTGCCGGTGACGGGAAGCGACGCAGCCGTCGTGGCCCCGACGCGCGGTGTCGAGCACTTCGAGATTTCGATCACGGGAACTCAAGTCTCGTACAGTCCGGCGGGACTTCCGACCGACATGAAAGGCACGGTCTACCTCGACACGGCGGCAGGCGCGTCCGCCGCTTCCATCGGCACCTACGACGAAACGTTGCTGCCGATATTCATGCCGGTCGGGCCCAATGGCGCGCTCGCGTTCGTGGGGGCCACAGGAATATGCACGTTCGACTTCGATTTGTCGCTCGGGAGTCCGACCACGTCGGTAACGCTCGGTTCGATCACCGCCGCCGACACCGCCCTCATCGAAGGTGCGCGACCCGACGGTACGATCCTCGTCGGCAGCAGCAGTTCGCCGATCACGGCCGCGACCGGGATCTGCCACGGCTTGACCGGCAGCTTCAACGGCCAAAGCGAAGTGGTCATGGGCGCTACGTTCTCCATGCACACCATCGTCGATTTCACGGTCACCAACCGCGGTGGAGTCGATATCGAAGAAGTGCTCAACGAATTGGTGGTCGCCAATAGCGCGTTTGGACGGAGTTACATCCCCCAGAACCAAGACCCGTCGCCGCGCGACGACATCCTTGCTTCGCACGCCGATTTGCCGGGCGCCGACGGCCTGGCACATAAATACGAGGTCATCGAGCACGTTTTTGCCTACGATTCAGACCACGGTTGGGATGATCTCGGCTGAAACTAGCGTTTGAGTAGTCGAATCGGTGGTCCGATTTTCTCCCGTCGCTCGTCCCAGCACCTATAATGAGATGGTTTGCACGATTGCTGGAGGAAAGGGATGGCCACTTCGACCGCATCGATTCCAGACGACAACATCGCCGGCTGGCGGTTCGACAACACGTACTCGCGGCTGCCGGAAGCTCTTTTCGCTCCGTCCCAGCCGGCCATAGTGCAGGCGCCACGGGTGTCGATCCTGAACCACGGGCTGGCGAACGAGCTTGGCCTCGACCTCGGCGCGATGCCGCCGGAAGCCGCCGCCGCCCTGTTCGCGGGCCAAGACTTGCCGAGCGGTTCCCGACCGATCGCACAGGCGTACTCCGGGCACCAATTCGGCGGGTTCACGATGCTCGGTGACGGCCGCGCCATCCTGTTGGGTGAACACCGGACGGCATCCGGACGGCTGGTCGATATCCAGTTGAAGGGGGCGGGGCGGACGCGGTTCTCGCGCGGCGGCGACGGCCGAGCCGCCCTCGGGCCGATGCTGCGCGAGTACGTCATCAGCGAAGCCATGTTTGCCCTCGGCATCCCCACGACACGAAGTCTCGCGGTCGTCACCACCGGCGAACCGGTCTACCGGACGAAAGTGTTGAGGGGGGCTATACTGACCCGAGTGGCCGCCAGTCACCTTCGGGTCGGGACGTTTGAGTACCTGGCGGCCCGCCGCGACGAATTGACCCTGCGGTTGTTGGTCGACTACGCGATCGACCGCCACTACCCGAAACTGGCAGACGCCGCGCGAAAGTACCTGGAGTTCTTCCGCGCGGTCATGGATCGTCAGGCCTCGCTCATCGCAAGGTGGCAACTCGTCGGGTTCATCCACGGGGTGATGAACACCGATAACATGGCGATTTCCGGGGAGACGATCGATTACGGCCCGTGTGCGTTCATGAACGCCTACCGGCCGGACACGGTCTTCAGCTCGATCGACCACGCCGGCCGCTACGCCTACGGCAATCAGCCCGCAATCGCCGAGTGGAACCTGGCCCGCTTCGCCGAGACCCTGTTGCCGCTCCTGGATTCCGACCGGGAGAAGGCGATCGCCATCGCCTCGGAGGCCCTCGGCGACTATTCCGCCCTGTTCGAGCGGTACTGGCTCGCCGGGATGCGGAAGAAGCTGGGGCTCAAGACGGAAGAGGCCGGCGACGTCGAGTTGATTCGATCGCTGCTCGACTGGATGCGGAAAGCCGGGGCCGATTTCACCAACACGTTCCGCGACCTGTCGTCGCAGGTGCCGCTGGCCGGCGACCGGTATCGGAGCCCGGAATTCCATGACTGGTATTCACGATGGCAGCTTCGACTGAGCCGTGAGGGCCAACTGAACACCTCGGCCTACGACATGATGCGAACGGTCAACCCCGCCGTCATCCCGCGGAACCACCGAGTGGAGGAAGCACTTTCCGCCGCGGAGGATCACGACGATTTGTCGGTGCTCCACCGACTGCTGGCGGCGTTGGCGTCGCCGTATCAAGCGGTGGCCGCTTCGGAACCGTACCGAGACCCGCCCCCGGACGATAGCGACTACCGAACGTTCTGCGGAACGTAGGATCCGCGGCGTCGGCGGCGAGCGGGCCGGGTGACGGAATTCTTGCAAAACCCTTGACAACCTGTAACACTTGAAAATCGTAACGTGTGGGTTCCCAGGGTCGCCGTCAAGCTGGCGGCATTCACGAAAGAGAAAGGCGTGTCCTGGCCGCAGATTTACGAAGGCAAGCGGTGGGAAACGACGCTGGGTGGATTGTACGATGTTAACTTAATCCCCTTCGTCCTTTTGATCGATGGCGACAGCGGCGAAATCCTCGGCACGTCCCAAGAGCTTCGCGGTCCGGGCTTGAGCGATTTCGTCGGCAAGGCGCTGATGAAAAAAGGTAATGCAACGAACTAGTCGACGCATCGTTCGGCGAAATTGGCCGGTGGACCGACGTCAGAACCTCGTGTGGAAGGCGTTGTCCGGTCCGCCGGGCAGCCAGTACTGACCCCCAAGATAATCCCGCAGGAAAATGCGCGTACGAACCTCCGGTCGTGTCCCGGACATCCAGGCGAACGCTGACCAGGGAGATTCGTCGCGCCAGTAGCCGAATCGATGCACCTGGGAACCTTGCCGCTCGACGAGTTCGGCCGCCCATCGCGGATCGATCATGTACATGGCGCTGATCACGATCCCGCCACACTCGCTCATTTCGCTTACGACTCGGCGCTCGAACAACTCAACCACCGGCTCCAACAGCCGGCGCGCGGTTGGTCGATCGTACCGTGCCAGAAGCAGCGCCAGCGCAGCCGCATCAGCCAACACGTCCTGTTCGTCACCGTCGAAATGTGAAATGCGAAACGAGACAGTCCGCCAAAAATAGTCCCGCGCAAGACCCGGCCCGATGGTCTCGGCAACAGGCAACAAAAGCGCCGCCGCCACCGCCGCGCTTTGTGGCCCGCGCTGCCTCGCCTCGCCCGCCGCGACCAATCGGCCCAACTCGGCAAACGCATCATCGAGCCAGTCGCGGGCTTGCACCGGGTCTGCGGCCGCGCGCGCACCGGCCATCCAGCCCAGCGCGAGGGCACGGCGGTAGGGATTGCTGACGGACGCGGCCAGCTTACGAGCACGTCGCGGATCGGTCGGCGCCATGCGAGAACAAATCCGTTCGGTCCATCGCTCACGACAATAGGGATCTCGCACCATTTCAAGCACCTCCTCGGCCTCCGCCGGCTGCCGGTTAGCGACGCGATAGGCGATCTGGCCATGAGTTTCGTCGCGATAGGCGTCCTCGGCGAGGTCTTTGATCAGCTCGAGTGCCGCGGGCAGATCGATTCGAGCCAGCACCTCGGCCACGCGTCGGCGCGGGCTGCCGGCGCTGCCCGCAAGTGGTAAAGTGCCCGCCAGAGCGCGGGCTTCTTCCAGAAGTGAAGCCGCACGCCGGGATTCACCCAGATCAAGCAACGCGTCGGCCGAGCACTCCAGCCAAAGGGCACGTCCCCCGGGATCGTCGGCTAGCGCTAAATGCAGCACAGCGTTCTCTAAAAGGTCTCGTCTCCGCTCAGCGGACAAAGGCGATGTCACTGCCAACAAGATCGTTGCTTCCAGACGGCGAGAAACGTTTTCGATCGACTCAACCAGCGCCGCGGCCTCGTTGAAATCGTCGTAGATCAATGACTTGGCGGCCCAGGTGCGTAGTGCATCCTTTTCATGACCGACCAAATCAGGAATGACGCCGCGGTCGAGCCGGTCCAACGCGTCGCCGGGGTCGAGCCTGGCCCAATCCCTAAGCGCCGAATAGCGCTCATTTCGATTGCCCGACTCCAACGCCCGATCGACAAAAGGCCGCACCACGCGGCGCGCCAACGCCAATTCTTCTTCGTGCGCCAGCACCGCATCGCGATCGGTCTGCGGCGGGGCAACGGCCTGGTCATGGTGAGCGAGCACAATCTCGGTTGGGGCGGATTGGGCAGCGGCCTGGCCAAAGAAGCGATAGCCATCGCACTCGGCAAAGACGAAAGCCGGACCTTGAACAACGCCCGAAAGTGTGAACCCTCCATCATCGCCTGACACAGTCTCCGTCGGCTCGACACCGTCGCCCGATTGAAAGACGCGCACGCCGGCCAGTGGACGACCGTCGTGATCCACGACATGGCCCTCGATCGTGCGCAAGCGTCGCAATTGCAACTCGGACAATTCTGCCACAGTTCCTGGGCCCGGCTGAAGCCATGCGCTGCTGGCCGGCAAATAGCCGTCAGCGCGTACCGTCACGCGGTATTCGCCGCCGCGGCCGACGGGACGAGGCGTTTCGAACCGTCCCTCGTTGTTGGTGACCAATTCTCGATGACCAGTAAACAGCACCGGAGCCTCGCCAATAACGACGTCGTCGTCGCGCCATTGGGTCCAAACCTCGACTCGCGCGCCTTCAATCGGCTGCCCGGTGAGGTCGACCACGCGGCCCGACAGCGAGACGCTGCCTTTGCGCGAAAGCCGCAGTTCCACCGGAGCGTCGCGCTGAGGAGGCAAGCTCGTTAAAGTCTCGGTCACCAGCCCGCCGCCTGCGGCCCAAAATCGCGGTCTTCGGTTCGCCAGCCATGGATCGAGAATGGAATCAATTCCGTCGAAGGAAAACTCGCCGTGATCATCGCTTCGAGTAACGAGCCATTTGGGCCCGCGCACAAATCCTTCCCGCCACGTTTCCAAGACGTACCAACCCACCTGCACCTCGGCTTCAGTCACGGGTTTGCCGTCATTATCAACGACGCGCCCTTTCACGGTTTGACCGCGGCGCAGCTCGACCGGCGGCAAATTCGCCTCCGTCGCGCCGGGAGGCATTTCGAAGGGAACGTGAAACGCCCGCAAAGGTTTGACCAGCGGCGAAGGCGCCTCGAGAACCTGACCGGTAATGGTGCCCGGCGGAAGGCGGCACTCGTAACGGCCGTCGGCATTCGACCGGGCGCGCGCCTCGATTCGACCGTTCGACAGCAGCACCACCGCGCCGGCGACCGGCCGCCCGGTCTCGTGTTCGCGGACCATCCCGCGCACGACGAGGGTGTCGGTAGCCGTCGCGTCCAACGTCGCGCAAACAACGATTGGGAATAAAGCAAGCAGTCGTCGCATCTTTTGGCTGCGCGGCAAACAGGTCAATACTCGACGTAGAACTCGTTGTCGGGCATGTCGGGCACCCAGTGGTTAAGCCACATTTCCACGTAGTCGCGGATGATTCTCTCCGGAGGGCGGGCCAGCGTCCAGGCAAGTCGCTGGCGGAGGTTGTTCAGCCGATCGTCCGAATCGGCAACGCCGGCGGCAAGCTCGTCGAACAACTCGAGGGCCCAATGCGGGTCGATGGCGACGGCGGCGCAGAAAAGCAAGTCACCGCTGTCCGGAGGAGCGGGCAGCGCGTCCAAGCCGCCCGCCCGCGCGCGGGCAACGAGCGGTTCCAGAAGCCACCGCGCAACGCACCGGTCGTGACGCGCCACGAGCAGTGTCAAGACACTCGTCGACTCCTCGACTTCATGTTCGCGCCGCGCGGAATGCGCTCGCCGGAATGAAAGCGTCCGCCACAACCTTTCCTGCACGAGGCGTGCGTCAATCAGCTCGGCCACCGGCAGCAGAGCGGCGGCCACGCCGGCTGCCGGCTGAGGCCCGCCGATCCGTTCTTCGCCGGCTTCGACAACGCGCGCCAGTTCAGCGAACGCTTCGTCGAGCCAGCCCTGGGCCCGGCGTTTGTCGGAACCGCTCCAGGCCTTGGCCATCAGCCCCAACGCATAGGCACGCAGATACGGGTTGGCGATTTGATCGGCAATGCGGCGGGCGCGCTCCGGGTCGGCTCCGGCCATGCGATAGCAAACGCGAATGGCCCAGGAACCGCGGCGGAATTCGTCGCGCACCATGCCCAGCACGCGCTCCGACTCCGCCGGCCGCGCCTGGGCGATGCGCGACGCGATCTTGCCGTGGGTGCCGTCGAACACCTTGTCTTCCTCCAAGTCCCGCGCTAATTCCAAGGCGGCCGGCAGGTCCACGCGTGCCAGTGCCTGGGCCACGTACCCGCGTGCATCGCCACCATTGCCGGCCCGCGGAAGCGTCGCGGCGATCGAGCGCGCTTCTTCGAGCAAGCCTTTCGCACGGTCGGTCTCGCCCAAGTCCAAGAGCCCGTCGCTCACGCAATAGATCCAGGTCGCACGAAGCCCTGCGTCTTGGGTCGCGACCATCAGCAACTGGGCCTGGTCGAGCAGCTCGCGCTTTTGCCGTTGCTGCGATGGTTCCACCAGGCCGGCCAAGTCGATGTAAGCCCGGAACCGACTGTCCGGATCGTGGATCGATTCGGCAACCGCCATTGCCTCGTCGGGGCTTTCGCGGAACAATCGACTGGCGGTACGGCGCCGCTGGTAGTCGTAGGCATCTTGATCGGCGCCGCGCACGGCCTGGGCGTCGATTTTCTCCAGCGCCGCCGCAGGGTCGACGCTGACTAGTGTGGCGAGTGCCAACAGGGCCACGTCGGCGTCGCCGGAGGCGAATGCGCGTTCAACGTAGGGCCCCAGCAACCGGCGGGCCAGCGCCAGTTTTTCGTCGGTCGAACAGACGGCGGGCTGCGATGCTGGCTCGGGGGGCAGCTCATCGGCGCGGCTGAGCGTGATTTCAATCTCATTCGCGCCGGCGCCGAGCCGTTCGCCCTGGAAGCAAAAATCTGCTTTCTCAGCGAAGATGAACCCGGCGTCCTCACTTACGCCGGGCAGCACGAACCGGCCTTGGTCGTCCGTACGGGTTTGGGTGCGTTCGACGCCATCGCCCGACTGGAATACGTTGGCCCCGGCCACCGGCCGCTCGTTACGATCGACGACCCGCCCCGTAACGGTGCATAGTCGCGCCAAACGCAGTTCGGCGAAGCGCGCTTCGTGGGCCGTTTCCGGCCTGGTCAACGCGGTGCGGTCCGGGACGAAGCCCGCCGCTCGTGCCACGGCACGGTACTGACCACCGCGCGCCAGCCGGGGGAGCGTGCGAAAATGTCCTTCGGCGTCGGTGACCAACTCGACCGAACCGTTGAACACCAGCGGAGTCTGAATGACGAAGCCGAAAGGGGTTTTCCATTGCGACCAGATTTCGACCACGGCACCCGGCAAGGGACGGCCCGCCCGGTCGCGTACTCGGCCGCCGAGCGCGACGCCTTTGCCGGCCGAGATTCGTAGCGTGATGGGTTCCTCACCCAATGGCGGGACATCGATTGCTCCCTCGGTCGATCGGTCGCCTAACGCGGCGGAAAGGCGTATCTCACTGTCGAGGATTCGTCCGCCGGAGAGCTTGAAGTTGGGATGCGTCCCTTCGAGCACGAACCCGCCCTGCGCGTCAGTCGTGGTTGCGGCCCACGTGGGACCACGCACGCCGCTTTCCAACCACGGCTCGTAGATCACCCGCCAGGCGGCCTGCACATCGACCCCGGCGACGCCCTGGCCGCTCTCGTCCACGACCGTGCCGCGCACGCGCCGGCCGCGGACCAGCTCGATGGGAGGCAGCGTTTGTTCCGTGGCTTCCGGCGTGACGACGACAGGGGCGCGAAAGGCGCGCATCGGTTTGACGAATTCCGCGGGGCCGTCGCTGATTTCTCCCGAAATCAGGCCTGGCGATAGCAGGCATTCGTAACGTCCCTGCTCATCGGTGATTGCCCGCGCTTGCGTCCGGCCGTTGGAAAGCCGCAGCGCGACGCCGGCGATCGGCTGTTGGCCCTCGGACGTGCGCACGACTCCGGAGAGTCGGACCTCCGGCTCGTGCGCGGAGGCGGACTGTGCCAATACGAGCCAGACGAGTGCGGCTTGAACCATGACACGATGAAGGATGAAGGATGAAGGATGAAGGATGAAGAATCTCGAGGCTGGGATGGTGGCTGCCCTGCCCCGCCTGGAGGAACGGCCGGGGCATCGCTTAGGCTCTGCCACCAGCCACCACCATCTCGTGACAATATGCCTCATGGTTGGCCACGTGAAATCTCTACCTGCCACTTTCTCCTGTTCCCATCCCCGTATCCCCTCCTCATCCCCGAATCCCCCTTAAAATGAGGTTTCCATCCGTGAAGCTTTCGAGTTTTCTCCGGAGTGGCCCAAGGCCGCGTTACGGGCTTACATCCAAGGGCCGTTGGTCGCGCATGACGCCCGCCAAGGGTCCGCTGTCGAATTCGACGGCGACATACATGCGGCCGGCGGGCTGGTCCTTTGGCACTCGAACCGAGTGCCCGCAGAACGTGCCTCAGGCAAAGCCCGACTGCCAGGCCGACACTTCCGAGCCGTTGCCGGCGACCAGCGCCAACCTGGCGCCGCTTCCCTCGCTGCCGCGTCCGCTGTCGTGAGTGCCGCGAAAGCAGGCGTTGATCAACAGGCCGTCGCCTGTTACCAGCCGCGGCTGCACGCTGATCTGCTCGCCCGGCTTGCAGGTGGCCGCGGTCTCAGCGCCGCAGGCCGTGAGCACCAGTCCGGCCAATGGGTCGAGCGGCAACACCAAGTCTTTTTCCAGGTTGTACCAGTGATGATCGCTCGGCGTCCCGCCATCGGAAAAGACGAAATTCCAGCGTGGTCCGCCGGCCGGATCGTCAAGCGCGACGGTCAAAGCGCTCACGCGGTACTCACCCCGGGGCACGACGACTTCTGCCTGGGCGCCGCGCAGTCCGACGGCCGAACCGTCGCGGCCCACCAACGTGACTGCCAACTCGACGACCCGGCCGGCGACGCCGGCTTGCGACGGCTTGCCCTCGGGAGTGGGCTGCTGAACGGCCAACTTAATCGTGCCGGTGCCTTCGAGCAAATCCAGCGCCAGGAGGGTGCCCAACTCGTCGGAACGAACGGCGTAACGCGTTCCGTCGAGGGCCAGGATCGGGGCGTGCAGGAACTGCTCGCTCGCCGCTTCCCAACGGCCGTCGCAGTCGGCGTCGAGCCAAAAGCGGTCCTGGGCATCGGTGAAGAAACCGTTGCCGTCGCCGTCCATGCGGCGGACCGCCACCTTGCGGCCGCCGATCTCGACCTCGCCTTCCAAGAAGCCGGCGGCGGCGTAGCTCAGCGTGCGGCCGGTCGTGCCGAGGCGAAAGATCACCTGCCGCCGGACGGTCCGCACGATTTCTCCCTCGACGATTTCGACGTCGAGCGGCACGCGCCACACGCGATCCTCGCCCGCCACGCGCTCCTTGGGCTCGATCGAGCGGCTTCGGTTGGCGTCGACGTAGAGATCGACTTCGCCGGGCGACACGCGGTCGAGGACGATCGCCACACGTTTCGAGCCGGGGCTGCCGAAACGGATTTGGGCGTAGCGCCGCTCGCCGCCACGGTACTCCGCCAGTTCCTTCAAATCGTCGGGTTTTTCGCTCGCCAGTGGAATCGCCCGTAGCGGCGGGTGCTCGTGTTCCGCGCCCGGTTCCGGCATGACGTACCGCCAGGCGTCGCCGGCCGGCAGGGGGTCGGTCGCAACGAAGAAGAAGATCCATGCCACCGCAGTCAGTGCAAATCGGTATTTCATGACGTTGCGTTGATCGCTCCCACGTCAGGTCGAACCCGGGGATGCGCCCGTAGCCAGACACACGCCAATACAGTTTACCACGCGCACCCAAGAGTCGCTACAATAACATGCCACCGGCTTGCCCGGTGGTCTGTGACGCTGGCAGCTACCCAAGACGGTCGCCATTCCTGTTTTCGAACCCCGATTGCCCTGCCGCTGCCTTTGGCAGCGGCCGGGCAATCGGGTGGGAGGGGAGTTGGCCCGCGTATCGTAGCTGCCAGCGTGAGTTCGGGGCGCCCGCGCAGTGGGTCGCGGGCAAGCCGGTGGCATCATTTGATCGATCCTAGCCTTTAAGCGGGCCGTTGAAAAACCAACGCTGCCGATCTCCAGGAGAAGTCATGATTTCACGAAGATGCTTCATGAACGCCGTGGGCGCGGGGCTCGTGGGGGCGACGTGCGTGGGAGCCGAGCCACCGCGCACGGCGCGGCGAAAGAAGCTGGCGATCGTCACCACCGAATGGAGTTACAAAACACACGCGTGGCACATGGGAGAGCGATTTCTCGTGGGCTATCCCGTCAAGGGCGAGTGGCACCGACCGCCGCTCGACGTGGTGTCGGCCTACGTGGACCAGACGCCAAAAAACGATTTGAGCCGGCAGCGGGCGGAAGAGTTCGATTTCAAGATCTATCCGACCATTGCCCAGGCGCTGCGCTGTGGAGGCGACGCCCTGGCGGTCGATGCGGTGCTGATCATCGGCGAGCACGGCACGTACCCAACCAATGAGCTTGGGCAACACCAGTACCCCCGCTACGAGTTCTTCAAGCAGGTGACGGACGTCTTCAAGGCGGACGGTCGAACGGCGCCGGTTTTCAACGACAAACACCTGTCGTGGAACTGGGGTTGGGCCAAGGAAATGGTCGATACTGCCCACAGCCTCGCCTTCCCGTTCCTTGCCGGCTCGTCACTCCCGGTAACCTGGCGGATGCCGTCGATCGACATGCCCTACGGCGCCCGGCTCGACGAGGTCCTTTGCCTCGCCATGGGAGGGCTCGACAGTTACGACTTTCACGCCCTCGAAGTCATCCAGTGCATGGTCGAGCGACGCCGCGGAGGGGAAACCGGCGTCGTGGCGATGCATGCATTGCGGGGTGACGCCGTCTGGCGGGCGATGGAATCCGGCTCCTGGATGGGTGGCGGCTGGGACCCTTCGCTCTTCGAAGCGTGCCTCTGCCGAAGTCAAACGCTCGCGCAGCCGCCGACTGCCAGCCATCGTCATCCGACCGCCGACCAGATGCGCGAATGGGTCAAGGAACCGTCCGCTTATCGGTTCGAGTACGCCGATGGGCTGAAGGCAACCATGCTGCTCGTGAACGGGCTGGTCGAAGATTTCACGTTTGCCGCCCGGATCCAGGGAGAAGCGGGACCCCTTTCCACGTTGTTCTACCTCCCGCCTAACCCCAACGTGGCGTACTCGGCCGCGCTGATGTCGAAGGCCGAAGAAATGTTCGTGAGCGGCAAGGCTCCGTACCCGATCGAACGAACGCTTTTGACCACGGGACTCGTCGCGGCCGGCATGCAATCCCTTGGCTCCGGCCAGAAACGCATCGAAACGCCGCACCTGGCGATCCGATACCAGGCGCCGCGCGAGTCCCTTTTCTGGCGAACGTGAAACGACGAGACGACCGTTCATGGCCGAGCTGATGAACATGAACCAGTTTTCTGGCGGCTGGTCGCGGACTGGCGATCAATCGTCATCGACGGGCAAGCGATCGACGATCTCGACTTCCTGACCATCCGCCAGCCGTGCGCCGGCCTTTCCGGTGACGACGGTTTCACCTGCCGTCAACCCTTCGACGATCTCGGTGGCCTTTTCCGTGTTTCGCCTGCCCAACTTGATCGCCGTTTTCACTGCGCGACCGTTGACGACGCGGTAGCAGGAGTGTGTTCCCCCGCCGTCGATTTGGAAGAACGCGTTGGCCGGAACCGTCAAGGCACTCGGGTGCGTTTCGAGCACGATCGTCACATCGCCGTACATCCCGGCGCGCAATCGGCCGTCGGGATTGGGCAGGTCGATTTCCACCCGCATCGTGCGCGTCTTCGGGTCGAGAACGTAACCGGTGCGGCTCACCTCGCCCTTCAGTTCTTGACCGGGCCCGCCACCGAGCCTGATGGTTGCCGGATCGCCGCGGTCGAGCAGCGCCACATCTTGGTGCGGAACCTGCACCACGACTACCACTCGCTCGGTGGTGAGCACGACGAAGAGTGGTTTGTTCTCCGCCGGGCCGCGGACGAAATCACCGACGTTGACGCGCGTCTCACTCACCACACCGTCGAAGGGCGCGACGATCCGCCGCTGTTGGTCATGCAGGCGGCTGCGTTCGAGGCGGCGCTCGGCGGCCTTCTGTCGCGAGGCCGCCAGTCGCAGCCCGACCTCCGCTTCGCGCAATCCGGCCGCGCTTTGACTCATTCCAGCCTGCGCGGTTTCCGCCTTGGCTTTCGCCGCGGCCACGCTTTCCCGGGCCGCTTCAAGCTTGTCTTCGTCCTCGTCAAGCACCCTCTCGTCAAGTACTTTCGTCTTGGACAAGGTCGCAAGGCGATGATGCACCTTCTCGCGAAACGCCATACTCGACTGAGCGGATTTGACGGCCGATTTGGCCTCGGCAACCTTGGCCACGTCCGACTCGATCACGGCCTTGGCCACGTCCACGCGCGCCTCGGCTCCCTCGCGCTGGGCCGCGGCTTCGTCAGCCATCTCTTCGGCCTGTTCCATTTCAGCGTCCAGATCCGGCGCCTCGATCACCGCCAGCAGCTCGCCCTTCTTCACGCGGACGCCGATTTCCGCATTGCACTCGGCCACGAAGCCCGTAACGCGGGAATGGATTTCCACTTCACGCGAGGCGATCAGCGTGCCCGGCTGGGTTGTCGTCACCTGAAAGTCGCCCCGTTCGACCTTGGCGATCATCACATGCACGCTCTGGTCCGCGACGGCGGCTTTCGTCGATTGGTCGTCGTCACCCTGCTGAAAAGCCGCGAAAACCTGGTTGCCGGTCGCGCGGTCGAAGATGAGGTTTTGCTGGGCAGGCGCGGCGGAAGGGTCGGCACCCTCTTCGCTTGCGGCGGCGGCATGGCCCGGCCGCAGGCACCCCAGCAGTCCGCAGACCGCCAGAACGACGACGATTACGGCCGACCGCGCCGGCCAGGACAGCGTACAGCGGGGCTGGCCGGCGCTCTCGCCAATCCGTGTCAATCGTCGAGCGAGCTTCGAGCGATCGGCCATCGCCATTCCCAAGGCTTCGCCCGGCCGGCGCAGCAAGCCCGCGGCCAACTCGGCCAGAGTGAGGCGGTACGCTTGCGCGTCGTTCATCAAGTAAACGCACAGGTCGTCACAGGCCTGCTCGCGCACCGCGGCGATCTCGCGGCCCGACAACCAGACCAATGGATGTGGCCAATAAATGATCCGCACCAAACGCGACAGGAGGTTCCAGGCATAGTCGCCGCGGCGCACGTGCGCCAACTCGTGAAGCAGGACCGCGTCGATCACAGTCGACCTTGGCGTTTCCCCAAGCCGCTCGGGGACGATGATGGTAGGCCGCGGCCAGCCGATGACGATCGGCACGGCCACTTTCCCTGAGCGTGCCAACCGCACGGGGTGCCGTACATCCAGCCGCGCTTGCCACCGCGACAGTGCCGCCGTCCACGCCGGTTCATTCATCGCGACACTCGACCGCCGCAATGCCGACACGGCACGGTATGAGAAAGCAAGACGGGCAAGTAAGAACCCTGCCACCGCCGCATAGACCATCATGGCGATCGCGGTCACGTCAATCGCCGCGAGCCACGCTGGCGGTGCCGTCTCCGCCAGGCCGATCCGCCCGCCATCATCCGAAACGACCGGCGCGGGCCCCGGTCGAACGAGCGAAGGCCCTTCCGCGGGCCGCGCGTCCGCGTCGGTCCCAGCGTTTGCCGGCGACGGTCCCAACTCGGCCGCGGCCGTGGCGCGCCGTTCGTCGTCGGAAGGCGCGCTCGAAAGTTGCGCAAGGAAAGCCATTGGCAAGCGAGGAAATACCGTACCGGCCACCGGCAACACCAGCAAGCCGGCCAACGACGCGTTCCACAATGCCGAACGGGCGAGCACCCGCCGGCGGCCCAGCGCCGAGCCGACGCTCCAAGTGATTAAGCACAATGCGGTCGCCTTGAGGGCGACGTCCAGCGCAAGAACCGTTGCCGCACGAGTCCAGGAAGACCATGACGAATAATCGGCCAACGTGTCGATCACTGTGAACCTCCTTTGCGACGTTGTTTGCGCGGTTTGACGGCGGCTTGCCTGATTTCAGCCAGTTGCGCGGGCGTGATCTGTTCGTCCTCGAGAAGCCGCAGCACGAGATCCTCGGCCGAGCCTCCGAAGAGCCGTGTCACGAAACTGCGGACGGCTCCGCGTTGCACGCGGTCGCGAGCCTGCGCCGCGCGGTAAATGTACGACTTGCCCTGGACTGCGTGCGCGACGTACCCCTTGCTCTCCAACGTCCGTAACAGCGTGCGGACGGTCGAGTCGTGCGGACGGTCGGCCAGCGCCTCGCGAACTTCCTCAGCGGTGGCTTGTCCGCGATTCCAGAGCACGTCCATGAGCTGAGCTTCCCGCTCGGTGAGAATGTCGGAAGGGGGGCGAGGCACGGCGGCGGTCCTTGCGTTATTGAATTAACAGGTTCAATGTAGCACGTCGTCCAAGGGCGGGCAAGAGGGTTCGTTAGAAAATTAACAAGTACGCGCCGTCCGTACTTCGCGCGGCCAACCATGAGACGTTTTGCCTCAAAATCGTGGTGGCCGGCGGCGGAGCACAAGCGATGCGCCGGCCAGGTAGCGACCGAGGCATCGCTTAGGCTCTGCCTGGGCTGCGCGAAATCGCGGTGGATGGGATCGAATTGCCACAAACTGTCAAACCCGTTTTTGTTCCGCAAAGATGCCACCGGCTTGCCCGGTGGAGTCTCGCGTTGGCAGCTACAAACGTCCGCCCCGACCGTCACCTTTCCCTCCCCATTGCCCGGCCGCCGCCTTCGGCGGCGGCCGGGCAATGGGTGTACGAAGACAAGGAAAGGAGGATGCCTTGAGTAGCAGCCAACGTCACGGACCACCGGGCAAGCCGGTGGCATGGGAACCACCACGCTTTGGCGGAATAGAACTTGGATAAAGAGCAAACGGCCGTGTCCCGGCATTTCGCGCAGCCCAGGCTCTGCCGGCTCTGCCCCAGCCACCGCGCCCTCGTTCCCACGCTCCGCCGACCCACTGCGTGGGTGCCCAAAACGCTTCCTCGGACGCTCCGCGTCCCCGTCGCCGCACGAAGCCGGGGCATCGCTTAGGCTCTGCCCAGCCACCGTGAATGACTCAGTCTCGACGGCGTGACGTATACGTTATCCGAATAAATCGCGAATAGGCTCACCCGCACTCGCGCGGCGAGTGAAGTCATCCGGGGCAAGCTGAGATTCGTGCGGCACTCCCAGGGCGGCGAGCAACGTGGCGGCGAAGTCTTCAAGAGAAACCGGTTTGTCGGCGGGCAAGGCGGCATGCTTGTCGGAACGGCCGTAAACAGCGCCGCCCCGAATTCCGGCGCCCGCAAGCATTGCCGAGAAGCACTGGCAATAATGGTCGCGGCCGGCGCTTGCGTTGACCCGAGGAGTGCGACCGAACTCGCCGCCGACTACGACCAGCGTCGATTCCAACAGACCCCTTTGCTCCAAATCGTCGAGCAGGGCCGAGACCGCCTGGTCGAGGCGGGGCAGGCACCAGGGCAGCCCGTAGGTGTTTTCAGCGAAGATGCCGACCTCAGGACGGTTCGGCGCGCCGTGCATGTCCCAGACGTTGACGACTGGGGGCCACTTCGTCTTGGGTTCGAAACCGGTGAAAGCGTTGACGCTCACGAGCCGAACGCCCGCCTCGATCAAACGCCGCGCGGCGAGCAGGTTTTGCCCCAGCGTATGACGGCCATACTTGTCGCGGACTTCAACCCGTTCAAGTGAGAGATCGAAGGCCTGCCGCGCTTCAGGTCCGGAGACGAGATCAAATGCCCGCTCCTGGAAGGGCTGCAGCTTGTCGTCCGTGCTGCCGTGAGCCGCGGCGCGGTTGGCGTTGTTCACCGTCCCCAGCAGGTGTCGGCGTTCGTGCAATCGCTCGACGGTCATGCCAGGCGGCAGGTCGAGGCTGGTTACCTGAAACGCCGGGTTGGCGAAGTTCTCGGTTCCGCGGCCGATCATGAACGGGGCATGGGCGACGCCGAGGTGCCCGCCGGAAGTGTACCGACTGCTCACCGGGCCCTGCGGTTCCAACTCTTGAATCCAGACGTAAGAGGGAAAGCTGCGGGTGGCGGGACGGAGGCGGCTGACGATCGAGCCCAGGTGCGGAGCGTCGTTCGGCGGCGCGCCGCGGCCGCTCAAGAACATGTGCATCCCCAGGTCGTGGTCGTTGCTGGTATGGCAAAGTGTGCGAAGGAGACAGAATTTGTCGGCCTGCGCGGCCAACCGGGGCAGCAATTCGCACACCTGCGTTCCGGGGACCGCCGTCGGGATCGGCCGCAGGGCGCCGCGAATCTCAGCAGGGGCCTCGGGCTTCAAGTCCCAGGTGTCGATGTGGCTCGG
>Ga0307373_10007461_pt1 | contig 17064 bp, 19 predicted proteins | sample OX2MG_FD_202534 | JGI IMG/M metagenome (GOLD analysis project Ga0307373, IMG submission 202534) | Soil microbial communities from Risofladan, Vaasa, Finland - OX-2 | ecosystem: Environmental > Terrestrial > Soil > Coastal area > Acid sulfate soil | place: Finland: Risofladan, Vaasa | collected... | reverse complement strand
CTGATGAGCACCACGACCGAGCCCGAGCCCGGAGCGCCCGCAGCGCATTTCGGGCATGCGCGACGCGTCATCAATGTGATCGATGCGCGCCAGGCGTACCCGCAGCGTGTCGTGCAACGCGCGCTGCGCCGGCTGCATCACGAGCGCGAGGCCGATGACTCGATCCACCTCAGCTATGAGGTTGTTGCGTTGACTCCCGCGGCGGCGGCTGAGCTCGGCGTTGCGATCGAGGAGGGTCACGGCAGCGTCGCGCTCAGCGGCCGGCGCGGCATAGAGGTGCGCGCCGACGATCTCCTCGACCGTGCGATCGCACGCCTCAGCGCGAATGCGCGTGACCCCGAGAGCGCGCAGCTGGTCGCCGCGGGTGCGGTGCGCTACTACCTCCTCAAGTTCTCGCTGAATCAGATCATCGCCTTTGATTTCGATGAGGCCCTGCGGGTCACGGGCGATACCGGGGTGTATCTCCAGTACGCGCACGCGCGCGCCGCCGGGATCCTCCGCAAGGTCGACGCCGGCGCAGAGGCGGCCACGGCTCCCGAGGCGCTGCATCCAGCAGAACGCGAGCTCCTGCACGCGATCGAGGCGTACCCCCGAGCGCTGACTGAGACTGCACTCGCCCTCTCCCCGTCGATCCTGACCACCTACGCATTCGGTCTCGCATCGGCGTTCAGCGACTTCTACGAGCACACCCCGGCGATGGTGCGCGAGGAGGACCCGACGGTCCGTGGATTCCGCCGCGCGCTGGTCGCCGCAACTCGGGCGACCCTCGCCGACGCGCTGCACTCGCTCGGCATGGCCGCCCCGGACCAGGTCTGACCAAGGGTCGGCGAAGGCGCTGGTATGATCCGGAGCCTCCAGGCCCCGTTCGTCTAGAGGCCCAGGACACCGCCCTCTCAAGGCGGAGACCATCGGTTCGAATCCGATACGGGGTACCACTGGGCCGCGGACCGGGGGCGGATCGAGCCCCGCTCCACAGTTGCTACGAGATCTTGCGGCGGTACATCACCATCGCCATGGCGTACGCGACGACGAGGATGCCGACACACCACGCAAGCGCGATCCAGATATCGGCGCCAATCTGCTGCTGCGTGTACAGGTCGCGAATCGTGTTGACGATGGACGTCACGGGCTGGTGCTCAGCGAACGCACGCACCGGGCCGGGCATGCTGCCGGTGGGGACGAATGCCGAGCTGATGAACGGCAGGAAGATGAGTGGGTAGGAGAACGCGCTCGCGCCGTCCACGGATTTCGCGGACAGACCGGGGATCACGGCGAGCCATGTCAACGCCAGGGTGAAGAGAATCAGGATGCCGGCGACCGCGAGCCATGCCGCCACCCCCGCCCCCGAGCGGAAGCCGATCAGCAGGGCGACGAGCACCACGACCACAAGCGAAATCAGATTGGCGACCAGTGATGTCAGCACGTGCGCCCAAAGCACGGACGACCGTGCGATCGGCATGGACTGGAATCGCTCGAAGATGCCGCTCTGCATATCCAGGAAGAGCCGGAATGCGGTGTACGAGATGCCCGAGGCAACAGTGATCAGCAGGATGCCGGGCAGCAGGTAGCTCACATACGAATGCGACCCTGTCTTGATCGCGCCGCCGAACACGTAGACGAACAGCAGCATGAAGGCGATCGGCATGATCGTCGTGGTGATGATGGTGTCGACGCTGCGCGTGATGTGGCGCAGGGATCGTCCCGTCAGGAAGGCGGTGTCGCCGAAGAAATGCTTGGTCATCGTTCTTCCTCACTCACCCTTGCCGTCGTGACCGACGATGGCGAGGAAGACGTCCTCGAGTGTCGGCTGCTTCTCGACGTACTCGACCTTGGCAGGCGGGATAAGCTGTTTCAGCTCGAGCAGGGTGCCGTTCACGATGATCCGACCCTCGTTGAGGATCGCGATCCGGTCGGCGAGCTGTTCGGCCTCATCCAGATAGTGCGTCGTGAGCAGAACCGTCGTGCCGTGCTCGGCGAGTTCCTTGACGGCCTGCCACACCTCGATGCGCGCCTCGGGGTCGAGCCCCGTCGTCGGCTCGTCGAGGAAGATGACGCGCGGATGAGCGACGAGGCTCATCGCGATGTCGAGGCGCCGGCGCATCCCACCCGAATATGTCGACACCCTCCGCACGCCGGCCTCTGTCAGCGAGAAACGATCGAGCAGGCCATCCGCGATCGCTCCCGGGTCCTTGAGGTGCCGCAGATGAGCGACCAGCACGAGGTTCTCCCGCCCGCTGAGGATCTCGTCCACGGCGGCGAACTGTCCGGTGAGGCTGATGGACTCCCGCACGTCCGCAGCCTCCGTTGCGACATCGAAGCCGTTGACACTGGCGCTCCCCGCGTCGGCTTTCAGCAGCGTGGACAGGATTTTCACGACTGTGGTTTTGCCTGCTCCGTTCGAGCCGAGCAAGGCGAAGATGCTGCCCCGCGCCACGTCGAAGTCCACGCCGCGCAACGCCTCCACCTTCTTGTACGACTTCGTCAGACCGTGCACCTGGATCGAGGGCCCCTGGACCTGGTTCGGGGCCATCAGGCGATTCCTGCGGCCGCTGCGACGACGCGATGGATCCTGATGTCACCGAACGAGGTGCGTGCGCGGATTTCGACGGAGACTGCGCCCGGCTCAGGCTTGGCCGCGACGTCAAGGGCGTTGGCCACGTGGCCGAAGGACGTGTTGAGGTCGAGCCAGGCGGGGACACCGCCGAAGATGCCGATGTCGATCGCGCCCATCGACGTGTGGGCGAAGATCGCGCCGCGCCTCACCTCGCCGATGCGAATGTCACCGGTTGCAGTCTTTGCGGTCACCGTTGCTCCCGCATGGTCGACGACGATCCGGCCGTTGGCAGAGCTCACTCGGAGGTCATCGCTCACGTCGCCGATCCACGTGTCGCCGTTGGAGTTCCGGACCACCGCTGTCCCGGCGATGCTACCGATCCGGACACTTCCGGACCCGGTCTTGATGTCCGCGTGGCCGGTCGTGCTGTCGGCGGTGATGTCACCGACACCGGACCTGATTTCGACCCTGTCGGCCTCTGCGATCTGGACGTCGCCGATGCCGGTGTTGAAGCGGCACTCACCGACGCGGCCTGCGCAGTGCAGCGACCCAACGCCGCATGTGGCGTGCAGCTGCGACCCGGCAGGCGCGTCGATGAGGATGTCGACCGAGCCGGTACGTTTGCCAGGGCCGAGATATCGCCAGCCAGTCGGTGCCTTGATGAGTAGGGAGCCGTTCGCATAGTCAACGCGAGTCTGTTCGGCTGCCGCGACGTCCGATGTCTTGCTGGGGTCGGTCGGGCGGACGTCGACGACGGTGTCGTTCCGGTCCGTCGCGGTGACCCGGAGATCGCCGACGCCGAGTTCAACGGTGACGGAGATCGGTGCGGGGGTGTCAAAGGTGGGCATGGTTGTGGCTCCTCGATGGGCGGGCCCGCGTGACTCAGCGGACCCATCCTGTGTAGCGATTGCCGCTGTGCGCGGGGCGCGATTCGTTGCGATATCCAGGGTCAGCTCCTTCCACGCGCGCACCGACGACGCGGACGAGCCAGGCGTTGACGGACAGCGCCTCGCTGCCTGCCGCACGCTCGATCCGGACCTTCAGCTGCTCAGGGAGCCGGAAATTGATCCGCGACATCCCGCCTTCGTCGGCGTCGTCCGCGTCGGAAGATGAGGGGTGCACCGACCACGGGCGGGTGGAGGCGTCGGCAGCGCCCGCGTCTGGTGCGGGCACATCGGTCGGCGACGGCGTGACGACGAACGCGATGTCGCGACCGCGCAGGCGCAGTTCGACCGAGCCGGGCGCGAGATCCACGGTGATCTCTTCTGAGGCGACAGTCAGCGCGTCCTGGAGCGCGAGCCGGATCGCCGGGTCGAGTGCCGCCACGAGGCGTTCGGCGAGGGCGCGAGACTCGTCACCCGCGGTTTCGGCTGCTGCCAGGAGTTGGCGCTGAACGCTTTCGACGTACGGGTGCAGGTCCATTGGCGCCACTATGGCACCATTATGGCGCAATGTCAAGCGATCACGACGCCCAAATGGCGCCACGACACGAGAGTGACTCGGGCCCTTCCCGGGTCACGCCCAGCTTCCACGTCGTAACAAGATGGACGCGCCCCGTTTGGAGAGCGCGCAACCACGACTAGGCTGTACTTCGAGGAACGGTACCCCGGGTATCTGGTACCGAGGAGTTGACCATTGGAAATGAAGAAGCCGTGGCAGCGGCTCTCGCGGAAGCATTCGGCCGACACCGTTTCGGCGCTCGGCCCTCCTCCCGCGCCCGATCAGAAATGCATGGACGGTGAGTGCCCGAAGCCGGCCAGCTGCCGCTGCACCTATGTTGACCGTCGCCAGGTCAAGTGCGGCACCGCCTGGTGCGATGAGCACAGCCGCATCGTCCTCGGCCTTCCGTACTGCCGGCGCCACGCGACTGTCGCGCCATCACTCTCGAACGGCTTCTTCACGCACATGCTCCCGGACGTCGAGAATCGCGCCCCTTCCCTTGCAACGTGGGTCGGCGCGGAGCTCGATACCGCCGTCCGCATCGCGCTGACCGCCGACGCACCCCACAAGGACGCCTACGTGGTCAGCGGCGCCGTCCGACCCGTCCGCGTTCCGGGCAGCACGATGCCCGTCTGGCTCCGGTCATGGACGCTCGTCGACAGTACCGGTGTGCTGCAGCACGTCTCGATCGAGGTCGATGAGGAGGACGATCGCGCCGTGGTCGTTCGCGTCGGCGGTGAGCCGATGGGCCGTCATCAGCCACCGTGGATCGGCCGCCCCCGCGATCAGACCATCGCGCCGGAGCTCGATGCGGCTGCCCGTCAGGCCTTCCGCATCACGATCATGCACGACATCGAGCTCGGGCTCCTCGGCGCCCGCGTGGAGGTCGCCTCCTAACCGATCGCGGCCGATCAGGGGGCTTGAGCGAGGAACTCGTTCTGCGAGCTGGCACTGCACGTGCTTTTCGGCGCGTCGCCGTACACATCCACCTGATACGTGTGGCCGTTTTTGCTGCGGTTGAAGCCGCAGACGTGCGCGCCCTTCGGCGATGAACCGTCGACGATCGTCAATCCGGACGTCCTGATCGTCGCCTCGAGCGCGGTGACGGCATCGGTATCTGCAGTGATCACGAACGAGACCGACAGGCCTGAGCCCGTGCCGGTCGCTGTGATGGTCTGCGTGCCACAGCTCGCGAGCAACAGGGTCGTGGCGATGCCGGCCACGATACATGCCACAGGGCGCACTGGTCTCCCTCCAGGTGCTTGTCGGGGCTCGAACAATACGCGCTCGCTGGTTGCGCTCAGGCGACGAGCCGGGCAGCCGCGCTCTCCGCAGCACGCCGGTCTGCGGGCACGAGACCCAGGCGTACGCGCCGGTCGAGCAGGTCGTCAAGGGTGCGCGCCCCCTCATGGAGCACGCCGAACAGGATCTCGACACCAAGGGCGGCAACTCCTTCGGCGAGCGGGCCGAGCAGCGACGGATCGCCCGCCGCGAGCGACATGACGGCAGGTGCCTCGATGCCGTAGCGGCGTCGCAGGCGTTCGGGGACATCGAGACCGCGCACCACCGACGGCGGCGCCGCTCCAACAAGTGGCAGTGCCGCAGTCCTGCTCCGCCGGTCCGGAGCGATGCGATCGACCGTGTCCTGCGCCATCCGTCGATACGTCGTGAGCTTGCCGCCGACGACGGTGACCATCCCGGTGCGCGGATCTTCAACGATCGCGTGGCGCCGGCTCAGGTCGCGCGTGCTCTCCCCGCCGGCGCTGAGCAGCGGTCGCAGCCCAGCGTACGAGCCGATGACATCCCCATGGTCGAGCGGCACCTCGAGCGCCCGGGACAGGGCTTCGAGCAGGTATCGCTCCTCGGCGGGCGTCACTTTCGGCTGCTCGCCGAGAGATCCGTGATACGGCTCGTCGGTGACGCCGACGATCACGTGACCGTCGCCCGTCGGCGTCGCCCCCACCCAGCGCGCCGACTCGCCCGCGACGGGCACCACCAGCGACGCGCGCAGGTTGCCGAGCGAGTGAGCCCGCACGATGACGTGCGACCCCTTGCTCGGCGCGAGATGCACCCCGGGAGCGAGGCAGTCTGCCCAGACGCCGGTGGCATTGACGATGTGCGTCGTTGCGATCTCGAACCTTCGGCCGCTCACGGTGTCGCGGATGGTGACGCGGCCGCGTTCGACATCGATCGCGTCGCAGTAGGTGAGGATCATCGCCCCGTTGGCCGCGGCGGTCCGCGCCACAGCGATCACGAGGCGCACGTCGTCCTCGAGTTTCCCGTCCCAGAAGAGGATGCCGCCGCGCAGGTCATCGGCGCGCAGGCTGGGGATGAGGCGCAGCGCCTCATCGGCGCCGATCCGGCGCGGACCTGGGAGGGTGCTGCGCCGCGTCCCGGCCGCTGCACGCATGATATCGCCCACGCGGATGCCGGTCTCAGCGAATGCGCCGTACGTCGGTCGCATCGCGGCGTCCAGTGGCGCGACAAACGGCATCGGCCGCACCAAGTGCGGGGCTGTCCGCGTCATGAGGATATGGCGCTCGCGCGCCGACTCCCATGCCACCGCGACCTCACCCTGACGCAAATACCGGAGCCCGCCATGCGCGAGCTTGCTGCTCAGACCGCTCGTGCCGCTGGCAAGATCCCGCCGTTCGACGAGCGCGACGTGCAGCCCGCGCGTCGCCGCATCGAGCGCAACCCCGGCGCCCGTGATGCCGCCGCCGATAACGACGAGGTCGACCGCTTCGCCACCGTCGAGGCGATCGATCTCGGCGGTGCGCCGACCGTCGTTGAGCGATGATGAACGCGTTCTGGTCACGTGCTCAATGTCGTGCCCGAGCGGCTGCGCGGCCGCGCGTTGAGTATGCTTCGGGTTGCATGTTCGCAACCGTCGTACCGGGCCTGCTCGAGGTAATCGGCATCCCCGTCGCCTTCGTCGTGATCTCCATAGCTGTGCTCACCGGGCTCTATGTCCTCTGGATGCGGGCGAGGTCCTGACCGCCGGCCTGACAGGCTCAGCTGATCGACACCAGCTCCACATCGACGACGAGCGTGGCGTTGGCCGGGACGCCGGCTGACGAGTTGCCGGCGGTTCCGAACCCGAGCGCCGGCGGAACGACGAGCTCTCGCGTGCCGCCCACGCGCATGCCGGGGACGCCAAGCCGCCAGAACTGCAGAGTCGACGGATCGCCGAGCTGCAGTGGATTGGTGGCCGCACCGGCCGCCCGCGTCGTGATGATCTGCTTCCCGTCCGCAAGCCACACGGTGAATTGAACGTTCACAGTGCCGGTCGCGGTTGCCACCTTGCCGCAGCCGACGGAGATGTCACCGAGCTGCAGGCCCGAGGCGCCTTGCTGGAGGGTCACGGGCGTGGTGAAGGAATCGATCGCGGCGCCCGGCCGTGGGGTGGCGCAGTTGGGCGGCGGCGGGGTGATCTGACTGCTCACGGTCACGAGGCTCCCGCACCCGCCCACGGCCAGAACGCAGAGCGCCACAGCGGCCAGCGTCGCGATGCGAGGGCGGAGCGGGCCGAGATGGCGGGACATCGGCGCCGAATCGTACCCCGACGCCGCGTACAATCGATCTAGAGACAGTTCTAAGGAGCCCCAGCCACCATGGCAAACACGATCAAGGAATCCAAGGGTGTCGCCTCGCAGCGCGACATTCTGACGCACGTCCGCTGCCCGATCTGCAACAACCTGATGCGCCAGAACGAGATCGGCGTCGAGATCGCATTCCGGCATAGCCGCCGCCCAGGCGAGCCCCGCCGCGAGCGCATCGTCAAGCACACCAAGAACTGCAAAGCCGCCTAGTACGCCTCGTATCGGAGCGCGCTTGATGGCCGTTGAGGTCCCTTTGCTGCCGCTCGGATCGGTGCTCTTCCCGCACATGCCGATGTCGCTGCACATCTTCGAGGCGCGCTACCGGACGATGATGCGTGACTGCCGCTCGGCGTCCACCACGTTCGGCATCGTGGCGATCCGCGAGGGCCACGAGGTCGGCGCGACTGCGACGCCGTACGAGGTGGGCACCCTGGCGCAGCTTGACGAGATCGAGGAGCTGCCGGATGGGCGCTACAACCTCGGCATCATCGGTGCCTCGCGATTTCGGATCGAGTCGATCTCCCACCAGCGTCCCTACCTGGTCGCGTCGGTGCACTACCTCGAGGACATCCCCGCACCGGCCGACGATACCGATCGCCTTGCGGCCGCGGTGACCACTGCCTTTCGCGGCTACGCCACCCAGCTTCGCGGTGTCGGCCAGGGCGACCCACTCGAGTTCGGGATGCCGTCCGATCCCGAGCTCCTTTCGTACCTCGTCGCTGCTGCTTTGCAGGTTGAGGTCGCGCAGCGCCAGCGGCTCCTCGAGATCGACGGCACCGCGGAGCGTCTTTCGGCGGTGCTCCGCCTGCTCCGACGCGAGGCAGCGCTCCTCGACCGGATGCTGGTCCGATCCAAGGACCACGCCGCGACGTCCGGGCTGAATTGACCGTCGCTGAGCGGTTCGCGCTCGACGGGAAGGTCGCGCTCATCACCGGAGGGAGCCGCGGCATCGGGCGCGCCATCGCGACCGCGCTCGCCGAGGCCGGTGCAACAGTCGCGATCAACGCGCGTCATGCCGACGCTTGTGAGGAGGCGGCCGCGCAGATCGTTGCCGCGGGTGGTACCGCGCTCGCAGTGCCGGGCCACGCCGGCGACGCGCAGGCATGCGAGAGCGTCGTCGCTGATGTGATGCGCCAGGCGGGCCGGCTCGACGTGCTCGTCAACAACGCCGCAACGAATCCGCAGTTCGGCCCCATCCTCGACGCCGACGAGGGCGCGATCAACAAGATCTGGGACGTCAACGTCATGGGACCGCTGCGTTTCACGCGACACGCCGTGGCTGCCTGGATGCGCGATCACGGCGGGAGTGTCATCAACATGTCCTCCGTCGCGGGGATCCGGCCGGAACCGCTCACCGGGGCATACAACGCGAGCAAGGCCGCGCTCATCACGCTCACGCGCACACTCGCACGCGAGCTCGGGCCGCTCCGCATCCGCGTCAACGCGATCGCCCCGGGTCTCGTCGAGACGAAGCTCGCGCGCTACCTCGTCGAGACGCCCGACGTCCACGACCAGATCATTGGTCAGACCGCCCTCGGCCGCCATGCCGTCCCGGACGAGATCGCAGGCGCAGCCCTCTTCCTCGCGTCCGACGCGGCGTCCTTCGTCACCGGCTCGGTGCTGGTGGTGGATGGGGGCTGGTCCGCGTAGCGCAAACATTCCCCCTCCACGAATGGGAGAATCGCGATGAGGCGAAGAGGGCACTCGGAGGGCCACTGCTATGGCGAACGACCAGGGACTCGGGTTCACGCTCAGCCGGCGCGCCCAGCTCAATCCGGACAACACCGCCCTCATCTTCCGCGAGGAGCGCTGGACGTATGCGGAGCTCAACCGGCTCACCAACAAGTTCGCGCACGGACTTCACGCATTGGGCGTCAACCCTGGCGATCGTGTCGGCTTCCTGGGTCTCAACCATCCACGCTTCTTCTTCACCTTGTTCGCCGCGGCGAAGCTCGACGCGATCTTCGTGCCGCTCAACTTCCGCCTGACGGGACCCGAGCTCAGCTTCATCATTCGCGACGCAGGGCTGCACACGCTTGTGTACGAGGAGGCATTCGCCTCGATCGTCGATTCAATTCGTGCCGACCTGAGCGTGCGCCAGTACGTCTGTGCTGTCGAACAGAGCGGCTCACGCGGCTTCGACTCACTGCTGCATGATCAGCGCGACAGCGACCTCGATTATCCGGTCGCGATGAGTGATGTCGCCCTGATCATGTACACGTCAGGGACGACCGGACGCCCGAAGGGCGCGATGCTCACCCACGGCAACATCATCTGGAACAACATCAATGCGGGTCTCGCGGACGATGGAACGTCCCAGGAGATCTCGCTCGTCGTTGCGCCGCTCTTCCACATCGGCGGTCTCAACGTGACGCCGCTCATGTCGTTCATGAAGGGCGCGACCGTCGTGATGGAGCAGATGTTTGAGCCCGGCATGGTGCTCGAGAACATCGAGAAGTTCCGTATCACGTCGATGTTCGGTGTCCCCGCCATGTACCTCTTCATGGCGCAGCATCCCGATTTCGCGACGCGCGATCTGAGCAGTGTTCGCGTCCTGTCGTGCGGCGGCGCGCCGGTGCCGGAAGCGCTCATCCAGCTCTATGCCGCGCGCGGACTCCCATTCAACCAGGGATACGGCCTCACCGAGACGGCTCCATTCGCGTCCTTCCTTCCGTCATCGATGGCCACGAAGAAGCTCGGATCGGCCGGCATCGCGCCGTTCTTCACCGACGTCAAGGTCGTCGACGACGATGGGCACGACGTGCCCGACGGCGAGCGCGGTGAGATCGTCGTGCGTGGGCCGAATGTGATGAAGGGCTACTGGAACCGGCCCGACGCCACGGCCGAAGTGTTGATCGACGGGTGGTTCCACACGGGCGATGTCGGCATTCGCGACTCCGACGGATATTTCTTCATTGTCGATCGCAAGAAGGACATGATCATCAGCGGGGGCGAGAACGTGTACCCGGCAGAGGTTGAGGATGCGCTGTATCAGCATCCCGGCATCAAGGAGGTCGCGGTCATCGGCGTGCAGCATCCGCGCTGGGGCGAGACCGTGCGCGCGGTCGTCGTTCCCAAGGACGGTGCGGCACTCACCGAAGACGAGGTGATCAGGTTCTCGCAGGACAAGCTGGCTCGATACAAGCAACCGAAGTCGGTGGTGTTCATCGATGTCCTGCCCCGCAACCCCGCCGGCAAGGTGCTGAAGTTCGACCTGCGTGAGAAGCACGGTCAGCCGATCACCGAAGCCGAGGCGCCGGCAGCACCAGAGGGCGCGACGACCACCACCGCGAGTTGACTCGCGGCGTCACGGGCTACGTGATGTCGATGACGAGACGGGCGCCGGACAGGTAGTACGCATCGAAGGGTGCGTTCTTGCGCAGCGTTATCTTGAAGACCAGCCGGTTGGTATTGCGCGCCATGGGCAGCGGCGTCACGGACACGACCACCTGACCGGGCGGCATCGACTGGATCGGCGACGTCCCCACGACGCCGGTGAACTCGACGTACAGCGTGGTCGGACCGTCGTAGCCGATGACGGTCGTCGGCGCGCCGGTGACCGTGCTGGGGAACGCGAGATCGAAGACGAGACGGAAGTCATTCGGGTGCTGGCCGATACGCAGGTCGGCAACCGAGAAGCCACTTGACCCGGTGCCGATGGTGTGACTCCCGGTGAGCTGCCCCGGTGCGGGCGCCGCCGGACCCGTCGCCACCGCCGGGGCCGGGGTTGCAACCGGGAGCGGCGCGACCGTCGGAACCGCGGTGGCTTGCGCGGTGGGATGGGGCCTCGTGGCATGCGCAGCTGCATGCGGGGCCGTCTGCGTCACGGTCCTGCCGATCAGCAGCCCGAGCACCAGGATCACCGCGGTCACCGCAGCGAAGATCCAGAGCCCGCGATCCCGATCTGCAGCCGCCACCGCGGGACCGCCGATGGGGAGCACGTGCCGGCCCGTCCTGGGCTGCGCCGGATTCCAGGAACGCCGGTCCGACGTCTGCGACTTCAGCCGTCGAACGTGTCGACCCGGCATGGCCGGCGCCGACGGGGCCGGCGGCTGGGTGTCATGACGGAAGGCGTCGGGGGAGACCATCGCATCGACGGCTGCCAGCTGCTCGCCCGGGATATCCGCGTCCATCGGCTCATCGACGAGCTCTGGCAACTTCTCGGGAATCGCGAGCGGCGCCACCATCGGCCCCTTGTGGCCGTTGCGGAGGGGCTTCACGCGGGCGGGCGAGGGTGTGCTGCTGCGGCCGAGTGGGGCGGCAAGGGAGGCCACTTCGCCCAGGACGTCGGCAAGCTCGGGAGTGGCCAGTTCAGCGGCGGACGGCTCGCTGACAGCGGCCTCGTCGGTCGCCGGCTCACGCGCCGTCTTCGCGACGGGTGCCTGCCGGTCCAGGGCCGGTGCTGCGGTTTCCGGCTCCGGCACCGGCTGCACGACCGGCGGTGGCACCGGCTGCTCGAGCGCAGGGGGCTCCGGTGCGACGACGACGGGCGGGCTCTCGCTCCATGCCTTGGGATGCGCGCGCTGGTTCCAGGATGGCGCGCCTGCGCCGCTGACGATTTCCACGTTCGACTCGAGGTGCGAGCCGGCGCCACGCCAGAGCGCGAACCGGACCGCGACCGCGTCGCGCATCCGCTGGAACGCGTTGGGCGCGCCTCCGGTGTGCGGTTGTGGTGGCTGCCGCTCCGCGTCGCCGATCGCCGGGGGCTGTGGCCCTGCGACGACGTCAGGCGGTTGGGGCGACGCGACGAGTGCCTCGGGCGCTCGCGGCATCTCCATCACCGGTTTCAGGAGGGCTTGCACCGGCGGCGGAGCCGGCATGGTCGAGGTGACGATCTGATCCATCGGCTCTTCCCAGAGAAAGAGCTCAGGCGGCTCCGCCACAGCGACTCTCGGCGTCCGTCCGCCGATGAGTTCCCGCCGTTCGCTGCGGTTCGACTCGTAGCCGCCGCGAGGAGCCCACGGCAACGCCCTGCCTCGCTCGGCACTGAACCACGGCGGGGCCTCCACCGTCGTCGGGCGGTCGTGGTGCGGCGGACCCACAGGGAGTGCGTCGCCTTCCTCGATCAGGCCGATCTGGCTGAAGAGCTCCTGGACCGCGCCATCGGGAATGTGGACGCGGGCAAGGGCGCCGATCCGTTCGGATTCCTCGCGAAGGTGTTCGATGGCGGTCCTGCAGCGATCGCAGGCGAGGAGATGTGCCTCGAGCTCGCCCGTTTGCGCAACCTCGAGCTCAGCGTCGAGATAGCTGCTCAGCGCGAGGAGGCTGCACCTCATAGCGCGATCTCGCGGTAAATCGAGCCGAACTCGCGGCGCGCCGCCGCCACCAGGCGTGCTGCTGCTTCCGGCGAGCATTCAAGCGCGCGTGCCATCTCGTGGTAGTCGAGACCGCAGAGGTCACGCAGCAGCAGCGCCGCGCGACGATCGAAACCGAGCATTGCCATGGCGCGCTTGACGGTGTTGATCCGGCCGGCGTCGACGGTGTCGACCTCGACCTGTACGGAGGTGACGCTGCGCCGGAACATGCGACCGATGCCGGCGGGCCTCGGTGGGAAGCGCTGGCCGTGCCGGCACGCACGCGTCACGGCCCGGTAGAGGGCGGCTCGCCCGTCGACGCGAAGGCGCGTGGGTGGGTAACGGCTCGCGTGGTGGATGCCGCCGGCGACGAATGCCACCGCATCAGCCTGATGGTTGACCAGGTGCGTGGCGTACGTGACTAGATCATCGAGCTGCTCGCGTACGGTTGCGGCAAGCTCGCGCGCCTCGGGAGCGATATGTGCTGAGACGTTGATCATGACGTTTGCGCTGACGGCGCGAGTAAGACGGTTGAAGAATACTGTGGAGTCCGCCCTGCGGTCAAGGGGAGATCAGGACGAAGTGTGCACCAACTGCCCCCCTTTGACGCCCGGAGGCTGGATGAGACCGGCTCGCTTCCATGCGGCGGCCGGCATACCGATGTCGGCGACCCATACCGCGCCCGCGTAGGCGGAGGCGCCGCTGCTTTGCAGACCCCGCTTCATTCCTGTCAGCGTGCATGTGAGCGTGGCGCGGACGCAGGGATCGAAGGCTTCGCCGCTGGTTGCGTCGAGACCGCTCGGGACATCGACACTCAGTATCGGACGGCCGGCGCAGTTGAGAACGCGGATCGCACGTGCCTGGGGATCGCGCGGCGCGCTGCGCAGTCCGGTGCCGAGCACTGCGTCGATGAGCAGCGCAGCGCCGGCGACCACCGCGATCGCCTCCGGATCCGTGGCGATGCGCACGTCCACGCCGCATGCGCGCGCCGCGGCGACATGATCGAGAACGACTCCCCTGACACGCGACTCCTCGGCAACCACCACGGCTTGCACAGAGCATCCCCAGGTCGCAAGGTGGCGCGCAGCGACGAGGCCGTCCCCACCGTTGTTGCCATGTCCGGCGACAACGCCGATATCGTTCGGGCGGTTGCCAAGGTGGCGCCACGCGCAGCGCGCGACCTGCCAGCCCGCCAGCTCCATGAGCTGCAGCGTGGTCACACCGCATTCGAGCGCCGCAGCGTCGAGGCGGGCCACCTGCTCCGAGGTGAGCTGCCCGAGCGCACCCGGGCTGTCGATGCCTTCGGTCATGCGAGTTCCACGATGACGGTGTCGCCGAGTTTCGGGCCGCCGACGGCCGCCACCGGCACGCCGTGCGCAGCCACCTCGATGTGACCGGCGCCGCCGATCAGCGCCGCGGCGCCCTGATGGATCTCGGCGTACGTCGTGACGAGACCGGCGCAGGCGCCCCCCTGCCAGCTCACTGAGCGCACGGTCGCCGGACCGATGTCTGCATTCCGGATGGTGGTGACCGCATTGCCGAAGTGATCGACGACACAGACGCGCCCACGGAGCCCCGTTCCCATGCGCTCCGCGAAGGCTTCGATCAGAACGATCGGGTCGTCGATGGCGTCACCGGCGGTGTCGAGCCGCCCTCCCGAGGCCAGCTGGGCGGCGGCTGGCGCGAAGACGTCGCGGCCATGGAAGGTGCATGAGGCGTCGAGCGGGACCTCGAGGGCGACCGCGCTTCGGAGCGACGCCGCTTCGTCCCAGAGATAGGAGATCAGCCCGTTGTCGGGCGCCACGCAACGGATCCTGCCGACGTCGATCGCGATCGCCCTTCGGTCGGTGCCGACGCCGGGATCGACCACGGCGCAGAAGACGGCACCTTCGGAGAAGGCAAGCGCAAGCGCCTTCAGGTGGTACGCCCCCGCGAGCACATCCCCGGGTGGGATGCCGTGCGTGCCGTCGACGCAGAGCGCGTGGGGATCGACACGCCAGGCGGCGCCGGTCAGCGACGCCGCATAGGAGTCGTCGCGGCCGTAGTCGGTGACAAAGACGATCGGCTGCCGCACGGCATTCGGTACCGTAGCAGTGCCGTGGAGACTCCGCAGACAGCCCCCGAGCAGGCGCCGCGGGATGAGGCGATCCGGACGGATGCTCCGGTGCGGAAGCAGCGTCCCGTGTGGAGCGTGCCGGTGCTGGTGGTTTCCATCATCGCGATCCTGGCCCTGTTCGTCGTCGGATTTACCGGTCTCTTCGCCAACCCCGTGAAGTCGGTGAACGGCGACGGCACCACGACGCTGTCCGGAACCTTCGAGCCGTACGTATGCAACAGCACGTCCTGTGATGGCTACGTGTCTGCCGGTGCGCGAAGCGTCTTCGTCGTGTTCCCGCAGCATTGCGCGCCACCCCAACGCGGCGCGAACATCACCGTCGACGGCCGACTGGCGCCCGACCTCGGCAGCGCGTCGTACCGCGCCGCCGCGTGCGCCTGAGCATTACTCGCGGCGCCAGGGCGTCGACCGGCCCGAAGGGTCCCTAGGCGGCGGCTGCGATCCGCGCGAGACGCCAGCCGCGATGGGCGACGGTCCAACCGCCGTCGGCGACCTCGTGCTGCTCGTCATCGGCACTCGCGTCGCCACCTGGATCGCGCTCGAACGTCCAGTCCTGGGTTTCGGGCGCGGCATCTCCGATGATCGCGAACCGGACCACCGCGCGTTCGACCCCGCCGACGACTGTCGCGGCAGTGACCTCTGCCGACGAGATGTCCGCATCGAGCGACGGCGCTCCCTGAGTCTTCGCATCCTGCATGACCCTGAACGTGTCCCGTGCGATCAGCAGGAAAGCGTCCGCGCTGAATTCCGGATCCACCTCGGTGACTGCAGTGAGATCGAGACCCGGGACTACCTCCTCGCCGCGCTCGTGGAACTCGCGATCGAGGTCGGTGAGCATCCTGTCGTCGATCGCGTCCAGCTGCTCCTCGGCGACTTCACGTTTGGCAAGCCGGCTCCCGATCCCTGTGACGTGCAGGAAACCTTCGCCAACGGACTCCTCGAAGGAATGGCCGGGCGCGACGTTGCTCATTGAGATACCTCGATTGGGGTGGGCGGACCGAATCTAGCCGCTCTGCCGTCGCGGCGATCCGTCTGTCGCCGGGTTGTTGCGGATCGTTGATCCGGTCATACAAACGCCCGCCCCCGTCACGGGCAAAAAGAAAGAGCGGCCGAGGCTCTCGCCCGGACCGCCCTTTCGAGATTCGATCAGTTGCTGATCAGTACTCCGGCATCGGCGGAGCCGCCGACCCGCCCTTCTTCTCAGGGATGTCGGTGATCAGCGCCTCGGTGGTGAGCAGCAGCGCGGCGATCGACGCCGCGTTCTGGACAGCCGACCGGGTGACCTTGGTGGGGTCGATGATCCCGGCCTTGACCATGTCAACGTACTCGCCCTTCGCGGCGTCAAAGCCCTGACCCTTGGGAAGGGACTTGACCTTGTCGACCACGACGGAGCCTTCCATACCGGCGTTCTGCGCGATCTGGCGGAGGGGCTCTTCGAGCGCACGGCGGAGGATGTTGACGCCGGTGAGCACATCGCCCTCGGCCTTCACGCTGTCGAGTGCGGGGATCGCGTTCACGAGCACGACCCCACCACCGGGCACGATGCCCTCTTCGACGGCTGCGCGCGTGGCGGACACGGCGTCCTCCATGCGGTGCTTCTTCTCCTTGAGCTCGGTCTCGGTCGGAGCGCCGACCTTGATCACGGCAACGCCACCGCTGAGCTTCGCGAGACGCTCCTGGAGCTTCTCCTTGTCCCAGTCGCTGGTGGACTTGTCGATCTCGGCCTTGATCTGCTCGATGCGGCCCTTGATCGCGTCCTTGCTGCCGTTACCCTCGACGACCGTGGTGTCGTCCTTGGTGATGCTCACGCTGCGGGCGCGGCCCAGCGAGGTGAGTTGCGCGGAGTCGAGCTTGAGGCCGACCTCCTCGCTGATGACCTGGCCGCCGGTGAGGATCGCGATGTCCTGCAGCATCGCCTTGCGACGATCACCGAATCCTGGGGCCTTCACCGCGACTGCGTTGAAGGTGCCGCGGAGCTTGTTGACGATGAGGGTGGCAAGGGCCTCGCCCTCGACGTCCTCGGCGATCACCACGAGCGGCTTGCCACTCTGGACGACC
>Ga0307373_10007460_pt1 | contig 17067 bp, 13 predicted proteins | sample OX2MG_FD_202534 | JGI IMG/M metagenome (GOLD analysis project Ga0307373, IMG submission 202534) | Soil microbial communities from Risofladan, Vaasa, Finland - OX-2 | ecosystem: Environmental > Terrestrial > Soil > Coastal area > Acid sulfate soil | place: Finland: Risofladan, Vaasa | collected... | reverse complement strand
CCTTTCGGCCGGGTGCTACATGTGACACTTTTCTCATAGGAGTTACCTATTGAGTTTCAATCCTCACCCGACCTTTCGGCCGGGTGCTACACGCAGGTGCTCGCCCGTGCGGTCCACGCCGAGCAGTTTCAATCCTCACCCGACCTTTCGGCCGGGTGCTACGCCCGGCGCTTCGCGGTGGGTGCGGCTACGACAGAGGTTTCAATCCTCACCCGACCTTTCGGCCGGGTGCTACTCGCGAGGAGGTCAAAATTAATGGCCAAGCGCAAGAAGTTTCAATCCTCACCCGACCTTTCGGCCGGGTGCTACCCTTCGGTGCGACCAACGCGACGCCGGCGCCAGCGGGTTTCAATCCTCACCCGACCTTTCGGCCGGGTGCTACCGCCGCTGCGCAGATGACCACGGTGTCCGCCGCGGAGTTTCAATCCTCACCCGACCTTTCCGCCGGGTGCTACCACCCAAGCTGCCGCCGAGATCGTCGCCACGATGCTGTTTCAATCCTCACCCGACCTTTCGGCCGGGTGCTACGCTCGCGCCGATCGCGCTCCCAGTCGGCGACCAGGTTTCAATCCTCACCCGACCTTTCGGCCGGGTGCTACGCTGGGGCGAGGAGCCCAACAGACCAGGCGACGAGCGTTTCAATCCTCACCCGACCTTTCGGCCGGGTGCTACATGCCACGAGCGCGGGATTATCGCGCAGGAGAGCGAGTTTCAATCCTCACCCGACCTTTCGGCCGGGTGCTACGAAAGCAGCGCGCCGATTGTTGAAAGGGAAGAAAGGTTTCAATCCTCACCCGACCTTTCGGCCGGGTGCTACAAGAAACCCAAGAACTTTATCGCTGGAGCGGTCAAGTTTCAATCCTCACCCGACCTTTCGGCCGGGTGCTACCAGATGGCTCATACGGTCCTCCTCATCCCGAAAAAGTTTCAATCCTCACCCGACCTTTCGGCCGGGTGCTACATGAAGTCGTGCGTGCGGACAACGCGGATCTTCTGTTTCAATCCTCACCCGACCTTTCGGCCGGGTGCTACCCGCCGCCATAGGCCGTGCCGCTACCGGTCGCCGTGTTTCAATCCTCACCCGACCTTTCGGCCGGGTGCTACTCGGCACGCCGTTGGGCGAGAGCTGGGCTAGTCGTGTTTCAATCCTCACCCGACCTTTCGGCCGGGTGCTACTAGGCTTGGCGAGCCGAGGGGGATGGGATCAGCGGTTTCAATCCTCACCCGACCTTTCGGCCGGGTGCTACAATCGGGCGGGCGATCTACACGACGTCACCTGAAGGTTTCAATCCTCACCCGACCTTTCGGCCGGGTGCTACTATCCCCTTAGGGGCTCCCCTTAGCTATAAGCTAGGAGTTTCAATCCTCACCCGACCTTTCGGCCGGGTGCTACTTGCGGAGCCGTACCTGTTCCGGGCCAGACAATGACGTTTCAATCCTCACCCGACCTTTCGGCCGGGTGCTACACGCGCGGGGCGGCACGCTGTGAGGCTGGGAGACTTGTTTCAATCCTCACCCGACCTTTCGGCCGGGTGCTACGGTGGGTTCGCTGTGAGACTCTCATTGAGGTGATGTTTCAATCCTCACCCGACCTTTCGGCCGGGTGCTACCTGATCTGGCGATTGCGGCGCTCTCGGCTGCGCCACTGTTTCAATCCTCACCCGACCTTTCGGCCGGGTGCTACACCGCTACCGGCGTATTGATAGCCGACGCGCTGCTGTTTCAATCCTCACCCGACCTTTCGGCCGGGTGCTACACGATAGACGTTTGCCATTGACCACTCCTAACCCGTTTCAATCCTCACCCGACCTTTCGGCCGGGTGCTACGCTCCCGCGGCGATGGAGGCCTTTCAACATCATCGCGTTTCAATCCTCACCCGACCTTTCGGCCGGGTGCTACGCTTCGCGCGGGAAGCCAGGTGGGGCGCGGGCTTCTGAAGATGTCTGCGCGGATCTTATGATGGGTAGGTCCGTTAAGGTACCTCTGAGATTGGTGATCTCTCGGTTACCGCGTGGGAGCAGGCAAAGTGTGTCGCGCGAACCTACCGCTCCGGTGACGACACGCGAGGTTCGCGCGGTTCGAATGACGTTAGACGATGAGCGGTTCACGGAAGTTCACCCCGGGACGTACTCCGTAGACGCTGAGGTAGCGCTCGCGTGGCTCGCGCAATCGGTAGACGCGCAGGCTGTCGACGTCGTCGTCGATGATTGCCAGCAATCGGAAGAGCATCTCTTCCAACTGTACCTCGGTCAACGCGCACTCGAACACCGACTTCTGCACGCGCTGACCATGGCCAACGCAGACCTTGGCCACCTTACGCAGCCGGCGTTGACCAGCCGGGGTGTCAGTTGCTACGTCGTACGTGACCAGTATCTCCATCGTCTTCGTGCATCCCTGAGCGTACAAGAAATCGCGGTACCAAGCGGAAGATCTCGCAGGTCGGGTTTCGCTCCCTTCCCCGGACACCAGGCCAGACGTTACCCCTCAGCGGATCAGAAACGGCGGATAGTACTCCAGATCGCCGCGGAGGTGCCGCGCCATGAAACGAGCCTGAATGTGCGATACCAGCCCAACTGGAATTTTGCGGCCCAGGATCTGGTGCGGCACCTCGTCCTGTTTGCGTTCTTGATACGCGACGACCACGGTCTTGCGACCTGCGTCGGTCAGACTCACCGCGCCGCCCGGCCGCTCCTCGAAATCGTTCGGCGCCAACTGCCGTCGATTGATCAAGGCCAAGGCGAGGCGGTCGGCCACCGGGGATCGCAGCTCTTCGACGAGATCCAGGGCCAGTGCGGGACGCCCGGGCCGCAGCGCGTGGAGATAGCCGACCTGCGGGTCGAGACCAACACCCTCCGCCGCCGCGACGCAATCGCTCAGCACCAACGTGTAACAGAAGGACAAGAGGGAATTGATCCGATCGAGCGGAGGTCGACGATTGCGCTCAACCATCTGGAATGCTTCCCGGTCGACCCGCACCAGTCGATCGAACACCTCAAAGTACCTTCGGGCGGCCGCCCCTTCGATGCCCCGCAGCTCGTCGAGATCGCGACATACCTGGACTGTGGTCATTGCATCGGCCAACGCTCGCGCCGCGTCACCGAGCGCCCGCGCGTCCGCCACGTCGTCCGACTCGCGCGCACCGCGGAGCAACACCTGACGCTCGTTCTGGACCTTACCCGCCACGATGTGCCGCGCGATGGTCAGCGTCCGCTCAGGATCGGACAGCGCCGCGTGCTGGTCACGGCGTAACAACACATTCCCGCCCGTCGGCCCGACGATGCGTGCCTTGAACCGCCCGTTGTGGTCCAGCAGCGTCACCGCGCGGCCATCCTCGGCGCAACGTGCCACCAGCGCTGGGCTGAGCAGAACGTCGCCGAACGTCACCAGGCCACTCAACTGGAGCAGCGGGACCTGCAGTTGGGTCGCGCGCTCAACCTCGACCCGCACCGTGTCGTGATCCAGGTGGAGGTAGGCGCCACGCGCCATGACGTACAATGTATTGGCAAGGTGCAGCACAGTAACCTCCCAGCTTGCCCGTCACCGCGGGCGTCGAGTTCGTTGGTCCTCTGGCGGCTGGATAGGCCGCCTGCCCTGCGTCGGTCTCGCTCCGGGAGCAGACCACACGTCGATGGAACGCGCTCTGGCCACCTACGCGTCCGTGCCAAAGAGCAACTTCTGGTATCCATCCCCCAGGGCGCCGCGCGCGACGACCGTGGGTAGGCACGAGTCGATCAGCGAGCACTTGCGACAGCGCGCGTCATTGGGCGCGGGTGGCAGCGTCCCGGTCTCCAGCATCCACCGAATCGACTGCACCGCATCCTCGACGCGCGTACGCAGCGGAGCATCGAATGCAACCTCGTGCCGCTGACGGCTGGCGTGGTAGTAGATCGCCCCGCGCGGCACGACGACGTCGAACATCTCCTCGAGACATAGCGCCTGGGCGCACAGCTGCATGTCGTCGTGGCCACCGGGTTGGCGCGATCCAACCTTGTACTCCACCGGGTACGGCAGGCCACTGACAAACTCCACCGAGTCGGCTCGCCCAATCAGACCGAGCCGCCGTGACCAGAGCGGCAGCGCACGCTCGACCCGCGCGCCACGCCGCGCCTCGTTGCCCGGCCGGTCGATCCGCGCGTGTGCGTGCCGCCCGCGCAGCGTGTAGATGTTCTCGTCGAACGTCTGCTCGAGGTGGATCAGGCCGCACTGCCGCTCGCAGTAGCTCCAGTGCTGCACCGCCGAGATCATGATCGGCTCGGGCCGATCGACGCGGTCTTCGTCTCTGTCCGCTTGACTCTCCATTCCCATCACAACCCTGCCTCGTCATCTCTGGCGCGTAGCGCGGCGTCCAGCGAGATCGTCACACCACGCACCGTCCGGGTCCAGTCGTTCGCGGCTCGCTCGACCCGCTCGCGGGCGGCATCGATCGATCTGGTCAGCCTACCAAGCGGGTGAGACGCACCCCTTTCTCGGCCAGCCCCTCGCCGTCCACGGTGACCTGATAATCGGTAAACTGGCGCGGTACGGTCGCCCCCGGGCTCCTTCTGACACCCACACGCTCGAAAAGGGTGTGGGCCGGAGCGTTGCCCAATTTATTGGAATGGGTGAAGATGTACAGCCCTCGCAACGCCAGCCGCCCCCGACTCGCCGAGCGATCCAGGTCCCACATGTTGGTCAGGGCGCCCCAGAACAGGTCCAGGTCCTCCGCGGAGAAACCGGTCTGGACGGCGAAGTGCGGATTGACGAAGCCGTATCCCTGATAGAGACCGTACGGCACGATCGACTTGCGACCCATCTCGGTCGTCTTGCCGCTCGCGCCCGATTGCCCATCGGTGAGGACGACCTCGGCGTCCTTCGGATCGGTGATAGCGACGCGGGTGATCGCGACTTCGATCGGCACGATGGGGTCGATCGAGCGGGCGAAGGTGAGCTGCACGGGGCCGCGAACCTGGCCAGCGTTCACCTGCGTCGTCATCACGGCGCCGAAGGTGCGAATGTCGTAGAAGTTGTCGCACATCCACCGCCGCACCCCCTCGACGTCCTCGCGCTTCTGCTTGGAGCCGGTGGGTGTGATCTCGAGCGCGGTGTACCCGCGGCGATGCAGGTCGTTCAGCGCGATACCTTTGTTCTGCACGTAGATCTTGAAGCGCTCCTGCTCTCCGCGCATCGCGTCGACCCAATCGCGGACTTTGCGCTTGATCGCCACGTCGGTAATCAGTCCCTGCATTGTTTCGGGATCGACGCGTGGCAGGTTTCCGGCGTCCGGATCGCCATTCGGGTTCCCGTCGGCCACGTCGATCAAAAAGACGAAGTCGTGGCGACGGTTCGGGTCGCTGTACACCTCGCTCGCGGTGCTGGGCGTTGTGCTCGTGGTCGTCATCATTGCTCTAATCTCTCCTTCTTTGGTCTGGCTTGTGATTGGAACCGAATTCCATGGCTAGTGATGCCGCACGCTCTGGCTAGCCTTGGCCCTCGCCGGATCCTTCGACCTCATTCGCTGGGTTGGTGACCAGCGCGGTCAGCTCCCGGTGGCCGCGCGCGGCTGCTCTGTCGGCGGCGCGCTGGTGGTAATAGCCGAGCGAGAAAAGTCCCTGGCTGGGCAAGTCAAGGACGAGCGGGAAAGCTCGGATGCCGGTCTCCTCGTTCATGATGTCCATCAGGCGCCCTTCCAGGGCGTGGTATGCTCCTCGCCTGTGCGGGTCGCGCCGCAGCTTTCCGAGGTGCGGCTGCACTCCCTTGAGCAGCCGGCCGAAGACCGACGCCGGCGCTGACGAAGCTGTGCCGTAGTACCGGTCGACGATCGTCGCATTGATGTCGCCCAGCGCGGCTCGCTGGGTCGCCTCCAGCACCGCCAGCAATCGCCCACACAGGTAAGCTGGCTCGCGGTTGTTGAGGTCCAGTTTCACGAGTTCCGAGTCCACCACGTTCTCTCCCCTTTCCTGATCGGTTATTCGGTCGCCCAACAAGACCATCTTGATCAACGCCGCCTGCGACCGGGTCACTCTGCCCTCGGCTCGGCAGCGTCGCACCGCCTCGTAGAGCAGCCCCGGCGGCACGCGCCCGCCCGCGAGCGCGATCCGCAGCAGCGCCCTGATCACCCCCGGCGTCAGGTCTTTCAAGTCCCGGACCGTAGCCCCGGCCAGCGCCACCAGTTTCAGCGGCGGTGCCGCCGCGCCATCTGGGCCGACGATCTCTTGGAGCGCGAAGTAGCGCCGCAGATGGTCCTTTGCCGTTCCGACCGTCGTGTCGACCCAGTCGCGCACGACGACACGCGCCCCGCTCGCCGAGAAGGCGGCCGCGTAGAAAGGCGTATCGTCGATCTCAACCGCCTCGCGTTGGCCCCGACGGGCCGACTCGAGCAGGCCGCGCACCTCCTCCGGCTTCGGATCGGTGAAGAATCCACCGAACGAGAAATCGGGCACCGGTTCGCGCGTCCAGAAGATATAGGTGAGCGGCCTAACCCGCAGGCAAGTCCGGTTGTCCGACAGCAAGGCGTTCGCCGCCTTGCTGAACCGCTCTCCGCACTCCGCGCACGTCGGTGCGATCAGCGATGCTTCGAGGCCATACGATTCGAAGGCGGGAGCGTTCGCGGAGATAAGGGCGAGGCCTGACGTCTGGCCGCCGGTGATACCCTGCCACTTGTACACCAGGCGCTCCACCGCTGGTCGCACCTCGCTACAGACGAGGCACTGCATGGTCTTCGCGGTTGCCTTCGGGGCTGTATCCCCTTCATCGCCCTCCTCGCCACCGGCACGTTTGGCCCAGAAGCCACGAACCGATGCCAGATCGATCGGCAACACGTCGCCGACCCGGAACGTGACGACCGCGCCCGGATCGAAGTCCGATTGGAGTCTCCCTTCGGTATCGGCTCCGCTTTCGAGGAAAGCCAGGGCCGCGGCGACCGTTTTCTCACCGGTTTCCGTCGCGCAAGCGCGAACCAGATCGGTAAAGGCCTGATGGGACTGATCGACCCGCTCCTGCTTCGCCGGGTTCCGCGCGATGCCGAGAGCGTACTCCGCGTTGTCAGCGAGGAGTTTCGGACGGATAGCGTAGGCGCGACCAACATGCGGGGCGATCGTCAGCTTCCCCCGCTTCTCACGTCCTTTCGCGCCGGTCGCCTGGTCGGTACATCCGAGGAAGCGGCCAGATTCGTCGAGGTCGACGACGTAGCGGATCGGCGTCTCCTTATAGCTGACCGGCGCCATGTTCTCGACCCGCCCGGCGTCAGCGTATTCTTTGAGCCGTTGTAGCAGCACTCTATCCTCCTTCCGCGTTGAGCTCCGCCGGGACGCGCAGCACGCCGCCGTTGAGCGCGGCTGGGAAGAACCGTGGCTGCACCGGTGCCGTGCCGTTCGCGGAGTACGTCATGTCGAAGAGCATCGGGCCAAGGCCGTCGGTTAGATCAATCGGACGCTCGGCGCCATCAGGTTCGGCGAAGTTGGCGGCGAATTCCCGGCAGCCGAGGTACGGCCGCGCGAAACACTGGCCAGCACTCACCCTCCGCCGAAATTGGTCGCGGTACTTCGCGACGTCGTCGGTCGCGTGCGGTCTGAGCGCGGCAGTCGCCCGAATGAGGTAAGCTACATCACGCAGAGCCAGAGTGTGCCGTTGCGCGCGGTCCTCGTCAGCGTAGAATCCGCCTCCGTTTTTCTCCCAACCACGCGCGGAGTGCGCGGATGCCTTATTGTTGACCTCGTTCCGCAGAATCGAGAAGTACCGGATGGGCTGGAGCACCCAGATTTCCTCGACCTGCCAGCGCACCTCGGGCTTCCAGAAAATGGCCTCGAGCACCCCCCGCGCCGCTGATGGTGTCATCACCGGGTAAGTGACCCGCTCCACCTTCATCTCGGGGCGCGTAAAGCAGGCGAATGGTCCCCACACTTTGACCGCCAATGGGATCGCGTCGATCATGCCACCTCCTTCTTACTCACTGACGACCATGCGGACGATGTCCGGCCCACCCGCACCCAGGCCACGCACGTCGTCGTACTTACCGAACCATTGCCATAATCCAGGCATCACCTCCAACGTCAGCCCCTGCGCCACGTAGTGCTGGAGCAGGTTTTGCCGCACGCTCACGATGTAGGGCTGTAGCCGTCGCAGAATCGCGCGGCCGCGTTGGGGATAGCGCTGCAAATCCTCCAGCAGCGCGTCGATCTGTGACCCCCTTCCGCCTCGAAAACGCACCACGACCGGCAAGCCTTCGTCGTCGATCAGCCGGGAGCGCCACGCGACTTCCGGGTAATCAAATGCCTTCCGCTGGTCCTGCACCTTCTCCCGATCGAGATCGATTCCCTGATAGAAGCGGTGGAAGTACTGAACGTACACGGATGGATCGCTTAGCTCAAGTCCGTCCCTGCCGCCGCGGAGCAGCACCTCGGTCGTGTTGGTGCCGGTCCGGTACGCCCCCGGGGGTTGACTTCCCTCCTCCGGCTCGAAGACCACCACGCGCCCGTTGCCCGACAGCCGTCCTTCGCGGTTGCATCGTCCAGCGGCCTGGACGATCCGGTCGAGCGGGCCCATGGCCCGCAAGACGAGCGGGAAGCTGAGATCGACGCCTGCTTCAACTACCTGGGTTGCCGCGAGTAAACAAGGCTCGCCCGTGGCCAATCGCCGCCGCACCTCGTCGAGCACCGCGCGGCGGTGCGCCCCACAGAGGAGCGTGGAGAGATGCAACGCAGACGGGTCGCCGAGTGCGTCCAGCAGAGCCAGTGCGTCTGCCTTGGTGTTGACGACCGCCAGGCCTTGCCGGCCTGGCGCGCCTCGCAGCTCGTCGGCCGTGTGCGCCCAGCTCCACTTTTCGGTCAGGCAGGGCCACTCGTAGGTGACGCGTTTGAGCGCCGCGAAGTGTCGCGCCGGATTGTGAACGATCTCGCGCACGTCCGGGAGGCCGTTGAAGCCGGGCGACGCGTCCAGTGCCGGCTGGGTCGCGGTGCAGAGGACGATGCTAACGCCATAGTGCGCAACCAGCGAGCGCAGCACGTCGAGCAGTGGCTCCAGGAGGTGCGGTGGCAGCGTCTGGACTTCGTCCAGGACGATCACGGTGCGAGCAACGTTGTGCAGCTTGCGACAAGCGCTCGTCCGGTGTCCCAGCAGGCTCTGAAAGAGTTGAACGTTGGTCGTCACCACGATCGGCGCGTCCCAATTTTCAATCGCCAGCCGTGCCCACACAGCATCCGGCGTGACCGGCGCGTCCTCCTCGTTCTCCGCGGCAGCAATACCACTGTGGTGTTCCAATACCGCCCGCTCGTCGCGGAAAATCGCTCGGTACACCTGCGCCGTCTGATCGATGATGGTGGTGTATGGGATCGCGAAGATCACACGGTCCAGGCCGTGGGCGAGCGCGTGCCGCAGCGCGAAGGCCAGCCCCGAGCGCGTCTTGCCGCCACCGGTGGGGACTGTCAAGCAAAAGAAACCCGGTGTTTGCTCGGCCGCTGCGAGGCATTCTTCGTAGACCTCGCGGCGGATGCGGTTGACCGGTGTATCCTCAGCCGTCGCGAGAATCACCTCCTGGTCTTCCTCGAAGCGTCGCCACAGTTCCGCCAGAGCGAGTGTTCCGACTCGCGCCTCGGTCCTATCCGGGTTGAAGTGCCGCTCGGTGTCGAGGTCGTCGGCATCGACGAGCGCCGAAAAGAGCATCCGCAGCAGAAGCTCGCCCTGTAGCGCATCGTTCACCCAGGTGGGCAGTGGGACCGTGCCCGCGAGATCGAGATGCGCGCCGAGCTGAGCGCGTGCAATCGCCAAGGACGTTTCGATCGCCTCCTGATACGCACGCTCCTTGAGCCAGGGCGGCAGGTCCTTGCGGGCGGGAAGGCCGCCGTGGTGGCCCTTAATCAACAGGGCAAGCGGCGGCAGCTTCTGCGCCGCGAGTGACGAACCGGCCCGCTTATGATCCGGCCCGCGTAACTTCTTGCCCGGCGCTGCCTCGCAGTCGAGCAAGTATTGCTGAAACGACGGATGGAACTTTCCCAAATCGTGCCAGAGACCGGCCCAGTAAGCCAAATCGCTGGCGCCGAACTTGTTTGCGCTGTCGCGCGCCCTCTCGGCAACGTCGACCAGGTGCTTCACCAGATCGTGCCGTTCGCCGGCTGTGTTCTTTGAGTGAGCGTAAGCCATGACCACCTCTCTGGAATGACAAAACTCTGCTAACTACCCGCCGAAGGGCAGCGATCGCCAGGGAATTTGACGCCTGCACGGGCTCAATCAATCATCCTCAGCTTCGCCGGCGTCGGGTCCACCGACACCAGCAGCGGCCGGGTCATGTGCGGGAAGGAGACGATGGCCTGGCCGGGTGCGAGGCCGGGCAGGCGCTTCCAGAGGCCCTCGTCAATGCCGCTCACCGTGCGCTGCAGCGTGCTGACGACCTGCGGGTCGGTCAGTTTATGTAGAACGTAGGAATTGACCAGGCCGAAGACCTGGCGCGGCAGGTGCTGCGGGAACTGGGTCACGAAGACCAGCCCCAGCCAGCGCTTGCGCCCGCGCTTGGCGATCCGCGCGACCTGCTGAAAGAGCACCGGCATCTTCTCGATCCGCTCGGCGCTCAAGAACTCGTGCGCTTCCTCGACGACGATCAGCACGCGCGACGGCAGGTCCACGTCGCGGTTCTCGACGGTCGCCGCTTCATACTCCCGGTACGCCCGGTCCTGCTCGTCCTGCACGCCCCACAGCAGGTCGGCGATTACCAGGTTACTCAGCTCGGACGTGCCCGCATCGGAGAGGTCGACGACCGAGACGGTGCCGGGCTTCAGCAGCGGCTTGTACGACAGGGGTTTCGCCTGGTCGCTGTCGAAGACCTTCAAGCGGTTGAGGCGGGCGAGCTTGCCGAGCAGCGCACGCCAGGAGACCGGCGAGTCGATCTTGAGCGGCCCGACGTGTCGCTTCAAGGCGGCCGCGTCATCTGCCTGGAACCTGGCGTTGTACGGGCGGATCTGATCCCCATTCGCCTTGGCGACGCACGCCCCGACGACGTCCAGCAAAAGCGACAGAGTGAGCCGAGGGCAGCCGCGGTCGAACTCGTCGAGCTCCATGGCAAGACGTTCCTCCTCGGCCTTGCCCCGCTCCGGAAAAATCCCGAGCTCGCGCAGCAGCGACTTGGCGATGTCGTAGGCCTTGAGGAAGCGCTCGCCCTGCGCCTCGGTCAGGTTCAGGATCTCCATGACCGTGTAGGGCGACAGGCGTGCGAACTGAAGCGAGAACTCGCGGGGCCTCGGGTGGTCGGGATTTGTCGTGTCGCGGCCGATCAGGTGGTAGAGCGTCGTCGGCACGCCGGCTGCCGCGAGCCCGCGCTCGGCCAGGCCGGTCAGCATCCGCGCATCGGCAGTCGGCTCGTGCAGGAAGGTGTACTCGCCCTCGACGTCGAGCAGGATCACCGCCATCTCCGCGGCCTGTGCCTGCTGGACCAGGCGTGCGACGGTCGTAGACTTACCACCGCCGGTCGTGCCGAGGATCGCCGTGTGGCGCGGCAGCACCGACTTCAGGTCCGATGGCACCCCGACCGGCAGGCAGTCGTGGCCGGCGACGAGTCCCAGGCGAATGTCGCCGTCGGCGTGCAGCATGCGCGCCGTCTCCAGGTCGTCGAGCGCGAAGACCGCGCTGTTCGGCAGCGGGCGCAGGCGCGGTGGGCTCAGCGTGCCGTCCACCTGCTCCTCGCCGAGGACCTCGACGCGAACGCGCCCGTGATAGGGCGGCAGATAGATGCCGCCACGCGTGGCGACGGTGACGAGCATCGGCGAATCGCCACGCAGGCTGTCCGGTTCGGCGAACGGACCGCTCGCGACGATGCCGACGTAGCGTCGTCCATCGCGGCTCTTGATCCGCAACAACGCCTGCGACGGCGCGGCCTGCAGGTTCTGCCGGGGCAGCAGGACCGTCAGCGAGTTATCTTCACTGCCCGGAACGTCGAACATCGTCGCCCCGATTGCCCCGGCCAGCTCCGCCTCGGGCGCCAGCTCGCCTCCCGCTGCCGCGATGTCGGCGTCCAGGCTCCGGAGCAAAGGCGCGGGCGGCGCGAGCACCGAACCCCCATCCTCCGCTTCGCCGTCTTCACGGACCGTCGAGTCGTCGTGTTGCCGTACCACCTTCATCCTCCTGTCTTACCGACCGTGGCGGAAAACGCAAAACGCAACGCGGAAAACGTCAGGCTAGGAGCCTGTCGGAGAGAACTGGGATCTTGGCCAGCGAGTAGGCTTCCCGGCGAGGCCGGGAAACCGGCGATTCGGCTCCACAGGCCAACTCCGGCTTTTCTCTCCGACAGGCTGCTAGGTTGTGATTGCAAACCGTCGTCGCTGCCTTGATGGAGGTTGGCTTTTTAGTCGGATACGGCGTCGAGCGAGGGAGGGGGACGTCGCTGGCTTAAAAGCCAGGCGTAGGGACGCGGGACTAAAGTCCCCGGGGCAGGGCGCCGGACATCCCGCAGGGGCTTCAGCCTCTCCTCCCTTCGCCTGCCTTTTAAGGCAGCGACTCCGTAGCCGATTAAGTAGTTAAAGTCCATCAGGGCGGCGACGTGAGGCTTTGCAAACAGGACCTGATGCGCGGCGGTCCCCGCCGTTTACGTCTCACGTTTTCGGCATTTCTCCCCTTCCCCTCATCTCCCGAATCTCGACGCGCGCTCGCTCAGGTATTGCCAGGGGGCGCCCGCATCGGCGTACGCGACCGACACTGGACTGGCGAGCGTCTCGCGTCCAAAGACTCCGCTGCAGACGGTCTGCGCCAGGTCGATCAGCAGCGGAAACCCGCGCTGCTCCTGGAGAACGCTGTCGGCCAGAGCGATGCACGCCGCCACGTCGGCGTGATCCGCGTGCGCGTAGAAGACCTGGGCCGGTGCCAGCCGGGTCGCGCGGTAAACGCCGACGACGACCCGCGGCGCGACCACGTCGCGGAAGGTCCGGATCCATTCCTCGGGATTGAGCCGCCGCCCGTCCCAGGTCGTGTCCGAGGCAACGCGCATGCGGTAGTGGCCGTTGTCCACCGTCGCGTTAATCTGCTCCTTCAGCGTGCTGACAATCGCGAACTCCAGGGGATGCAGCGCCTGGCCGATCGTCAGCAGGACACGGTCGACCGGCTGGCTCGCGACGAAGACGAACTTCTGATGGCCCTCGACGAGCTCGCGAATTACCTTCGTCGCCTCGATCATCAGGTCGAGGCTGCCGGATCCCGTGATCAGCTCGTACGGCGCGGGACTGCCGTGCCCCATCCGCCAGATCGCGTTCGAGCGACGGAGCAGGATCGCCCGCTCGGCGTACGACATAATCCCGCGCTGCGCCAGCTCGGACAGCCGGTCGTGGCGGCTCGGCTGATTCATCCCGCCCCGCGGCTCCCGCCGCTCGAGCAGATCGATCATCTCCGCCATCGGATCGCCGCTCGCCATGCGCAGATCGCGCCGGAAAAGTCGATTGCCCCAGGTGCCCTGGTCGCCCTGGTACGAGACCAGGCAAACGCCGACCTGATAGATCGTCAGTGGAAGCGTGTCATGCACTTGCGGCCGACCGTCGCAGGCCTCCACACCGCCGTTGAAGAGCAGGCCGCGATGAATCCGCTCCAGATCGGACAGTTTCGCCCGGTAGTGGCCCGCCCCGCTTGGCGCACCGGGATACCCGGACAGCCGCGGCAGTACTTCCTGACGGATCTGCCGTAGCGCCGCCGCCTCGTGCCTGGTGGCGTCGAGCACTTCGTCGGCGAGGCGACCGTAGAGATTGTGAAGGTCCTCGCCCGGCAGCCAGGTATCCACGTCGAGCAGCCGCCGGAGATCCTCGCCGAAGCTCGCGGCGAACTGTTCGGGCGATACGTCTCCAGTCGCGTCGCCGGTGAGCTCGATCGCGCGCGACCGATCTCGCCCGGTGCTCGTCTCACTCATCGCGCTGGTTCCTCCTCCTTCTCTTTCCCCTCCACGTCCGAAAAGTTCGACAGGTTACGGGACGAGCCCCAAACGGCGAAGGAGCGAGTCCGGTTCACGGCGCCCGGGCACGAGAAGGGACGCGTACCGGTCGGCCTGCGCCGCGGGTAGTCCGAAGACCGTGACGAGGCGCTGCGCGATCGCCGTACGCTGCTCAGCTGGACTTGCCGAGGAAAGGCCGTCGACGACCGCGGCAGATGGGGCCAGCAGCTCGAAGGCGAGCGCGTCGGCGTCACGTTCGGCCGCGTCGATCGCGGATTCACCGAACTCGCCACCAGCCCCGCGCTCCATCAGGTGGACGTGGAAGCCGAGTCGCAGGTGCGCCAGCAGGGCGTGAAGCCGCTCGTCCCCGCGCGCCGGCCGCTCGCCGTCGAGCACCTCCAGCACCGCCGGGCCCAGATGCTCGACGGCGGTGCGGCGTGGCTGCCAGTAGTCCCGGAGGAAGTGCGCGAGCTCGTGCGCCAGCGAGAACCGCTGCTCGCCTTCAGGATCGGCGCCCTCGACGAAGATGAACCCCTGTCCATAACGCCCGACCAGGCAGGCGCGCAGGCGGCGATCGGCCACGGACGGGGCGCACCGAATTCCCCGGTGCCGCAGCCAGTCCTCGACGGCCACCACGCGCAGCTTCGGCAACAGGACGACTGTCACCGGCAGGGCGTTCGCGATGGGGATCCTCAGATTCCTGGGAAACGGCTCCGGGCCACCGGCGGCGGCCCAGAAGGCAGCTGCTGCCTCGGAGACCCACAGCGGCGTCACCTCGGCTCATCCGTGGTTTGGCGGTCAGTAGCGTCGGCAGCGGTCGGCTCGTCTCGATCGCGCGCCGCCATCAGCAGACCTCGCTCGTCCGCGTCGCCGCGGCGCATGCCGGCGAGCGCGTCGGCGTGGCGCACGATCTCGGCGAGCGCGTCCGCTCTCACCCCGAAGCGCGTGGCGATCCGGTCGACGTCCTCCCGAAAGACCGGCGGCGCGGGCCTCGGGCGTCGGCACAGCGCCAGCTTCACCAGTGTCTCGATCGGGCACGACAGGGCGGCCGCCAATCCTCGCTCGTCCAGCCCCTCGCTGCGCGCGTATCCCTTCAACGCCGAAGCGAGGAAGAATGGGTCGTCCTGGACCCGGCGAGCCAGCGCGGCGATGCGATCATCCATCGCCATCTCGCGCCCGTTCGAGTCGCTTCTTGAGACGGTCTTTCACTCTCTTCACTTCCCGCCGCTGCACCTCGAGCGGCCGGTCGTCGAGGCCGAGGACGTGCGCGTACGCGGCGGTCTTGCGCTCGCCCGATCCCATCAGCTCCAGCACCCTCGCGTCCACCGCGTTCAGTCCTTCCTGGACCCCTTTTGGGAGCGCCCGCGCCATCGCCAGCGCGAGGGACTCCTCGTCGTCCCGCTCCAGGACGGTGGCCGGGTCCGCCTCCTGGTCCCATAGATACTTCCCCAGCTTCGGCGAAAGTTCGACAGCCTCCAGATCGACGCGGCGTACGGCGTGACGCCGCTCGGAGTGCAGGATGTTCTTCAGGTCGCCCGAGGCCGAGATGCGCAGGTACGCGCTCAGCGTCTGAAGCTCCGGCTGGTACGTCGATGGATTTTTCGCGACGGCCAGGATGGCATCTTCGGCCGCGGTGACGCAGTCGTGGGGGTGGAGCCGGGGATTACGCCGGATCAGCCAGTCGCTCAGACTATCCAGGTAGCCCGCGGCCAGGTCCAACGTCGCGGTCGGATCGTCCGCGCACAGGCGCTCCCAGATCGCCCGCCCTTCGTTCGCGGGTGGTGGGACTCCGGGAACAATGGCCATCGACCAGCCCTCGGGCAACGGCAGTCAGAATCCGTTACAGCACACTTGTTCCGTCGTGGAATAGCTCTTAGACTAGGCCCATCCTGCCTGACTGTCAATCCCTATGGCATTCCAACTTGCCGTCCCAGCCGGGCGACGCCTAGAATGCCCCCGATGCAGCGAACAATCCAACCGATCCATCCCTTTCCCGCGCGCATGGCCCCGGAGATCGCGCTCGAAGAGGCGGCCAAACTCCCTGTCGGCTCTCTCGTCCTGGACCCCATGAGTGGGTCGGGGACGGTCGTCCGCGTTGCCTCGGAGAAAGGACACCGCGCGCTCGGCTTCGATCTGGACCCGCTCGCCGTGCTGATGGCGAAGGTGTGGACGACGCCGATCGACGTCGACGAGTTGCGTCGGACGGGCAACGAGCTCGCCAGGCACGCCAGAGACCAGGCTCGGTGTGCTGTCTCGCTGCCGTGGATCGACGGCGACCAGGAGACCCGCGCGTTCGTCGACTACTGGTTTGCCAAGGCACAGCAGGCCGACCTGCGGCAACTGAGCGCCGCGCTGTGCGAGCTCGTCGGCCCGGTTGGCGACGCCTTGCGGCTCGCACTCAGCCGGATCATCATCACCAAAGACCACGGTGCATCCCTGGCCCGTGACGTGTCCCACAGTCGCCCCCACCGCGTTCGCCTCGACAATGACTACTCGGTCGCCAATCAGTTCCTTCGCTCGACCGAACGCTTGGCACAGCGGCTCGAAGAGCAGCGCCCCCCGGGCAACGTCTCCGTCGACGTCGGCGACGCGCGACGGCTGTCCGCGGTGGAGACGTCCTCGGTCGACGCGGTGATCACCTCTCCGCCCTATCTCAACGCGATCGATTATCTGCGTGGTCACCGGCTGGCGCTGGTGTGGCTGGGCCACCGGCTTGGCGACCTCCGCGGTCTGCGATCGGATTTCATCGGCGCCGAACGCCGGCCAGGCGTCGACGCGGATCTAGAGTTGGCCAGAGACTTGACCGCATCGCTCGCGTCGCTCGACCGGCTGCCTCCGCGGGACCGACAGATGATCGATCGCTACGTGCTTGACCTCCACGCGACGGTCGCCGAGCTGCACCGCGTGCTGCGGCCCGGCGGCACGGCCGTCCTCGTCGTCGGCAACTCTTGCATCCGAGGCGTCTTTGTGCAGAACGCGCGCGCGGTCGTGGTCATCGCCGAGCGGGCTGGCTTCAACCTGGTCAAGGAGGTCGAGCGTCGCCTACCGCCGGACCGACGGTACCTTCCGCCTCCCCACGAGCTGGAACCGTCTGACCTCGAGAAGCGAATGCGGAGCGAGACCGTGCTGACCTTCCGGCGCTCAGAGAGCGGGGCGGGCTGGCGCACCCGCTAGAGGGTATCTGGCACGTGTCAGT
>Ga0307373_10007456_pt1 | contig 17074 bp, 16 predicted proteins | sample OX2MG_FD_202534 | JGI IMG/M metagenome (GOLD analysis project Ga0307373, IMG submission 202534) | Soil microbial communities from Risofladan, Vaasa, Finland - OX-2 | ecosystem: Environmental > Terrestrial > Soil > Coastal area > Acid sulfate soil | place: Finland: Risofladan, Vaasa | collected... | reverse complement strand
CAGCTTGCTATTTTCAGGCCGTAAAGATTTGATATGTTGTGGATTTGCTTTCGGGCATTTAAAAAATGTGACTCAATAATGTTCAGTTCCTTGCTTTGTTCATCTATGCTTTTTTTGTTGACGGTTGTTAAAAATGGTTTCAGTTCCTGCTTCCAAACACACAAGGCTGCCGATATGGTTTGGATGCCATGTTTTGTTGCCATATTCTTCTGCCTGCCTTTTATTTTCTGCACAAATTGCTTTCCCTTGAGCTTTCGCATATCATAGCGCGCATTATTGGTGCTGTAATCTTTATACCCCTTTTTTTGCATCTTTTCTCTCAAGTCATTACATCCAAATCCTTTGGGGTATATCATCAATGCCAATACACTTTCTATCAGAGCCACATTGCGTTTATTGGTTAGTGTAATGCCGGCCAACTTTGCTTTTCCGATTTTTACAGGCATGCTTAAATTTTCCATCGTGCCGTCGTCTATAACCGCAGCATGGGCATAAGTAATATTGTTCATGAAGCTGCCCATCAAATCGTTTAATTTCCCCACCATCTCTTCAAAATACTCCAGGCTCCTTTTACATCCCAGTTCCTTTGTGTTATGCACCACTACTTCTGCCCGTAAGGTACGTTCGCCTTTGTCATACAACTTAAGCGTTAGTTTGCCAACGTTTATTTTAAATACCGTTAAGTTGTAATCAGGTGTCTGAACCTGTACCTCCGGCGCAGAGCAATGGTGTTTGGTTGTGTATGGACGGGTCTTTCTGCCTAATAACGTTTTTAGGTAAGGCATGTCTATTCTTTCTCTTGTTAAATTGATGATGTGTTGATAGACATCGTCTAACTGCCGCCCTCTTTTAAACAAAAAGTTGCGGCTGTATTCTACCTGGTAAACAGAGTACCGGTAAGAAAATCCCGTCTTTTTTTGCGCATCGTAATCCTGCGCAAACCATAAACAACTATTGACCCATCGTTGGCAAACCTTTTCCAGTTGCCCCTGATGCTTCAGGGTGTCTGCAATCCTGGATAACTTTTCTCCATTATTATATGATGTAAAACAATTGCTCTCCTTGGTAATGTTGAGTTGCTGCGTTTGCTTGTGGTTTTCCACCCACTCATGGCCATTCAAAATAATGTTGCAACTGAAGGGCGGATGGGCACACATACGAATACATACATGTCCCCATTGTTTGTCCCTGATGTGAAAAAAATAGTGATTGACAAGCGATGGCTTCTTTTTGCGCCGTATATCTATTTTGCCTTCTCCAAATTCGCGCACTTCCCATAATAAACTTGGAGCTCTTGAACAGAATATGGCGAAGATGCCTTCAAAGGCACTCTCCGTTGGTACCAGCTTTTCTGCATCCTCATGTTTGCGTTCGCCTGTCTGATAATGGACGAACGGTATATTGTTCTTCTTGCAGTATGCCTGTACCCGCTTACTCATCACACCTGCTATGTTCATTAATGCCGCCGTATTTAATCCTGAATCGTTACCATAAAGCAGACGCCACCAATCCCGCAATCCACCCCCGTTCAACAACTTGGGATAATAGGCGTTCAATACAATGCGGTCTATACAGTCATACTGACCTGATAAAAAATCCGCATAATGCTCGGAAAACTTATCTTTAAATTTCATACTTTAAAATTAATAAATACTCCTGCACTTTCCCCAAAGGGTTTATTTCTGTTCGCAGAAATTCGTAGTAACTTTAAGCTGAATTGCTTAGCTATGTTTAAAGGGATAAACGTCATTGAATTTGGCAAACGATTTTATGATAATGAAAGTTGTTATTTGTATTTAATAGAACAGAAATAGGGAACGGGTTTTTCGTGTAGCCGTTGTGGGCATGAAAAATATTACAAAGGCAAAACTTATTATTACCGGAAATGCAGATCCTGTGGCTATAGAGAAAGTGTTACAGCTCTATATTTCATGGAATGAAGATGTCTGTATTAAAAGCATTTCATATGATATTCAGGCTCACGGCAAAGAAAAAAAGAATGTCAACAACTGAGCTTGGTTGTGAAGTTGACGTTCAGCAAAAGACAGCCTGGTTATTTAATCGCAAAATGCAGGTAGCGATGAAACAAGATAATAAAGATAAGCTGAAAGGCAATCTAGACGCGGATGAAACGCTGGTGGGAGGATATACCAATAAGAATAAAGGCCGAAGTTTAGAAAGCAAGGAAGCGCTATTATTGGCTACGGAGAAATTAGCAGACGGCAGGACAGGAAATATTCGCATGCAACCAATAGAAAATTTTGAGGCTATCACATTAAAATTTGCTTTACAGGATATGATAGATAAAGAAGCATTTATTACAACAGACCATCACCGCTCCTATCAAAGTTTGAAAAAAGAAATGAACATACAATCTGTGTTATCCAATATGGGTCAATCTTTGGAAGAACTTCATAAGCAGATAATGCAGTTTAAGAATTGGCTTAGAGGAACTCATCACAAATGTTCCAAACAACATTTGTTTGCTTATGCAGATGAATACGTTTTTAGGTTTAATCGAAGAAATAACAGAAAACTTATTTTTCACAAAGTCATTAATAAAATCATGAATCAAATCCCTCATCCTTATCCAGTATTAAAAACACTTTATTCTTATTCTACCTAATCCTATAAACATGATTTAATTTTTATATTTGAGTAATAAAATTAAAATTGATGTGGATCATTAACAGAAATATGCTTCACATCAAATGCTACTTTCAAAAAATAAGATATCCAGCAATCGTTCCACTATTTGCCATAGCCAGTCATGATGTGTTTTATAACAACTTATTGCAAAAGCAGACACAATAATTCCAGAAAAGGATAAAGAAATTCCCCCATAAACTATGAGCCCAAGCATTCCACTCACTGGGAATTTAAAAATATAAATTCCCGGGAAAATAAAGATGATACCTTTTAAAGACAGAAGCCACCAGTTTTTAGACTTTATCTTTTTTTTCTTATTTTGAACTTATTTGCACTGCAATACCAATAATGGAACTTTGGTCTGATAGCTCATTTTTTTGGTATGAACTTTACCAAAGATTCTTTCCAATAGATTGTGCCGGTGCGCCACCATTGCTAAAATATCGGTAGGCTTGTTTTCAATAAACTTATTAATTCCTTCTTCGACATTTCTTTCATTGATTGCCTGGAACTCGTGATTGAGTTTTGAAAAAACAACGTTGGTTTTCATTTTACCAATTACCTCATCGGCGTTCATTGCAGAATCTTTTTTTTGCACATTCAAAATGTGAACCTGTGAATTAAATTTTTTTGCCAACTCCTGTAATAAAGAATATCTATCCACTTCCATCTCTGCATCAAAGTCTGACGCGAAAGTAATATTGTTTATTTGGCTGTAACCGGCTTTTTCGGGAATCACTAAAACGGGAAATGACAATTTTCGAATAACCGTGGTAGTAGTGCTTCCAAAAACAGAATTGCTCTTTCCTTTTCCCTTCATACCCATTACGATGAGGTCGGCGTGTTTCTCTTTTGCTATTTCCTGAATAATATCAGCAGGAAAACCTTCTTGCACCAATCCTGTAATTTTTGCAGGATATTTTTTTGAAAGCGCTTCCACTTCTTTTTGCACCAATTGTTTATTATTTTCCAGGATTTCCGCTTGAGTAATCATTACAGTAGCAAGAATAGAATCATCAATAATGACTGCCGGCGGAATCACGTTTATCAGCGTTACGCTTGCATCAAAAACTTTTGCCAATGAAACAGCGTATCCGGAAGCATTCCGTGATGCTTTTGAAAAGTCTATAGGAACCAATATATTTTTCATAATTTTTTTGAATAAAAAAATAATAATTTGAATTGATAAAACTACTTTCATACATCGGAACTAATTATGATTTCAATCATTGTAAGAAATGATTTTTATCAAATGAAATAATACGAAATTGCGAATGATCTGCATAAAAGTTGCTGCCGGAGAGTAGTGCGGCAAACTAACAAATAATAGCGATTTCCACTTTATTCAATTCTTTTGTTTCTCATGCTACATATTAGCTGCTCACGGGCAGTAAAAACCTCAAGGGTCTTTGGTTTTTATGCTTTAGTTTGTGTCCTGCGAACGACGTTCCGCATTCTGGAAAGTGGAGTGGCAAACACAATCAAAGCGCTATTGATTAGAGTCATCATTCCTGCTAATGATTGTCATCATCTGTTAGCCGATAAAGATTAACCAGATCAAAAATAACTGGCGTATTTCTGGAGAATATGGTGGCAGAAGAAAAACCTGTGTTAAAAGCCCTGCAAGGTGCGGCATATGTAGATTGGGCTGTAGATGAAAATTCTGATGAGTATAAAGCCAAAGTGGCGCTGATTAAAAAGAATATTGCCTTATTCGGGGAAAGCTGCATCAACAGGGAAGTAAATTATAAACTGCATCGCGACCGTGGGGTTCCTGCTTCTGAACTTATTGCAGAAAGCCGGTTTGCCGACATGCTGATTGTGGATGCGGAAACCTCATTTAATAACCGGTTTGAAGGAATTCCAACAGAGTTTGTAAGAGATGTCCTCAAAAAAGCGGAATGCCCTGTAATTCTTGCCCCTGAAAATTTTGAAGCAATAGATGAAATTGCATTTACTTACAATGGCTCATCATCATCCGTCTTTGCCATGAAACAATTCACTTATCTTTTTCCGGAATTAAAAGAAAAAAAGGTAAGCATCATACAGGTAAATGAAAAAGGCGAATGGAGCGAAAAAGACAAAAATAAATTCACGGAATGGTTGCAAAACCATTATACTGATTTACACTTTGAAGCGCTCAAAGGAGAAACAGAGTATGTATTGTTTGATTATTTTTTTAGTAGAAAAAATATGTTTTTGGTGATGGGCGCTTATGGAAGAAATTCCTTATCACAGTTTTTTAAACACAGCCATGCCGATTTATTGATAAATACAATAACCCAACCTATTTTTATCGCGCATATATGATACATTGGGGCAATCGCTACTTTTTCTAAATCGGTACGCCGCAATTATTACAAAGAGGAGAGGTTTAATAAATGGCAATTTTTGTATTTATCCATTTTAGAGGATGGTTTGACTTGGGAACGTATAATCGCAGAATACCGGATTTATATTCTGCGCTTACAAATAGAAAATCTGCATTATCCGGCAATACAATTTTACGGTTAAAACAGCCTGCATAATTGAATTCATGCAATTGAAAACTTTCCTGGTTAACAAGTTCGCAATCATCGTGAATTACAGATAAAGACACCACATTCCCATAAGAATTGATAAGAAAGTTTTCTCTTTTCGCACCCGGCACCGACAATTCGATTTTATAACAACTTCCTAACTCTTCAATATTCACCGGAAAAATATTTTTTTTATTACCAGCCACATATCCTGAAAAATTATTTTCCTTAAATAAAGGAACGTATTCGCCGGGATAAATTAAATCACCGCTATTGCATGATGCATTATTATTCATAAAATGAATATTTAACTGCAAGTTCCCATAAGAAATTGCACATTAAAATGATATTGGTAATGTATTATAATGATTGTAGTCAGTGGTTTTTTTCAAGATTGTATGGGTTTATTCTCGAAAAATATTTTTTAAGATAAACCCATGTAAATGATATTAATTTCATTTCTCTATGACAGATATCATAATCTGTATTAAATCATTAAATCTATTTTTGCATTTGTGAAAAAATCTTTCGCCATATCATTCCTTTTCATCTATTTATTTTCAACAATGGAATTGTATCAGTTGCTGAAAATACCTTTGCTAATAGAGCATAAAACAGATGACATTTAAATCAAAATACATTATTAAATTTTAATTTCACCAAATAATTCCCGAACAAATTCAATGCTATTCACAATCATCAGGTAAATGAAAAAAAACAACCCATACCCTTTCGCAGGGCTCACAGACGAAGAAGCAAGCGCTTCAAGAAAGAAATATGGAGTTAATAAAATAAATTCTAAAAGGGTGAATCCATTTTGGCATTCTTTGAAAGAAGCCGTTCTGGAACCGATGTTTATTTTATTGGTAGCTGCTGCGGTTATCTATTTTGTTTTGGGTGAATTTTCGGATGCATGGTTCATGTCGGGAGCTATTATTTTGGTTTCTGCCATTTCCATTTATCAGGATAACCGAAGCAGGAATGCGTTGAATGCATTGAAAGAATTTACGCAATCGCACGCCACAGTAATCAGAAATAACCAATTGGAACATTTATTATCTGAAGAAATTGTGGTGGGCGATTATGTGGTGGTTTCAGAAGGCGAGCTCATTCCCGCTGATGGAATAGTAAAACAACTTAATGATTTTTCTGTAAATGAATCCATACTTACGGGGGAATCCTTCAGCGTAACAAAAGAGATTCATTCCGGAGAAAACAATAAAATATTCAGCGGTACGCTTGCAGAATCCGGCCAATGTGTGTTTGAAGTTACCGCCATTGGCGAGCACACGCAATTAGGGGAATTAGGAAAATCCATTCAAAATATTCAGAAAGAAAAGACGCCTTTACAAAAACAAATCAACACATTTGTAAAATGGATGGCGTTGGTGGGAGCCGTCATTTTTCTGATTATTTGGGGTATTAATTATTTTCAGTCGAAAGACATTTTGAATAGCTTGTTGAAAGGTTTGACGATTGCCATGTCGGTTTTGCCGGAGGAAATTCCTGTTGCGCTGGCCACTTTCATGGCGCTGGGTGCATGGCGGTTAATGAAGCTGGGCGTGATTGTAAAAGAGACTTCCACTGTGGAAGCATTGGGCGCGGCAACGGTTTTGTGTACCGATAAAACGGGAACGATTACAGAAAACAGAATGAAATTATATCAGTTGTATGATTTTATTTCTGATAAAATTTTAAGTAAAGAAAATTGGAAAAGCACATCTGCGCAAAATCTGGTCAGCGCAGCCATGTGGGCCAGCGAAAGTGTTCCTTTTGATGCAATGGAAAAAGCCATTCATAAGGCTTATGCCGAAAATATTGAAACGGACCTTCGTCCCGGATTTAAAATGATTCATGAATATCCATTGAATGGAAAACCACCAATGATGACGCATATTTTTGAGAATAAAAAGGGTGAAAGAATCATTGCAGTTAAAGGTGCGCCGGAAGCCATCTTGAAATCTTCTTTATTAAATGATGAGCAAAAGAAAAAAGTGAATGACTGTTTAATATCCTTTGCCAAAGGAGGTTTGCGCGTATTGGGCGTGGGAACGATTGATTTTAAGGGAAATGATTTCCCCAAAACACAACAGGAATTTCAAATCAATTTTCTGGGGTTAATCGGATTTTACGACCCGCCAAAAAAGAACATCGCTCATGTTTTTGAACAACTTTATAATGCGGGAATCCAACTAAAAATAATTACCGGTGATAATCCTGTAACAACAACTGCTATCGCCAAACAAGCACATTTCAGGGGATACGAAAACGCCATTACCGGCACGGAATTATTGCAATTAAACGAAAGGGATTTTGATAAAGCAGTGATTGAAAACAATCTTTTTACCCGCATGTTTCCGGAGGTGAAATTAAAGATTATTGAAAGTTTAAAACGGCAAAAACATATTGTAGGCATGACCGGCGATGGCGTAAATGATGGCCCTGCGCTTAAAGCGGCCAATATAGGAATAGCCATGGGCAAGCGCGGTTCAGAAATTGCCAAAGAAGCGTCTTCCCTTATTTTAACCGACGATGATTTTGGAAAAATGGTGGATGCCGTGGCCATGGGAAGAAAGATTTATACCAATCTTAAAAAAGCCATTCAATATATTATTTCCATCCACATTCCCATTATTTTAACGGTGACGTTGCCATTAGTTTTAGGATGGATTTATCCGGCGATATTTACGCCGGTGCATGTTATATTTTTTGAGTTGATCATGGGGCCTACCTGTTCTATCGTTTATGAAAATGAGCCGTTGGAAAAGAACAGTATGTTGCAAAAACCACGTTTGATCACCAATACTTTTTTTAATTTGAAAGAGCTGACCATCAGTATTTTCCAGGGTTTGGCTATCACTGCCGGCACCTTGTTTATTTATCAGGTTGCGGTTCGAAAAGGATACACCGAAGAAATGACGCGTTCGCTTGTATTCAGCACTTTGATTTTCGCAAACTTGTTTTTGACACTGGTAAACCGGTCATTTTATTTTTCAGTATTTACTACTTTAAAAAATAAAAATATCCTTTTAAGAATCGTAATTATTACCACACTTACTTTGCTTGCAATGATTTTATACATCCCTTCTTTTGCTGCTTTCTTTAAAATAGCTTCCTTAGATGCTATGCAAATCAGTTGGGCGATTGCTACCGCTTTTGTGTCCGTGATATGGTTTGAATTCTATAAATGGAGGAAGAGGGGAAATGCGATGGATAAAGCAGAATCTAATCCGCCAATTTAAGGGAAATAAATATATGACCATATCTCTGCCAATGAGATTTCTTTTGCAGCAAAAGGACAAATAACCTCAATTCCCGTTTTTTTGATGAATATTTTTAAGCCCTATGCCATTTCATCCTCACTCACTAACACAGATTCCTCATGCAAAATCAATAAAGGAATTTTTGTCAAGCCGGTCATTTTTTTTGAGTGAGAAGGTTCAAAAACTTTATTGATAAAATTTCTTTTTCGTGCCACCATTATCAATAAATCTGTCGGATGTTTTTTTATAAATTTATTAATTCCTTCTTCAATATTATCCTTCTCGATTATGTTGAAGGAATAGTTGTATTTATCACCGGCTAAATCAGTGCTCATTTTGCCTGCAACTATTACTGCTAACAGTTTTACTTCTGCTGTCAGTTTCGGATCTTTTTCCCCCCGAACATTTAATATCTCAATGAAGGGATTGAATTTTTTAATCAGTTCCTCAAGTATCAAGAAATTAAACGGGAGTTTTTCATCATTAAAATCCGAAGCAAGGGTAATGGTATCAACAGTTTTATAACTGACGTTTTTGGGAATTATTAGCAATGGAATGGAAGTTTTAGCAATCATTCTGGTAGTTGTACTCCCAAACCTGGAATTGCTTTCGCCCTTACCTTTCATGCCCATTACAATTATTCCAGGATTTATTTTTTCCGCCACTTCGTAAATAACATTTACCGGTTTGCCTTTCATTACAAGGCCTTCGGTTTTAACGGTGAACTTTCTGGCAATTCCATCAATTTCTTTTTTCAAAAATTTTTCATTGGCAGCTTCCAATTCTTCCTGAGAATCGTAAACTTTAGCACCTGCACTTTTATCATAGGCAGATGTATCGGTGTATGCGTGAACCAATGTTAGCCGGGCATTAAAAGCATTGGTCAGAAAAGCCGCATAGCTTACTGCATTAAAAGAAGCATCAGAAAAATCAACAGGAACTAATATATTTTTCATGTTTTTTTGCAAAAATAAACAGTATCTCTTCTGAAAACCATGACGGCTATCCTATCATAAAATGATTGAAATCAGTTGCCAATAGAAAGCAGGCGCAATTATCCAAAACCCCTGACCAATCTCATCGTTTTCGATAATTACCGTTACCGGTTCTGCAAAATGCGGGATATACTTTTGCAGGACAAACCTTATTTTTAACAACAAAAACAAATAATCATGAACACACGAACATTAGCAAAAAGAGCCGAAAGACTGCCATCTGTATTCGAAGATTTTTTTAACAAACCCTTGCTGGATATATTTGACGGGGGCTTTCCATCAAGAATGATGAATGTGCCCGCCGTAAATATTACAGACAGAAAAGATGATTACCTAGTATCAATGGCTGCCCCCGGATTAAAAAAAGAAGATTTCAAAATTGATGTGGAAGGCAACATGCTTACCATCGGCAGCGAAAAGGAAGAAAAGAATGAAGAAAAGGATGAAAAATACACCCGCCAGGAATACAGCTATTCTTCTTTTGAACGCAGCTTCACCCTTCCCGATGAAGTAAACGAAGACAAAATTTACGCGCATTACCAGGATGGCGTTTTAAAACTTGTTTTGCCTAAAAAAGAAGAGGCTAAAAAAATGGCAATCAGAAAACAAATCGCAGTTAAATAACTGTGATGATTCCTAACCGTATTTTGAAAATAATGTCCCGCCCTCTGAAAAGGCGGGGCATTTAATAAATCCCAAAACTTTAAATCATTACCCTTTCGGATGAATGATTATTTAGTGAACACCTTCTTAAATACCATCCGTTTCCATCGTTATTATTAAACGATAAAGGATTGATTGTTATCATGATTATTGCTGATAGAAATCGTTGCTTCACCTTTTTTTCGTTAATAACTTTATAGAAGATTAAAAAAAACCTTTTGAAAAATAATCGGGATAATCTGCAAATGAATGTACAGAAATTTCAAACTGAAATTGAAACGTGGAAGCAGTTGCTCAATTCCAGGATGGAAGAGAACGTCTTGCTGAAAAACAGGCTTTCGGACATTCTTAAAAATAACTATGACCAAAATTCGCTTGAAGAAATAGAGGAATTTCAAACTCAATTCATCAAGGAAGATGAATTAACTAATTCATTGAGAAGGGATGTCAGTGATTTGGATAGTTTGCTCTATACCAAAATGTTTGAAGACGGGAAAATGGGAAAACCATTTGACATAAAAATGGATAAATTGGGTAAAGACATTGCCAATTCCATAACCAGATTTCGCATCTTACAATCAGCTTTTAATGATTTTCAGTATAAAATATCCAACAAACGTGAAAATTAGAAATTTTATAACCGGGTGTATTTTTCTTTTTGCGGTGCTTTGTGGTTTTACTACTTCTGCCCAGTTTACTTCCACAATGCTACAAGAATATCTTTTGGAAAATTTAGATAATAAACCAAGAATAAATTACGAAGAAGAGATACAGGAATTTTATGCCCGCATCCATTATCAAACCGCATGGATACAGCAAAAAGATACCACCAATCTTATCTGCTTATTGAATAATTTGTCATTAGCCGCGAATTGGGGACTAAGTGAAAAAGATTACCAATATAACTTTATCTCTGCATTTAAAAATGGCGCTTTTCATCTTCAAAACCAGGCAGATTCATTACAAGCGGAAGTTCTTTTTTCTGATGCCGCCATTCACTTTTATAGCGATGTCGCTTATGGAAATGCCACGCCATCATTGGGTTACAAGGGAATTAAATACAAACCTGATTGCTATAAAATACCCGCAATTCTGGAAGAATATATTTCAAAAAACAAACTGAACTTATTGGCTTCTTTTCTTTCTGTGGGCATGACAGAAATCACCGTCTTGCAGCATAAAATTAATTGGATTGCGAACATAATTAAAAGTGAGGATTTTAAAGAAATCAGCATCAATTCTAAAAATAGAAATACTGAAAATAAGTTTGTTTGCCGGAAACTTTACCAGTTGGGTACCCTGGATTCGGCTGATGAAAATGTTTCTGAAAATATTCTGAAACAAAAAATCGGGGAAGCGCAATTAATGTTCAATCTCCCGGTAAACGGCGAATTGAATCAGGAGATTATCCGCGAACTCAATGTGCCTTTAAAAGTAAGACTGAGTCAATTAACGCTTTCAATAAATTATTACCGCTGGCTATCTTGCCTTACTCAAAATCAATCCGTAATTGTTGCCAATATTCCGGCGGCTTATCTTAAAGTTTACCGTAATAACGAAGTGATCCTGGAAATGAGATTGATAGTTGGCAAGCCTTCCACCCCCACTTTTACATTGGCAAGTACAGTGGATGAAGTGATTGTTTATCCATACTGGTATGTGCCGGTTAGTATTGCTACCAAAGAATTATTGCCGTTTATTAAGCGAAACCCTTCCTTTCTTGATGCCAATAATTACCAGGTTTTAAACAAAGCGGGAAAAATCATAGACCCTTATTCTATTAACTGGAATGAATTGAGCCGCAATTATTTTCCTTATACCATCAGACAGGGAACGGGTTGTGATAATTCGCTGGGATTACTAAAACTTAATTTCTATAATCCTTTTGGAGCTTACCTGCATGATACCCCCAACAAAGATTTATTTAAACAAAACTGCCGTTTCTTCAGTCACGGCTGTATGCGCATGGAAAAGCCGATGGAATTAGGGCATCTTGTTTTGAAAAATAATAATATTGCAATTGATACACTTACTGAAAAGGGCTGTTTAAAAAATCAATCACCTATTATTATTCCGGCTGATGAAAAAATACCGGTGATAGTTTGGTATAGTCCGGCAGGTGTGGATTCAACGGGCCGCGTTTTATTTTTTGAAGATATTTATAAAAAATTTAATTGGGGGAAATAAGAGACAATTTTGTATGGATAAAATATTTTTATCTTAAAATTTAATCAATGGAAAGCAATAGAATATGCCAGAGCTGTTCAATGCCATTAAGCAGCGCTGAACTTTCAGGAACCGAAAAAGATGGTTCCATGAAAAAGGATTATTGTAAATATTGTTACGAAAATGGTCAATTCACCAACCCGAATCTCACGTTGGAAGAAATGGAAACGCGGGTAAAAAGTAAAATGGAAGAAATGAAAATGGATGCAGATACGATTAGCATGGCCGTGAGTAGTTTGCCTAACCTTAAAAGATGGCGGAAGGTTGAAACTGCCTGATATAATTCCAAAAAAGTATCATGCCTAAAACAAGCGCCGGCATATTATTTTATCGTTTTCAAAAAAATAAATTGCAAGTATTATTGGTGCATCCCGGCGGCCCATATTGGGTAAAGAAAGATATCGGCGCATGGTCCATTCTCAAAGGTGAGGTCGTTGCCGGTGAAAAATTGCTGGAAGCAGCCATCAGGGAAACAGAAGAAGAAACCGGCGTAAAAGCGCAGGGTAAATTTATTGAACTAACACCCCTGCGACAAATAAGCAGCGGCAAGATAATTTATGCCTGGGCTTTGCAGGGCGATTTTGATGCATCAGCAATCAGGAGCAATACATTTGAAATGGAATGGCCACCAAAAAGTGGGAAGAAAAAATCATTTCCTGAAATTGATAAAGCAGCCTGGTTTGATGCTGAAGAAGCAAAGGATAAAATTATTGCGGGTCAGGTTCCATTTATTATAGAATTGGAAAATCTGGTAAATCGGCGGCTGTAAGAAAAAATTGGCTGCAACGATTAATCATCCCAAACAGTTCAATACTTTTTGTGAAGATATCCATCAATATCTATTTTTTACTTATACCATTTCCAGCTCTTTTATATAGCTTTCCATCAGGTAAAGATATTTCTTTACAGCAGTCAATGACCTGGTTCTTTCCTCATCCGCTGTTGCACTTTTTGCCCGTAAGGCGCTTACTTTTGCCCTTATATTGGCACGATAGCTTTTGTAATAAATAAAAAGAGCACGTTCACTTTTCGTTTTCATAGTGGGGAAGAAATGATTATAATGTTCAAGAAATAAGGCTGATAAATCCTTACGGTCAAATGCATCCAAATCCATACAAAGGAATGCCACTTCATTCAATACATCAATTTGCCGGAAATCGTCATTGAATTCAATGCAATCAAACGGCACAGGATCCGGCAATAAAAAAATATTCCTTGAATGTAAATCACCATGGCAATCCCTGTAAAATCCATCTCTTAATCTTTTTGCTATTAACTCTTTATTCTTATTTAAAAAATTATTGGAAAATTCAATAACTCGCTCTATGATGGCGCTGAATGAATTATCCAATTGTTGGGACAGATATTCTTTTTCACCCTCCAGGTCATTGAATTTTTCCCGAATATCCAATAAATCTTTTTGATAAATGACGGTGGTATTTTTATGAAAGAGAGCAATTTTTTCTGCTAGCTTTTTTATATCAGATTCCGTTACAATATGCTGAATCAACAATTTATCCATACGTTTTTCCGTATCCAGTTTGTGCATTTTTACGGCATAATCTATTATGGTTCCCTTGTTTCCGCCTATAATAATAATTTCATGCCATTCACGTATCGGCAATACTCCAATATAAACATTTTGGGTAAGCCTTTTATTCAATTCTATTTCCCTGTTGCAATAATACCGGCGAAGCGCCAGGGTGGAAAAATCAACAAAGGAATAGTGTACCGGCTTTTTAATTTTATAAACGAATTGATCGCATAATATCACCCAGGATATATGTGTTTCGATTAATTCCCGCTTGCCGGTTTCTTCCGGAAATATTCCATGTGATAACAAATTATTGATGTGTTCTGTTGTCATTTTTTATTTTCAGATATTCAGAAGCCTTTCGTAACATCTCATCTATATTATCATCCGTTGACTTTAATATTAAATGAGGTTCAACTAATGGTTCATTTTGCCCGCTGATAAGTTTGTAAACTTCAAAATCAGCTTCGCTGTAGGGCCTGGGGCTTTTTAATCTTTCCCTGGTTGTATTTTCATCGGCCTGTATTTCAATAAAGGAAATCCCGCCTTTTCCTTTCATTTCGTCAACAAACATTCTCCTTATATCTTTTTTATGAAAAGTGGCGTCCAGTACTAAATTCTTTTTTTGTTTTGTGGATTCTTTCATCTCATCAAACATTTGAGCATAAACCATTCTTTTCTCTTCATCAGAATAAACCCTTTCCTTAAAAATTTCTTTCCTGATCATATCACTGTTGATATATCCGGCATTAATCACTTTTGCAAACCTGGAAGCAAAATAGCTTTTACCAGAACCGGGTAAACCAAAAACAATTACTATCATTTTGAATCAATATTATTTAATCTTACTATTTTTTTCGACATCGTTCAATCGCTATTATCCATTACCAATACTGCAGCCCCATGAACCTTTCCGCTTCTAAGGTCGTTTAAGGCATCGTTTGCCTGATGCAAAGAATATGTTTTTATTTGTGTGTGAATGGAAACTTGCGAAGCCAGTTTGAAAAAATCTTCACCATCTTTCCGGGTAAGATTGGCAACCGAACGAAGTATTCTTTCTTCCCACAACAGGCTGTAAGGAAAAGATGGAATATCACTCATGTGTATGCCGCCACATACTACAATGCCACCTTTATTAGTATCGCTTAATGCCTTTGGCACGAGGTTGCCCACAGGCGCGAAAATGATAGCGGCATCCATTTTTTCCGGTGGCAATTGTGAGGCATCGCCTGCCCATACAGCGCCCAGTTCCAATGCAAATTTCTGCGCTTCAATATCTCCATCCCTTGTAAAAGCGAATATTCTTTTATCCTGATGAATGGCCAGTTGAATGAGGATATGCGCGGCGGCCCCAAACCCGTAAATACCAAGGCTTTTTACCCGGTCACTAGTCATGGTATAAGAGCGGTAACCAATAAGTCCGGCACATAAAAGCGGCGCCCCGGATGCATTTGCATATTGCGACTGAAGCGGAAAGCAATAGCGTTCATCAGCCACCGCATATTCAGCATAGCCGCCATCAATTGTATAGCCGGTGAATAAGGCTTTTTCACATAAATTTTCCTGTCCCCTCAGGCAATATCTACATTTGCCACAAGTATAGCTCAGCCAGGGAATACCAATTATTTCCCCCGTTTTCACGGAGGAGGTTTTTTTACCAGTTTTTATTACCCTTGCTACAATCTCATGCCCCGGAATAAGTGGCAATTTAGGAGCAGTAAGTTCCCCGTCAATAATATGCAAGTCGGTACGGCACACACCACAGGCAATTATTTTTACCAATACCTGGTTTTCGTCAGGCACCGGAACAGAAAGTGTTTTCATAACTAATGGCTGGCCAATGGCCTCTAAAACCATAGCCTGCATGGTTTTGGGTATCATTATACTGTTACCGGTTGGTTGCATGAAAAATATTTTGTAATCCATAATTACAAAATACCTGCCCAATCAGCAGTTGAGCAGGTATTTTAAGATTAAAGGAAGACGCTACTTTATGAAAGAGTTCATTCTTACTCTTCAAATTCATATTCAGGTTCTTCAATCTCGATATTGTTTACCACACTGGTAACACCGGGTGCAAACCAGGCAGCATCCTCTGCATCTTCTTTTTCGGCTATAGACCGAACTTTACCACTAAGGGTAACACTGCTTCCATGTACTTCCGCATCAATGCTGTTTGAGTCTATGGTGGCACTTCTGTGGAAGGCGGCATTGATTTTCTTCTGAATATCGGAATATGAAACTTGTGGTTTTACTGTAATCAGATTGGTAACAAGGCGCACACCCGCGAGGTTTTCAATGGCTGATTTGGCCATGGTGCGCTGGTATTCCCACTCTACCTCACCCTCCAGTTTTACACAGCCGTCTTCTACTTTAACTTTAATCTTATCTTCCTGCACTGCGGTATGCCATTTAAGTGCATTGAGTACAGCTTCTGCTATTTCAGCATCTGTTTTATTATAACTTGGGGAAATGCCTACTTCTATCTCTTCGGCAACAGCTTTTACTCCCGCAACTTTTTTAGCAGCGTTTTCTGCCGCTAATTTTTTTGAATAGGAATCTACATGGCCGGAAAGTGTTACAATACCATTTTTAACTGCCACACCAATTTCTGATGCTTTTAAAAAAGGTTGCCATTTAAGTTCTTCCATTACGTCTTCCTGAATTTGATAATCGGTTTTCATGATTAAAAGTTTTTATGATGACTCATTTATTTTACAGTACAAAGAAACGATGAACCATTCCGGCAATCAATGAGCGTCGTCACTGGTTTTGGTGATAGTAATTTGTGCTTAAGTAATAGCGGGTTTTACAAATTTGCATCACCTGGGATTAGTCAATCCACAGATCTTAAAAGATAATTGTAAAAAACGAAATACAGCATTCCCGTCAGCTTTTTGTAAAAAAGACTTTTGAAAGACACTATTCATATCATCTTTTTTCTGCTTTTAATATCCAGTACAAACCTTTTACATTTGTTCTCCATTTCGGTAGCCAAAATGTAATTATTATTTCTTCCATAAGTTCAAAAGCTGTAACAAATGTGGCCGCATAAAATAACTCATAGAGAGGATTGAGTAAAAAGAAATAGTAATATCAGGAAGACTCCTTGCAGTATGGCTGCTGCCTTAGCGGCATAACCCACATTGCAGCAAAAGCCTCTTCGACTGTTAAAATTTAATTTTTTTTCAGAAAATTATCGCCATATTTTCAATTTACCTGTGG
>Ga0307373_10007454_pt1 | contig 17075 bp, 9 predicted proteins | sample OX2MG_FD_202534 | JGI IMG/M metagenome (GOLD analysis project Ga0307373, IMG submission 202534) | Soil microbial communities from Risofladan, Vaasa, Finland - OX-2 | ecosystem: Environmental > Terrestrial > Soil > Coastal area > Acid sulfate soil | place: Finland: Risofladan, Vaasa | collected... | reverse complement strand
GTGAGTCCTCGAAGATCACGTAGTCGTGCTCCCGAAGCTCAAACAGCATTCGGCCCAGTACCTTCTCGTACAAGAGCAACCGCAAATCACGCTTCATAGTTGGAGCGTGGCAGGGGGCCGCGACAGCTCCTTGTCGCGGCCCTTGACGTTGTTTGCGACCCGGTTCGGAACGGCCTATTTCGCGTTGCCGTCAGGATCGGTCGGGCGGCTCCGACTGGCTCGGCGGCTCTTTCCGTAGCGCCGCTTCAGGTCGCTGGCCGAGAAGGTCTTGTCGATTGCGCCCGCCTCCAGCTCATCGAGCTTGGCCTCGCCGGCAGCCATCTCGGGCATCTCCCCGGTCTCTAGGTAGAACTGCTCAGCCCGTTCATATGCAGCGCGAGCTGCGCTCACGCTCCGACCGGCTGCGTCGAAGTCGCCAGCCTCGAATGCGACCACGGATTCCATCTCCGCTAGCGCAGGGACCTGCGCCAGCACCTTGGCGACGACCTTCTCGTCAATCGGGCTCTTCTCGACCTGGTCCGGGCTGCAGATCGCGATCTTGGTTGCGGTTACGACCCGAACCTCCGAATCGCGCTCATTCATGTACGTCGCGCACGCAGACATCGATAGTTCGTCGCCAGCCAGAGCAACTGGAGTTGTGATCTCGAAAATGAACTCCTTGGGGCGGACCAGGTCGCCCAGAAAGACCTTGAAACCGACACCGCAAGGTTCCTGCCGGTACCCGTTGAGATTGGTGCCCGCCGCAATCCCCTCAGGGAAATCGATCGCAACTTCGACGCCTCTGGCGGTCACCTCGGCGGCTGCGGTGAACTCCTCGCGCAGAACGGCGTCGAGGGACTTCAGCGATTCGATGTGCGTGAAATCGCCATTCCCGGCCTCAGCAAGGTGGCTGAGTAACGCGATGTTGTAGTCGAACCCAAAGCCCAGCGTGGAGAGGGTGACGCCATTGTGGGCGGCGCCGGCTGCATGCTCACCGAGTACGGCCGGCCGCTGTTCGCCAACGTTTGCCTCGCCGTCCGAGAGCAGCACCAGCTTGCACCCGAACTGCTTGCGGACAGCTTTCGAGAACTGGGCGAGCCCGGACTTGAGGCCACCTTCGATGTTTGTCGAGCCGCCCGTTTCCAGGCCCTTTATGGCGGTGGCGAGGTCCGTGCGCGCCTTGGCGCCCAGCACCGTTAGTGGCTTGACCACCTGGATTGTGTCGTCGAAGACGACCAGCGCCACAGCGTCGCCGTCATGCATCAGGTCGAGGAGTCGCAAAGTCGAGGCCTTGACGAAACCGAGCTTGCTCGGCTGACCTGTGTCGTCACCTCCCGCACCGGGTTGATCAGGAGTGATTGAGGCTGCGGCGGGGCTAGCCATGGAGCCCGAGCGATCGATGACCAGGGCTAGGGCGACCGGGCGTCGGTTGGGTTGGACGGGTTGAGCCGGCGGCTCAGCGCGAACGAGCAGATGAAGGCCGCCACCCTCTCTGGCGATGGCATTCCTCGACGGACGGATTGTTAGCTTGAGCTGGTCCTTCACCGGCCCACCGTCACAAGCCTGCACGACAGCTGTTGGTCGCGATTCGCGGGCCCGTCTTGCTGGGGAGCGGAACGGTTACTGGGGGCTGAAGATCGCCTAGGTTCAGCCCGTCCGTTCGCGTCGTGCGCGTCGATCACGCACCATTTCGACTGGGCTTGGAATATTCGGGAACGCGATCCGCGCGGCCCCGCCTTCAACATCCATTTCATAAGTTCTGGCCATTGCGCGAATCTCTTCCTGGATGTCGCGGCGAAGGTCTGCAGGCCGGACAACCTCGCAGGCTCCTCCCCACCCGAGCACCCAGTTTCGGATCTCGAGGATCGAGCCCACCCGGAGGATTAGGCGAAGGCGTCCATCCGACAGAGGCTCGGCGACCTGGCTCGGATGCCAGATCGTTTCCTTGGCTCTCCTCACCGCGTCGCGCTTGAACACCAGCTCAACCTCGATTGGCTCTGCAGACGACCATATGCCCCAGGCGCTCGCAAGGTGATCTCGAACCGAGAAGCCCAACGGATGACTGAACCGATCCTCTAGCACGCTGACTGTGGAGATTCGTTCGACCTTATAGATGCGGACCTCTTTCGGCTTGGGATCCCAAGCCATGAGGTAGCAACTGTGGCCGGCTGCGTTTGGCTCGAGAAACAGTGGCCAAATCCGGCGTTTGAATGTGTCCTTCATCGTGTAGGTGATAACGACCTGACGCCGTTCGGCCCAGGCTGTCGTCAGGGCGGCGAGCACCTTGGTATATGTGGGGTCAATCGGCTTTTCAGCCATCTCGTCGCCGATCTCCATCAGCGCTGGACGCATGGCCTTGGGGAGAGCGGCAGCTACCTTCTCGAAGGCAGCGACCGCAAATGGGTTGGCGCGGTCCGCAAAACGGAGCATGAGCCTGGCCGCCAAGAGCAGGCTGACCATCTCTTGGACGTTGAGGTTCAGCGGGGGCAGCCAGTACTCAGGCACTACCTGCCACCGCGCCCCGTGCTTGATAAATGGCACGCGAAGCTCCGACTCCAAGGCCGCGATGTCCCGCTGGGCCGTGCGCTGGTTGATCTCCATGCGTTCAGCGACCTGGCCGCTTGTCAAGCCGTAGGGGACAGCCTGAAAGAGCGTGACCTCGCGGAGCAGTCGCAACACACGGTCCTGTTTTTCGAAACCACGTCGAGGCATTGCCGGGCGATTATGCTCCGAGCCCCCGGCCCCACCTTCTTCTACCTATGCGCGTTCGAGCGGACGACATCCAGCTGTCGCCCCATCGGCCCTAACATTTCCCCCACCAGTGGGAGAAGTGAGGCGTTAAATGACTCGCTTAGCGGAGCCGGGAATCGGGTGACTCACGGATCGCCAGTCGACCTTGAGCGCCTACTCAAACTGCGCGTCGTCGTTGCCCGCATCGGGGAAATGGACCGAGCCAAGTGGTGGAACACCCAAGGCCAGCTGGGACCGCTCGGGGCAGCTGCCGTTCGCCGCGGGTTTCCCCGGACACACTATTTCGCACAGGCGAGCTCAGTCTTTGCCGTCGCCAGCCACCGCTGCGCCGAGGTGTTCGATCCTCCGGGATCGATCACCTTGTGGCGCCTCCCCATCGAAGTAGAGGATGCATTCGATGCCCGCTGGGAGCACTGGCTCGATTCTGCGAGCGAGTGGTCTGATTTCTTCGGGCGCGTGGCGGGCATTGAAGGCGCCGACCTCGGACAAGCCCTCCAGAGCCTTGCCCTGATCGATGACCACGACCTGAGCGCTCTGGCTGGCCTGAAGATCGCAGCTGGGGGTCGAGCCGTCCCGATCCAGGCCCCCTTCCGCGGAAACGACGCAGATGTCACCCTCTTGGCTCTCGGCTTCAGCCTCGGACAAAAGGGTGCCCTCAGCGTCCCGTATGCCGAGGCGGCGGCCTCATGAGCGCCGCGTCGCGGGCGATGACTGTGTCGTCCTTCACTGTCATCAAAGGCGCAATGATCACCGAGACGTATGCGGTGTTCGCCGCGTGGGATCTCAAGAAGTCAAAGCGGGAGAACTTAGATGTCCTGCGTGAGGAAAACTCTATTGGTGTCCGGAGTGCAGGTTGGCTGCGCGACGTCGCCAAAGTATTAAACCGCCGCTTCGACCCCGCCGGCCGCGATCGAGCGTTGGTGATCTTGGCTCAGTCTGGCTGCCCGATCGATGAATGGAAGCCGATCCTCCTGTGGCACATCACCCGGGACGAGTTCTTACTCGCTGACTTTCTGCGCAATTGGCTATACCCGCGATTTGAGGAAGGCGTTCTGCGGCTCAGGCCCGAGGAGGTCATCGACTTTCTTCGCGGCGTCCACCGTCGCGGCGGCCATACCGAGCACGACTGGTCCGAACTGACAAAGCAGCGTGTCGCCGCCGGCCTTCTGAAAACAGCCGCGGACTTCAACCTCGTTAAGGGCTCCGCGGAGAAAGTATTTGCCAGCTACCACTTGCCCGAACGAAGTTTCCTCTACCTGTTGTACGCGATTCGCGATGACCTCGTGAATCCCAGCCGCGTGATCTCATCTCCGGACTGGCGCATGTACCTCCTGAGCCCCGCCGATGTCGAGCGCGAGGTGTTACGACTGCATCAATACAAGAAACTGCAATACGAAGTAGCCGGCACGCTCCTTCAGCTCACACTGCCTCACCAGTCTGCACTTGAGTACGCGGAGGCGGTGTGACGATGGGACTCCTCGATCCGATGCCACACCGCTTGTCGCAGGACCTGGAGCCGATCCTGTCCCTCCCGGACCCGAGGACGAGGTTGAGCGCTTACCACGACATGCCGTATGCGATTTTCCGGTACGACCCGTCCGAGGAGTTCGCACTTCGAACACAGGTTTCTTTGCTTCAGACTCGGCTCGAGCAGCGCGGCAAACGAGTTACCCGGATCTCGCTGGCAGAGTGTCTTGATGTCGCGATGCGCTCGCAACGACCGCTCGAAGACTGGTTTGAGGCCGAGCGAGTGATGGGTACGGCGACGGTGGTCGACACCGTGCACGCTGTGCTTTCGGAGGACGAGCCGCTGGTCGACCTGGTCGCCGCAAGAATGCCAACCAATCCAGATCCCATCCACGACGTCGTGTTCGTCCTGCGTACCGGAGCTCTGTTTCCGGTGTATCGGACCTTCTCACTGCTCGAGCAGCTCAAGGGCCGCGTGAAGGTTCCGACCGTGTTGTTCTACCCCGGCGAGCTCGACGGGGCGTCCGGGCTGCGTTTCATGGGCGTACTCGAGGCTGAGCACAACTATCGACCCAAGATCTTGTAACTGGAGCAATACACGATGACGGATCCCCATTTGATCAAGGAGCTCTTCGCCAGCGATATCAATCGCACGATCGAGGAGGTCATCAAGGTTGACCAGAAGGATGAAGCGATCCTGGTCGATGAGATTGCTGAATATGTTGTGACGGATTCGATCCGTTCGCGGTACATCGCTATCTTCGACAAGTACGCGACGACGCCGAATCATCCGCACGACGGAATTGGCATCTGGGTGTCGGGGTTTTACGGCTCGGGCAAGTCCAGTTTCGCAAAAATGCTCGGCATCTCCATTCAGAATCGCGAACTTGAGGGCGAGTCCGCCGCGCAACGGTTCGAGAAACAGGCTGACGATCCGAAGGTAACCGTCCTTCTAAACACAATCACCGAGAAGATCCCCACCCACGCGGTTATCTTCGACGTCTCCACCGACCGTGGCATTCGCAGCGGAAATCAGACACTCACTGAAATCACGTATGGCCTACTGCTGCAGAGTCTCGGCTACGCCAAGGACCTCGACCTCTCGGAGCTCGAGATCGATCTCGAAGAACGCCACGAACTGGCTGCATTCGAGGAAGAGTATCGGCGTGTAATTGGAAAGGAGTGGTCCAGCGAGAAGAGCAAGGTGGCGTTTGCGCTGGCCGAGGCTGGCCTGGTCATGCACAACCTCCACCCCGATCGGTATCCCACGGCAGACTCGTGGTGGGAAAAGGCGAAGGGTCGAAGTGACATCACGCCGGGGATCCTTGCGAAGCGCGCCGATCAGCTGATGAAACTTCGGCGGCCGGGCCAAGCCCTCATGTTCGTGATTGACGAAGTGGGTCAATTTGTCGCGCGAGATATACAGAAGATGCTCGACCTGCAGGCGATCGTGCAAAACCTGGGAATCGTCGGTCGCGGTCGCTTTTGGCTCGTCGTCACATCGCAGGAAAGGCTCGGAGAGCTGGTAAGGGGACTTGACGACAATCGCGTCGAGCACGCGCGGCTGATGGACCGCTTCCCGTCAGGGCTCCAAGTACATCTGGAGCCTTCGGACATTTCCGAGGTAACGAGCCGTCGTGTTCTTGCGAAGAACGCATCAGCGCAGACAGCACTCGGCAAGCTCTTCGATGAACATCGCCCACGGATCACCGACCACACCCGCCTGACGGCGGACATCAAGCTGCCCGATCTGACGAGGGATCAATTCATCGAGCTCTATCCGCTGTTGCCATACCAGATTGAGCTCATCATCGGAGTGGTTTCCGGGCTGCGAACACAGGGCGGCACAAGTCCTCACGTTGGCGGTGCGAACCGGACAATTATCAAGCTCGCGCAACAGCTTCTGATAAACCCAATGGTCGCGTTGGCAGATCAGTCCGTCGGCGCGCTGGTTCGGCTCGATCAGGTGTATGACCTGCTAGAGAGCAACATTGCCTCCGAAGTACGCGCCAAGATCACATCGATACCGTCTCAAGTCAAAGGCCCAGATCCACTTGCGCAGCAGGTCGCCAAGGCCATCTGCCTACTCCAATACGTCAAGAGCGTTCACAGGACCCCTGAGAACATCGCCGCGACACTCCATCCCTCAGTGTCCTCCGAATCGCGGTTGGCGTCGGTACGAGAAGCGATTCGGCAATTGGAAGCCGCACATCTCGTGAGGGGTGGCGAGGATGGCTACCGCATTCCCACGCCCGCGGAGGATGACTGGGAGCGAATACGTAACGGTGTCAGCCCGAAGCCCGGCGACGCACACCGCATCTATCAGGAGACGATTCAAACGTTGTGGAAGCCGCAGCCCTCGCACATGCTGCTCGGGATCAAGCCATTCAAGGCAGGATTGAGCATGGGCGGCAGATCGCTAGACGACGGCGACATCACCTTCAACGTGCATCTGGCCGATAGCACTGGCCAGCTTGAGAGTCTCACAACCGAGTTGCGCGCGCGGAGCAAGACGGAGCGCAATGAAATCTTCTGGGCATCTGCGCTCAGCGACGAGATCGACTCCACGGTCGTGGAGGTGTACAGGTCGAAAACTGTCATCGCAGCTAAGGAGCGCGAGGCACGGACAGCCTCTGAATCAATGCTGGTGAGTGAAGAGAAGAGGCGGCTCGAAGGGCACCTCAGTTCCCTTCGAAAGCTCATTACTACGGCCTGCCTATCGGGCAGCGTCTTCTTCAGGGGTAACGAGCGGAGTCCAGGTGGAGAGGCAGTTGACGTCGCCAAGAGCGCTGCCGTCATTCTCGCCCAAGTGACTCCGGAGATATTCGACAGGTTCAAAGAGGCAGCCGCTAAGACGGCCGATGCCAAGAAGGCGACAGAGGTTCTGTTGGTAGCCGAGAACCTGCAAGGATTGCCACCCGTTTTCAGTTCGCTCAACTTGGTTCACAACGAGAACGGCAAAACCGTCTTCGACACGGACAAGGGTTCGCTCAAGGAGATTCAAGCCCAGATCAAGCAGCGATCCGACTACGGCGATGCCGCGAATGGCCGCTTTCTAGTGGAGGAGTTCGCCAAAGAGCCGTTTGGGTGGGATTTCGAAGTCGTTCGGTTGCTGACTCTGTGCCTGCTACGCAGCGGCCGAATCGATGCCACCAGCAAAGGCCAGCCATTTGACTCCGCTACGGGTCCTGAGGCAGCCGAAGCGTTTTCGAACAATGCGATTTTCCGGCAGACGAGCTTCCGTCCAAGAAAAGCCACCGACTTCCAAGACTTGGTGAAGGCGTCGACGGCCTTTGCCGAAACATTCGGAAGCGAAGTGCGTGAGCTCACTCAGGCGAGCATGGTCGCCCAGTTGCGAGATGAGGTTCGAAAGGCAAACGAGCGGGTTTCGGATGCATTGGTTGGACTTAACTCCAATCGACTACCCGGTGCCGCCGCGCTGGAAGCAGGTCTGGAGCCGATGAAAGCCATCCTGCGCGGAACCGAAGAAGCCGCATTGACAACCTTCACCGCTTCCCACCGCGCGATCAAAGACGCTATCAAGCGGGCCGGCGACCTCGAACAAGCGCTTAACCCGGCGCGCCTTGCGGATCTGGAGAGGGCGCGTTGGGCCGTCGATGTCGCGTGGCCGTTCCTATCCAAGGAGAATGACCTCGGCGACGAGCTGACTATCGCAGCGACGGAGCTGAAGGACACTCTTGACCGCGAAACGTTCTTCAAGGACTTCCCGAAAATCGACCAAGACACTGCGGCGATCCAGGCCGAGTTTCGAAAACGCCAAGAATCTGCGGTCGAGGCTCGTGTCGCGGCTTACGAAAAGGCGATCGAGGAGTTACACGCGACGCCGGGGTGGAGTGACCTGCCTTCCGAAGCCCGCAAGGCAATTGAGCTGCCACTAGAACTCGGAAGAACAAGGGGCGAGCAGCCTGCCTCAATAACTCAAATCAGGACCGACGCGGAGCTCTGTCCTGTCCGTCTAAAGAAGGCGATTGCGGCAACCCTTGAGCTGATCGTGGGCGACCGGTTGAAGACGATTGATCTCCATCCCTACTTTGCGGGCGGAATCGAAACCGAGGAGCAGCTCGACGCAGCACTGGCTGGAATACGTGAGGAGTGCGCTCGGCTCATTGGCGCAGGCAAAAAGATCGTGATCGGCTAACGCTCTCTATGGACCGCCCGACACGAAATGCAATCGAGCGCGCGACGCAACGAACTCGCCTGCTCCTAGAGGATGAATTTGCCTTCCAGCTCGAGGGGACCTATGACATCCTCCGAACCGGATCCAGGTCCGGTGGCGGTGGAGACCTGACAGGTACGGCCGCCTCCCACTACGCCGTCATTACGGCTGCGATCGACCGCAAGCAGGCGGGAGGTATGAGCCCAGCGGAAGCGGTTGCGGACTACCTTCGCGACTCAGCTTTCACTTCACTCAATCGATTAGTTGCCCTGAAGATGCTTGAAGAGCGCGGTCTCGTTCAGGAATCCATCACTCGGGGAGAGCAGTCCTCTGGCTACAACGAGTTCGTGGGAATGGCCCCTGGAGTCCAGCTGCTTCCGGACGGCCAAGGCTATCGCCTCTATCTCGAAAGCCTATTCGATGAGCTCTCCACTGAGGTGAAGGTGCTATTCGATCGGCGCGATCCGGCGTCGGCGCTCTGGCCACGTCGAGCACCACTCGAGCAAATGTTGGAAGTTCTCAATGCTCCCGAACTAAAGGGCGTTTGGAGTGCCGACGAAACAATTGGTTGGGTCTATCAGTACTTCAACGGTGCCGACGAACGCAAGAAGATGCGAGAGGAGAGCCAGGCGCCGCGCAACAGCCGAGAACTCGCGATTCGAAATCAATTCTTCACGCCTCGCTACGTAGTGCAATTCTTGGTCGACAACAGCCTCGGCCGAACCTGGCTCGAAATGTACGGCGAGGGGACAAAGCTGTCCCAAACCTGTGAATACCTTGTACGCCCGACCGACGAACCTATCGGTTCACGCGTACCCAAAGACCCGCGCGATTTCCGGATCCTTGACCCTGCTTGTGGATCAGGCCACTTCCTCCTGTATGCATTCGACGTGCTCCTGACGATCTACGAGGAAGCATGGACGCTAAGCGGTCGCATGCCAGCGAGCGACCTGACCGGCGGGACGCTCCGAGAGGACTTTCCAGAACTCTCTCTACTCAAGGCGGCCGCTCCCAAGCTCATCGTCGAGCACAACCTGTACGGAGCTGACATCGACTCCCGCTGCGCGCAAATCGCCGCTTTAGCTTTGTGGCTGCGCGCCCAGCGGGCATACCAAGGATTAGGGATACGAGCCGATTCCCGTCCTAGGATCCAACAAACGCACATCGTCATCGCTGAGCCGATGCCCGAGAGCCCGGATCTGGCAGCTGCGTTTGCCGCGGAACTTGCTAGACCATTCCAACGCACGCTATTCGATCGAATGATCCAAGAGATGCGTCTCGCGGGCGACCTCGGCACACTGCTCCAAGTGGAGAGGTCGTTAGCGGATGACATAAGTCGCGCGCGTCGACAATTCGTTGACGAGCAGCCGACTCTGCCTTTGGGCCTTCCGGCCAAGCTGGAGCAGGGCAAAATCGATTTGTCCGATGTCACCGATGAGTCGGTCTTTCAAGAGGCGGAGGGGACAATCCTTGAAACGTTGCGACGCTTTGCCGAGTCGGCCGGCGGAGCCGACGCACGCCGGCGACTGTTTGCTGGCGATGCCGCGCAGGGCGTGTCGCTGATCGACCTTTTGAGAACGAGATTCGATGTGGTCTTGATGAATCCGCCGTTCGGCGCGCCGAGCCTGGCAGCCAAGAAGGAGTTCGAAAAGGCGTATCCGCGTACAAAGAATGACATCTACGCGGCCTTTGTCGAGCGCGGTATCCAGCTCCTCCATGCGGGCGGTTTTCTCGGAGCAATTACGTCGCGTACAGGGTTCTTTCTCTCGAGCTTCCAAAGATGGCGCGAAGAGATTCTGCTCAAGGAAGCTCCTCCGGTCGTTTTCGCTGACCTGGGTTACGGGGTCATGGACGCAGCCATGGTTGAAGCCGCCGCCTACTGCCTTGAGAAGACCGGCGCGAGTCCGTCGTGAATACGGTCTTTCTGCGAATCCTCGAGGCCCCGACGCTCTCCGACGGTAGGCAGAGACGGAGGACTGCAGCGCGATGACAGTATTCGTTCGTCTCATCGACGCCACGGATAAGGGGAAGATCCTGAAGTTGCTGATCGAAGGGCTCCCAGTAAGCCAAGGCGTGCGACGGTTTGTGGTAGATCCGCAGGCGTTTAGGAAGATTCCTCGTGCACCATTTGCCTACTGGGTATCTGACGCCGTTCGGCAGCTTTTCACATCTCTCCCCGCACTCGAACAGACCGATAGAAACATCCGGGTTGGTCTGGCTACAACGTCGGATCCGATGTTCGTAAGGCTCTGGAGCGAGGTGGCTCCAGAACACATCAAGTCTTCCGACTGGCTTCCTTACGCGAAGGGAGGCAGCTTTTCCCGCTACTTTCAGGATGTCCACCTGGTGGTGCACTGGGCTGATGGCGGCCGCCTCATAAAGGCGCGCGTTCGGCAGATGGGCGACGCGCCATCGCGTTACGTTGCTAGTGAGGAACGCTACCTGCAGCAAGGCCTCACGTACCCGCGACGAACCCAGGGCGGATTTAATGTTCGTGAAATGCCGCAGGGCTGCATCTTTGCCAACAAAGGTCCAAGCATTTTCGTTCATGAGGGCGGGGAACTCGAGCTGCTGATGTTGTTGGCTCTAATGAACTCTGCACCATTCCGACTTCTCCTCTCGCTTCAGATGGCGTTTGGTTCGTACGAAGTCGGCGTCGTGCAACGCACTCCGACGCCGAGAATGACGATGGCGGATCAGTCCATTGTCGGGGACCTCGCCCGGAGAGCGTGGTCGGCGAAGAGCCGCCTCGACATGCGAGTAGAGGCATCTCACAAGTTCACGCTCCCAGCATTGCTGCAAGTCGAAGGGGAGAAAATAGCGGAACGCGGTCTCGCTTGGGCTGAACTGGTCCACGCCGCCGTTTGCAACCTGCTAGAGGTTCAAGCCGACATCGACGAGCGCTGCTTCGGGCTGTATGGCATCAACGACGACGACCGCCGAGCGATCACCGAAGGCTTCGCCGCCAGTACGGAGGGGTCCGAGGCGGCAGAAGTGGGCACGGCGGAAGACGACGCAGAGGACGATGACGAGACAGAGGCTGACAGTGGCGCTGACACGGCTGAGCTTGTCGCCGAGCTTGTTTCCTGGGCAGTCGGGGTGGCATTCGGCCGCTTCGATGTACGCCTGGCGACTGGTGAACGTCCGCTGCCATTAGAACCCGAGCCCTTTAAGCCCCTCCCTGTCTGCTCTCCGGGAATGCTCACCGGGGAGGATCGTCTGCCGCTTGCCAGTCCGCCAGCCGGGTATCCGCTCTCATTCCCGGAGGACGGGATCCTGGTTGACGACCCGGGCCACTCGCGCGACCTCGCGGCTGGAGTCCGAGTGGTGTTCGAGGCGGTCTTCGGCTCTCGCGCCGACGCGAGGTGGCAAGAGGCCGAAGCAGTCCTCGACCCTCGAGATCACGACCTACGGCACTGGCTCACCTCAGAATTCTTCGACCACCATCTGCGGCGCTACTCGAAGAGCCGGCGCAAGGCTCCAATCATCTGGCAACTAGGCATCCCGTCGGGTCGATACAGCGTCTGGTGTTATGCCCACCGGATGACCCGCGACAGCTTGTTGACCATCCAGAACGATGTCGTAGGGCCGAAGCTTGCCACTGAGGAGCGCCGACTCTCCAGCCTGGTCACCCAAGGGGGTGAAACTCCGTCAGCTCGCGAGCGGGCGGAAATAGCCACCCAAGGGTCTTTGGTGGACGAGCTGCGAACTTTGCTCGATGACGTTCGCCGCGTTGCCCCGCTCTGGAATCCGGACCTAGATGATGGAATTGTCTTGGTCCTGGCTCCTCTGTGGCGCCTGGTCCCTACCCACAAGGCTTGGCACAAGGAGCTCCGCACCAAATGGGATGAGCTGGTGGCGGGCAAATACGATTGGGCTCACGTGGCCATGCATCTTTGGCCGGAGCGAGTCGTTCCCAAATGTGCGGCCGACCGGAGCCTCGCCATTGCTCATGGGCTCGAAGATGTCTTCTGGGTCGAAGGCACCGACGACAAGTGGTCGCGAATAACGAAGCCAGCGCGACCGATTGCAGACCTGGTCGCTGAGCGGACCTCAGCGGCCGTCAAAGCTGCCCTCACTGCCCTTCTCGACGCTCAACAGCCTCTCGGCGCCGCGAAGCGACGAGGCAGAACTTCACGGGAAGCTAGCTGATGCATCCGCTGCACGATGACATCGCACGCTTACTCGCCGAGCGGCTAAAGGCTCGCTCCATAGTGATCTGGTACGACACTAGGTCCGAGTTCGCGCCTTTTGTTGATGAGTTGCGCGGTGAACCGGTGAACGGAGCGACGATTACCCCGGTCATCATCGGAGGTAACCCGACCTCTCTGATTCAGTTCGCCGGCTCGATGTTCGAGATCCGCGCGATCGTTGAGCCGCTCGTAAGTCGAGATGTTCCAGATCGGGTTGTCGTCTACCTGCCCGGTTGTGAGCCAGATGCGACCGGCTCGGTCCTGATGGAAATTGAGAAGGCCGGGGTGCGCTGGGAACTGCAACTCAAGCGGGTGGCACGCGACGTCCTTCGCAAGCGTTTCACAGATGGCGATATCGACGCTCTTCTAGCTCCGCAAGGCGTCACCTACGAGGATCTCGCGAGAGCCTCATCGGATACGAGCCAGGCTCCGTCACTCCTCAAGGGGATATTTCACGAGGCATCTGGAAGCGATGCAATCCTCGCCACTTGGCTTGCGCACGATGACCGTGATGAAGCCGTGGAGGCGAAGGAGGCAAAGCCTGAGCTCGCAAGGCTCATCACCTCCAGGCTCGGCCTTGAACTTACGGATACGTCGACTTCGGCCAAAATGCGAGCCTCTGCGCTGAGGTACGTGCTGGGTGGCGAGTTCAGGAGCGACCTTACCGGTGCTCCACCTGCAAGCCTCAGCGGGGTACCCATGCCGCGAACCAAGGAGGACGAGGCAGCAATTCGGGAGATGGCTCGACGGCTGCGAACAAGCTTCCCCGATTCATATGACGAATTGGCCGACCGCGTAGAGGGCGAGCTCCACCTGTCCAACGCCTCGGTCGAGCCCGAGTCTTTGGGGACCATCGACACATTCCGGTTTGAGGAACAGGTCCTCCTGAAGGAGGGTGCTGACCTGATTGTGAAAGGTGATTTTGGCGCCGCCTTGCGCCTGATCGCTCAGCGAGAACAATGCTTTTGGCTCGACCGGGATGTGGCAAGGCGAGCGCAATGGGAAGCGTGCCGCTTGATGGCAGAACTAGGCAATGTAGCTGCAGAGATCCGGTCAGAGGTGCACGCAGTTAGCGGAAACGCAGGTGACTGGATAGCGCGATACACCACATCAGGCGGGTGGCTGCGTCTCGATCAGTCGCAGCGGCGCATGGAGACCTTCGTCGCCAAGTTGGATGACGATCCACCGGAGCGCGCTTTAGCTCTTGTGCGCGGAGCCTATGAGGACGCGTGCCAGGCAATGGCCGACGGTTTCACAAAGGCCCTCGCGAAGTCGGGCTGGTCCGCCCCAAGTTCGCTTCATCAGACGCAGGTTCATCAGAGAGTGGTTGCTGAAGAGCCAAAGCCAGTGGCGTACTTCCTCGTCGACGCGCTGCGCTATGAAATGGGCGCCGAACTGGTAGGGCGCCTCCCAAAAACAGCCGAAATCCGCCTCCAGGGCGCGGTCGCCTCATTGCCGAGCTTGACGCCAATTGGAATGGCAGCGCTTCAGCCCGGAGCGGCGGCTAGCTTCGATGTCGTCGACCAAGGCGGCAAACTTGGCGCCCGGATCGAGAAGACTTTCTTGCCGGATCTGGCAGCACGAAGGACGTTTGCTGCCGCCCGGATCCCTCATCTGATTGATCTGACTCTCGGCGATGTTATGGCCTGGTCCAAAGCGAAGTTGGCTGGACAGGTCCGAGGCGCTGAAGTAGTCATGGTCCGGTCGCAGGAAATCGACCTGGCCGGTGAGGCCGGAATCGGACATGCTCGGCAGGTGATGGACTCGGTGATCGACGACATTGTCCGGGCTGTACGCCGCCTGGCTGACGCCGGCATTGGCCACGCGGTGATCGCGGCGGACCACGGTCATCTTTTCGTCCATGACAGCCTGGATGAAGCGATGCGCATCGATTCGCCCGGAGGAGCGACCGTTGGTATCCATCGCCGATGCTGGATCGGTCGCGGGGGTACCACGCCTGCCGGGTGCGTACGACTAACGGCGGCGGAACTCGGATACGCTTCCGACCTCGAATTCGTGTTTCCTCGCGGAGCCGGGGTGTTCAAGTCTGGGGGCGACCTCGGATACCACCATGGGGGGCCATCCCTTCAGGAGATCGTCGTGCCTGTTATCACTGTGCACTCGGCGCCAACACTGGCCCAACCTGGCAAAGCTGAACATCTGGAAGTGTTGAATGTCCCGCCGATGATCACGAACCGCATCTTCACAGTGACCCTGGAGTTGGGTGGAAAGAACCTCGCCCTCTTCTCGACCCCCAAAGCTGTGCAGCCAGTTCTGCTCTGGGGCAACAAGCAGGTCGGGACGGTAGGTATGGCGATCGAAGGTGACCTGGACGTCGCGGCGGGCACGGTCAACATGCTGCCGGCCAAGCCGGTGACTGTAGCTTTTCTGCTGAGCGATGACTCAGCCGAGTCAGTCCGGATCGTGATCCGTGACCCGGCAACCGACACTGAGTTGTACCGCTCGCCCGCAGAAATTCCTGTGAACCTCGGAGTGGCTTGACGCCATGAGTCTCGGGACCATCCCAGCGCGTGATGCCCTCGACGACAAGGCGAACCGACTTTTCGGTGGCAAGGTCGTGCGGAAGGACCTGGTGCGCAAGGTCAAGGTGGGAGCGAATGTCCCAGTCTTCGTTCTCGAGTACCTTCTCGGCAAATACGCGGCCTCCTCGGATGAGGTCGCCATTCAGATGGGCCTCCAAGTTGTCAATGAGACCCTGGCGAACAACTACATCCGCCCTGATGAGTCAACCAAGGCTCAGGTGAAGGTCAAGGAGCGCGGCACCTACACGTTCATCGACAAAGTCAAAGCTCGCCTCGTTGACTCGGACTACTGGGCCGAGGCTGTCAACTTCGGCAACCGGCACCTTCACATTCCGACCCACTACCTATCCGAGTTCGAGCGCCTCACCACCGGTGGAATTTGGGCCCAAATCGACATGCGGTTCGAATATGACGAGGAGACCAAGGGCAAATATCCCTTCTGGATCGATCGGCTAACCCCAATCCAGATAGCTACCTTCGACCTGGACGAATACCGCCGCGTCCGTAAGGAATTCACTAGCGATGAGTGGCTCGATCTGATTGTCCGGAGCATGGGCTATGAGCCTGAGCCAATGCCGCGCCGCTTGAAGCTTCTGTTCGTTCTGAGACTGGTGCCTCTCGCCGAACGTAACTTCAACCTCGTCGAGCTTGGTCCGCGCGGGACCGGCAAGAGCTATGTCGTTCAGGAGGTCTCGCCTTACGCGGCGTTGCTAACAGGTGGCACGACTGTGGCAAACCTCTTCGGGCATATGAACGGCCGCCAGAAGGGAATGGTCCAGATCTGGGATGTTGTCGGATTCGACGAGGTGGCCGATCTGCAAAAGATGCCGAAAGAAGTCGTCACAACGATGAAGACTTACTGCGAGTCAGGCACCTTCCAGCGCGGCCAGGAGCCGGTATCTGGCGACGCGAGTATTTCGATGTTCGGCAACACCAACCAGCCCATCGACGTGATGGTCCAGACGGGCCACCTGTTCGCGCCGATGCCTGACGTCATCCGCGACGATATGGCGTTCATTGACCGCATCCACGTCTATCTCCCGGGTTGGGAGATTCCGAAGATGCACAACAGCATGTTCACCGACCACTACGGCTTTGTCGTCGATTATCTGGCCGAGGCCCTAAGGGAGCTGCGCAAGCACAACTTCACCGAGGTCATAGACCGTGAGTTCGCGCTTGGACCGCACCTAAACGCCCGCGACCGCAAGGCGGTGCGCAAGACCGTATCAGGGTTGATCAAGCTTCTACATCCGGACGGCGAGTTAGCTCGCGACGAGCTCGCCGAACTGCTTGAGCTCGCGCTCGAGACTCGGCGCAGGGTGAAGGAACAGCTCAAGAAGATGGGCTCGTTCGAGTACTACCAAACATCATTCAGCTACACCATTCAGGAAACCGGCGAAGAGCGCTTCGTCGGCGTCCCTGAGCAGGGAGGCCGAGCTCTTATTTCTTCCGACCCGCTCGCGCCTGGCACCGTCTATACATCAGGCGTGACATCGGACGGTACGGTTGGACTCTACCGACTAGAGGTATCAATCTCGACCGGCACCGGAAAGCTAAAGCTCGCCGGCGGGGTGTCAGGCGCCATGAAAGAGTCTATCGGGCGGGCGTTCAGCTACCTTCAGAGCCGGAAGACTGAGCTCGGAGTCTCCCGCGACCTTGATACGTCCGACATCCACGTTGAGGTAGTGGACCTGATTGGGAACCACGTCGAGGCCGAGGTCGGGGTCGCGTTCTTTGTGGCCGTCTACTCAGCGATTCGCAAGGCAGCCGTGAGTCCCGCGCTTCTCGTGCTCGGAGACATGAGCGTCCAGGGCAACATCAAACCTATGCGTTCTCTGACCGAGCCCTTGCAGGTCGCCAATGACAATGGGGCGCGCCGAGCTCTGATCCCGATTGAGAACAAGCGCAATTTCCTTGACGTGCCAGCAGACATCGTCGAGCAAGTCGATCCAATCTTCTATGGCG
>Ga0307373_10007446_pt1 | contig 17092 bp, 18 predicted proteins | sample OX2MG_FD_202534 | JGI IMG/M metagenome (GOLD analysis project Ga0307373, IMG submission 202534) | Soil microbial communities from Risofladan, Vaasa, Finland - OX-2 | ecosystem: Environmental > Terrestrial > Soil > Coastal area > Acid sulfate soil | place: Finland: Risofladan, Vaasa | collected... | reverse complement strand
AACGAGCGTGGCATCGGCTTTGCGTGCGAGTTGAACGAAGCTATTGCTGAGCGCGCCGTCGTTATTGAGCCCGCTGCGCGCGGGGATCACCGTTTCGGGCCACACGATGAGGCGCGGATGGTGCGCTATCGCGGCGCGCGTCATCGCGGTGTAGCGCGCGATCGCTTCGGGCAGTGCTTGCGGCTCCCACTTGAGCGTTTGCGCGATGTTGCCTTGAATGGCGGCCACGGGAATCGCCGGCTTTGGAAGCGCTCGCGCGGGCCACGCCCACCACCCGATGCCGCACGCGACGGCAACGGCGAAGAGCGCGGCGGCGAAGTTTCCCCACCGTCTGCGCGCAACCGCGCTCGCGAGATACGCGCCGATCGTGCAAACCACCAGCGTGACGCCGGGCGCGCCGACGTAGGCGGCCAGCACGCGTAGCGGCGTCTCCACTTGCGTGTAGCCGAGCTGCGCGAACGGCGCGCCGAGCGGGCCGATCGAGCGGAGCCACTCCGTGACGGTGAACGCCATCGCGGCCGCAAGCGGAGCGAGTGCCGGGTGAGCGCGATCGCGCGCGAGCGTGGCGAGGCTACCCGCAGCCCCCCAGGCCAGCGCCTCGAGCGCTGCGCCGGCGACCACGGCCAGATAGGCGAATACGCCCACGTCTTGCTTGATGGTGGTGCTCCACCACCAGAAGCTGATCGTAAAAAAGATGAGGCCCGCGAACCAACCTAGCGCAAACGCGCGTTTCCAGGAGGCGGACTCCCACGCCAAGAACAGCGCGGCGGTTCCCAGCGGGGCGAACCATGCGATATTCGCCTTAGGAAAAGCCAGCGCCAGCAGCAGCGCGGCAACGATTGCATAGCACGCTTGCTGCGCACGCACCGAGGACAACATGATACGTAGACTAGGCTTGCTTCTTCTGGTAACGGCGCTCATCGTCTCGGCATGCGGGCGGCAAGTGACGCCCGACCGCGCCGGTACGGGGCCGTCCGGCTTGCAGTCGGGCTATATGAGCGTGAAGTTCCGCGTCGCAGCGCCATTTAACTTTTCTACCTATCAGTACGTCGTGATCTTCAATACCACGGGCGACGGGCACACGCCGCTGCCGCTCGGGCAGCAGACCAACTTCCAGGGCTACTCGTTCGCGCTGGTCGTCTCGGGATCCGGCGGCGCGGCCTCGGTGCAGGCGATCCAATATGCCCGCCCCGCAACGCCGACCCAGGCGCCCGCGCGCATCATCATTCCCACAACGCCGCAGCAATTACAACTCACCGTCAACTCCAACGGCTCGAATACCGAATTCACCATCATCTTCGCGCGCGTCATCGCGAGCGGCGTCTTCACGCCCGCCCCCAGCGCCACGCCGAGCCAAACGGCAACGCCGAGCCCCACGCCGTCCCCTTCACCTAGCCCAACCGCGACGGCCTCGGGCGCACCCTCGCCGACGCCCGTCCCCAGCCCGACGTCGCCGCCGCCGTACGCTACCTCGTGGCAGTTCAATTACTTCATTACCGACATGAACAACGTTCCGGTCGATTCACTCGGCCAAGGCGGGCCGGCGGATACGTCGTACGGGTCGCCGGTACTCGACACCACGCAAGCGTTCGATATTCCCGTGACGGTATTGCTCGGCAACCATCCGGGCGATCAGGGCGCCGATAATATTACCGGCGGCGAGATTGCCAACGCGCCGTAGTTAGAAGTTGAACGTGGTGGGGACGATCGGCCCGGTCTGCCCCACCGCGAACGTCGCGCCCTTGTTCGGGAAGGCGAGAATATTGATCGAGACCGTTACGAGCTTTTGCGACTGATTGTAGAGCGCCTGAAGCTGATAACAATTGCCGATCGTCTTGGTGTAATAGAGCACCTTGTTCTCCAAGCGCCCCTTATTCTTCCAGTCGACGTCGGTGATGAGTTGTAACGATGCGTCGTGCCCGAACGGCATGGCGAGCTGCACGTTGGTGGAGTAAAAGCCCTGCCCCATGCCGGGGTTGAACGAGCCGCCCAGGAGCAAGACCGAGCGCTGCGACGGCCTTGCGGCGAATTGATAGCTCACCGCCTGAGCGACCGCATTGAAGTTGGTCGAGAATCCCAGCGAAAAGTTGTACGTGTCGCCGTTGAAAATGCGGACCAGATCTTGGGCGTTCTTCTGATTGGTCGTGGGTTGCTGGTCGAGGTACTGGAACGGCTCGAAAGCCGGGCCGTTGTAGTTGGCTTCGTTGTAGGTAATCGAATTGACGAAGTGCTTGCCCAGCGGCGTCGTGAGGCTCATGTTCTGTTGAATCTGCGCTTTGAGATCGCCGGTGCCGTACGCATCCTGCCGAACGTTTCCGCTCGCCTGGAAATCGCTCCCGAAGACTCTGAGCAACTCCGGCCCCAAGCCGAACGACATATCCACGCGCTGCGAGGAGAACCCGTTGCTCGGTTCGCTATACTCGCCCGCCGTAAACTGCGCGTTCACCGGAAAGATGAAGTGCGAAAGAAACTTGTACGGGCGAATCTGCAGCTCGGGAAGCTTGTTGATGCCGTATGGCTGCTGCGCGAACGTCTTGTCGATCGTAAGCAAGTAATCGTCGGCACTCGTGCTGTAATGCGTGAGCGCGTTGAAGTGAGCGGTCGAGTTGGACGAGCTGAAGCCGTTAAAACTCGATTGGCTGCTCGAAAGATTGAAGCTTACCGCTTGGCTCAGCCGTTGATTGAGCTGGCGATTATCGGTGAACGCGAGCGAGTTGCTGCTCGATTGGGTGCCCACTTGGCTGCGCGAAAACGTGTAGTTTTGCGACGTGTGCGCGGTCTGATGGACGACCGTTCCGTTGAAGCTTTCGTTTGCCGGGAGGTTGGTGTACGGCCCGTAGTTCGAGTTATAGGAGAACCCGAAATTTCCGCGCAGGCTCTGCGAGAAATTCTCGATCTCTTGCACGTTCACGTTATACGTCGAGGTGGAACTGCGCCGGTCGTGGATGCCGTACGAATCGACGCTCAGGCTGCGGCGGCCGTTGCGCTTTTGATAGAATCCGACGTAGCCGATGCCCAGGCCGACCTTGGTAAAATAATCGACGCGGTAGTAACCGTAATAATACTGGTCTTTGCCGAACGTCAGACGCGTCTTGACCCAGTAGCCCTCGTACTGGTCGTAGCCGATGTTGGGGAAGTAGTGGGGCTTCTGCCGTTCGTCGTCGATGGTGCGCAACGGGATGACGACCTTGGGCAAGAAGAACACCGCGGCCGCCCCGAGCCACAAGATCGCTCTGTAGATAACGATCTTATCGCCGGGGTATACGTCCATGTTGCGCCCGGTGATGTGGTATCCGCCGCGCGGATTTTCGCAAGTGGTCACGTACGGCGCGAGGCCGTGCGATACGCCGTCGGCATCGCTATGCAAATCTTTGGCCCGAAAGTGCACGAGGCCGCGATCGACGCCTTGAGAGCTCGTGCCGTTGCCGTTGACGAGTTTCGCCGTTTGATCGATCGTATCGAAAACGATCGTATCGGCCTGCAAGACCGAATCGCGGGAATGATCGATGATGTACGGACGGCCGGTGATCGTCACCGTGCGCTGCCCGTCGAAGTGAGCCTTGTCGCCGACGATCTCTTCCTGACCGTAATAGATATGCACGTTCCCGATCGCGTCGCCCGGCTGCCCCTGCTTGGTGCTGCCGGTGACCTTGTCGGCGAGGATGGCGATATAATTCGGCGCGAGGGTCGGCGCGCCGGTCGGCTCGGGCGTGGGCGGCGGCGGCACTTGGCCCGCCGGCGTAATGGGTGGCGGCGTCTCGCCTCCGCGTTGTAGAAATACCGGCGCGTTCGCGGAGGCCGGGTTCGGCGTCGGGGTTGGAATCGGCGGCGGCGAGACCGCGCCGGGAACGATCGGCGGGCGAGGGGTGGCGTAGAGCGTCGTGGTGCTGCCGTTTATCGCCGGAAACGTCGGTGTGGCGGCGGGAGCCGGCGAACCGCTCGGCGTCGCGCTGGGAGCTGCGCTCGGCGAAGCGCTCGGCGATGGAAAATCGTTCACCTGCGCGACGTATTGCGCGCGTTCGCGCTGAGCGCACGTCTGCCCGTTGAGGAGCTGCAAGGCGCGCTCGTTCTCGAGCTGGCGCTTCGACGGCGCGGCCATAGCCGGGGTGAACCCGCTCATAAAAGCAAGTAGGCAGACGATCGCGGCCAGGCCGCGTCGATTCATTCCATAGAGTGACACGCGGTCAGCGTTCTTCCAGCCAGAGCAAGACGGCACCCGCGGTGCCCATGACGATGTTGGGAATCCATGCCGCCAAAAACGGATTGATCGCGCCGTTGCGGCCGAATGCGGCGGCCGCCGTCGTCATCAGGTAATACACGAAGAACATCAGGATGGCGAGCGCGATGCCGAGCGTTCGCCCGCGCTTGCCGAAACGCAACGCCAGCGGCACCGCGAGGAGCACGCCGATAAAGCAAGCAAACGGCCAGGCCAAACGTTGCGCGAGATTGATCTCGAGCCCGCCGAGCGCGCTGCCCCCGACCCCTTGCGCCTGCAGCGCCTTCACCTGGGTCGAGAGCGATTTGCTCGACATCGCCCACGGATCGTTGTTCTGGCTGCTCATAAACTGCGCGGCCGTTTCCGCGAGCGGCAAACCGATGTGGATCTCTTTCACGTGTTGCTGGCTGGTGACGTAGCCGTCGGCGTTATAGCGCGTATCGATCACGTCGTGCAATTCCAGCGCGCTGTTATCGACCGTCGCGCTCTTGGCTTGCAGCGTCTCGGTCCACGGCCCGAAGTGCGCGGGCTTGAAGATCTGCACGCCTTCCATCGTCTTATTGTCCGGCGCGACTTGCGTGACGTAGAAGACGTTGCCGGTGTCGGGATCCTTGCGGAAGAACTGCGGCTCGACCGGCAGCGAGTTGGTGTGGTAGATGATTTGGTAGAACGTGCGGGTCGAAAGATCGACCGAGGTCGGCGCAACGTATTCGTTCATCGCGTAGGCGATGACGAACATCGCGAAGCCGAAGGCGAGCGTCGGCAGAGCGATCCGCGTGACCGCGATGCCGGCCGTGCGCATAGCCGTGATCTCGCCATCGCCCATGACGCGGCCCATCGCGAGCAGCGATGCGAACAGGCACGCAAACGGAAACGCCATTGGGATCGCTTGCGGAATCCGAAACACGACGAACCGCAGCACCAAGAAGAACGGCGCGTGCTGGTTGATCAGGTAGTCGGCCGCGAGGAAGAAGATGTTCAGCGCCCAGAACAGCAAAAACGCGCCGAACGCAAAGAGAAACGGGCCGATCATCTCGTGTACGAGATAGCGGTCGAGAATGGAAATGCGCAGACGCAAGGAGCGGACGCGGCGGGCCGGGTGACGTTCGGTTAGCGTCGCCATACGATGCGGGGGGGCGGAGCTAATAGCTCCGGTACGCCGACATCACGCGGGCGACGTAGGCCTGCGTTTCCGGATACGGGGGGACGCCGTGGTACCGATCGACGGCGCCGGGGCCCGCGTTATAGGCCGCAACCGCGAGGGTCGCGTCGTTGTGGTAACGCTGGAGCAAGCCTTTGAGGTAGGAGGTGCCGCATTGCACGTTTTCGGTGGGATCGAACGGGTTGGCAATGCCGCAGCTCTGCGAGGTGCCGGGCATCAATTGCATGAGCCCTTGCGCGCCCGCGACGCTGATGGCCGACGGGTTGCCGGCCGATTCGGCCATGATCACCGCGCGCACGAGGCCTTGCGGAACCGCGTTACTCGCCGAGGCATCGGTGACGAGCGTCTGAATCTGCTCGGGGTTCAGCGCGTGCGGGGCATAGGGAAGGTAGCCCGCACCGCTACACCCGTAGAGCAGGCCGAGGACCATCAGGGACCCCAGCAATCGTCGCATGATGCTAGTGCCATTCTCTGGCGACCCCCTCCGGCCTCTCGCGAGAGGCGATTCTAACGAAGCAGTTCCAGAGCGAGCGCCCGAGCCTTAGCTTTCACCAAGTCGCGAATTTCGCGCACCCGCTCGGGCGGCTGGCCCTTCGGGTCGGGGAGGCCCCAGTCGGCGTCGATGCGCGAAACGCCCTGCACGTCGCAGCCCATGGTGATGACGCGCGCGGCGCGGGCCGCTTGGGCGGGGTCGATCAGTTTGGGCCGGGCCGCTGAAATATCGACGCCGTCCTCGGCCATGGCGGCGACCACGCCCGCATTGGGGGCATCCGCAGCTTCGGTTCCCGCGGACGCGACCTCGAGCGCATCGCCGGCGAAGAGCCGCAGGTAGGCCTCGGCCATCTGGCTGCGCCCGGTATTATGGCGACAAACGAAGAGAACCAGCGGCCTGTTCACAAGGCACTCCTTGCCGGGCTTTCACCGGTGGATTGATACGAGCGTTCGTAGCGGCGCGCGACCGTGACCAGGGCGAGCATGACGGGCACCTCCACCAGCGGTCCGATGACGGCTGCAAACGCTTCGCCGGACGTGATGCCGAAGACCGAGATGCACACCGCGATCGCGAGTTCGAAATTGTTGCTCGCCGCGGTGAGCGAGAGCGCGGTATTCGCGCCGTAGCTCGCACCCAAGCGCCGCCCCATCCAAAACGAGATGAAGAACATCGCTAGGAAATAGAGCGCGAGCGGTATGGCGATGCTAACGACATCGAGCGGCTGGGCGAGAATGCGTTGGCCTTGCAGCGCGAACATCGCGACGATCGTGACGAGCAGTGCGACGAGCGTCAACGGTGCGATGCTCGGCACGAAACCGTCGTCGTATCGCGCCGCGCCCATCCGCGGACGCAAGAGATAGCGCGTGGCGGCGCCGGCCGCGAACGGTAATCCGAGATAGATCAGCACGCTTTTCGCAACGTCGGCGATCGAGAGATGCACGGCCAGCCCTTGCAAACCGACCATCGGCGGCAGCACGGTAATAAAGAGATACGCGTACGCCGCGTATCCGAAGATTTGAAAGAGCGAGTTAAACGCCACCAGCGCGGCGGCGTACTCGCGATCGCCGTTGGCAAGCTCGTTCCACACGATCACCATCGCGATGCAGCGCGCAAGCCCGACCATGACGAGTCCGGCAAAAAAGGCGGGTTGTCCGTGTAAGAAGAGCGCCGCGAGAACGAACATCAGCACCGGTGCGATGATCCAATTCTGCACGAGCGAAACCGCGAAGAGCCGGACGTTGCGAAACACCGCGGGTAAGGCTTCGTAGCGCACGCGTGCGAAGGGCGGATACATCATCACGATCAGCCCGACCGGCACCAGCGCCGCCAGTAACGCAAGATGCATCGCACCCAGCGCGACGCCGAGCGCCATCGCAAGCAGAATCCAGAACGTGAGGTACCGGTCGAGAAACGAAAGGCGCGGCTGCGCGGCGGTGACGGTCACGCGAGCAACGCCGGGACGGCCGCCGACAATGCGCTTGCGATCGCGTCGCCGACGCGACGCTGCGCGTCGGGCTGGAGCCGGTAGTATACCCACGTGCCGCGCCGCTCGCCGCTGATGAGGCCCGCTTCGCGGAGCAGACGCAGATGGTGCGATACAGTCGGCTGGTTGAGCGGCAACCCGGCCGTGAAATCGCAGACGCACACTTCATCCTGGGCGCGCGCGAGGGTTGCGAGAATGGCGAGCCGGTGTGGGTCGGCGAGCGCTTTGAGGAGCGCGGCTTCCGCGGCAAAATCGCCCCTCGCCAGCTCGGTCGGGGGGCAGCATCGTTGCATCGACATATTTCGATTCTATGGGTTATATCGAGGTCTGTCAATGCAAGCGAGGCCGCATCGCTGCCGGGTCGAGGGCTTCGGGTAGAGGGGCCGAAGCGTGACCCCATGCGCGCGCTTACGTTTCGTCGCCCCGCATATGCGGCGGCCTTAGCCACCCTGTGCCTCATCGCATGGGCCCCCCCGGCAGCGCGGGCGGCTTCGGCGGTTCCCTCGCCGGCGCCATCGCCCGCGGCCGATACCCCCGCGGATCCGTGCGGCGGCCCTGGGGCTCTCCTCGCAACGCTCAACCGGCCGACGGTGGGGTACAGCGCGTGCGCGATCGCAGCGGGAACCGCCGTGTTTGAGATCGGGTACCAGAACCAGGTAATGGGCCTGGGCGCGAACGCGCAGACGCTCGCGGAGTATCCGCAGGGCTTCATTCGGTTTGGCGTGCGCCCGCGGTTCGAGTTCGACATCATCGGGCCGAGCGATGTACGCTCGCGCGTTCCGTTGGGGAACGGCCTCGATTCGGTTACGAACGGTGCGTACGATTCGGGCATCGGGTTTAAGTACGAATTGCCGCCCACCGCCCGCTATACCATCGGCATCGACGGGCTCTACACCTCGCCCAACGGTTCGCCCGCGTTCACCGCCGGTAACGCGACGCTCACCGGAAATATCGATGTTGCGTACGCACTCGACGCTACCACGGGCATCGGTACGACGCTGGCGTTTTCAACTACCGGCGGTTACGCCGCGAACGGATCGCACGCGCGTTACGGCACGTTCATGCCATCCCTCGTCGTCACCAAGCAGTTGCCGGACGCGTACCAACTCTATGCGGAGTACGTGCATCTCTCCAAAACGGCTCCCGACCAGGGGCAGCGCAATTTTGTGGATTACGGCGTGCAGAAGTTGCTCGGTACGCGTACGGAGATCGACATCGAACTCGGGGACAGCATCACGCCGAATGCGGCACGCCGCTTCAACTACGTTGGATTCGGCCTCGGCGTTCAACTGCGCTAGGCCGTCTCGACGTTACTGAAACACCGTAACGCGCCGCACGTCGCCGGGAACGACGTACATGCCGCCGGTTCCGATGGCGCGCGCGACTTGCCAACCCGCCTCGGGCTTTGCGGCAGGATAGACGACCCGGCCTTCGCCGGTTGCCCCGCCGACCACATGAACGTGCGTGAAGCCGAGATGCTGCAAATGCAGCGCCATGTGCGGGGTGCCGTACAGCGCCACGGCGATCGTGCTCGGATCGGGCAGCGGCGGGAGGCCGTCGTCGGAACCCCGCGAGCCGAACGACGCGAGCTTCGCGTAGATCTCGCGCGGATCGAGCACATCGTAATCGGCGCCTTCAATGTGGCCGGCGGCGTTGATGCCGGGGATCGTCGCCGGCGCGAGCGTCATCGATGCCGCTAGCGTTGCGATCGGCACTTGATATACGGGCGCACCGGCCATCGCGATGCCGATGCGCACTAAGCGGCTCTGCGATAAATTCGTCGCGACGTCGTGCTTCATGCGCTTCACGAACGTCGGAATCAGCGTGGTGGCATGCGCCGGATTGAGGAGCTTATCGCGCAGTAACCCGAGCACTTGCACTTCGGCCTGCATGCGTTGAAAATCGTTGATGCGATAACCGTTTCCGGCCTGGTTCTGCCGCACGCGCACGAAGGCGAGCGCCTGCGCGCCGTTCATGTGTTGGATGCCCGGCGCAAAATCCGCGCCGCTATTGACCGGATCGTACACGCGCTCTTTCACGTCGACGGTGAGGCCGCCGACCACATCGACGGCCGCTTTGAAACCGGCAAAGTTAGCGACCACGTATCCGTCGATTGGTAAGCCGGTAAGTTTTTCGACCGCTTGCGTCAAGTACTTGGGCCCGTCGGGCGGCGTATCTTGGTCGCCCATGAAGAGCAGCGTCTTGATCTTCGGGATGGGATTGTGCCAGTCGGGCTGCGCGGTGAGCGCGTCGCGCGGCACGGTGATCGCGTCGATCGTATGCGTGGCGGGATCGAGGTGCGCGAGCAGTACGACATCGGCTTGCCCCGCCGCCGTGCCCAGACCAAGCGGATCGCCGGCCGCGACGCCGCGCGCGTTATTCGCGACGAGCAGAATATTCATCGGCTTATCGCCGAGCGCAATTTTGGCAGCGATACTGCCGGTTACTTGCCGTCCGGCGTGGGACGCAAGTGCGAAACCGATCCCTATGGCGAGAAGCGCAAGGACGATCGTAACGATCCCCCTGCGGCGTAAACGGACACGACGCATAGGGCGTAAACGGACACGACGCATAAACGAATGCTCCTAAAGAATAGCGCGTAAACGCGGCCGCAACGCGGCCGGAGTGGGCTTACGTGCGCAGGAGCGGCGGCGCGCGTTCGCGCAGGTGCGCGAGCACGCCGATGAGTTGGAGCGATGCGCCTGCGTCGCGTCGCGAGCGCGAACGATTCGCGAGCGGTTGCGCCGAGCGCGAGCCGGCTTCCAGGATGCGTGCGATGATGCGGCTCGCAATGCGCGTAAACGCGCGCAGCAGCCGTAGCGTCGCCAGCGCGACGCAGACGCAGGCGGCGGCATGAACGAGCAAGGCGATCGGCGCGGGGCCACCGAGCCAGATCGTTCCGCCGAGCAGATGCCCGCGCACGGCCAGTTGCTCCAGCGTTTCCATCGTAAAGAGCACGCCGAGCTGCAACGCAAATGCGAACGGAAGTGCGCATACTAACGATTGCTTGCGCAGAACGGTATCGGAGACCCGAAGCCAGCCGGCGGCCCTGCCCGTAACGAGCTTTGCGATTTGCAGTCCGCCGAGCGCGCACGCGGCGAGCAACGCCACGGTCAACGCGGGGAGGACGTCGATGGTACTGCGGTCGGTGAAGTGACCCGCGCCGAACCAGCCGGTGTTCGAGGCCCATTCCACGAGGGGGTCGGCGATGGCGGCCGCAAGCACGGCAACCACGCACACGAACGCACAACGGATGTATAACGAGATGGGCACTTCGAAATCCGCGTTCCGCCCGTCGCGGCAAGCACCCTTGGATGGGTGCGCTCGCTTACTTCTCCCGTTCGGCGTGGGGCGAGGAAAAGCGTGAGGGAGAGGCAAACGATCGTTGCCTATGGCTAGAATCGAAGCATCGCGCCTCGAGGAGCTGCGCCTGGCGCACGGTCTTTCCCAGCGTGCCCTATCGGCCGCGGCCGGCATCACCCGGCAGGCGATCGGCGCGATCGAAGCCGGCCGCATGCAGCCCGGCGTGGCGATCGCCCTGAAGCTGGCCCATGCCCTGGGGACGACCGTCGAGGATCTGTTCGGCGCCGCCGCGGAGCCGGTGCCGGCCCCGAACCGCATCGCGACGGCGACGATTGCGGGGCGCAGCGTCGCGCACGCCTTGGATTACGACCATCTCGCGATCGAGCCGGCGCAAAGCCAAGCGCCGAACGTGTTCGTCGCGGGCTGCGACCTCGCGGTTGGGCTGCTCTCGCGCCATGCCATGTTGCACGCCCGCGATCTGCGCATGCTCTGGCTCACGATGACCAATCGCGGCGCGCTCGATGCGCTCGTGCGCGGCGACGTACACGCGGCCGTCGTTCACGGGGACGACGCGCTGCAACGAGCGCGTGCGATGGACGAGCTTGCGCCGTTCGAGCTTGCGGCGACTGAAGAAGGCTGGCTGGTCGCGCGCGGCAATCCGCTCGGGTTGCGCGGCGCAGCCGATCTCGTCGCCACGCAGACGCGGTTCGTGAATCGCCCGGACGGCGCCGGCGCACGGCGGCTCCTCGACGACCAACTGCGGCGCGCCGCCGTCGATCCGCGGCGCGTGTTCGGGTACGATCGCGAACTTGCGGGCCAGCTCGATGCGGGCCGCGCGATCGCGCAAGGTTTCGCCGATGTCGCGGTCGGCATGGCGAGCGTCGCGCACGTGTTCGATCTCGATTTCATTCCGCTGCGCGAAGAACGATGCGTGCTGCTCGTCCCGCGCAGCGCGCTACGCGCACGCGAGACCCGCGCGCTGCTCGATGCGTTGCGGTCGACCCCGTATCGCCGCGATCTCGAAGCCCTGCAATCCTACGACGTGACACGCATCGGAGAAGGCGTCGCATGAATCGCCGGACGCTTCTTACCGGCGCCGCAGCGACGGCGTCGCTCGCACTTGCCGCACGGCCCACCCTCGCGCTCGATGCGACGACGCTGAACGTTGCCTACGCCGGCTCGATGGGGGCGCTGATGGAAGGCCCCGTCAAACGCGCGGCCGCGCAACGGCTCAACGTGACGATGCAAGGCCGCGGGCAAGGCGCGACGGCGCTCGCGCAACTCATCGCCGGCGGCAGTTTGAACCCCGACGTTTTTATCTCGGTGACGCCGAGCCCGATGCTGATGGTGTTGCGCGCGGGCAAAGCGAAGGCCGCGCGGCCGATCGCGAAGACGGAGATGGTGATCGCCTATAGCCCCAAGAGCCGCTTCGCCCCGCTGTTCGCGAGCGCCGGTAAACCCGGCGCGATGCCGTGGTGGGAGATCCTCGAGCAGCCGGGCCTGCGCTTCGGCCGCACGGATCCGAATGTGAACCCCGAAGGCCAGTACATCATCTTCACGATGCAACTCGCCGCGCAATATTACCATCGCCCGGAGCTGGTGGGCCGCGTGCTGGGGCCGACGATCAATCCGCCGCAGATTTTCGAAGAGACGACGGTTGAAGCGCGGCTGCAGGCGGGCGAACTCGATGCGGCATCGGCATACAAAATCGAGCCGGGACCGTTCCATCTGCCGTACGTCGAACTGCCGGAACAAATCAATTTCGGCAGCGATCGGTACGCGGACTTCTATTCGCACGCAAGCCTAACGCTGGGCGGCAAGACGCATCGTCCCGAGCCGCTGGTGTACTACGCCGCGGTGCTCGACGGTTCGCCGCACGCGCGCAAAGCGCAGGCGTTCGTCGATTTGCTCGCGGGCCCGCAGGGCCAAGCGATCTTCCGCAATTACAACTACGATGCGCCGGGAGCCGCGGCTCCCTTGCGCGCGTAGCCGCGCTAATGGCCTGGAGACGCTGGGCGCCGCGCATCGGCGTCGTGCTGTTTGGGCTGCTGCTGCTCTATCCGCTGAGCGGACTGTGGGCCGCGGTCGGCCCGTGGACGCTGGGCGATACCGCGTCCACCGAAGCGGCAGTGCGAACGTCGCTCGGACTCACCGCGCTCGCGATGGTGTTTGTCGTCGCGCTCGGGACGCCGGTCGCGCTGTATATCGTGCGCTGTTCGGTGACGGAGCGTTTGTGGTGGCAGGGCGTGTTGCTGATTTCGGTGTTACTGCCGCCGCTGGCGCTGGGGATTCTGCTCTCGCTCGCGTTCGGCGTGCACGCGCCGCTCGGTGCGATGTTGCAACGTTGGGGCGTGCAGACGTTCAATAGCCCCGCCGCGTTTGTCATCGCGCAATTCTACGTGAGCATCGGGTACTACATCCTCGCAGCGATCGCGGCGTTGCAGAGCGTTCCACGCGCGTTGCAGCTCCAGGCCGCGCTGCTGGGGCTAACGCCGTGGCGGGTGTTTTGGCGCATCACGTTTCCGTTGGCGCGTATCGGCCTTGCGGCGGCGTTGAGCCTCGCGTGGGTGCGCGCGCTCGGCGAATTCGGCGCGGTGCTCGTGGTGGCGTATTATCCCGCCGGCATGCCGGTGCAGTTGTGGGTGAGTCTACAAAACTTCGGACTGCCGGCGGTGATGCCGCTGCTGGTGATCTTCTTGGCATCGGCGCTGCCGCTGCCGTGGCTCATTCATCTGTTTGCGCAGCGCCGCGCGAGTGCGGCACAACATGCTTGACGCGCACATCATCAAACATCGCGCGCAGCATACCGTGGATGTGGCGTTGCAATTGGAAGCGGGCGGCGCGCTCGGCCTTTTCGGCGCATCGGGAGCGGGCAAAAGTACGGTGCTCTCGTGTATCGCCGGCATCGAAGAGCCGGACGGCGGCTTCGTCCGTATCGACGGCGTGCAGCTCTTCGCACCGTCGCTGCCGCTGCACCGGCGCCCGATCGGCTACCTCACGCAAGATGCAAATCTGTTTCCGCACCTGAGCGTGGCCGGCAATGTGTGCTTCGGGCTACGCCGCGGGGGTGAATCGCCCGATCCGGACGAGCCGTGGATCGGCGAACTGCGCGATCGCCTCTCGCTCGGCCCCGTGTGGAACGAATCGGCCTCCCGCCTTTCGGGCGGCCAGGCTCGCCGCGTAGCGCTTGCGCGGATGCTCGCGCGGCGGCCACAAGTTGTACTGCTCGACGAACCCTTCGCGGGCCTCGATCGCCCGATCGTTCGCGAACTGCTCGCGGCGCTCGTTGAATGGCAACGCAGCCTGCGGTTCTCGATGATCGTGGTCGACCACCAAGCGACGGTACTCGAACGCCTGTGCTCGCACGTGCTGGTTTTAGAAGAAGGCCGGGTCGTGCAGCACGGCCGTTGGGACGACGTTCGCAGCCACCCCGCAACGCCGCTGCTGGACGCCCTGCTCGCGCCGCTATAGCCTCCCGCCGCCCGGCTCTGATTGACGCGGCTACTGACGCGGGAACAGCTGCGAGGGCTTACGCGAGGAAGTGCTGAGCGCCGAATGCGACTTCGTGCAATTCCGGCCGTTGCTTGAATGCCGTCACGATGTCGGGATTGTATCGCACGAGTTGCTTGGTAGGGATGAGTAGCCGCGGCTCCTGTTGCGGCAGCGACTGAAAGCCGTGCTTCAAGTAAAATGATGCGGCACGTTCGTTCACCGGGTCGGTAATTACGGCAACTGCGCCAATAGATAGCGCGACGAAAAGCGACCGTCGCAATGCATCGCGCAGGAGGGCCGCGCCTACACCCTTGCCCTGATGAGCAACGCTCATGCCGAGTTGCCCAAGAAGAATCATCGGTATCGATCCAAGTTTTGATACCTTCAGCGCGCGCGCCGTCGTTTCGTCCATCTCCGCATCGCGGTATTGGTATGGCACCAGCGTGTAGTATCCGAGGACTTCACACGGTTCTTCGCGAGGCGACGACGGAACCAGAACGTAGGTTTGAGCCACAAACCGTTCTGAGGCTTGGCGTGCTACCGCCTGAAAATAGCGATCGACCTCGGCGACACCGCACGCGAACCGAGTACGATCGTGGCGTGCGGGGTCGAGAGGCTCGACGGGCATTAGAAGTCGTAGCCTTCAGGGGCCGGTTTAGCGAACAATGCCGCGAGAGCCGGATTATCGCTGGTGTCAAAGAGCGCTGCGTAAAATTCTTTGCGCATGTCATCGGTGACGTCGGCAACTTCGTGCTCGCGGATGATCGCCCGAGCTGCGTCGACTGCTATCGTCGTTACCATTCGGCTCAGGTCGCCGCCGGTGCGCAGGAGCGCCGCTTGCTCGAGTAAGGCACGCTCGTCTGCGGTGAGCCGGAGCTCCAACCGACGGTGGCGGCGCGGAATCGCGCTTGGCATAAAAAGGTTTCTCCAAAGGTCCAGGCCGGCGCGGCTTCGCGCCTGACCGCAGCATATCGCATTTTCAAATAAAGGGCAATCCTTCCGTACATACGTACGGTCACGCACCCGACGCGCGATAGCGCCCGCCTATGAGGCCGGCGCTATCGCGGTGGGCCGTTCGGGAGACGGGTGCTATTGAATCAACGTTGCGTAGAACACGCCGTCGCGCCAATAGCCGTGCGCGATGATCTGTCGGCCGACGGCCACGCGTCCGCTCGTCTGCCGATTGAGAGCCGGCCGGTCGTTGATGACGATTTGTCGCGTGCTCTGCTGAACGGTTACGAGGTGTCCTTTTACGGAAACAATCGTTCCCGCGATGCGCTGATGTCGATACATCATCGGCCCGGTGCAATTGCCGTTCGAAACCCAGGTATCGTCATGCCACGAGCCGCAGCGTGAATCGACGTATGGTGGCTGCGAATTCTGCATACCCTGCATGCTTTGCGCTGCGGCTGGAACGGCCATCGACATAGCTCCGGCTGCGAAGGCCGCCGCGGCAAGAAGATTCGAGAGTTTATTCATAGAGTCTGCTCCTTCATAATATTCATTAGCAGACCTCATGTACCCAAAACGGCAAAGTATGAGTGGCAAGCCCTCGCCGTAACGCTATACCGCAGGCAGCGGGAAAGCTTCCTTGGAGAGCGAGACACCGACAGCCCCGATTATCGCAGCAGCGAATCGGGTTTACTACGGTTTCGGGCTGTCGAAAATCGTCGGTCCTGGGGGCCGTTCGTCCATAGCCATCGGTTTGCGTGGACCGTTTCTTGGCGGGCAGCACGAAACGCCCGATAGGAAGTATATGTCGTTGGCCGTGAAAGTTGGAACGTCGTTCATACGAGCGCAATCCGCCGCGAAGGCCATTACCGTGAGGGCGCGCTCGCTTGGCGCCGACAAAGGCGAGTAGAGCTTCACTAGTGCAAGGCGCGCCTTGCTAAGGCAAGCGGTGTAACCGTTCATCCTCATTTGAGAATATCCGAACTGCTGCAAATCTCAGCGCTGCGGAGCCGTAAGAACGAAAATGGCCCCGCTCGCCACCGCCAATCCCAGCACGAACGATGCCACGGAGATCAGCCACGTCCGATTGTTGCGTGTCATGCTAAAGCGATCGCGTCGCGTCGGTTAGTTGTCAAAGCCCGCACCGGCTACGGCTTTCTGTGTCGCGTCGACGTGCACGTCGTGATCGACGAAAACGGCGAACATTTTGGATGGCTCGACCGTCACATCTTTACCCCGCACGAAGTTGTGAGCGAATAACCCCAGCGGACCGAGCAGAACGTAGGTTAGAATGGTCGCCGTCGATGCGGCGCCCTTCTGGTCGCTCCCGGCGCCCGTGGCATGGTTGACATCGGAGAGCAGCACTTTGCCATGGTCGGCGCTGTACACCCAATTCATCGTCATGCCGAGCTTTCCGCCGTGCCCGTTCCCACCGGCGCGATCAACGAGCGTAACGGTCGCCTCCCCGTTCGCTCCTTTGGGAATCACGATGTAGCCGCCTTCATCGACTTCCTTGTCGACCACAATCGGCACGAGGTCCCCAACGTTCGCCGATACCGATGAAACGTTCTCGCCGACGGACACATCGACGGTGGTGCCACCGGGGAGCAGTTCCGTCGTCGTCGGCAAGGCTGGTGCGGGCGTAGCCGCCTGATCGTACGACGACCCCGGAGTCGCGACCGCCGCAGGCGTCACTTGTTGCCCCAACGCCGGCGCCACACAAGCAAACGAAAAAAGGACGAGAACAAAGTATTTCACGGCCTGAGCGCTTTCCCGACAGCGATCGCGTTCGCAATCTTTGCCGCATAAACTTATAGCAGTTACGCCGCGTTCGTCCTAAAGCGAACGCGTCCCCTGGAAAATGCGTGCGGCATATAGTCCATTAGTCACGGTACAAAGAAGTCACTTTCAATCTTTTGTGCGACGCCGCAAAGCGCGCTGGCGTTGCAGCATTGAGGTTTACAAAGGATTGACCCCGACGGTCCGGGTGGG
>Ga0307373_10007442_pt1 | contig 17099 bp, 14 predicted proteins | sample OX2MG_FD_202534 | JGI IMG/M metagenome (GOLD analysis project Ga0307373, IMG submission 202534) | Soil microbial communities from Risofladan, Vaasa, Finland - OX-2 | ecosystem: Environmental > Terrestrial > Soil > Coastal area > Acid sulfate soil | place: Finland: Risofladan, Vaasa | collected... | reverse complement strand
GGCTTTCATCCCTATCCTTCATCCTTCATCCTTCATCCTTCATTGGTGCAGCTGGTAACAGAACGCGGCGGACCCAAGGAACGGTATCGCCTGTTGGCTGGTCGGATCGAGTGTTCCGGCGGCTTGAGCGGGGAGAAGTTGCAATTCGCAACGGACCGCGACCTGCCGCAGGCCGGTCTGCGAGCCGCAGATTCCCTGAGCCCAACTCAGCGAATTCCAAGCCGCCGTTCCCGCCTGGTACTCGGCCCATTCGGAGTCGGTCGGGTGCATCTCGGTCTCGAACCGGATCGCCGCCCGCAGGTTGGCGCTGTTGACCGAGGCTGCCCGCGCCAGATTGGTCAACGGTACACGGTTGCTCGACGCCGATGCCACCAGGCCCGCGAGCTGGCTCTGCCATGCAGGCGTGTTCAATGACGCGCTATTCAGAGGAATCGGCGTGCTGTTGCCCGGCAGGGTCACCTCGAGCAACTGGTAGGGATTGCTCGGGTCGGGACAGTAGATCACGACTTCGCTCAACAAGGGCGGCCCCGCCGGATTGGCCGGCGCTCCGTTGGGGTGCCAGACGACGAGCATGTCGGGATATCCGAAGCCGTTCAGCGTCGTGCTGACGACCACGGCCCCCGGGTACGGGTCGATGGCCGTGGCTTCACCGACGTTGCGGCTGATGCGTTCGAGCGTCACGCGCGCGTGCTGGGTGGCGGTGCCGTAGCCCTGTGAGTAGCTGGAACTTTGCTGCACCGCCGAGGCCAAACCGGTGATGGCTCCGGCCATGATCCCCAGGATCGAAACGGCCAGCAACAATTCGACGAGCGTCATCCCTCGACGCGCCGCGCGATTACGAACCTGGCACATAGGCGAATACTCGCGTCAAATCGGCACGTGGTTGCGGTCCCTTCACCGGATCGTCGACGAGAATCTGCACGTGGACCGCGCGGTGATTGCTGGTCGATCCGAATGGCAGTGCCTGGGTCAGGTTGGAATCGCTGACGTAATAGACGTCGACCGATTGGTGCCAGCGGCTGAAATAGCCGGGTGCGGTCTGGAAGTCGAGGTTGCGCTGCCCACCCTGTCCGTCGCCGGTGCCAAGCACGACGCCCCAACCGTCGGTGGGGGGCTGCGTGCGCAGTCCGTTGTAATCGCCCAGGTCGTCGAATTGGCTGCGACCGGGGCCGGCCAGCGCCCCGCCGTCGGGGCCGAGATTGACGGCATACGGATTGCCGGCCTGGGGCATGTAGCGTTTACCGGCGATTTCGTCCATCAGTTGTTGCGCCATGCCGGCGGCCATCGACTGTTCGAGGTTCAGGTCGGTGGCGTCGATCGCCCCGGCCACGCCGAGCAGCACGGCGGACCCCGCCATGGCGGTGATTGACATCGAGACCAGGGCCTCGACCAGCGTGAAGGCGCGGCGACGGGGCGCGCCTGACGTCACCCCAACCCGCGGCGCAAGCAAGGTACGTTCAACGCTGAACCTTGCTAGCGCCGCGGGTTGGTATGGGACCATGAAAAATACGCGCTAACCTTTAAGCGCGTCCGAATAAAAGTCAGGCGCGGCAGGGTCCCCTCAAGCTCCCAGCTATCCCTGCCGCGCCCCAAGGCGCCCGCATCCCTCTCCCGACGCGGGCACGAGGGAACTATAGGTCAGGCTCAGAGGCAGTCAAACCGTGGAGGTCTACGTGGAGTTACTCGTTCCCACGCTCTGCGTGGGAACACGTAAACGGCCGCTGCGCTACTCGTTCCCACGCTCTGCCGACCCGCTGCGCGGGTGCCCCGAACGGCTCCGCGGACGCTCCGCGTCCCTACCCTCAGCGGACCGCAGTCGTGCCGGGGCTGCGGAGCGACAACAACTGGCGAATACGCCAAAGAATTGACACGTTCTAGTCAAGCCGCTACTCTGTATGACCGTGCTACCCGCCTTCCTTCCCGCCTAACCTTCGATTCCCATGCTTGCCTCCCGGCTGAAAGCCGTGCTTACTTGACGTGAACTGCGCCGCCAGCCTCGTTCACGACCTATTGGCCTGCCTTGGTGTCTTGCACACGAGCTGAAACACACATGCACCGCCGCATTTTTTTGCAGGCTTCGGCCGCATCGTTGTTCGCGGCCGGTCGCCCCGACCGCCTCACCGCGGCCGAGCCATCTATAAGGGTGCCGCCGGTCGGCGAGCGCATGCAATCGCTCGCAACCGTGGCGCCGCTGGCGATGCAGTTTCGCGGAAGCACGGCCGACGAGGCTCGCCGGTGGCAGGCCCGGTTCGCCGCTAAACTCGACGAAATGCTGGGCCCTTATCGACCACCGGAAAAATGGGATTGCCAGTTGGAGCGGCGCGTCGAACTCTCGGACCATGTCCGCGAGGAACGCGTCCTGACCGCTGCGGGGATCGCGCCGGTGCCGTTCTACCTCCTGTTGCCGCGCGACGCCAGAAATGAATCGCCGGGAATTGCGGCCCTGCACGGCCATAGCAAATTCGCCCATGACTATGTGGTCGGCATCGACGACACGCCCGAGTGCCGCGCGGAGATTGCGCTGTTCGGCGACTATGGCCGACAGTTGGTGCGGCGCGGTTACGTTGTTGTGGCGCCGTGCCTGACGCCATTCGGTCGGCGATTCGGCAATTACTCGGCCAAGCGCGACGACCTGTGTACGACCGTCAACATGCAGTTGCAATACCTGGGCAAGCTGTTTATTCAGCGCTTGACGCCGCCGACCAGGTTTACCTTGATCGGCACGACGGCGAGCACCAATGGCGCGGAGAAGTAGCGTATCGCGTGCTCGATAAGGCCCTGCACGGTTGATGGTCAGCATTCATTTGCGGGAGGATGCCATGCTCACGATCCAAGGTCCGACGCGGCGGTTGTGCGACCGGCAATCGCGCCGTGAGTTTCTTGAGTTCGGTGCGCTGGGTGCTCTTGCCATGTCGACCTCGCGGATTCAGGCCGCCGCACCGCCTGCCGCCGGAGCAAAAGGCCCTCGGAAAAACGTACTGGTCGCGGGGGGAGGGATCGGCGGGTTATGCTGCGCCTATGAATTGATGGAACTCGGCCACGATGTCACCGTCCTGGAAGCCTCCGGCCGCGCTGGGGGGCACGTGCGGACGATTCACGATCCGTTGCCCGATGGCCTGTATGCCGACGTGGGGGCCGAGCACTTCACGAAACCGGGATACACGCAATACTGGAAGTACGTGGACAAATTCAAGCTACCGGTGATTCCCTATCCGCGGCGGTTGAACATGCTCCGGCGGATCGACGGCAAGTGGTACGACGAAGAGCAGCTTCAAGACCGGGCCGTGCTGCAAGCCTTCGGCTTCCGCCGCCGCGAGATTGAGTTCATCGTCGAGCGCGGCTGGACAGAACTTCCGCTGCTCTACTTCGGGCCGTACCTGGACGCCTTCAAGGACGAATACGAGCCGTTTGGCGCCGGCCTCGATGATCTGGATCAGGTGACCGCGGGAGAATTGCTCATCAAGGACGGCGCCAGTGACGCGGCCATTCACTTCTGCGGCGCGCGGCGGGGAGATGGCACTCCTGCCTCGCGCGCCAGCGACCATTCTGCTCTGTTCCGCCTATGGCAACAGGCGATTCAAAAGATGCGCCGCCTGCCGGCCTTCAAACGTGAAGTCTTCCGGCTTCGCGGTGGCAACCAATTGATGACCGACACGTTCGCGGCCAAACTCGGTGAGCGGTTGCGCCTGGGCTGTCCGATCACTGCGATTGAGCGGGGAGATTCGGGCGTGACGATGCACTTCCGCGAGTTCGGCGAAAAACGCAAGCTGGCGGCCGAGTATCTGGTGCTCGCCATCCCGTTGACGATTCTGAAAAAGATCCCGGTGACCCCCGCATGGCCCGAGTCGAAGGCGTTTGTCATCGAGAACGTGGAATTCGGTTCTCAGTCGCGCGTGGTGCTCCAGGCGAGGACGCCATTCTGGAAAGGGGACGCCAAGAGCATCAATCTGGAGACGGGGGATTCGGCCATGTATCTCGTCTACGAAACGGCCGATGAGGTACCGGGCGATCGCTCGCTGCTTATGGGGAGCGGCAAGCCGGATGTCACGTCCGAAGAAGCGCTGGCGGCGTTCTCGAATTTTTATCCGGGGAAGTCACACACGATCGAGCGATGCCTCGTCCATAACTGGGCGAAAGATCCCTGGGCGCCGAGCTGCGAACGGCATTCGTATCCCCTCGGCACGCTCCGGAAATTCTGGCCTCATGTAATGGAACCGGTGGGAAGAATCCATTTCGCCGGATGCCACGCCGACAACCTTCCCTGGGGAATGGACGCCGCCACGCGCTCAGCGAATCGCGTCGCGCAGGAGATTGACGCAGCGTAAGTCGGGTGGCTTTCGAGAAGCAGTTTCGAAACTCGCAAATCGTGATCGGGTGGTGGGGTCGGGCCAATGCAAAGGCCCCGAAATAAACCAAGTCCGCGAATGAAGTATTTGGTTCTTCACCAGAATTCGTGGGTCGATTTTGCTTGTAGAGGTCATCGTTGGCCCCGAAAAACCACTCCCCGCCCGAGAAAAACATGCTCGAACCGGCTGTCGCCGCCTCGGAGCCTATCATGGCCGCTTCGCACGCTCGAACCTCTCACCGAATTTCTGCATTGCGCTTTGGTCGAACGAGCGAGATGCTCGCCCGTTGCGGCGGCGCGCTCCTGGCCTGCCTGCCGGCAATCGCGCTGGCCCACCCGCCGGCCATTCCGTCCACCCGCGTCGATCCGGCGGAGGAAGCCAGGATTCACACGCCGGCCGGCTTTCCGCACGAGGGAAAACCGCGGATTTACACGCGCGACAGCCCCGCCCGGCTGCATGTCACGATTACCGATCACCCGAGATCAGAGCCGACGCCTTGCCGCGTGAACATCGTCGGAGCCGACGGCAATTTCTATGAGCCGCGCGACAATGTGCTGGCCAATTGGAGTTTACAGCGGGAGGGCAATCGGCTGGGTAAAGGGCCGTTTCGCTATTACGGCTGGTTCTTCTATACGTCCGGCTCGTTCGACGTCGAAGTTCCTCCTGGAAAGACGCGCGTCGAGGTTTGGAAGGGCTTCGAGTTCCAGCCGGCAACGCGGACGGTGCAACTGGCGCCTGGCGAGAAATTGGATCTGGCATTGCCGCTCGCGCGCACCGCCCCGCTCGCCGAGTTCGGATATTACTCGGGCGACACGCACATACACCTCCCGCGCCGCGATTCGACGGACGACGACCGCGCCTTGGACCTGATGGAGGCCGAGGACATCCAGTATGGCTACATGCTCTCAGCCAACGACGGTAAAAGTTATAGTGGTCACCGGGAGCTCCAGGTGATCGCCCCGCAGCGGGCACTGGGCCCCGACGCGGTGGCCACGCGTGGACTCTACAAAATTGCCTCGGGCCAGGAATACGTCACCAGTTCGTATGGCCACATTGGCCTGTTGCTGCACCGGCGAATCGTTTTGGAGGGGCTGACGGTCGAGCCCAACCGCTGGCCGCTGCTGGGGCTGATCGGCCGGGAAACGCGCAAGCTGGGCGGCTACTCGTTCAATCTGCACGGCGGCTACTCGAACGAGATCTACATTGATTTCGCCCAACGGGCCACGGACGGCGTGGAACTGTTGCAGTTCGCCGAGTACCGGGGCATCGCGCTGGAAGGCTGGTACCGGATGCTCACGATTGGCTATCGGTTTCCGGCCCTGGGGGCCTGCGACTACCCCTATTGCCGCGTTCTGGGCGATTGCCGCACCTATGTCTACAGTCCCCAGCGTCCTGATCCAGTCCAGTGGGTGCGCCGCGCCGCGGCGGGCCATAGCTTTTTCACTACCGGGCCGATGCTGCTCCTGGAAGTCGATGGTCATCGGCCAGGCGACGTGATTCGCCGCGGCAGCGGCGAATCGGCGACGCTGCGCGCGCATGTGCGCGTGCGGTCGGAAGTAGCACCGGCAACCGAGGTCGAATTGATCGTGAATGGGCGGAGGGTCGCGCGGCGCCAGGTGCCGACCGATCAGGACGGGAAGTGGTTCGATTTCGACCACCAGATTGACGCTCGCGAGCCGCTGTGGATTGCGGCCAGGACCTGGTCGCCCTCGGCATCGGGACAACCCGACGGAGAGGCCCATACGAACCCGGTCTATGTGACCATCGACGATCGGTTGCCGTACAGCGAGGCGGACTTAAATTGGCTCGTTTCCAGGACGGACGAACTGATCACCGAGCTGGATCGCCGCACATTCGAGGAAAAGCCGGCGGCGCTGGAATTTTATCGGGCCTCGAAGGCCGCTCTGCTGGAAGTCCGCGAACACCACGGCCAACGTCTGACGGACCAAGGACAGGAAACGAAGTGAACACGAAAACCATCAACTCGATTGTGGGAATCGCGACCAAACGTGGCTTGGCCCTGACGCTGCTTATTGCGCTCTTGGGCACGTGGGCTCAGGCCGTCGAGCGGCCGAACATTCTGATTATCGTGGCAGACGACCTGGGCTGGCACGACGTGCCGTGGCATCGAGCCGAGTACGCGATGCCAAACCTTGACAAACTGGCGCGGCAAAGCCTGCGGCTCGATGCCCATTATGTCCATCCGATGTGCAGCCCCACACGGGCCGCACTGCTCTCGGGACGTTACGCCAGCCGCTTCGGCTGCGTCGGCGCGCAGAACGAGCGAGTTTATCCGTTCGATACGATCACGCTGGCGACGGCGCTGCGCAGCGTCGGCTATGCGACGGCACTGATCGGCAAGTGGCATCTGGGCTCATTGCCCGAATGGGGACCTAATGAGTTCGGCTTCGATTACTCCTACGGCTCGCTGGCCGGCGGCGTCGGGCCGTATGACCATCGCTATAAGCGCGGCCCCTACACGGAAACTTGGCACCGCAATGGCCAGCGAATCCAGGAGGAAGGACATGTCACCGACCTGATCGCCCGCGAGGCGGTGGCCTTTCTCCGCCGCGACCACGCCGCGCCGTTCTTCCTCTACGTGCCGTTCACGGCCATCCACATTCCGATGGACGAGCCGCAGCAGTGGCTCGACAAGAACTCGCACATCAGCGATCCGGGCAATCGACTGCGGGGCGCTTGCGCAACGCACATGGACGATGCGATCGGCGAGCTTCTGACGGCCCTGGACGCAACCGAAAGGAGGAACAACACGCTGGTGCTGTTCTTCGGCGACAATGGCGCGCACGGCCCTTATCCCAACAATGACCCGCAATATCCCAACCCCGAGCAGTACCCCGCCTTCAATGTCAAAAATGACAACGCGCCGCTGCGCGGCTACAAGTCGAGCTTGTACGAAGGCGCTATTCGCACGCCGGCATTCATCTCCTGGCCCGGACATCTGCGGTCGGGCGTCGTTGACGAGCCGCTGCACGCCTGTGACTGGATGCCGACCCTGACGAAGCTGGTCGGTTACCAGCCGCCACGAGATCTTGGTTGGGACGGCAGCAACGTCTGGCCGCTACTGACCGGCGAATCGACCACGGGCGAGCCGCGCACGCTTTATTGCCTCGGCGCCAACAGCCGCGACCAAACGGTGCGCCGCGGGCCGTGGAAGCTGCTCGTCCAAGAAAAGGCCGATGTGGAATTGTTCAACCTGGCCGAAGACATCGGCGAACAGAATAACGTCGTCGCCGAACATCCCGCACTGGTGGCCAATTTGAAGCAGCAGATGAAAGAGTTGGCAGCGCGTGATGGCGACAGCAAAGTCACGGATCCGCACAAGCGTCCGTAAATGCAGGTCAGAGACTCATGTCCCCCACGAATCGGGAGCGACCTTGATTGAATGCCAATCGCGGGAATGCAACACCTGCAACTGAACAAGGAACCCCAGTCATGTGCGATCGAGATTTCGATCGGCGGGAGTTTTTAGCCGCCGCTCCCGCGGCGGGGCTCCTGCTCGCATCGTCGAAGGCCGAGTCCACCGAAGAGAGCGCGCCTAAAAAGACCCTGTTGTTCATCGGGGCTCATCGCGACGATGCCGAGTTCGGCGCCGGAGGGCTGATGTTGAAGGCCCTGGCAGCGGGCCACCGGATTGTCGTTATCCAGGCCGTCAGCGATTACTCAAACTGGCCCCCAACGATCGGCAAGGAAGCGAAAGTCGCGGCGGCGACGCAAAAGATCGCCCGCGACATGGGCGTCGAAAAGATCGAACTCGGCTATAAATACCACCGAGCGCCGGTCGATGACGAAATCAAAACCCGCATCGCGCGGATCGTCGACGACATCAAGCCCGATATCGCTCTGGTGATGACCGAAACAGACTACTGGACCGACCACGCCAACATCGCCCGGGCCGGAAAGGACGGTGTCATGTTTGCGCACGGCTACCTGGGCCGCACGGTCAAGCAGCCTGAGTGGATTCTGGCCTATGCAGCCGGATTCAATCAGACGTACGAGTTTCAGCCGGATGTGTTCGTCGACACGACAGAGGTTGTCGAGGACGTGGCACGATTGTGGTACGACATGGCCGGCGCGCTCGTCGAAGGCAAGCCGAGCATCCTGGGCACGCTGACCCTGCGCGGCGCGAAGAAGCCGATGGAGTTGACCGGTCACGGCGAGCAGGTACTGGCGGCGCAGTGTCGCTGGGGGGCAATGTGCGGAGTGCATTATGCCGACGCTTTCCGCGCCATCAAGCGTCCAGCCGGCCAGTTGTGGTAGTCCGGCGGCCAGCCTGCCGCCGCGAAGCTTGCCAGTCATTGTTGGAGAACGATCTTTAATGCGCACCTTGCTTTCACGCCGCGCCTGGCTGCACAGTTCGATGGCTGCTCTATCAACGGCGGTCACTGTCACTTGGAGTGATCTGGGCGGGGCCGCGGCTGCCGGCCCGAGTCTGCCGTCGGTCCCGCTGAATCATTTTCCACAGTCGGTGCATGAATATTATCTTCGCGAAATTCGCGAAGCCGAACGCCGTGGTCGCGAGCGGCAGGCGGAGCTCAAAACCAAAGGCGACGCCGAGGGCTACGTGCGGGAGGCGCGGAGCAAATTGCGCGCTGCTTTGGTGCATGGCCCGAGCGGACGCCCTTGAACCCACGCACCACGGGCGTCATCAAGCGCGGTGCGTACCGGATCGAAAAAGTGATCTTCGAGAGCCGTCCGCGGTTTTACGTCACCGCGAACTTGTATGTGCCCGACCATGCGGCGTTTCCAGCACCGGGCGTGGTCGGCGCCTGCGGCCACTTCGCCAGTGGCAAGGCGTACCCCGAGTACCAATCGTTCGCCCAGGGCCTTGCGCGCCAAGGTTACGTCGTGCTCATCTTCGATGCCATCAGCCTCGGCGAACGTTTGCAACTGCCCGGTGCCGATCTCAAGTCACGAATCGGGGGCGGCAGCCGTGAACACTCGCTGCTGGGCGATCAACAGTTTTTGGTGGACGAATTCCTGGGCTCGTGGTTCGCCTGGGACGGCATTCGCGCGCTCGATTACCTGCTCAGCCGCGAAGAAGTCGACCCGCGCCATGTCGGCGTCACCGGCAATTCGGGCGGCGGCATGGAGACGACCTGGCTGTGCGGGGCGGACCAGCGTTGGACGATGGCAGCGCCCAACTGCTTCATCACGACCTTTTGCCGACTGTTCGAAGATGAAGCAAGCAACGACACGGAGCAATGCCCGCCGCATTCGCTCGCACTGGGACTCGACCATTGCGACTTCCTCGCCGCGCTGGCCCCCAAGCCGATCATCGTGCTCGCGCAAGAAGAGGATTTCGTCGACGTCCGCGGCACGATCGAGGCGTTCGACCGCTTGCGCCGGCTTTATGGCCTGCTCGGCGCCGCGGACCACGTCAAGCTGTATATCGGTGCCGGCGAGCACGGCTATCCCCAGCCGTCGCGCGAGGCCATGTACGGCTGGTTCAACCATGCTACCGGCAGAGGCGACGTGTCGGCCGAACCGAAATTGACGCTTGAAGACGAACGCGCGTTATGGTGCACCAAAACAGGCCAGGTGGTGGAACTCGATAGTCGGCCGGTTTATTCCTACACAAAAGAGAGCGCCGAGCGCCTGGCCGATGCTCGTGGCGGCGTTTCGGGCGAAGCGCTTCGTCGGGCAATTGTCGATGTCCTGAAACTGCCGGCGCGCCGAGGTCCGGTCGATTATCGAATCCTGCGCATGCAGGCGGCCGGATATCCCCTGCCTTTCGCGTCGTCCTATGCGCTGGAGTCCGAGCGTGGCATTCCGGCCGTCGTCTATCGGCTAAACGAGGCCAATCTGTATTCGCGGCCGCCGCGGCAATCGAACCCCGCCATACTTTATGTCGCCCACGACTCAAGCGATATGGAGTTGCGTGAAGAACCGTTGGTGCGCGAGGTCCTTAAGGCCGATTCAACCGCCACCCTCTACACCTGCGACGTGCGAGGTCTCGGCGAATCGCGTCCCAACACATTTGGCCAGGATTCCTACAAATCGTCCTACGGTTGCGACTACATGTATGCGATCCATGCGATCATGCTTGACCGGCCCTATCTCGGCGGCCGGACGCATGACGTGCTTTCCGCGCTCGACTGGCTCTTGAGCCTTGGGCACGGCGGAGTGCATCTGGTGGCCAATGGCTATGCGGCCATCCCGGCCGCGCTGGCCGCCGTGCTGCACGATGGCGTTGGCAAAGTCACGCTGAAGCACGCGCCGACGTCGTACCATGACATCGCCAAAGTCGACCTATACAAGTGGCCGCTGTCCTCGTTTATCCCCGGCGTGCTCAAACATTTCGATCTTCCCGACGTCTATCGCGAATTGAACTCCAAGAAACTGCGGCAGATCGAACCGTGGGATCCCACCTGCGGCACGCACGAAGGGTGATCGCGAGACAACCGTGCAGATGGTCGTCGTTTCACAAACGCCCCACCGCCAACGGTTGTTAATCGTTACCGCCCATCGCGGTATGGCTTCGCGCTCCGGTAGAGATCCAGTCGCTCGCCGGCCCGGCGCTGGAACTCGGGGTCCTGCGCCCAAAGGTCGAGGGCCTTCGTCTGCCACTTGACCGCCGAGTCGAAGTCGCCGATTTCGGCGTAAGCGGCGGCGAGCGTCTCGAGAAAAGCGGGTCTTTTCCAGCCGGTCAACTCACAGGCCTTCGTGGAGGCTTCGACGGCCTGGGCCCCGTCGCGGTAGCGATCATCGCTCGACGTGGCCCAGCGCCAAGCGAGGCTGTTCAACTGCTTCGCCTCGTTCAAGGTGCGGCGGCGCTTCACCTGAGTGAGATCATCATCGTCGCTTCCTGTGCCCTGGCCGTCCGCATGGTCAGTTTCAGCAGACTTGGCAACCGGTTCGTCGTCGTCGCTCAATGGCTGACACGAACGTACCGCTTCGCGAAACCTCGCCAGCGCTTTGCTGAAGGGCTTTTCGTCGATCGATTCCTCGGAAACCGCGCCGGCTTGTTCGTTGTCGCCGGTTATTTGTCGCGCGGCCGCGGTCGGTTGCGTGAATGCTGCTTTGGAATTCGGTTGATTGCCGCCGGCCGGCATGCCCGGCGGCGTCGACCGCAACTTGGGATCGAGCCGAGCGGCATTGGCAAACGACTCATACGCCCCTTGCACGTCACCTCGCTTGCCGAGCAGAAAGGCGTGGTATTGATGAGCGGCGGCGAGTTTTCCATCGAGCCGGATCGCGTGTTCGCAGTCGGCCAGGGCCGCGTTGTCGTCGCCTAGCACGCTCCAAAGGTACGCGCGGAAGAGGTAGGTTTGTGCCCGTGGATCGAATCGCATGGCGTCGTCCAGGTCGCGCAGCGCCAAGTTGTAGTGTCGTTTCATGGCCCAAAGCCATCCGCGCGCAAAGTACGCCGCGCCCTGCATCGGCGAGCAACGCAGCGATTCGCTTAAATCGCGGATCGCCGCGTTGTGCTCGCCTAGGGCCACGCGCGCCTGTGCCCGCAGGAAGTACGACTCGGCACGGTCTGGATTTGTTTCGATCGCCTGATTCAGGACATCGATCGCCTCGCGGTATTCTCGCTTTCGGATGTGCAGCAACGCGGTCGTCTGCAACCCTTGCGCCGTACGCGCGCGCTCGAAGTTGGGTGCCGCCATGCTCGCCTTCGCGTCGTCGGCGCGATCGGAACTCGTTCGACAAATCTCGGTCAACGCCGCCGCGTAGAGTTCCACCGCTTCCAGCAATTCGGTGCCGGCCGAAAGTGGCCGCCGCCGTCGCCACTGCGCGACCGCCCGTGAGTAACCGGCCACGGCGCAGGTCGGGTCGAAACGCATGGCGTTGGTGAAGTCGTCACAAGCCTCTTCAAGGGCCCCACGCCCCAGGTAAATGCACCCGCGCGAGCAATAGGCGAATGCCGTCGGCGCGCGGTGGATCTCATCGGTGAAGAACTCGCCGGCCTGAACTTCAGCGACGGCTTCATCGCGTCGAACCCATCCTCCCGACACGCGCAGCCACTCTCCGCGTGTCTCGATCACCTCGAAGAGCGTGCCAACCGTTACGGCGACGACTTCCTTGGCGTTCTTTTCCGGTCCTTCATGAATTCTCGCGTCGCGGTGCTTGACGAACACCCACTGCCCGAGTGACACGGCGGAATCGTCGGCGGACAGCGGTTGTGTCGCAACGACGAACGACACGCAGAGGAAGACTTGTCTCATGGCTTACCTTTCTTTTTTGGCGACGGTCACTCTTGCGGATCCCGTTCGCCGCTCGGAAGTCGCAATCGCGAAACGGTCGATTTCACTCCCCTCCAGGTCAAGCACCCGCACCATGAGTCGGTCGGCAAATACGTCGACGATGCCGAAGTGGTTCACGCCGGCGCGAAAGCAGGCCGTCCGCTCGTCGGTCCTCTCGTCGCCATAGAGCTTGCGGCTGCCGCCGCCGCTGACGACGTAGGTGATCCCGTCGAGCGGCTTGCTCCGGTCGTAGTAATGGTGGTGACCGGCGAGCACCAGCGTCGCACCCGTGTCCTTCAACTGTCCGTGCAACCACACCCGCCGCAGCCATTGGTTCGCCACGTCGCGCCGGCCGCAGGTGAACACCGGGCGGTGCAGGCAGACGATGGAGGTTCCAGGGTGCTGCGCGAACTGCCACGAAAGAAAGCGGCCTTGTTCGCTCCAGGGGGCGAACGAACGCTCCGAATTGAGCATCAGAAAGTTCAACCCATCGTGTTCGAAATGATAAAAGGTCTCCGGCAGCTCGGGAAAATACTGCCGGAAGCGAATCTCGCCGCGGTCGTCGTAGCACGGCATCCGGTCGTGGTTCCCGACGACGGGCACCAGCCGCAGCTCGTGCCGCTTGGCGCGCTCGATCAGGTCGATCCATTCGTCGTCGCGGTCGGCGTGTTCGACCATGTCGCCCAGGTGCAGCACGAATTTGACACGGGCCGCGCTCAACCGTTCGAAGATCGGCTCGACGATCCCTTCTCCCAATTGGGTGTCGCCGACGAAGCCGAACGACCAGAGTTTCTCACCGGCCAAGGGGAGCGACTGGTTCGACTCGCCCACCTCCGGCACGGCCACGGAAACGGCATACGCCACCGCGGCGGCCGCAACGGCCATCGCCAGCCGACCTGCCCAACGGACGCTTCCGCGATTCAAGAGTACGCTCCTTCGTAAGGGGATACGTGGACCAAGAGAGGCGACGGTTTCTTAAAGGGGATACGGGGATGAAGAGGAGATGGGGGGATGGAGACGGGAGGATGAAGGCAGGCCATTATCCACGCGTGTTGGTCATTGACTCCGTATCCGTTGTCCCGTTTTTAAAACGAACATCCCCGTATCCCCTCCGTATCCCCTCATCCCTCTAAAAAGAATCGTTCCATTCGTGTTGGTCTTTTCCTCGCGTGTTGGTCTTTTCCTCGGAGTGGGGCGAAGAAAAAACGCAGCCGCCCCCGCGACTTTGGGCGGCTGCGTCTTGCGGGGAGAATGTGGTCACTAGCTGCAGGTGCCGCAGCAAACCGGCGTGTTGCCGAATGAGATCGTGCAGCAGCAACCGGCTTCGAGGCAGCTACTCATGCACTCGCAGCAGGCTTGCAACATTTCGCAGCAGGGCTTGTCGCCGCTGGTGCAGGTAATGCAGCAACCGTCCTTGGTGACCTCGCACTTGCAGTTGCCGCAACAGAGGTTGCACTGGCAAACGGTCATCCCGTTCATCGTGCAGCAGCAGCTACACATTCCGCCGGCGAGCATTTTGCAGAGGTTCTGCAAGGCGCCGCAGGCGACCTCGTCGTCGCACGAGCAGGTCATCTTGAAGCCGCCGGCGCACTTGGCCATCTTGATTTCGCACCGCGGGACCATGCAGTAATTGGTCATGGCGGGCATTCCGGGCGACATCATCGGCGACCCCATGGTCGAACCGGGCATGGCCGACGTCCCCGTGCGCTCCATCATCATCATCGAACTCGACATGGACAAACTCCTTTTCTGTGGCCGACGCACCGCCAAGGCTCGACGCGAGCACTCCTTGCATCGAGATTGCCCGGCGACATCGTCCGGCCGGTAAAATCCTTGCGAGCCTCCGATTGTCCGGTGGGCGCGCCGCTTGCTGGAAACAACTGGCCTCCCGTGGTTTGGGTCAGCAAAGCTGCACAAAATGTAGCAATTTCACCGAAAAATCACAAGCTCCATTGAAGTCGTTTCGTGCCAGATAAGCCGCGCCGTTCCCGCGATCTCATGCGGCGACGGCCAACGAACGATACATGACTAAGGCAATGAAGTTACTCGCGAATAGTGCCCAATTTCACAACGACGATCACGAACAGGCCATGGCCCGCAACCGCATTCGCTCCTTCGCCCAGGCTTGGGACGGCCCTGAACTACCTGACCCGGCGGACGTTCCGGCCGGCTTCGTGGTGATTCCCATCGAGCAATTGCCGCTCGAAATGCGGCAGAGGGTCGGCTGTTGCGGCGAGCTTTACCGGATCGCGTACGAGCAAGCGCGCGCCGCCGTCGACGCGGCCCACTTCGGCCTCGATGAATTTGCCCCTTAGCAGCCGAGCGAAGAACGGCTTAACGCGGCATCGGACCGTGCCGGGCAAATTCAGAATTCTACGCAGGCGGATATCGTTCCAGGTAGCTCTTGCCGTCCGACTTCGACAGCTTCCAGCTTGCGGCTCTCTCGTCGCCGACGAATATTGATGAAGCAACGTCGTCGCAGGTCTCAATACGATCAGCTTTGACTGAGCCTTTTCCGCACGATCAAAAGGAGTCGGCCGGTGTCCCCGCTGACGATTTCGCTGGAAGAAGTCGAGCACCTCTGCGCGCTCGGGCGGTACCTCGCGCAGTGACTGGCGGACGGCGCCAATTCTGCTAAAAGAGAGAACTGCCGCCCGATCGTTCGGAATTCCCCCCAGCCTATTCTCGTGGAGAAAACCTCATGCCAACCAATGGAGACCTGAACCGAAAACTGCGCATGGCCCTGGTGGGCGGCGGCCAAGGGTCCTTCATCGGCCGCGTCCACTCGACCGCCGCCGTGCTCGATAACCGGGCGGCCCTGGTCGCCGGCGCGCTTTCGAGCGATCCCCAGAAAGCCAAGGCCTCGGCCCCCGATTACGACATCCCCGCCGACCGGGCCTACGGCTCGTACCACGATCTCGTCGCCGGCGAACTCAAGCGGCCCGCCGGCGAGCGAGTCGACTTCATCTCGATCGCCACCCCCAACCACACCCATTTTGCCATCGCCAAGGCGGCCATCGAGGCGGGTTTCAACGTGATTTGCGACAAGCCCATGACCTACGATCTGGCCCAGGCCGAGCAACTGGCCGCCGCGGTCGAAAAGTCGGGCGTGGTCTTCGCCGTCTCGCACAACTACACCGGCTATCCGCTCGTGAGGCAAGCGCGCGATATGGCGCTGGGGGGCGAATTGGGCGAAATCAACGCCATCCGCTCGAACTACATCCAGGGTTGGCTCCGCACCCGGTTGGAGAGCGATTCGCAGAAGCAGGCCGCCTGGCGAACCGACCCCTCGAAAAGCGGCGCGGCGGGCTGCTTCGGCGACATCGGCACGCACGCCTACAATCTGGCCCGCTACATGACCGGTCTCTTGCCCGACACGGTGAGCTGCCACCTCAAGATCTTCGCCGCCGGACGCAAGCTCGACGACTACGGCCACGCCGTGGTCCGCTTCGAGAACGGCGCGCTGGGCACGGTGACGGCTTCGCAGATCAGCCATGGCCGCGAGAACGATCTGTTCATCGAGGTCGACGGCACGAAGGGGGCCTTGGAATGGCACCAGGAAGAGCCGAACAAGTTACTCGTCCGCCGCAACGGCGAGCCGCTACACGTCTACACCCGCAATCCCAACTCGCCGTACATGAGCGGCACGGCCGCCGCCAGTTGCCGCTTGCCGGGCGGGCACCCCGAAGCCTTTTTCGAGGCCTTCGCCAACATCTATCGCGCCGCCTACGACAACATGGCCCTGCGCGCCATGAAGAAGGATTTCGAAAAGGTGAACACCCTCTATCCAAACGTCAACGACGGCGTCGAGGGGATGTACTTCATCCAGCAGTGCGTCGCCAGCAGCGCCGAGAATGGCGCCTGGGTGCCGCTGCGCCACGCGCGGGCGAGGAGGTGAGGATGAGGAGGTGAGGAGGTGAGGAGATGGAGAGTAGCGGAATTCGTGAGAATTCCGAAACCTGGGATGCGAGAGCCGTCGCGTGCGCATCGCCTACCACAGCCGCGGCAGGTTCCTCCCGTAGCAGAATTCGCAAGAATTCTGGTGCGTCTCGCGCACGTTCCTTCCGCCTTCGCGCAACGATGCGCAAGATTGTAAAACGGATGTAAAATCGGTGTCAGCAATGTCAGGGTGCCAACAAAAGCGACGCAAGATGCTCCTATGCAAGTATTTGCACCGCTGACAGTGGACTCGTTGAAGCACTGTCAGTGGCACCTGTTTTAACGACTTAAGTGCTGTCAGCGGCGCGGCAGTCGGACCCCGATTTTCCGAGTGATCGCCATACCTCGACTCCGCTCTGAACCGTTGGAGACATCGCGATGCCCTCTCGCACATCCGTCGGCCTCGCGTCCGCACGTCGCTGCCGCGGAGTATTGCGCCTCGCTGAGAACCACGCGGAGGCGCTGGCGATCGGTTCGGACCCCTGGGACTTCTCCGTGTCGACGGAGGTGCTGCGTATCTCGGGCGGACTGACGCACGCCGACCTTCATTGGCTGGTGCGCGAGGGGCTCGTCGAGCATGCCGTCGAGACGACCGCGGCGCGGCGCA
>Ga0307373_10007439_pt1 | contig 17101 bp, 14 predicted proteins | sample OX2MG_FD_202534 | JGI IMG/M metagenome (GOLD analysis project Ga0307373, IMG submission 202534) | Soil microbial communities from Risofladan, Vaasa, Finland - OX-2 | ecosystem: Environmental > Terrestrial > Soil > Coastal area > Acid sulfate soil | place: Finland: Risofladan, Vaasa | collected... | reverse complement strand
TGGATTTTCGTTTCCAGGATAAATTCAACGTTCGAATTTTTATTGTAAATCCAGCCAAATTTGCCTGGAAATGGTTCGAAACCACAGGATCGGCAATTTTTATGGAGGAATTCCTTGTTCATTCCCGGGGGCGAACAATGGAAAGCGCCCAAACGGAGCAGGATATTTTTTCAGCTGCTGGATTGGCCGTTATTGATCCGGGTATGCGGGAGGGACTCGGAGAAATCCCCCTGGCGGCCAGTCATAAGCTGCCTCAACTAATCAGTACATCCGATATCAGGGGGATAATCCATTGTCATAGTAACTGGAGTGATGGGTTGAACAGCCTGGAAGAACTGGCTGAAGCCTGTCTGGTCAATGGATTTGAATATCTGGTAATCAGTGACCATTCCAAATCCGCATTCTATGCCAACGGACTCAGTCCTGAACGGGTCCATGCCCAACATCAACTGATTGATGAACTAAATGCCAGAATGGCTCCTTTCAGGATATTCAAAAGCATTGAATCTGATATACTCAATGATGGGTCATTGGATTATCCCAAGGAGATATTGGAAACTTTTGATCTGGTTATCGCTTCTGTGCATACTAATCTCAAAATGTCTCCTGAAAAAACTATGGCCCGATTATTATCGGCTATCGAAAACCCATATACTACTATTCTCGGCCATTTGACAGGACGCCTCCTGCTAAGCCGGCCCCCATATCCGGTGGATCATGACAGGATTATTGAAGCTTGCGTGGCCAATGGGGTGGTTATTGAACTGAATGCCAATCCCAGCAGACTAGACATAGATTGGCGGCATATTCCCCAAGTACTCAAGATGGGAGGACTTATTTCGATAAACCCTGATTCCCATGCGGTTAAAGGTTTTGGGGATATCCGCTATGGGGTGCTGGCTGCCAGAAAAGGTGGCCTGACTGCTGCAAATAACCTGAGTAGCCTTCACAGGGAGCAACTGGGAACCTATTTTCTTAACCGTAAAAAAGACCGTAAATAAATATTGGGTAACCCAATCATTATCACTGAAGCAGGGGAACAGGATATACCGGCTATCATCCGACTGGCCGGTCAGATCTGGCCTTCGACTTATAAGACTATTCTATTGCCGGATCAGATTAAATATATGATGGATCGTTTCTATTCCATTTCCGCGCTGAAGGACCAGATGGTATCGCAGGGAGATCGCTTCTTGCTGGGGAGAAGAGAGAAAGAATGGCTGGGTTTTACTTCATTTTCCTCCCCGAACCTTTCCGGGGACTACAAACTTCAAAAGTTATATGTTCTTCCATCTTGTCAGGGACAGGGTATTGGCAGGCAACTCATCCATGAAGTGATCCGGATTGTCCGGGAAAAGGGGGCTCCCTGCCTTGATCTAAATGTGAATCGGCTCAATGCTGCCCGGAATTTCTATGAAAAACTTGGATTTTTTATCATAGAAAGCCTGGATATTCCGATAGGTAATGGATTTTTCATGAATGATTTCGTCATGCGGAAGGTCTTTGACACCCTTTAATCGAGACTTAAGGGCTTTTAAGCATATTGCCCCCTGGATTTCTCCCTGGAAAAACCTAATTTTACAAAAAATAATCAAGTATGATGCCCACAGTTACACCGACTAAGTTTGATTTTGCCTTGCCTTACCGGGTCAAAGACCTGTCACTGGCAGCTTGGGGAAGAAGGGAAATGGAGCTGGCGGAAGCAGAAATGCCTGGCCTGATGGCACTTAGGGAGGAATATGGGAAAGGACAACCCCTAAAAGGGGCCCGGATTGCTGGTTGCCTGCATATGACCATTCAGACTGCTGTGCTGATAGAGACCCTGATTAAACTGGGTGCGGAGGTACGCTGGAGTTCCTGTAATATTTTTTCCACTCAGGATCATGCAGCAGCTGCAATTGCAGCTGCCGGCATTCCGGTTTTTGCTTGGAAGGGGATGAATGCAGAAGAATTTGACTGGTGTATTGAGCAAACCTTATTTTTCGGGAGTAAGGATCGACCTTTGAACATGATCCTGGATGATGGGGGGGACCTGACCAATATGGTCCTGGATAAGTATACTGAACTAATCCGGCATATCCGCGGACTGAGTGAAGAGACAACCACTGGAGTTCACCGGTTATATGAGCGGATGGAAAAAGGCACCCTTCCAGTTCCAGCCATCAATATCAATGATTCGGTGACTAAATCCAAGTTTGATAATAAATATGGGTGCCGGGAAAGTTGTGTGGATGCGATCCGCAGGGCAACTGATATCATGATAGCCGGCAAAGTTGCTGTTGTAGCCGGGTACGGGGATGTGGGAAAGGGTTCTGCCCAATCGCTGAGGGGCGCCGGAGCCAGGGTGATCGTTACGGAAATTGATCCTATTTGTGCCCTGCAGGCTGCCATGGACGGGTATGCTGTGAAAAAAATGATACATGCAGCCCAGGAGGCAGATATCATTGTCACCGCTACCGGATGCCGGGATATCATTACCGAAGAACATTTCAGGCTAATGAAGGATAAAACGATTGTATGTAATATCGGACACTTTGATATTGAAATAGATATGGCATGGCTTAACAGCAGATATGGGAAGACCAAAATTGAAATTAAGCCCCAGGTGGATAAATACACTATTGGGGGAAAGGATATTATCCTGCTGGCAGAAGGCAGGTTAGTTAACCTCGGTTGCGCAACCGGTCATCCTTCATTTGTGATGAGTAATTCTTTCACCAACCAGACTCTCGCTCAGATTGAACTTTGGAACCACCGGGACAAATACGAAAATAAAGTTTATGTATTGCCAAAGCACCTGGATGAAAAAGTTGCCAGGTTGCATTTGGGGAAGATTGGCGTAGAACTGGAAGTACTGACCCCCGAGCAGTCAGCTTATCTTAATACCCCTGTAACAGGTCCTTATAAAGCTGATTATTACCGGTATTAAGGAAAGCTGGTTTCTGTAGCGGATCCCGGCCATCCTTCCTCTTTCAATAAATTAAGCAACTTCCTGAGGTCTTCTGGGGTATCCACGGCAAAGTTTTCCCTGGATGTTTTTACGAGTTTGATCCTATATCCATTTTCCAGCCAGCGTAACTGTTCCAACTGTTCCGCTTTTTCCAGATTGGTTTCCGGTAACCGCACCAGATCTTTCAGGGTTTCACTACGATATCCATAAATTCCGATATGTTTATAAAAACAATATCCGTCAGGGAGCGTATTGAGCGGGAAACTTCGCAGAAAGGGAATTGAACTTCTGGAAAAATACAGCGCTTCATTATTCATATTCATGACGACTTTAGGGATATTGGGATTAGTCAGTTCTTCCGGATTGGTAATGCTTTTAACCAATGTGGCAATACGGGTGTCCTGATTGTCAAAAACAGACAGGAGCAGTTTGATATGTTCTCCGGCAATAAAGGGTTCGTCTCCCTGGATACACAAGACTACAGGCGGGGCTTGTAACAGCTTTTCCAGGACTTCCGCACATCGTTCTGTGCCATTTTTGTGATGAGATGCGGTCATCACGACTTTCCCGCCGAAAGATTCGACATGCCGGAATATCCGGTCATCGTCGGTAGCTACAATGATATCTCCCAGGCACCCGGCTGCCAGTACATTTTCATACACCCTACGGATCATACTCTTACCTGCAATATCAGCCAGAGGTTTACCGGGAAATCGGGTGGATGCAAATCGGGCAGGAATAATGGTAAGGCTTTGACCAGACATTGATCAATATTTATAACAGCAGGTAAAATTAACCTTTTAATTCAGCGTTTACAGATAGGTCATGGGAAAAAAAGTCATAATAGGATGCTTTCTGCTTTTGACATGGACTGCTGCACTGTCCCAGGCGGATATAATGCAGGCCTATGTGCAGGGTAAAATGGTTTACCTCATTCATAGGGTCAGAAAGGAGGAAAACTATTACAGCCTGGGCAGGATGTTCCATATCCGTCCCCGCTGGATAGCATGGGCAAACCACCTCACTTTTAAATTTCCCCTTCGCACCGGTATGGCAATCAGAATCCCGCTGAACGGAAGTAATTTCAAGCAGACTGGTTTCCGGAGACCTTTACCGGGTTTTCTGCCTGTGTATCACCGGGTACTTAAAGGGGAGACCCTGTATCATATTTGCTTGATATATGGCAGGTTTCCGGAGTCCAGCATCAGGAAATGGAATAACCTGCACAATGACCAGGTAAATGAAGGAAGCAAACTGGTTGTTGGCTGGGTGCATGTATCTGGAAAGGAAGCCTACCCTGACCAGCACCTTTCCAGTCCATTAGTTAAAAATTCCCTTACTGACATTATCCGAAATCCTGTTTTTCATCAAACAGCATTTTCCAGGCATTCTTTTACAGTCCACCATACAGACATTATTCACCAGATCAGGCCCCAGGGTCCTGGAGAAGGTCCCATGGAACCCAGGAAGGCAATACCGGAAAATTCAGTTTATGAAGGGTTATTCAATAAGGAAACGCAGCTTGTCAAAAACCTAAATACGGCCAGCGGGGCTGCTGGATGGTTTAAAAGCGATATTCCGCCTGGTTCCAAAAAGTATTATGCATTGCAGGACAGTGTTTCCAGGGGTACTGTCATCCGGGTGACCAATCCTGTTAATGGGAGATATGTCTACGTCAAAGTATTGGACAGTATGCCAATGACATCGGACAATGAGAACCTGCTGATCAGGATCAGCGATGCAGCCAGGAAGGATCTTGGGGTAACTGCTGATCAGTTCTTCTGTGAACTTAGCTACCCTCACTGAACCCTAAAAGCGGTATCCTTTCAGGAAAGGGGCTATGTCCATTTTCTTATGTCCTTCAAGCAGTAACTCTTTCACCGAAATCCATCCGTCGGCAGCAGCGAATTTGAGAAAAGAATGGTGATCGGTCACCATTGACCCCGGTGCAGTTATTTCTTGCATGGGTTCGGTGTTTGCCCGGAGTAACTTCAGCATTTTTCCGTCCAGAAGCGTCCAGGCACCAGGATGCGGACTCAGCCCCCTAATCAGGTTGTTAATCCAAACTACGGGATTATTCCAATGAATCTCCCCGTTTTCCCTGTAAATCTTCGGAGCCTGATGAAAAGACGATGCGTTACCCCATGCATCCTGAGGGATCTCCGGATATACCCCTGAACCAATAGCATCAATGGTTTTAATCAGGAGGTGTGCACCGGCTATCTTCATTCTGTCATGGAGTTCTCCGGCTGTCTCCTGATCCCCAATGGGTATTTTTTCCTGGAACATAATATTACCGGTATCTACCTGATGGCGGAGCCGGAAAGTAGTGAGACCTGTTCCGGGCTCCCCGTTGATTATAGCCCAGTTAATCGGAGCAGCACCTCGGTAATCAGGAAGTAATGAAGCATGAAGATTTACGGTTCCATGCAGAGGCATTCTCCAGACCACTTCAGGTAGCATGCGGAAGGCTACTACCACTCCCAGATCGGCATCCAAGGCACGCAGGGCATCCAGAAATGCGGGATCTTTAAGATTCATGGGTTGCAGGATGGGTAAACCCTGGCTTAGCGCATATTGCTTAACCGGGCTTTGCTTAAGTTGAAGGCCCCTGCCGGCAAGCTTATCAGGGGCAGTGATCACCGCAGCCAAGGGGTAACCCTGCTTCACCAAAATATCCAAGGAAGGAACCGCGAAGGCGGGTGTTCCCAGGAAAACCAGCTTCAGGGGGCTGTTCATCTGTAATAGTTATAATGGATAAAGGAGGTATTTTGCCCGGATGCGGGAAAATTTGGCGAGGCCGGGTTGCCAGCTTTCCCGGATCTTTTCAGGCGACCAGCCAGCCTGTATCTCTGCTTTCAATTCATCATTGCCGGCAAGCTTGTTGAAATAACCGGTAAAGAATCTGGCCTTATCCGGACAGAGCCTGTATGCAGTGATCAACCATTTCAATTGCAATATCCCATGAAGGTTTTTACGTATTCGTTCTGCGTTGCCTGAAAGGTCAAAGCCATAACAGGTATCATGCAGAAAGGGAGGATGGATAGCACCTGGCATACGTTGAGGTACAAAATGAAACAGTTGGTGAGGGAAATCCGGATTGCCGAAAACCTGGAAGGGTTTTTCAGTCCCTCTTCCTACACTGACCGTGGTGCCTTCAAACAAGCAGAGTGAAGGATAGAGATAAACAGCACCCATATCCGGTAGGTTTGGGGATGGCCTGACCGGCAGCTGGTAAATGCTCCTGTGGGTGTAATTCAGGCACCTGATGACCTTCAGGTTGCAATGAAGTCCATCGGATAACCAGTGTTCCCCGTTTAGCATTTCCGCATATTCTCCTGCAGTCATGCCGTATACAGATGGTATGGGCTGAAGGCCCACAAAGGACCTGTAGAATGTATCCAGTACCGGGCCGTCCACATAAAAACCATTCGGATCTGGTCTGTCCAGGATGATCAGGAGTTTATGGTTTAGCGCTGCAGCTTCCATGAATCGCTGCAGGGAAGAGATATAGGTATAAAACCGGGTTCCTACATCCTGGATATCATAAATCATGACATCCACATCTTTAAGGTCTGCCCTGGATGGACGGGTATGCGTACCATAAAGGGAAATAACCGGAATTCCAGTTCTGCGATCGATACTGTTTCCTACCGTCTCCCCAGCATCAGCCATACCCCTGAAACCATGTTCCGGACTGAAAATCTTTACAATATGAATATGGAGCCGGACCAACGTATCTACCAGATTGATATGTCCTACCAGGGAGGTCTGATTGACCAGCAGGGCCACCCTCTTTCCTTTGAGCAGGGGTAAGTAAACCTTCATTCTTTCTGCGCCGGTTTGAATTTTATGCCGAGAGGAAGCTAATCCGGAAAACCGAGAGGAGAAATTGAAGAATACCAATAAAGGAAAAAGGAACAATTTCATTTTATGAAATATTCAGGACTGGCCTAAAGATACAAATAATGGTCACTGAACTGCAAAACGGAATCTGACAAAAATATGATATGTGTAATGGTCAAAATGATTAACCGTATAAAATTAGGTCAAAGGAAGTATCCATTAATCCAATGACTCATTGAACGGAACCCTCATAGACACATTCCTGGGTAAAAAAACTCTTGATTTTGAAGGGGAATCGGGGAGCTTATCCATGGACTTGAAGAGATGCTGAAAGGCATATTGATCAGTGACCGGAAATCCAGCCTGATAACTGCGGAAATGGCATATGGATTAATGAATATTGACCGGGTTTTCCAGGTTAGGAAAGATCATTTGCCGATGGGTTGCCTTCCGCGGGAACGGTCAAGGATCATCCAGTCAGGGAATAATACTGACCAAGACCCATTATATTAACTGGTATCCGGTAAATTGCAGTTGGGCAGCCATGCAAGCAGATGATCATGGGTCACCAAGGATCATTATCGTGCTGTAAAAGCTGGATTTTACTGTTAGTTAAATTGGATTTTTCTGTTGTGGATGGCCAATCCTATATCTCCGGTCATGTGATGGACAGGGTGGATGGCCGACCTTTAGCTCGGGCTGTGTTAATCAACAGGAACCGGGGAAATGAGACTATTTCCGTTGAAAATGAAAATAGTTTATTTTATTTGCAGTATCCGGAGATCAGATGGTTATTTCCAGGCTAAGTTATCATCCAGATACCTTGAATATGGAAACAGGTTTCCACCTTCCCTTGACCGTTCGGCTAAATCATTCTCCTGTGGAACTTAAACAGATTTACATTACGGAAAAATGGAGAGATTATCCGATTGACTCTGCGAACAGTACCATGATTTCCGGGATGCTCTCCTGCAGCGCAAAGGTAAGCTTTTTGGGTTTCCTGAACTGACCTTTCTCCAATTATGGCAAAACCAGGTTCTTCTGCCGGATGGTCCAGGACCCCTGAATGTGGATATTCCGCTGTTTAATTTAAAGCTGGATGCTTTGTATAACCGATTGAGCAGGAAGAAAATGGTTATGGCGTTTTCAGCAGGCTTTTTATTTCTACCAAGAAAAGGAATTTATCGGCTCAAAGGTGACCGATCGAACAGTAAGCGAACTTGCGTTCTTATTGGCGATTCTCTCACCCTGTTCATGGTAGTATACCGGTCGGATTATCATTTTGTGTGTCGGGCTACCAATGATGTGTTTTATGAAAATACCCTGGAGAATGCGGTTAAATTCCGTAAAATTGGAATTTAACCATTGGATTGGAAAATAAAAATGTGATTCAGCCATGACTTTTGAACATTATGCCTACACGGTCCTGAACCGGTTCCTTAAATACACGGTAATAGATACCCAATCAGATCCGAAGTCAGGGACATCTCCTTCCACATCCAAACAAGGGGAACTGGGTCGTCTTTTGGTTCAGGAGTTGCATGAAATGGGTATTTCAGATGCCCTGCTGGATGAATATGGCTGCGTATATGCCACCCTTAATGAAAATACCCAAAAGAATGTTCCGGTTATCTGTTTTTGTTCCCATATGGACACTTCTCCTGACTGCAGCGGAACAGGCGTTATGCCGATCATTCATTATCAGTATGCCGGGCAGGATATCATATTGCCTGATGACCCCGAACAGATATTAAGTCCAAAAGGACATCCGGATCTGTACCACCAGCTTGGCCATGATATCATTACTGCAAGCGGGAATACGCTGTTGGGTGCAGATAACAAGGCTGGTGTTGCCGAGATCATGGATGCCCTGCATTATCTCATAACCCACCCTGAAATCAAGCATGGACGGATCCGGATCCTGTTTACGGTAGATGAAGAAATAGGCAGAGGGGCAAATCACGTTAACCTGGATAAGCTTGGGGCCAGTTTCGGATATACGGTTGATGGCGAAGCTGCCGGCAATCTGGAGGATGAGACATTTTGCGCCGACCAGGCCATTATCCAGGTGCATGGCGTACCGGTACATACCGGTTTTGCCAAAGGTAAAATGGTCAATGCACTCAAAATAGCGGCACGAATCCTGAATAAACTGCCTGGGGACCGCCTTTCCCCCGAATCCACCTCAGGCCGGCAGGGATTCATTCATCCCATACGTATGGAAGGCAATGCGGAAAAAGCCATTTTGGAATTCCTGATACGGGATTTTACAGAAATCGGGCTGAAAGACCATGAAATGCTGCTGGAGCATGTATTGGTAAGCACCCTGAAGGATTATCCGGGAGGGAAAGGAGAGATCCGGTTTTCCATCCAATACCGGAACATGAAACAGGTATTAGACCAGTTCCCCCTGGTGACCGCCCTAGCCTTGGAAGCCATCCGGATGACAGGGCTTGTGCCCCGCCGACAAAGCATCCGCGGAGGAACAGATGGCAGTAGGTTATCCTATATGGGTCTTCCCTGTCCCAATATTTTTGCAGGGGAACATGCGTTCCATTCCAGGCAGGAATGGATCAGTGTGCAGGATATGGAAAAAGCTGTTCAGACCATTGTGAACCTGGCTGTACTTTGGGAACAGCGCAGTTGAAACAGGGATAAACTGTATGATATCGGATAAAAGTGGGTTTTCGGTCCTGATGATCAGCTTTATGCCCGGAGCTTCAAATTTCATTTTTCAAAAAAACAGATACTTCCTCCAACCCAGTCCTGGTCTGCATTGTACCTGACTCCGATCATTTTTCCTCTGCTCAGCCTGGCGAGGTTGTTGACTGGAATTGGGAAGGATCCACCGTTTTCCTGAAAATAAATCATGCGGACTTCGCATTTAGCTCTTGTTGTGGTAGTTTTTATCACTTCCGCATACTCCACTTTTTGTTGCAGTATCCAATTGGATGGATCTTTTACAGCATCAATATCTTTCCGGGTTACATCAATAAGTACGCCCTGACCTGCAAAGGAAAACAGGGGTTTAAGCACATAGTTTCCCAGATCCTGGGGAACTACTTCCATTTTATCCAGGAAATAGGCCCTGGGAACATAAGGACTATGAATTAATGGAATCGTGAACTTGCTGATGCGGTAAAACCAGTTGGGATGAGGTACCCATTCCACGTCCAGATCCTGTGTCAGGTCAACGAATGCGCCCAGGTCTTTTTTCTGTTGCTCCAGGTCATCGAAGATAACCCGGTTGTAAATCCGCCTAACCCTGGTCTTTTTTCCTTCAAGCAGATAAAAAAGATGATGTCCTTCCTGTATAAGTGCTGTGATGCAGACAGTATGGATACCGGATATGGATTCCGTACAATAAAAATCAACCCTGGTTTTCTGTTTAAGGGGTTGGACTTCTAAGAGGATTACTTCCTCTGGGGCATATTTACCCAGAAGTATACGCCTGAAAAGATCCAGATAACTATCCTTTCCGAGCCCGCTAAAATAATTATACAAATTGTCCGGAATCTGAAAATATTCCCGGTATTTATCCGCCAGTAATGCCTGGAAGGCAAACATGGTGGGAAATCCCTGAAGCTCAATCAGCCGGGGCACCAAGGTTCCCTGTTCATCCCGGCAGATGGCAAAATCCAGTGTAATAAATTCGCAAAAATCATTTTCTCCTGGCACTTTCAGTGTGGGGGGGACAGCCTCGGCAGTCAAGTCCCTGAAATCCGGTTGACGGATCACCCGGATGATGTCCTCCCCAGCCGATAGTATCCTGTTCCCCAGATCCTTGGGTATAAATACCGGGGTTTCAGCTATTCGGAACTGAATTGCCCCAGGATAAACCCGGTCCAATCCTTCCATAAAAGCCAGGTATTTCTCCACACTGAACTGCCGGTTATACCTGTCGCGGGTTTCAGGGATCATGTAAGACGGGAAGTTTAATGTACATTCAGCCGGGTAAGCTACTCTGACGGACAGGTATAGCCTGATCCAGAAATGAAGGAATCACCAGTTCACGGGTAAGCATGATTTTATCCGGATCCTGAAGCTGGGAGATCATGCTCAGGTACTTTTCCATGCCGAACTGTTCAATGACCTGCTCTTTCTTATTTGTGGTTTCCAGATAATGGGTCATGCCTTCGGGGTCAGCTTCAGGGTGGAACTGGGTCCCGAAAAACCAGGGCGAAAAACGAATCGCCATAAGCGCCCTCTCCAGAGGCACCAGGGGCCGTTCTTTTTCAATAGCCAGCAACCGGGCGCCTATTACTTCAAAACGGCTGAAATCAGGGCCGATGACCTGCCATTCCCGGCTGTCAACCGCAAAAAATGGATCAGGAAGGCCGGCAAATACCGGATCTTTACCGGCTTCAGGGCATTGATGAACCGGCAGGACTCCGAACGAAGGGGATTTGCGTTTGCAGACGCTGCCCAGGGCATAATGGCGGCAGAGCAACTGGAAGGAATGGCAGATAAAAAACATGAATTTTTTATCATTATCTGCAGAAGAGTTGATGGTTTCCAAACGGGAAACCAGGGAAAAATATCTTTTTTCCCAGCTACTGCCCTGACTTTCCAATGGGCTGCCAGGTCCGCCTGTTGAAAAATACACTTGAAAACTGTCATCTGGCATTTCCTGTCTGTTCCGGACTTCAAATTCCTCAATTTGAAAATGGAGATCATTGACTTTAGCATATCGGGAAAGGATATTGCGAAGACTGCGCATACCCTGATTGGGTGCACCGGCATTAAGATCCAATATGGCCACGCGCAAATTGACTGGCTGCATGATGCAAACCTAAAGGAATTCACCGATTATTCAAAACCTGTCAACAACCAAAAAGGAACTGGTCCCTGATGTAATCCACCACTTCATTTAAATGCAGTTCACGGTCAAATACCGAAAGCTGGCGGTCTGCCCCGGTGCCAGTTTCCAATATTCGTGGAATAAAAGCCAAATATTCCCTGGAGCCTAGATCATCCACCACATCATCTACAAAATCCAGCAATTCAAAAATCAAGGCCCGGGTGTTCATTTCGGTTTGCTTGCCAAAGTCAATCATATTCCCATCAATTCCGTACCTGGAGGCACGCCATTTGTTTTCATTGATAAGTTGACGGTTATAGATAATGAAATTCAGGTTTTGTGAACGGAGCTTGTAGATTTTTGCACATATAGCCTGAAACATTGCAGCTAGTGCAATGGTTTCATCCAGTGTCATTGGGACGTCACATATCCGGAATTCCACCGTATTAAAAAAAGGGTGAACCCTTAAGTCCCACCAAATCTTTTTTGCATTGTCGATACAATTGGTCTTTATCAGCAGCTTAATGTAGTTATCATATTCTTCTATAGATCCAAAGTAATCCGGAATCCCGGTTCGTGGAAATTTATCGAACACCTTAGTCCGGAATGATTTGAAACCGGTATTTCTTCCCTCCCAAAATGGGGAATTGGTGGAAAGGGCATACACGTGGGGAAGAAAATACCGGGCAGAATTGGCAATATGGATCGCCATTTCCCTGGATTCCATTCCTACATGTACATGTAATCCAAATATCAGGTTTGACCGGGCAGCATCCTGCATCTCGTTGACAATTTCATAATATCTGGGATGGTCTGTGATCAGTTGTTTCTCCCATTTGGAAAACGGATGTGTTCCAGATGCCCCTACGCAAAGTCCAAGGTCACCGGCTATGCCCGATATGGTTTGCCGCAACAAGGAAACATCTGAGCGTGCTTCACTGATATTGCTGCAAATATTTGTACCTACTTCTACAACTGCCTGGTGCATCTCTGCCTTGACCTGATCCTTGATCACTTTATGTGCCTGCTCCACGATCTTCTGTTCATGGCTTTTAAGTTCCCTGGTTTCCGGATCTATCACCATGTACTCTTCTTCAATGCCTAAAGTAAACTGCTGGAAGTTCATGATATTAATTCTCTTTTGGAACGGTATAAAGATGGTCAGTCTGGATTCCTGCCGGAACCAGGTTCCTGGGATTTAACCTTTTTTTTAGTTCCCATGATCTTGTTCTCTTTCAAAGGGGAAGTTTTATGCGATGTCTTTCTTGCCGTTGGTAATTTTCCTGCAGCTTCCCGGATAAATTTACCCCAGGTCAGGTTAACTTTCCCCGGAACCTGACCTGAAGCTCTTTCGATTGCATAGGTTGCGGCGGTTTCCACGACCCAGTTGAAATTTTCGGTCCCTACTGAGTTCAGATCAGCATCGGGGGCGGGATTACAGAAATCTATTGCGTAGGGGACATCATCCCTGATGGCAAATTCCACGGTATTGAAGTCATAACCCAGGTGGTTATTTATCCGGATGACCTGTTTTTCCAGGATAGCGCAGAGTTCCGGGGTAGGGGAGAATCCGGCCTGATAACGGAGATGATGGGGGTTGCGTGGCTCGTAGGGCATAATCCGAACATATTTACCTCCGATGCAATAGCAGCGGTAATACTGTTCAAAAACGATTTCTTCCTGGAGGAGCATCACCAGCTGACCAGTCTGATGATGTTTACTGAAGAAATCCTCCCGGTCAGTCACCCGGTATACATTTTTCCAGCCTCCCCCGGCAAATGGTTTCATATAGGCTGGAAAACCAATAAAATTGAAAATAAACTCCCAATCCAGGGGATAGGCTAGATTAAGAAAAGATTGCTCCTTGGTATCGAAAGGCAGTTCCCGGGATGGAAGCAGTACGGTTTTAGGTACAGGAATTCCGGTGCGGGTAGCCAGGCAGTTATTAAAGAACTTTTCATCTGCACTCCACCAGAAAGGATTGTTGATTACTGCGGCACCGCAGAGTGCAGCATTTTTTAAGAAAGCCCGGTAAAAAGGAACATCCTGGGAAATCCGGTCAATAATTACTGCATATTCCGTGGGCTCTCCCTGGATCACTTTGTCGATCTTAACGGCCTCTGCCAGTACTCCAGTTCTTTCCCTTGAGTTGACATTGGCAATAAATGCCTCAGGGAAGGATCTTTCTTGTCCGAACAGGATGCCAATTTTCTTCATATAGGTTAGGTTAAGGGTTCAATGGGATTGATCCATTATAGTTTTATCTGATTATTGACAGGTAATGGGGAAACATCAGTTTCCATAACGGCCAATCATGTTTGGCGTTCTTCCGGATATCCAACCAATGGTCAATATGCTTTTCATTGAGCAAGTGGGACATCTGCTCATTCTGGGGTAAACAGATATCCTGATCAGCCGTACCCAACACAATACCCATCTTCCAAAGGCCAGGATCGTTGTCTCCCGGGAGGAAATCCACCGGATTGTTGAAATATATTTCATCATTATAATATCCTTCACACTGAGAACGAATATCAAACACACCACTCATGGAGAGCATGTTAGATACCCGATCCGGATGCCTGAAGGCGAAGTTGGCTGCATGATATCCTCCGAAACTACATCCGGCAACAATAACTTTTTCTACCCCGGTTTCTCCGGTGGCCCTTGGCATGATCTCATGGAGAATCAGATTATCATAGCAAGTTTGGTTATGTGCCCGGATTTCAGGTGAAACCGCCTTATTGTACCAACTATCTGCATCAATGCTGTCTGGGCAGTAAATTTTAAACAATCCATTATCCAGGAACCAGCTGACAGCATCGATCATTCCTTCATCCTTATTTTGATAATAGGTACCTTTTGATGTGGGAAAAAGGATGACTGGGAACCCTTTTTCTCCGAAAACCAACATATTAAAATCTCGGCCAATACTCCGGGAATGCCATTTATAGTAATTTTCAGTCAAAGAAGTTTTTTTTACAGGGCGGATGATACCAAATATATCTTTTTGGAGTTAAAAATTAAATTTTTTGTTTTAAGTTACTTTCCCATATTTATAAAAGGGTTGATAATTATTGAGTTAAAGCATTTTTGGGGTTGTTTCGGTATCGGTTGGTCATTCGCAGAAATAGATGAATGAAAGGACTTTTATCGGATCACGCCATATGGGAATTGGCAAGTTAGCAGGGTGACTGGGAAGACACTTCAATTGAACCATAAATCTTTGCTTATATGAATCAGGAATTTACAGATAAAAGAACAACTTTATTACTGGAAAATCACCTTCTTAACTCCGGAATATTGGGAAGAGAGGTTTGCGTGGATATGTATCTGCCAAAAAACAGGGTAAATAATGGTCGGATCAGGTTATTGCTCTTTAATGATGGACAACTGCTCAGGACGATGAGTTTGGAAGCGATACTGAATGATCTTTACCGGAAAGGGAAACTGGTACAGGTATTGATTGCCGGAATATTTGCGGGACCGCTGCGGAGACAGGAATATGGCACAGCGGGAATTCTTGATTTTGCGGGGCGAGGGAACAGGTCAAAGTTGTATACCTGTTTTATTCTGGAGGAGTTATTGCCATTTATCTGCGGAACCTATGGGATATCCAGGTTTGCTGAAAAGGCATTTGCCGGATTTTCTCTGGGTGGATTATCCGCCCTGGATATTGTCTGGAATAACCCCCGGGAATTTAGTAAGGCAGGCGTATTTTCCGGATCACTTTGGTGGAGGACGAGGGACCTCGGTCATGGGTATGTGGAGTCCGTCGACCGGATCATGCACAACCGCATCCGGGCAGGTACATTTGTACCTGGTCTGAAATTCTTTTTCGAATGTGGCACAGAAGATGAACAAATGGATCGTAATGGCCATGGCCGGATTGATTCGGTGAATGATACCGAGGACCTGATCGGAGAACTGGAGGCTAAGGGCTACCGGCAACCTCAGGATATCCGGTATGTTTTGGTACATGGTGGGATGCATCATGAAATCACCTGGGCTTCCGTTCTCCCGGATTTTCTGGTCTGGGGATGGGGCAGAAATAAACCTTCTTCAAGAGGGGGTCAGAAAATGGACTAGATTTGTACTCATGGAATATCATTTTTTGGGCAAAACAGGTTTGCTGGTTTCTGAGTTCTGCTTTGGCACCATGACATTTGGAGGCAAAGGTTATTGGGAAGCCATTGGAAAGGTAAATCAGGAAGGGGCGGATGATCTAATTAAGGGAGCTCTCGAAGCCGGTATCAATTTTATTGATACGGCAAACATATATTCATATGGTCAAAGTGAACTTTTACTCGGAAAAGCGCTAAAGAACCTGGGAGTATCCAGAAATGACATGATCCTGGCTACTAAAGTTCGGGGGAGAATGGGAAGCGGAGTAAATCAAATCGGTCTTTCCCGTTTCCATATCATACAAAGTATTGAGGAAAGCCTTCAGCGGCTCGGCACAGATCATATTGATCTGCTTTATGTCCACGGCATGGACCGATACACCTCGGAAGAGGAAACCATGTGTACACTTAACGATCTGGTCAGGACTGGCAAGGTTCGTTACCTGGGTGTATGTAACTGGCCAGCCTGGAGGGTCATGAAAGCCAATGGCATAGCAGAGAAAAACGGATGGAGCAGGTTTATAGCCCTTCAGTATTTGTATTCCCTGGCTAACCGGGATATTGAACGCGACATTATCCCGATGGCTGCAGATCAGCACCTTGCCCTTTTTCCGTGGAGCCCCCTGGCAGGCGGATATTTATCCGGTAAATATTCCAGGAACCAGGAAAAGGCCGGGGATTCCAGACGAGATAGTTTTGATTTTCCTCCTGTGGATAAGCATAGGATTTACGATATCATTGACGCCCTCCTGGAATTGGGCAAATCAAGGGGAGTATCTGCTGCCCAGGTAGCCCTTGCCTGGGTCCGGTCCCAACCGGGGGTGACCAGTACCATTCTGGGTGCCCGGCATCTCGGACAGCTTACCGATAACCTGGCTTCTGCTGCACTCCGGTTTACAGGCGATGAATTAAAGGTACTTGATGACCTGAGTAATCCCGGTCCCAGCTATCCGGCCTGGATGGTGGAAAGGCAACACAGGGACCGATTGCCAAACCAGATTGATATTTGAAGGGAATAATTTATCCATGAAGGGTTGACTTCCTGCCGATGTACTTGCTATATCAGGCATTGTTTCTAATACTATTCAATGTTTTCCATTCATGTTCAATACTTTTCATAAGTAAGGCATTATCGAACCTTATTGATCCCTCCGGGAATATTGATTTATTTTCGAAAAAACTTGATCTTACTTCCTTAACCTTAAGCGGAAACACTTCCCATCTTAAGGTTTTAAGTTCAAGGCCTTCAAAGTCTTCCCCGATTTTATCCGGTGAATATCCGACTGATCCTCTTTTAAAGAAATCAGCAGCACTGTCCAGGCTATCAAAAAGACTTTCCTCATTCCATTCCCCGGTTTCTCGGGCATTAATTGATAAATA
>Ga0307373_10007437_pt1 | contig 17106 bp, 14 predicted proteins | sample OX2MG_FD_202534 | JGI IMG/M metagenome (GOLD analysis project Ga0307373, IMG submission 202534) | Soil microbial communities from Risofladan, Vaasa, Finland - OX-2 | ecosystem: Environmental > Terrestrial > Soil > Coastal area > Acid sulfate soil | place: Finland: Risofladan, Vaasa | collected... | reverse complement strand
ACGCCAATCCGACTGTTCAGTTCTTGAAAGACCGGGGAGTTTCCCGCCTGGAGTTCCTCTGTCTTACCCATCCACACAACGATCACTATCGCGGGATGTCGCACCTCCTCGAGATCTTTCGCCCCCACTATTTTTGGCGTTCCGCTTGTATGACGGTTGAGCGCCTCAAGCGAATCATCCTTCATGGCGACGCGGAAGCGCGTCAGGGGGCTGACCCAAAAGGAATGGAAACGGTGAAGGACCTCGTCAGGACGTTCGCTCTCGCCCGCAAAATGAAGAGGGCCGGCCTGCAAGTCATACTTTTGAGCGGTATCAAGCCCGCGTACCCTTTTCAGCAGTCGATAATCTCGGACAGCCCTCCTGTTAAGATCATTGGAATTGCACCGTCCGGTAATATGATCGAGCAGTATGAAGAGAGCCTCGACAGGTGCTTTACGAAAACGGGCGCTTTAAAACCCAGAGTCCCGGCCTTGAAACATAACGACATCTCGATCGCCCTGGTCGTTCAATTCGGCAGCACGAGAATCATTCTTGGAGGCGACGTTGAGGCGAACAACTGGCTGGCGACCGTTGCGTCAATGGGTCCCGCCGAACTTGCGTCGCAAGCTGTGAAGGTCAGCCATCATGGCTCTCGAACAGGGTATATACCCGGCCTCTGGGGAAACTTCAGTCGGCTCGGCGGTACTCATGCGATCATCACCCCATCGCGAAGGCACCGCCTCCCCACGCGGGATGCTGTCGAACATATCCGCTCCCATGCGCGGCGCGTTTTCACGACGTGCGCCGCTGTGATGACATTCGACGGGGCTCATAGAGGCGCCGCATGGGACAGTTATTCGCCTCAGGTGCAGTCTGCGCTGAGGAGAGAATTCTCGGGGTTTCAGAGTGTAGGAGACGGTGATCTTGGTGTCTGCTCCTTGAGCTTTGATTCGAATGGAAACTGCCAGCAAATTCAGCTTTCGGGTGGCGCAGCAGAACTGACCGATGACATGCATTAAGTTATTAATCTCGCAGGTGCGGGGATGGGCGCCTCCCATCCGCCCCCTTATTGATTGCGTCGAACCGCCCGGAGGCGGTTACGGAGGGGACCCGTACAAGGGGTAGTGCCCGAACGCCTCCGGCGTCTCCGGATACTCCGGGTTCGCGTTCCGCGGCCATTGAGCCTTATCCCAGGGCGTCCAGTCCAGGGGCGACCTGTTTTCCCTGGCGCAGCTGAGAGGACGAAGCTGCTTAACGAAAAGGACAGGCTGCGTGGGACATATGCCCGTTACTTGATCCGCGGTTCCCCAGCGATGCCGGCGTCCACGGAGCGCTCGTGCGGAGATCAACGCACCACCGACACAATGAGAAGCCGGATCGGGTCGGAGTCTTTGCTCAAACCCGAATTAACCGGTCCAATCCCGGCGCCCCGGGGCGCCGGAAAGGCGAATCAATGGGGGTTTTGCGAGGGGTGGTTGAGGCGCAGATCGAGTTCACCGAGGTGGCGGAGGTCGTCGAACATCGGTACGAGACTCGAGAGATTGTGGAGATTGTCTTCCGGTTGGGGGTTACCCGCGGGCATGGCTTCGCTGCCGAGCAGGAAGAGGTGGGCCGAAACCTGCTTCTGCACGTCCAGCTTCGTTCCGTAGAACGAACATCCGGCAAGATACAGGTCGACGGGCTGTCTGCCCTGCTGCCGGATCTTCGCCTGGGGCGGGTCGTTGTAGAACTGATCGGTTCCGACGAAGAGTTTGCCGTGGTAATTGTCGATCTGGAAGGAGACGCCGCCGTTGGGATTGTCCTTGGGCACGGTGAACTCTATCTTGGCGCCCTGGATGGTCGCACGGCCGGGGGGATCGCCGGGCGATCCTTCCAGCAGATAGCCGCTGTCCGCCTGCTCCACGTAGGAATCGCTCATGACGATGCTCTGGCTGTCCCGCAGGTAAACCGGATGGAGTGACCCGGTGGTCAGCCGGGTCATGAATCCCAGGAACCCGTCCCGGACACGCTTCTTGCCTTCCACCACGATAGATCCCTCGTAGGAACAGCTTGAAACGATCGTGGCGCGGGCGCTGTCCACGACCCGGATATTCCCCTGGACGTACGGCATCATGACCAGGTCGCCCGGGCCGAGATCGGAGAAGACCAGGCCCTTCCGGAACGGCTGCTTCTGATACATGCCGTAGACATAGACGCCGTCGTAGGTCATGGAGGAGCGCCCGCCGGACCCGGTCTGCAGGACGTCGGCGCCATTGTCCATCGCGCCGGCGTCGGCGCTGCCCACCATGATCGCCTGCAGCACGTCCCTTTGAGGATTCTTCACCGCAATCATCGTTCCGCCCGGTGCGCCCTTCCAGACCAGGCGGGTCAGGAACCCGCTGCCTCCCACGAAATAGCCGGTGGAGGGATGGCGGGCGGTGGTCGACTCGCCGTCCATATGCAGCGTTCTGGTGATGACGTAGACGCCGGTAGGGAGGTAGGCGATGGCGTCGCGGCCGTAAGCACGGGCGGCGTCGATGGTCTTCTGGATGGCGGTGGTGTCGTCGGTCTTGCCGTCGTCGCGGGCGCCGAAATCGCGCCGGGCGTCGAAGACCCGACCGGGCAGCCGGACATGCTCCTGCAGAAAGCTCTGGCTGGCGGATCGGAGGGAGCCGGATCGGCGGCCCGCGGGCACGGTATAAAGCCGGGCGCCCGGGCGCGGCCGGACGACGTAAGGCGCGCCTTCGACCCGGTTCTGGGAGACAATCAACCGCTGCCCATCCCGCAGGACCTGTACAGGCGCCGTGCCTGCCGGCGGATGCGTGAAGACGCAATCGAAGAGCATGATGGGCGCGCCGTTCAGCGTAATGGCGCCATCCGTGCTCTTCCAACCGGCGACGCGGCAGTCCTCAATGGTCATTGGCGCGACGGGCTGGACGTAGTGGACGAAGGCATTGGAGCCGTAGGAACTGCAGCGGCGGATGGAGCTGCCGTGCTCGGGAGAGGCCTGGATATCCACGATCCGGCTCCCTTCGAAATGGCAGTCACGGATATAGAAATTGCCGTGATTGCACTCCACGCCAGTATCGCACTGGCGGAACTCACAGCCGTCGAAGGTGTAATCGTAATCGTTGAATTGCGTGAACGCGGCCCCGCGCCGGCAGTCCTGGAACAGGCAGTTCTCGAACATGGCCTCGGCAAGAGCCAGTTTCCGGGCGGGATCCACCAGCAGACCGGCGTCGGTGAAGTGGAGGAAGGCCAGATCCTGGTGCCGGACCTCGGTCTCGAAGCGCCGGTCGGAGTTATGATAGAGGCCGACGGCCGCTTTTCCCTTGCCGTCCAGCGTCAACCCAACAAAGCGGGAATAGGCCACGCCATTCACCAGAATCATGCGCCCGCCGGCCGGCCCATCCCACACCAAGCGGGTGGCGCGGCCATTCCCCACGATCAGGATTCCGGTCAGCGGTCCGGTGATGGCGAGCGTGCGAGTGATGCGGTACGTCCCGGGCGGAAGGTAGACCGTGGCGCCGTCGTGAAGGCCCGCAAAGGCAGCCTGGAGAGCCGCCGTGTCGTCGGCGACGCCATTCCCCAAGGCGCGGGGCGTTACCTGAGTCTTCACGTTGACCCAATCGGACCGGGGCTGCCAGTTCAGGACCGGGATCTGAGGCGGCGCCGCGGCGGCGGTCGGGGCGATGAGGGACGGGATGAGGGCGCAGAGTAGCGCCAGGATTGAAGGAGGCCGCCAGCAGAAGCATGAGGCGCCCCATCGCGCGTTCATCACCGTGTGTCCCTTATCCTGTGTGAGTCCCGCCGGCTGAATGGGTCCTGGCCCGGGCAGCCGGCGAGCGCTGCCTGCTAACCGCGCCGGCAGTGTGAGCGAGAGCATTGGAAGCTGCAGAAATTGTAGCAGACGCGCACCCTGTTCGGCCGAGTCGTGCGCGTTCGGCACGGCACGCCCGAGATTGGAGGCGCGGTCATGTTTCAATCATTATCCTCGTCCGCCGCGCTTGAGGCTCGGTCCTCCCTCCAGGACTTCACGGCCGATGAACATGCGCGTCACCAGGGCCAAAGACGTTTGCTCTATTCGGTCGTCCCTGCGGGAATAGTGTCGATATTGATTTTGTTTAACCCCTTGGGTTATACTAATACTGAAAGCCGGATAATGAGGGGGCGCCGTTGGACATCGTCTTTAGCTCCACGAAGCTCCAGCGAATGTGCAGCGACCAAAAACTCCGTGTGCGGAGTTATGGCCCGCGTAGAGCGGAGTTGATACAACAGCGTCTCGACGAACTGCGCGCCGCGGAGGCGCTTGAGGACATTCGGCGCATCCCGGGTCCACGCTGTCACGAACTCAAGCAGAATCGACAGGGACAGCTCTCCGTCGATCTGGATCATCCCTACCGGCTCCTTTTCGAACCGGCGAATGACCCGGTACCACGGACCCCTGATGGGGGCCTGGACTGGAGCCAGGTAAATGCTGTCCGTATTTTGGAGGTGATAAATACACATGAGTAGAGTCATACGGAATGAATACGAGCCGGATACCGTCTCCCCGCCTGGAACGACGCTTCTGGAGACGCTGCAGGAAATTGGTATGACGCAGGCCGAACTGGCCGAGCGCACCGAACGTCCGCTGAAGACAATTAATGAGATCATCAAGGGCAAGGCGGCGATCACACCGGAGACCGCGCTGCAGTTGGAACACGTGTTGGGAATACCGGCCCGTTTCTGGAATAACCGGGAATCGCATTATCGGGAGAGCCTAGCGAAACGTGAAGAAAGCGATCGCCTTTCGAAGCAAACTGACTGGATGGACGACGTTCCGGTAGCCAAACTGGTGGATTTAAAATGGATCAGGCGGTGTTCCACCAGGGTTGAGCAGACACGAGAAGTGCTGAGTTTCTATGGCGTTGCCACCCCGGGCGCCTGGCGACAACTCTGCGATGGCAGCCGGGCTGCCTATCGCAAAGCCCGGGCGATAGAAGGACATCCGGCTGCCATTGCCGCCTGGCTTCGGAAAGGCGAGATGGATGCGCGGGGGATTGCCTGCGAACCCTATGAAGAAAAGCGATTCCGGAGTTTGCTGCCCCGACTGCGTTCGTTGACCCGCATAGGGGATCCGGCAAAATTCGTGCCGGAATTGCAGAGGCTCTGCGGCGCAGCGCGATGGATGACGCCCGATAAGGCACTGATCCAACTGAGCGCTCGTTACAAGGATGATGGCAGCTTCTGGTTCACCTTCTTCCATGAGGTCGCACATATCTTGCTGCATGGCAAGAAGGCTGTCTTCCTCGACGATCGAATCGGGGAGGACACAGATGAGAAGGAGAAGGAAGCCGACACATACGCCGGCAATGTGCTGATTCCTGCCGCTGCGCTTGGGAAGTTTGTCGCCGCCGGCAACTTTACCGCGGCAGCCATCAAGCGCTTTGCAGATGAGATCGTTATCGCGCCCGGTATCGTAGCCGGCCGACTTCAGCATGATGGCGTCATCGGATGGAACACTGGGAATAGTCTTAAGACGCGTTATAGGTGGGTGGACGACGCGGATGAGGAAAGAGAGAGAGCACAGGTCAGCCTCTGAGCAGCTGATCCCGCGACGGATAGGTCGGGCTGCTCGCGCTGGCTGAGCGGGTGGTGGGGGAGACCATGCCGGCTGACCGGCCGACACCGGCGACGCTCAGTATTGCACTTCGGGAGAAGCTGGCCAGCTTCGCGGCATGACAAACAAAAACGCGGGAGAGACCGATTGATTGGTCTCTCCCGCGTTTTTGTAACTCGACCTCTAACGCTTTCCCCTTACTCGCCGGCTACGGCGGTGTACGAGATGTCGGCCCACACGGCGCTGTCGGCCCATACAGCGCTGTCGGCCCACACGGCGCTGTCGGCCCACACGGCGCTGTCGGCCCATATCGCGCTGTCAGCCCACACGGCGCTGTCCGCCCATACAGCGCTGTCGGCCCACACGGCGCTGTCGCCCCAGATACCCGAGACGTCCTGCGCGGAGAGGGTACCGTCGGAGTTCCAGTAGATGGTTGGCGATAGAGCGTAGCCGGTCACCACGTCTGTGCTGTTGAGAGCGGCCGGGATATTGAGCAGTCCTGCGCCCTGGTAATAGGGACTGTATGAGACGTTCGGGTTCCAGACTTTGGTGGCGGTCTTCATGAGCCGGCCTTTGACCGTGTTGGGGTTGATGGAGGGTGAATTCTCGATTAACAGGGCCGCGGCGCCGCTCACCAGACCGGCGGACATACTGGACCCTGAAAGGACGAAGTACTGCCAGGTGAACTTCCCGTTCAATGAAACCTCGTAGTAGGTCCAGTAGACTCCGTTGGTTCCAATATAGGTTTTATAGAGGTAGCTGTTGGACGCGGCTACGGAGATCAGTTTATTGCCGGGCGCCACGATATCCGGTTTCAGGATATGGTCGATCCGGGTGGGACCGTGGGAAGAGTAAGTGGCCATCTGGTCATCGGAAACGCTTCGGGTGTTAAGATCCTTCGTGGCGCCAACGGTGATAACATAGGGATCGTTGCCCGGAGAGTCGACGGTACCGAAGGCGGGTGGGCTGTCCATGTCCCACGGAAGAGATCGTCCGTCGTTACCGGCGGCGCAAACGACCACGATGCCGGCTTTCCAGGCGGCCTCGACGGCCTGGCAAAGGGGATCGACGGTGTAACTCTCGCCAACCGGGTGGCCCATGGATAGATTGATCACCCGGATGTTGTACTTTGCCTTGTTGCTGACACACCACTGCAGGCCGCTGATAGCGCTGCTCACGCTCCCCACGCCGAACGAGTTCAGGATTTTCACGTTGAGAAGGGTCGCATTCGGCGCCACTCCCTTAAAGGTCCGGTAGCAGAGCAGTCCACTGCTGTTGGCGCCATTGCCAGCGATGAGCCCGGCGACGTGGGTGCCGTGGCCGCAGAGGTCATTCGTGGTGCTGTCGCTGCTGAAGTTCGGCCCGTTGATCACGCGGTTTGTCTTGAAGAGCAGAAGGAAGGTGTTTACAAAATCGTTGCTGCTCCCGATACCGGAATCAAGCACGGCCACGGTTACGCCTGAGCCGTCGACCCGGTCGTTATTGTTGGCGAAATCGGCGCCGACCGCGGCGTTTGCGTAATCGTCTAGCTTATGAATGGAAAAATCGGATGAGATATGGCAAACCCACGGGCGGGCGGCCAGTTTCGTGATGTTCCGGGCAGGAATGGCGCCGCTCAGCGCCGGTATGAGCTGATAGCGAACTTTGAGCGTGCCGCCCAAACGGTGAAAATCGCTGAGCATTGCGGCGTCGGGCAGTCCATTCGTTTGAACAATGACGTGCAGCGAGCGGTTCGAATTCGCCGCGCGTAACGATTTAACGACGTGCAGCAGCGGAAGATCCAGCCGGCTGTCGATGGAATGCGCTGCGACCGGCGCTGCAGCCAGGGCCAGCAGTCCCAAAAGGGCGGCGATTTTCTGCAGACTTCGCGTTCGGTACGACTCGTTTGTCCTACGATGATTGGGGATAATCACGGCCTACTCCTCGGTTAAGGCAGAGCTTCCATGGCTCTGAGTGTTGTCCGCGAACATCATACGGCAACGCGCAATTGGCCGCATCATGCTTTAGAGGTAGGCGCCATCGTCCGTACGCACCACCGAGGCACGTACTCGGGTCATCCTCCCTCAACAATTGGCGCGACGAGGCGGCCGGCAAGATTTCGAGTTCGCGACCGTGCTGATAGAGGACCGGCCGGCGTTTGCGTCGAACACTGCCGCGATAGTCAGTCAGAACCAGGCTGATCGAGCCCAAGAGGATCCCGGAGTCATTACGCAGAGCTTCCCCATGAAATATCCCAGAAGAGTGCGGTCCCCGTGGAACGCGATGGGAAGTTCTGCGCGCATGCGGCTCTCATGTCCGCATGGGGTGTCTTACGTGGGCGCGTCAGCGATAATATTTGCTGGCATGCTGGTGGGGTTCGCCGCGCCCTTCCGGCCCGGGCAAACGATTCCGATTACAATTCACGGTCATCTTGAACGTGTGGTTCTGAGTCCCGGGAGTGATCCGTCCGTGGCGGTCTGGAGAGGAACTCGCCGGATCTGGGAGGGGATACCGCAGCGGTGGCGCCCCTGGAAAATCGCCGCGGCCGACGTCGATGGTGACGGGCTGCCTGAAATAGCCGTTGGGGTGACAAAGCGAACCCGGTATTTTCCGACGCTGCATCACTGCCTTTTCCTTTATACCTGGAATGGGGCGCGAGTCGCGCCCAAATGGCTCGGTTCGGCATTGAGCCGGCCGTTCACCGATTTTGCTTTTGGGCCGCTCGATGGGCCAGGTGGCGACCGGTTGGTTTCGGTGGAGACTTTGGCGAATGGTCGGCGTCGCATCGTGGCGTACGCGTGGAACGGCTTCGGCTTTACGGGGGAATGGCAGCGCGGATCGTGGCGATCCGCCCGGCTGGTAACGGTTCGTAAGGGCGAGGTGGAGCTGATTGCAGACGGGAAGCGCATAATCGTCCACTCCCCGCGCTGACGCGCATTCCGGATCTCTGGTCCCTGCGCCCGCCGGCGGTGAGCGGTAACTATCTGTAAAGTGAGGGTGACAGAATGAACGACAGGCAATCGAGCTTTGTGATCGCGGCGCTGGGCATGACCGCGCTGTTACTTTCCGGCTGCGGAGGCCGGCGCCGTGCAGCGATTCGGCCGATCGCCAATCTGCCTAAGCCCGCTGCGCCTTCCGCGAGCTCCGCAAAACTGCCGGCGCCTGCGAAGCCCAAAACGCCGCCCCCTGGGAACCAGTCGCCGCCAATTGTAGCGACCCTCAAGCCCTATTCGGTGGACGCCTCTTTGAGCCAGGTTGCCAATCTGAAGTCGTTCGCGAAGAGCGTGGCGCCAGACGCGGCGCAGCGGCAGATGCTGGCGAAGCAGCTTTTCGTCTGCCGATCCACCGACGCGCCCCAACTCTTTCATATCTACGAGCAGAACGACTACCTGAATGTCCCCTCTTTCGTCACTGCGGACCTGGTGCTGCACACCTACCATATCTTTTACGATTACACGCTGCGAACGATGGAAGCCCAGTCGCTCCTGCCGGCGGCCAAAAAGCTGACGCAGGGGATGTTAGCCAGTTCCCTCAGTGACTGGAAATCGGCAAAGAATTCGCAGGTGAAAGCGGCAGCGCTCAAGAACATCGCCTTTTTTGGAGTCGCGGCCGATGTCCTGGGAATGAAGGAGTCGATTCCCGCAGCGGCGCAGACGATGGTTGAGCGGGAGGGCGCGCTGATCAGCGCTCATCAGGGTTTCGCCGTGGGCGCCATCTTTCCATACAACATCGATTACTCCCAGTTCGTTCCGCGCGGGCATTACACTCGAAGCGAGGATCTGAAACGATATTTCCGGGCGATGATGTGGTACGGACTGGCGCCATTCGCCGTTCATTATGTGGACAGCAGCGGTAAAAAATTGCGTTCGGATGAAACGATCCGGCAGGGACTGCTCCTGGCGCGTGATCTGGGCGCGCCGGGATTGCAGAAGGAATGGGACAGCATTTATGAGCCAACGGTCTTTTACGTGGGCGCCGCCGACGATCTGACCCCCGCGGAGTGGGAGAGCGCCAGCAAACATGTCTATGGCGCTGGCGGAACGGTCGATAAGTTCGGCGAGTCGACGCGACTCAACGCTTTCGCGGCGGCAGCGGCGGCGGCGCACGCGGCGAGCATCCAGTCCCGGTTCGGCCGCGCCCGCGGATTTCCAAGCGACGTGCCGCAGGAAATTCCGTATCCCGCTCCTGTTGGCGCGCAGCTTCGATTCATGGGGCAGCGCTACATCCCGGACAGCGCCATAATGCAGCGACTCGCGGGGTCGGAAGGCTCCTTTCCCTCGGGCCTGGATGTCATGGCGGTTCTGGGAAGCGACCGGGCGAGCAGCATTCTGGACGCGTATGCCCAGATTTACAATAAAGGTGGCTGGAAGGGGTATATTCCCGAGCGGCAGAAGCTGACGGCCGATTTCGCCTCGCTTCCCGCGGACACCTGGCGCTCGAATCTGTACTGGAGCTGGCTGGATACCCTTCGAACATTGAACCGGCCGGCGCCGGCTGGTTTTCCCTCGTTCATGAAAAGCGACGCCTGGCTGGATCGCTCCATTTATACGTCGCTCGGTTCGTGGGCTGAGCTGCGGCATGACACCATTCTCTATGGCAAACAGGGATCCACATTGAGTGGAGGCGTGGGAGGGATACCGGGGGCTCATGGTTACGTGGAGCCGGACGTAGCGGTCTACCGCCGGCTGCTGGCTCTCACGCGGCAGTCGCAAGCAGGCCTGGCGGCGCGAGGCTGCCTGACGCCCGAGTTGAAGGATCATTTTGAGCGATTTATCGGTCTCCTGACCTTTCTGGAAACGACTTCGGAGAAGGAGCTGCGCGGCGAAAGGCTCACGGAATCAGAGTACGACAACATCCGTACCATTGGCTGGCGGATCGAAGGCCTGATGCTCTCCTTAACGGCGGGGCATCCTACGCAATGGGATCTGGTAGGCGCGTCAGATCGGGATATGGCTGTTGTGGCGGACGTTCATACGAGCGGGGATGAGGCGCTGGAAGAGGGGGTCGGGCACGCCGATGACATCCTGGTGATCGTTCCGGTGGATGGAAAGCTGGAACTGGCGCGGGGCGCGGTTTTCAGCTATTACGAGTTCAAGCATCCGGCTGCGGATCGCATGACGGATGAGGAGTGGCAGGCGATGGTCAAATTTGCCAGGACTCCGCCGCCGCCGGTCTGGACGAAGAGCTTTCTTTCCGCGCGCCACGCGGGCATGTAGTATCATTGTATTGGGAACTTGAAGGCCGTCCTGGCCTGGCGAAGAGGCCCGGTTCAATTGGACTATTCAGATAGGGGAACGGATGACAGCGGATCAATTACTCAGCTCGATGCAGAAACATCAGAATGAAACGGAGGGCGGCAGCGGCGTCTTTGAGCGGGACAGTCTGGCCGAGCTCTGTCACGCCAGTCCGGAGACGGTGGAAAACCTGGCTCGAATCCTTCAAGCGCGAGGCGCGGTGAAGATTCAGGCTTCCCCTGATGGGACGACCGTCAAGATTGCGCTGCTCGACACAGCGGCCTCGCCCGGCACGTCCTCCCACTTCGCGGGCGGCGCCACCGGGCGAGGCGGACCGGCGGCGCGCCAGGCGAGGCGAGGGCAGCGGCGCTCCGGCGATAGGTAGCGAGCGCGGGCTTCGGGGCCCGAGGCGCGGAGTACGGGATGTTGGGCGCGGGCGCGCCCGATCTATGGAGGAGCCGAATCCTTTCGGTGACCGCGATCCTCCGTCCTTCGTCCTCCATCCTCCGTCCGACTATGGCCGGCCTACGCCGAGGCCATCGGCGACCCGGTTGATGAAGTTGAACCAGGAGGCGATGAGATTGATTTGTAGGATTGCGACGTCATCAAACCCATGCTTCCGGAGGGTTTCTATATCTTCCCGCTGCATTTCCGCCGGGCGGAGCGTGAGCTTCTCCACGTAGTTGAGCATGGCCCGGTCGGCGGGATCCAGCTCGGCGGAACGATAGTCGCGCCGGATGGCGGCGCACAATTCCTCATCGAGCGTCACGCGACGCAGAAACTCTGCGTGGGATTCGATTCAGTAGAAGCAGCGATTGAGTGATGATACGGTCGCCGCGATCATTTCATGCTGCCGCCGGGTTAGCGGGAGATCGGAGGAGAGCAGCGTCCCATACGTGGCGAACGAGTGATAAAGCGTCTGAGGCAGCAGGCTGTGAGAGCTGACGATGCTGGCGCCTTCCCCTTCATCGCCATGCTGTTCGGCTGATTCCACGGGAATCCGGTACTCGGGCGGATAGAGCTTGCCCTGATCTTCGAGGGCGTTTTTAAGCGCATGACTCGCCTCAGATGACGGCACGGTCTTAATCCAGGTCATAAAGGTTCTTTCTAATATTGAAGTTCTATGGCGGCAAGGGGGCGTGGGAGCGGCGCTCCTGGTTCCCCACAGCCAGATCATACAGGGAACGGCGGACCCGCGGTGTTAAAGAGCTCTAATCACCGAGCAGAGGAAACAAGTATGAAATGGGTTCTGGCGGAAGTTGTCGCGGTCCTTATGGTGTCGATCGCGGCGAGCGGAAGTGGCGTGCCGGGCGTAGGGATGACGACGCCATTCCCGAAAGCAGTTCAGGTGGGCGCCAAGGTCGACTTTCAGTTGTGGCAGTGGGGCGATCAGCCGGCGGACCGCAAAGAGATCCTGAAGCTCAAAAATGGGATGCGTATTTCGTGGCAATCTTTGCCGGCAAAAGGCATTCATTTCAAGTTCCGGATCCTGGCGCCCCATGATTCGGCGCAGTGCGAGGCGCTCTCCAGCGATAGCTTCGACCGGATCGCGTGGGGACCCGAAAAGGCGCCGGTCGAGGGATCGGCGCAGCGCCTCTACCGGGCTTATCCGGAGTGGAACTTTACCCCACCGCAAGTCGGAAAGTATTGCCTCTCTGTGCAAGCCACGATGCAGGGAAAGATTGTCGCCAAAAGCGTTATTCACTTTCAAATCGTGAATGCCGCTCCGCCGCCGCGCAATACGCATTATATGGCCGGAAAGCGAGACTGCAAGGGAAACCCGATTACCACCTCACGTCCGGTCAACTTGGGCGGCCTCAATGAAACCCCCGTTCTCAAAGACAACGACTATCCGTTTGAGCCTCAGCACGCCTATAACGTGGTCAACTTCGAGCGATTCCCACCCTTCAGCCTGCCGCCGCGCTTCATCGCTGTCTGGAATTCACGCCGGTTTACCGATGAGAACCGGTTTGGCGGGCCGCTCAATCGTGGATTTACTTCGATGGCGACGGTTATCTCTTCGCAAGACAACCTGCCGATCAGCCAGCGGACCTGGTTTCACACGCCCGATCTGCAGGTGATGTTCATCAATAAGTGGTATCACGATGATCCGGTAAAATATGCGGATCTGAAGGGCTACGCCGACTATCGATCCGCGTTCGTTTCGCCCGAGAACGCCTTCAAACTTGGCTGGGCATGCTACAGCGCATGGGGCGCAGGCGGTTACGCGCCCTTCGACGCCGGTATCTATGGCTTCGATGAGGAGCAGATGTGGCCGACGATTGGGGCCAAACTGCTGAAGGAGCATCCCGATCTGGTACCCGCGGAGCTGCGTTCTCTCCGGGTTAACGACCCCAATTTAGTGCATCCGGATACGCTCGCGAAGATGAACGACGCTTACGTGAAGGCCTGGGGAGATTTTATCGGCAATTATTACCGGGGGGCGCGAGCCGCAGCGGCCTCACGAGGTCGGGTTTTCAAGGTGTGGCACTACGGATCACACGCGCCAGGTGAGTCTCTCTTTCGGAGTCCCGACGATAACAAAATTGACCCGGCCACCGGGAAATACCGGGTCGAGGAGTTAGACGATCTTTTCCCCTGGTTCAAAACGGGTAAAAAAGTCGACTTCAACGCGTCGCTCTATTCCCAGGAGATCGACTATTTCAATAAAGATTTCTATTACTGGACGATCTTTCCGCAGAAGTCATCCATGTACGAGAAAGACGCGCAGGGAAAATATGCTCTGGATAAAAATGGTCGACGCATCGTGCGGAAGGACCTCTTTAAGGAACGGATGTATGTTGATCCGGCGCCGATAGGCTACGAGGATCCGGAGGTGAGCCCGACTTTCTTAAAGGCGTTCATTGACAAGGGCGAAAACGCGCTCTTCTGGATGAATGGCGGCAAATACTACAAACAACATGGCACGCTGATTACCAATAAAGGAATGATTCCCACGCTGCGGCCCGGTAACCAGGAGACCTGGGGTGAATCGGCGAAGCTCGGCTCTCGGCCAATCAGCCCATATATGGCTGAAGCGTCCGTCATCTACACCTACATGATGGGCCTTGAGGGGATCTACCTCTGGGATGCCCGCGGTTTTACCGGGCCGGTCGGGTATGGCCCCAATGGAAGCTCAACGCAGACGGATACCCTGGGCGATATTGAGTTTATGATCAAGGGGATGCACCGGATTTCGCAGTTTGACCGGCTGTTTGAGGGCAAATACGATTATATCCGGCCGATTCGTTATTACAATGTCTGGAACCGGGACCATCCGATCATTCGAGGGATTCTAAACGGCCGGTATCTTCTGCTGGCGATGACGAATCCATACCTGGATCCCGGCGAAACCCAGAAAGTCGAAGTGCGATATGGATCGCCGTTTGGCAGCGCGAAGAAGCCGATCTGGTCGGGCGAGGTAACGATTTTAGCGCGGAAGACGCGGCTTTCTCAATGCAAACTTCCGGCGCTGCCGGGCGGAAAGGCCTACGATCCCGATCATCTTTACTTCCGGTACACCTGCGTGGACGGCAGATTCCGGAAGACGTTCATGACCACCGGAGATTACGAAATTCCGTATCACGGATAGAGGCAAAGCCGATTTGAACAGGCGCCCGTTGACAGCGGCGGCGCAATTGTTGTATAGTAATGCTGTAAAGAATAGTCTTTACATAACGTTATACAACGAGATTGGAACACAGAGATGGTTCATGAAGGAGGCAGGCATTGTGTGCGCCGGCATCATCCCGAGCACGGCGGTGGCGGATTTGGGCGCCATGGGCGCTATGGCGGCGGGATGCGTGGAAGGGTACCTGGTCGTGGGATGAGCCGAATGGAGCGGGGATCGCTGCGGCCAATTTTGCTTGACATTCTTCGGGACGCTCCCCGGCACGGTTATGAGATTATCAAGGCGTTTGAAGAGCGGAGCGGCGGCCAGTATGCGCCCAGTCCGGGTGCGGTCTATCCGACACTGCAGTATCTGGAGGATCTGGGACAGGTCCGATCGATTCAGTCGAATGATCGCCGGGTCTATGAACTCACCGACGCGGGGCGGAGTGAGCTGGAGGCGCAGGCGGAGCGGGTGGCGGGCTTCTGGGCGGCTTTCGCCGAGCGAGCGCCCTCGGAGGCTGCGCAGCACGACGTGGGCTTTTTGCAGGATGCCATGCATGACCTGGCGCGCACTATCTGGACGGGGCTTCGGGAGGCGATTGCAAACAGCGATCAGGAGACCATCCGGCGGGTTCGCCTGTCGGTCCAGAGATGCGAGGACGAGATTCGAGGATTGATCGCCGGGAATCCATCCTGAGCGCTTCCTAACGATTTCCTAATGATTACGCGCTATCATGCGATCAAGAAACACCGGGGCATTCGGGTTCCGGTTGCTTTGTTTCAAATCGAGGCGCGACATGCGTACACAGGTTTTCAAGCGAATGGCGGTAATCAGCGCTATAGCGTTATCATTGGGTGGATTTGTAGCGGCATCGAGTCAGGGGCAGGGCGGCCCGCCTCCAGGGGGCGGATTCCAGCAGGGCGGCGGTCCTGGAGGACCTCCGTTTGGCGGGGGCCGGTTTGGCGGGGGCCGGTTTGGCGGTCCTGGCATGTTCCCTGGGGGCGGCCCGGAGTCGCTGACTGCGACTACGACTAACGTCTATATCCTGCGAGGCGGTACTCTCTATTCCTATGACGCGCACACACTGAAGCTTATCGGCGCGGCGCAGCTCCCGGCCCCTCAGCCTCCGGCCGCTCAGACGCAGCCCGGGCAGTAGGGGCGTTGGTCCAGGCCATGATCGGGGTCATTAGCCAGCATGCGCGTACTCCTGATTGAAGATGATGAAGTCATCGCAGAGCGAATCCAGAAGGGCCTGGAGAAGAACTACTTCACGGTGGATATCGCCGCCGATGGTGAGACGGGTCTCCGCCTCGCTCTCGGCGGCGCTTACGCTCTTGTTATTCTGGATCTCATGCTGCCGAGAAGGGATGGCTGGAGTGTTTGCGAGTCGCTCCGGAACCGCAGCAACCCGGTTCCCATCCTGATGCTGACGGCGCGCGACGCGGTAGACGATCGTATCCGGGGTCTTGACACCGGCGCTGACGATTATCTCTCGAAGCCGTTTGACTTCAACGAGCTGCTGGCGAGAGTGCGGGCTTTACTGCGGCGGGAGAAGGTGAATAAGGGCAAGATTATCGAGATCGCTGATCTTAAGATCGATTCGCTGGCCCGCCGGGTCTGGCGTGGTGGCGAAGAAATCCACCTCACTCCCCGGGAATACTCCCTATTGGAGGCGCTCGCCCGCAGCGCAGGCCGCACCTTATCGCGTGAGGTGATTTTAGAGCGAGTCTGGGGGGACGATGAAAGCTATTCGAACACCGTGAGCTTTCATGTTACCCTGCTGCGGAAAAAGGTTGACAATGGGAACCCGGTGAAGCTGATTCAAACGGTTCACGGGATAGGATATATGCTGCGCGCTCCCGAGACTTCGTGAGGGTTCCGCTCTTTTGGAATCGAAGATTCCAGGTAAATCAGGAGTCTCGGTGAAGTCCACGCTCTCCCTACAATCGTTTCGGGTCCGGCTTTCGCTCTGGAACGCGGCCGTTCTCGCTGTCGTGATGTCGATTTTTGGCGTGGGCTTCTGCCTCATCGTGCAGAGTCGCATGAAGGCGGCGATAGACCAGGATCTGGCGCAGCGCGCCCATCTACCGCCGCCGCCGCCGTTCCGCCGCCCCGGGTCCCCACCGGGACCGGGACCTGACCGGGGACCGGGACCCGGTCCGTTCCCACCGGGGCCCGGTCCTGGACCCCGCGGGAACGGCTTCGGAGCACCGATGGGATTCGGGTTTCCGTATCACTCTCGCGGAACGAAAGTGACATCGGCCGATCTGCAGGCCGTTCTCATGATGTCCCTCCAGCGCCCGCGCTACTTCGACCAATCGGGCCATGCTCTTGGTCCACTGCTTTCCCGAGCTCCCTGGGATGCGTCTACGCTCCGCGCAGCGCTATCCGGGCAAGAGGTCTATTCTACAACCGAGTTTGATGGGGATCCGATTCGGGTGCTGAGCGCGCCATGGATTGAGAACGGGCATATTGTTGGGGCCGTCCAGGTAGCGCAGGACATCGCGGATGACGCCTGGCTCTGGTCGTTCCAGTGGAGCATCCTGTTTGCGGCGCTGCCGCTGGCGCTGATCGCCGCCTGCTGCGCCGGGCTCTTTCTCGCCACGCGAGCGCTGCGACCGGTGGACCGAATCACCTGCGCCGCGGCGCAGATTGGCGCGGAAGATTTGAGCCAGCGGCTTCCGGTTACCGGACGGGACGAGCTCTCCACCCTGGCCGCG
>Ga0307373_10007436_pt1 | contig 17106 bp, 12 predicted proteins | sample OX2MG_FD_202534 | JGI IMG/M metagenome (GOLD analysis project Ga0307373, IMG submission 202534) | Soil microbial communities from Risofladan, Vaasa, Finland - OX-2 | ecosystem: Environmental > Terrestrial > Soil > Coastal area > Acid sulfate soil | place: Finland: Risofladan, Vaasa | collected... | reverse complement strand
GGTATTCGGCAAGGTGACCAATATCGCCGACTACGGCGCGTTCGTGGAGATCGAGGACGGCGTAGAGGGCCTGGTGCACGTGTCGGAGATGGACTGGACCAACAAGAACGTCAATCCGGCCAAGGTGGTGCACACCGGCCAGGAAGTCGAGGTCATGGTGCTGGACGTCGATGAGGAGCGCCGGCGCATTTCCCTGGGCCTGAAGCAATGTCAGGCCAACCCGTGGAAGGAATTCGCGGAGAACCACAAGCGCGACGATCACGTCGCCGGTCAGATCAAATCGATCACCGATTTCGGCATCTTCATCGGTCTGCCGGGCAACATCGACGGCCTGGTGCATCTGTCGGATATCTCCTGGGATCTGCCGGGCGAGGAGGCGGTGCGCAACTACCAGAAGGGCCAGCAGCTCGAGGCGATGGTGCTGTCGATCGATCCGGAGCGCGAGCGCATCTCGCTCGGGATCAAGCAGCTCGCCAAGGATCCGTTCTCCGGCTTCGTCGCCGAGCACCCGAAGGGCAGCATCGTCAAGGGCACGGTCAAGGAGGTCGACGCGCGCGGCGCCCTGATCGATCTGGGCAACGGTATCGAGGCGCAGCTGCGCGCATCCGAGCTCGGACGCGAGCGCGTCGATGATGCACGCGCGGTGCTGCGCGTCGGCGATGAGGTCGAGGCCAAATTCATCGGGCTGGATCGCAAGACCCGCACCATTTCCCTGTCGATCAAAGCCAAGGAGGTGCACGAGGAGGCCGAAGCCGTGCAGAGCTATCGCTCCGAGCAACCCTCGTCGGGTACCAGCCTGGGTGATCTGCTCAAGGAGCAGATCCAGGCCCCGGAACGCGAGCGCGGCTGAACAGGCGGCGGCGGGCAGCGCATGAGTCAGCGACTCTCTTCGGCGTCCCGCGGGCCGTACGTCCCGCGCGAAGACGGTGAACCGCAATCCGGGAATGCCATGACGAAGTCGGAACTGATCGAGATCATCACCGCCAAGCAGAAGCATCTGCCGGCCAAGGATGTGGAGCTGGCGCTCAAACAGATGCTCGAGATCATGAGTGATTCCCTGGCGCAGGGCGATCGCATCGAAATCCGCGGCTTCGGCAGCTTCTCGCTGCATTTTCGTCCGCCGCGACAGGGCCGCAATCCCAAGACCGGCGAGGCGGTGGCGCTCGCCGGCAAGTACGTGCCGCACTTCAAGCCGGGCAAGGACCTGCGCGAGCGCGTCAACCAGGGCGCCGACCGGCCCATCCGCGACTGAACCCGTGCGCGACTGAGCCGTCCGCTCGTCACTGCGCTTGCGCGAGCGCACTGCACCGACATCCATTCGGGCCATGCGCTGACATCGGCGCTGGCGCGAAAGGGCATTTGACCAAACAAACAGCGCGCGCTGGTCGCCGGCGCGGCGGTGCTCGTCTACCATCGCAGCATCTCGTGCTAACCGGGTAGGGATCAATGGCTGCAGGCAGACGAATTCGCACCGCGGTGTTTCCGGTGGCGGGACGCGGCACCCGCTTCCTGCCGGCGACCAAGGCCAGCCCGAAGGAGATGCTGCCGATCGTCGATCGCCCGCTGATCCAGTACGCGGTCGATGAGGCGCTGGCGGCTGGCGCGGAGCGGCTGGTGTTCATCACCGGCTCATCCAAGCGCGCGATCGAGGACCACTTCGACACCGACGCGGAGCTCGAGCGGCTGCTCGAATCGCAGGGCAAGACTGAGCTGGCCGACCAGGTGCGCAGCGTGCTGCCGAGCTATGCGACCTGCATCTACATCCGTCAGTCCGCGCCGCTCGGGCTCGGGCACGCGGTGCTGTGCGCGCGTCCTGCGGTCGATGATGAGCCGTTCTTCGTGCACCTGGCCGACGACCTGATCGACGCCGAGGTGCCCTGCCTGAAGCAGATGGCGGACACCTACGAGCGCTACGGCGCGAGCGTCCTGGGCGTGGAGGAAGTGGCGCGGCGCGACACCGACAAATACGGCATCGTCGAGGCCGAGGACCCGGCCGGCACCGTCAGCCGCATCCATGGAATCGTCGAGAAGCCCAAACCCGAGGAGGCGCGCTCGACCCTGGCGGTGGTCGGCCGCTACGTGCTCACGCCGGGGATTTTCACCGAGCTGGAAAACGTCGAGCAGGGCGCCGGCGGGGAGATCCAGCTCACCGATGGGATTGCACGCCTGCTTCAACACGAGAGCGTGTACGCGCATCGGTTCGCCGGACGACGCTTCGACTGCGGCGACAAGCTCGGCTACCTGAAGGCCACCGTCGAGCTGTCGCTGACGCATCCGGTACTGGGCGAGGACTTTCGCGCCTACCTCAGGCAGGTCGCCGCCAGGCTCTAGCGCCCGGTCGAGCGCGCCGCGCCACGACCTGCGTCACAGTCGGCGCGAGTCACCGCCGCTGCGCGCAGCTCGCGGCGCCATCAAGAATCGGCTGGGCCGGCCGATAGCTTCCCTGGTATCCCCCTTAGCTAGCGGTGGCTCGCGCACGTGTTTGCGGTTATCGGTTCGGTTGTCGTGCTGCTATGCGTCGGCGGCAGCTTCCTCATGGATGGAGGCAAGCTGCTGGTGCTGTGGCATCCGAGCGAGATCCTCATCATCGTGGGCGCGGCCCTGGGCGCCTTCGTCACCAGCAATCCTCCCAAGGTGGTCAAGGGGGCCTTCGCTGCCGCCTTCGGGCTGCTGAAGCGGCCGCGCTACCGGCGCGAGGATTACGTCGACCTGCTCAAGCTGCTCTACGACATCCTGGTGAAGATCCGAAAATCCGGGATGCTCGCGATCGAGGCGGACGTGGAGGCGCCGGAGAAGAGCAAGCTGTTCGCCGACTATCCGCGCATCCTCGCCGACCATCACATGATCGAGTTCATCACCGACTGCCTGCGGCTGATCGTCGGCGGCAACCTCGATCCGCATGAGCTGGAGAGCCTGCTCGAGTATGAGCTGGAGACGCACCACAAGGAGTCGGCCGAGCCCGGCCACGCGGTACAGCGGGTGGCCGATGCATTGCCGGGCTTCGGCATCGTCGCGGCGGTGCTCGGCATCGTCAACACGATGGCCGCGATCGACGGCGCCGACACCGGCACGATCGGACGCAAGGTCGCCGCGGCACTGGTGGGCACCTTCCTGGGCATTCTGATCTCCTACGGCTTCGTCGGCCCGACGGCCTCGGCCATCGAGCATCGCGCGCACGAGGAGGGCAAGGCGTTCGAAGTGGTGAAGATGGCGCTGGTGGCGAGCGTGCGTGGGTATGCGCCGCCGGTGGCGGTGGAGTTTGCGCGCAAGCTGCTGTGGTCGGATGTGCGCCCGACATTTGCCGACCTGGAGAATCATCTCAAGGGCAGGCGCAAGGATGCCGCGAAGGAGAGCATCGCCGCATGAGCGCCAAGGGCGAACGGCCGATCATCATCGTCAGGCGCGTCAAGCGCTCCGACGAGCAGCCGCACGGCGGCGCCTGGAAGGTTGCCTATGCCGATTTCGTGACCGCGATGATGGCGTTCTTCCTGGTCATGTGGCTGATTGCGGCCGTGTCCAAGGATCAGCGTGCCGCGATTTTTGAATATTTCAAGAATCCCAGCATGGAACAGGGCAAGTCGGTGCGCCCGGCGCCCGGGCAGATGGGACCCGGCGGCGCGAGCACCAGCGTCATCAATCTCGGTGGTGGACTCGATGCGCGCCGCTCGGCCATCCCGGTGTCGACCGGGCTGGGCACCCCGCGCGACCAGAAAAGCCTGCGCGACCAGCAAGGCCGCAGCGCCAGCAGCGCCAGCAGTGGCAGCACCAGCCTCGAGCAGGCACGGCGGATCACCGCGGCCGCCGAGCACAAGAAGCTCGAGTCGCTGATGGTCGAGCTGCGGCAGGCGATCGACAAGAGCCAGGCGCTCAAGCCGTTCAAGGACCAGTTGCTGCTCGACATAACCCCCGAAGGGCTGCGCATCCAGATCGTCGATGCGAAGAACCGGCCGATGTTCGACCTGGGCAGCGCCAAGCTCAAGGGCTATACCGCGACGATCCTACACCAGCTCGCCCCGTACCTGAACAGCGTGCCGAATCGGCTGAGCCTGTCGGGTCACACCGATACCACCCCGTACATGGCCCAGGCGGGTTACAACAATTGGGACCTGTCGGCTGATCGCGCCAATGCGGCACGGCGCGCCCTGGAGGCCGGTGGGCTCGCGTCGGGCAAGATCGCCCGCGTGGTCGGGCTATCTTCTTCGGTGTTGTTCGACAAGACCAATCCGCGTGCGCCGATCAACCGTCGCATCAGCATCATCGTCATGACCAAGGAGGCCGAAGCGGCCGCACTGCGCAGCGATGACGCCGCGCCGGTCAGCGCTGCCAGCCTGGGCCATGCGCTGGCCGCGCCGGCTGTGGCGACGCCGCCTAGCGCCGCTTCGGCCCCACAGAGCGCCGCGCCGGCCTCCCAGCCAGCCGTGTCGGCCCCGCACTGACGGGAACCGCGTACCTTCCGATGCCCTCGAACTGCTAGTCTGGTAGGCGCCGGGCGCTGTGCCGCGCCCGTCAAGGAGCCCGATGTGCGCACCATGCCCGTCATGCGAGCTTATTTGGCGCAGGCCGTCGTGGCCGTCATGGCCCTACTGGCCGGGGCAGCCGCGGGCTGTGCCAGCACCCCCGCGGCACATCACACGGCCGCGCTGCCGGGTCAGCCAGCGTGCTTTTACCTGGCCAACTTCCGCGGCGACTGGACCGTACTGAGCGACAGCACGCTGATCGTCGAGACCCCGCCGGGGCACCATGCCTACCTGATCAAGCTGTTCCAGCCGGTGGTCGGCCTGCGCTTCCAGGAGGCCCTGGGATTGAAGGACGTGGAGCATACCGGTCAGATCTGCAACAACAGCCAGGATGAACTGGTGGTGCGCGGCCACGGGCAGCTCCCGGTGCCGATCGTGGCGGTGCGGCTGATCACCCCGGCCGAACACGTGCGGCTGTTGAAAGCCGCCGGGCAGACGGTGCCGCGCGATCTGCAGAAACGGGTGTCCAGCGGCGGCGCGGCCGGCGCGTCGGATTGAGCAGCCAGCCGCCGATGGGCCCGCCGGATCGCCGCGATGAACGCACGCCCGCGATGGCGCAGGCCGGGTTGGTGCTGGGGACCATCGGCAACACGCCGCTGCTCGAGCTGACCAGGCTCGACAGTGGTTGCTGCCGGCTGTTCATCAAGCTCGAGAATCAGAATCCCACCGGCTCGATCAAGGACCGCATCGGCCTGTCGATGATCGAAGCGGCCGAGCGTGCCGGGCGCCTGCACCCGCACGCCGAGCCGGCCGGCACGATCGTGGAGGCGACCGCGGGCAACACCGGCCTGGGCCTGGCGCTGGTGGCCGCGCAGAAGGGCTACCGCCTGCTGCTGGTGATCCCTGACAAGATGGCACAGGAGAAGATCCTGCACCTGCGCGCCCTCGGCGCCCAGATTCATCTGACCCGCAGCGACGTGCCCAAGGGCCACCCCGAGCACTACCAGGACCTCGCGGCGAGCATGGCGGCGCAGATTCCCGGCAGCTACTTCGTCAACCAGTTCGCCAACCCCGCCAATCCGGCCGCGCACGAGGCCACCACGGGCCCTGAGATCTGGGCACAGACCGGACAGATGCTCGACGCGGTGGTCGTGGGCGTGGGCAGCGGCGGCACGCTGACCGGGCTGTCGCGCTACTTCGAGCGTGTGGCGCCGCACGTGCAGATGGTGCTGGCGGACCCGGCCGGTTCGGTGCTGGCCGATATCGTCGAGAGCGGCAGCGTGCAGCGGCCGGCCGGTTCGTGGCTGGTGGAGGGCATCGGCGAGGATTTCGTGCCGCCGGCGTGCGACCTGTCACGGGTGCGGCGCGCGTATCGCATCAGCGATGCCGACAGCTTCCATACGGCGCGCGAGCTGCTCGCGGTCGAGGGCATCCTCGGCGGCTCGAGCACCGGGACGCTGCTGGCTGCGGCGCTGCGTTACTGTCGCGAGCAGACCTCGCCCAAGCGGGTGGTGACGCTGGCGCCCGACAGCGGCAACAAATACCTGAACAAGATGTTCAACGACTATTGGATGTTCGATCAGGGGATGATCGAGCGGCCGCAGCGGGGCAATCTGCTCGACCTGGTAGTGCGACGCTACCAGGAGGGCGGCGCCGTCACGCTCTCGCCGCAGGACTCGCTGCTGCTGGCGTATCGGCGCATGCGGCTGTTCGATGTGTCGCAGATTCCGGTGATGCAGGACGAGCGCGTCATCGGTATCGTCGATGAGTCGGATCTGCTCATGCACGTGCACGCGGACGCGGAGCGCTTCAACGACGCCGTGCGCACCGCGATGGTCGCGCGCGTGGAGACTGTCGCTCCCGATGCGCCGGTGTCCGCGCTGCTGCCGATCTTCCGGCGCGACCATGTCGCGATCGTCGCCAACGAAGGACGCTTCATCGGCCTGATCACCCGCGTCGACCTGCTCAACTACCTGCGCAAGCAGCTCGGCTAGCGGTGGCCTCGCTGGCCGCGGTGGCGCTGACCTGCTACCGGGCACAGACCGGGCACCGACCGGGGCGGTATGATGAGCGCCCATGAACGATGAGGACACCAAGAACACTGGGGACGCTGCGGCGGCCTTCGCCACGCGGGCGATCCATGCCGGTCAGCGCCCGGACCCGAGCACCGGGGCGGTCATGGCTCCGATCTACGCGACTTCGACCTACGCACAGCGCAGTCCTGGCGTGCACCAGGGCTACGAGTATTCCCGCTCGCAGAATCCGACCCGCTTCGCCTACGAGCGCTGCGTGGCTGACCTCGAGGGTGGAACGCGCGGCTTTGCGTTCGCGTCCGGCCTGGCCGCGATGGCAGCGGTGCTGGAGCTGCTCGCGCCCGGCGATCACGTGGTTGCCGGCCAGGACCTGTACGGCGGCAGCCGCCGGCTGCTCTCGCAGGTGCGCGGCTCCTCGGCGGGACTGACGTGCTCGTACGTGGACCTGCGCGAGCCCTCGGCGGTGGCGGCCGCGATCCGTCCCCAGACGCGACTGATCTGGGTGGAGACACCGAGCAATCCGATGCTCACGCTCGCGGACCTGGCGCCGATCGCCGCGCTGGCGCGGGCCCGGCGCATCCTGGCGGTGGCCGACAATACCTTTGCGACCCCATACCTGCAGCGCCCGCTGCAGCTGGGGTTCGACATCGTGATGCATTCGGGCACGAAGTACCTCAACGGTCACTCCGACGTCGTCAACGGGGTGCTCGTGGTCGGGGCCGACGCGCAGCTGGCCGAGCGCGTGGCCTTCGTGCAGAACGCGGTCGGCGCGGTGGCCGGCCCGTTCGATGCATTCCTGGCGCTGCGCGGGCTCAAGACGCTGGCAGTGCGCATGCACCGCCACTGCGACAATGCGCTGCAGCTGGCGCACTTTCTCGAGCAGCATCCGGCCGTCGCGCGCGTGCACTATCCCGGCCTGCCTTCCCATCCACAGCATGCGCTGGCGCGCGTGCAGATGCGCGATCCCTACGGCCGGGAGGCCTACGGCGGCATGATCTCGATCGAACTGCACGGCGGCCTCGAGCGCTCACGCGGCTTCCTGGAGCGCTGCCGGCTGTTTGCACTGGCCGAGTCGCTCGGCGGAGTGGAGAGCCTGATCGAGCATCCGGCGAGCATGACCCATTCGAGCGTGCCCCGGGCCGAGCGCGCGGCGCTGGGCATCAGTGACAGCCTGTGCCGCCTCTCGGTCGGCATCGAGGATGTGGGGGACCTGCAGTCCGACCTGGCCGCAGCGTTAGGCTAGCCCTCGGCGCTGCTCTAGCTGCGGCGCCTAGGCCAGCCGCGGTGCGGAGCGGGCCGCGATGGCACCGCCGGGGGCCGATGCCGTGGCCGCAGGCAGCAACCCGGTTGCGGCCGCGGTGCCGCTCTGTCGCAGCGGCAGCGTGATTTGCACCTGCAGGCCGCCGCCGGGGATATTGTGGGCGCGCACGCTGCCGCCATGCAGTGCTGCGACCCTTGCGGTGATCGCCAGTCCGATGCCGTAGCCGCCGGAGGCACGGTCTCGCGCCTTGCCGACGCGGAAGAACGGCTCGAAGATGCGCTCGAGCAGCTCCGCGGGCACGCCCGGCCCCTGATCGGTCACCTCGATCATGACCTGCCGGTCCTGCTGCCGGTACGCCAGCGTGACCACCGAGCCCTGCGGCGAGTAGCTCACGGCATTGCGCACCACGTTCTCGAGCGCGCGGAATAGCAGCTCGCGGTCGCCGGCGAGCGTCAGCGGCTGCGGGGTGGCCAGGTCGATGCGCACCCAGCGCGGCTCGGCCTCCAGGCGCGCATTGTCCGCCAGCGTCTCGAGCAGCTCCTCGAGGTTGACCGGCTCGGCGATCAGCTCGCGCGCCGGGTCCTCCAGCCGCGAGAGGCTCAGGATCTCGCCAATGAGCTCGTCGAGCCGCTGCGTCTCCTGCTCGATGCGGTCGAATTCCTGCTCGAGGTTGGCATGCGGCCGGCGCGCCAGGCCCAGGGCGATCTGCAGCCGCGCCAGCGGCGAGCGCAGTTCGTGCGAGACGTCGCGCAACAACTGGCGTTGGGATTCGAGCAGGCTGCGCAGCCGCTCGGCCATCGCATCGAAGTCGAACGCCAGCAGCGCCAGCTCATCGCGGCGCCTGCCCACCAGGCTCGAGACACGCACGCGCAGGTCGCCATCGGCGATCGAGCGCGTCGCGGCGCGCAGGTGCCGGACCGGATCGGACAGGTAGCGCGCCAGCAGGAAGCACACGAAGGCGCTGACCAACAGCGTGGTGGTGAGGATCACGACCGGCGTTTCGGTCGAGCCGAATACGCCGAACAACCAGTTCCACCGGTGCAGCAGCGACAGCGCGTAGGTCTCGTTGTTGGGCGAGACCAGCTGCGACAGCAGCCGCAGATCATGGAAGGCGCTGGTAGAGACCAACGGATAGGGGGGGCGATGCCCTGCCTGCGCCTGCAGATAACCCGGCACCGTCCGTCCGAGCAGGTCGACTCCGCGCTGGTCGATCACGTACAGCCGATCGTGCGATGGTACCGCGGTGATCTCGTGCCGCAACCAGCTGCGCAGGCCGGTCAGGCCCTGCGTGCGCAGCACTGTCGAGGCCTTGCGCGCCAGCTCGTCCTGGCGTGCCTGCAGATGCTGCATGCGCTGGTTGGTGAGCCATAGCGTCGAGGCGACGGTGGAGGTGATCACCAGGACCATCGCGGTCCAGAACGTCAGGAAGATTCTCAGGTACAGGTTGCGCATCGTGATCGACCCGGCGATCTCGCCGGCTAGGGACTGGCACTGCCGACCGGCACGGCGACCGTGAACACGTAGCCGGAGCGGCGCACGTTGACGATCGAGATCTCATCGGCCACGGCTGCCAACTTGCGCCGGATATTGCTGATGTGGGTATCGATGCTGCGATCATACGGCGTGAGCCGCCGGCCGAGCACCTGCCGCGTGAGCTGTTCGCGCGAGATCACCACCCCGATCTGCTGGATCAACACCTCCAGCACCCGGAATTCGACTCCGGTCAGACTGATGGTCTGGCCGCGCGCCGTGGCGGTGCGGCTGCCGAAATGCAAGCTGATCGGCCCCGCATCGATGCGCTCGCGCCGGCCGGGTTGCGGGTCGGGCAACAGGCTGCGCCGCAGAATTGCGCGCATGCGCGCCACCAGCTCGCGCGGATTGAACGGCTTGGGCAGATAGTCGTCGGCACCGAGCTCCAGTCCCACGACCCGATCGACTTCCTCGCCTCGCGCCGTGAGCATCAGCACCGGGGTGGCGAGCTTCTGGCGCAGCAGCCGCAGCACGTCCAGTCCGCCCACGCGTGGCAACATGACGTCCAGCACGATCAGGTCGAAATGGCGGCGGCCCAGGGTGTAGAGCGCCTCATCCCCGTCATGCACCACCGTGAGCCTGAAGCCTTCCGGGGTGAGATATTCAGCCAGCATACGGCACAGCTCGCGATCATCGTCGACCAACAGCACCGCCATCGGCGAGCCGTCGTCGGCTTCATCCCCATCCTGAGTATTCGCAATCGATGGCATGGCCGGCACTGTAGCGAAAAGGCATTGTCCCTTAAGAACATTGGGGCCGGCCGGGGCTTTACAATTCTTCGCAGGCCTTGGCCCCGCCTTGCGGCAGCGCGTATCCCTGGCGCGGCAGGGCATACTAGCGCGATGCGGTTCAAAGTCCTGTTTGCTGCCACCGTGCTGTTCGTGGCGCGGGTCGTGCTGGCGGCGGACCCGCAGCCCTATTCCGTCCAGATCGCCGATACCGGCAACGGGGCACTCAACGCCGCCCTGCACGCCAGCTCGCAGCTGCAATCGCTGCGCACCAGCGCACCGGTGGGCCCGTTTGCGCTGATCGATCGTGCCCAGCAGGACGTCGGCCGGCTGCAGACCGCGCTCGACAGCTTCGGCTACTACCGTGGCCACGTGCGCATCACCGTCGATGGGCAGGGGTTGGACGACCCCGGCCTGTCCGGTGCGCTGCAGGCACTGCCCAAGGGCCGCTCGGCCAAGGTCGAGGTGCGCATCGACCTGGGGCCGCTGTTTCATCTGCGCCGCGTGCGCATCGCGGGTAGCGCCGTCGACGCCGCCGCGCTCGCCGCATTCGACCTCAACAGCGCCGATCCGGCGGTCGCAGCCGACGTGCTGGCGGCCGGCAAGCGCCTGCTCAACGCACTGCAGGAGCAGGGCCATGCCTACGCCCGGGTACCCGCGCCGGTGGCGTACGAGGATGCGCACGCGCCAGTGCTGGATGTGACCTTCACGGTGCACGCCGGGCCGATCTACCGCGTGGGCGCCATCCGTTTCCAAGGCCTGCACCACGTGAGCGAGACGTTCCTGCGCCGGCGGCTCAGGCTGCGATCCGGCGATCTCTACAGCCCCAGCCGCATCGAGCGCGCACGCGCCGCGCTGCTCGGGCTCGGGGTGTTCTCCTCCGTGACGGTGCCCACGCCGCCCCAATCGCAGCTCAAGGATGAGCACTTCCCGGTCGTGTTCGTGACGCTCGAGCGCAAGCCCCACACCGTGAACCTCAACGCGACCTATTCGAGCGACCTGGGCGTCAGCGCCGGGGCCACCTGGACCGACCGCAACCTGTTCGGCGGTGCCGAGCAACTCTCGCTCAATGCCAGCATCATCAACCTGGAGGGCACGGCCAGCAACGGTCTGGGTTACGACCTGGGCGCGCAGCTGTCCAAGCCGGATTTCCTCACCAGCAACCAATCGCTGCAGTTCAGTCTCGTGGCGCTCAAGCAGCAGCTGCAGGCCTATGATCAGGTGGCCGCGACCGGCGGCGTGACCATCAGCCGTCAGCTCTCGTCGGTGTGGAACGTCAGCGCCGGCGTGGCGCTCGAGCAGGAGAAGATTCTGCAGAACGAAGTCGTCAATTGCAGTGCTCAGTGGAGCCCCAACCCGGCGGACCCCACGCAGGGTCCGCCCGCGGCTACCCCGTGCTACTACACGCTGCTGTCGGTGCCGCTGAGCGCCCGCTACGACAGCACTGACCTGGCCAACCCCCTCGATGATCCGCTGCATGGCATGCGTGCCTCGCTCTCGGTCACCCCGACCGAATCGCTGTTCGGCCGCCGTGCGAGCTTCCTGATCGTGCAGGCCAGCGCCTCGGCCTATTTCGACCTCTCCGAGCTGGGTTGGACCGACAGCGGCCGCAGCGTCTTTGCGCTGCGCGGGCTGGCGGCGCAGGCACGTGGCGCAGGACAGTTCAGCCTGCCGCCGGACTTGCGCTTCTACGCCGGTGGCAGCGCCACGGTGCGCGGCTATGCCTACCAGAGTATCGGGCCGGACTTCCTACCCCCCGACACGGCGGGCAAGTACCCGGAGGGTGGCACCGGACTGACCGCCGCCACCATCGAGTATCGCCAGCGCATCCTCAAGCACTTCGGCCTGGCGATGTTCGTGGACGCCGGCGAGGTGTCGGCCAAGGGGCAGCCGCTGAGCGGCTTCAGTGTCGGCTACGGCCTCGGGCCTCGCTACTACACCCCCATCGGTCCGATCCGCCTGGACGTGGCGCTGCCGGCCAAGCGCCTGCCGCATGGGGATGCGCTGGAGGTATATATCGGCCTGGGGCAGGCCTTCTGATGCGTCGCGCCTTGCATGTCGGCGCCTGGGTGGTGGCCGCGGTCATTGCCTTCGCGGTGGTGCTGGGCGCGGCATTGATGGTGATTGGAAATACCGCGGGCGGCCGGCGGCTCCTCGAGCGTAGCGTGAGCTGGGCAAGCCACGGCCGCGTGCTGATGCAGGGGTTGTCGGGCCGCTTCCCGGATCGCCTGCGCCTGCAGCACCTGCAGTTGCGCGACGCCCAGGGCACCTGGCTGCAGGCCGATGCGCTGGCGGTGGACTGGCTGCCGCTGCAGCTGCTGGAGCGGCGGCGCGTGCACGTGCAGCGACTGGCCGCCGGCAACGTGCAGGTGCTGCGCCGGCCGGTGAGCGCGCCGGGCCAGCGGCGCAGCGGGGCCGGGGCCCACCTGCCGGTGAGCATCTGGATCGACCAGCTGGCCGTGCCGCGCCTGACGCTCGACGCGGCCCTCGCCGGGCGTACGGTGGCACTGCAGCTGCAAGGCAGCGGCCGCTTCGCCTCGCTGCAGCGCGCCTCAGTGCAGCTGAGCGCGGCGCGGCTCGACGAGGTGCCGGCGAGCTACCGGGCGCAGGTGCAGCTGGACGCGCAGCACATCCAGCTGCAGCTGGATGTGCAGGAAGGCGCGGATGGCCCGCTGGCCAATCTGCTGCGGCTGCCGGGACTGGGAGCGCTGGCGGTGCATTTGCAGCTGTCCGGTCCGCGTGCTGCGCTGGCTGCACGGCTTACCGCGCAGGCCGGCGCGCTGCACGCCCAGGCCGCCGGCACGGTGAACCTGCCAGGGCGCGCGGCCACGCTGGACCTGTCGCTGCAATCCGCGGCGATGAGTCCGCGCGCGGGCCTGGCCTGGCAGCAGGTGTCGCTGCAGGCACACGCGCGCGGCAGCCTCACGGCGCCCACGACCACCGCGCATCTGTCATTGACCGGCCTGCGAGCTGGCAGCGTGCAGCTCGACTCCTTGCAGGCCGACCTGCGCGGAGAGGGTCGAGCGCTGGCACTGGACGCGATGCTCGCCGGCCTGACGCTGCCCTCGCCCGTGCGCACGCTGCTGCATGCTGCACCGATCCGGCTGCACGGGGAGATGCAGCTGCCCTCCGGGGCCGCGCCGGTGCTCGATGTGAAGCTCTCGCATCCGCTGATTACGGCGCGGGCACACTACCGGTTCGGCCGCCGCGGGGCCGGCGTGGCCACCAGCATGGGGGCAGGGACGTTCACGGCACGCCTGCCGCAGCTGGCCCCCTGGGCGGCGCTGGCGCATCTGAGCCTGCAGGGCGAGGGGACACTGCAGGGACGGTTGGACACCGCGCGCGCGCGGGCGGGCGCTGCGCGGCAGCTGACGCTGTCGGCTGTGCTGCAGCCCACCGGCGCTCCCGCGCCGTGGAGCGCGCTGCTCGGCCACCGGGTCGATCTATCCGCGGCCGTCAGCTTTGGCGGCGGTGCCGTACGACTGCAGCGCGCGCAGTTGCGCGCCGCCGGACTGCAGGGCGGCGCGAAGGGGGAGGATCACGGCGGCAGGCTCGATGTCGCCTGGCAGCTCGCCGTGCCGCAACTGTCGGCGCTGGCGGCGCAGGCCGCCGGCCAGCTGAATGCGCAGGGACGCGTGCAGGGCAGGATCCCACGTCTGGGGCTCGCCGCCAGCGTCGCGGCGACCTTCACCGAACGGCGCGTGCCTGGCTCGATCCAGCTGATGCTGCAGGCACGCGACCTGCCGCAACATCCCAGCGGCCGCGTCGATGTTTCTGGCATGCTCGATCATGCCCCGCTCAGGTTCGCCGCGACGCTGCAGCCGCAGGCCGACGGCGCGCTCGCGCTGACGGTGGCGCAGGCACGCTGGCGCAGTCTGCAGGCCAATGGGACGCTGCGCCTGCGCGCCGGCAGTCTACGTGAGCCGCAGGGACGGTTATCGCTGCGGATGGCCCGGCTGGCCGATCTGGACGCGCTGCTGGGCCGCCCGGTTCAGGGCAGCGTGGACGCCAGCGTGACCCTCGAGAAGGCCGATGGCCGCAGCCGCGCGCGGCTCGCTCTGCAGGGGCGCGATGTGGGAGTCCCTTCGCAGCAGATCAGCTCGCTGCAGTTGCACGGTGACATCGATCAGCCGCTGCGTTCGCCACGCCTCGCTCTGCGGCTGGCGGCGGCCGGGTCGATCCGCGCCACGGCCGTGAAGCTCGCGGCCAGCGCCAATGGGGCACCTTCGGCGCTGCAGCTGCGGGTCACGGCCAGCACCGGTGCGGCCGCGCAGTCCGGCGGGGCCGCGCAGGCCGGTGCGGCCCGCGGCGGCGCCTCCCCGCAGCTTGCGGCGCAGGCGACCTGGTACCAGGCGCAGCGCCAGCTGGCATTGCAGCACCTCTCGGCAAGCTACCGGGGGCAGAGTCTGCGACTGCTGGCCCCGGCGCAGGTATCGTTCCGCAGCGGCCTGCGCGTGCAGCATCTGCGCGTGGGCATCGGCGCCGCGGTCATCGAGGCCAATGGCAGTGTGACGCCCGCGCTCGACCTGCGCGCCTCGGTCAGCAACCTGACCGCGACGGTATTCGGCGCGCTGCTGCCTCGGTTCCGCGGTCTACATGCCCGCGGGCACGCCGACGCCTCGCTGCGGCTGCACGGCAGCCTGCGTGAGCCGACCGGCAGCTTCATGCTCACGGCCGGCGGGCTCGGCTCGGGCGCCGGCGGAGCCGGCGGCTTGCCGCCGGGCGCGATCAAGGTGCGCGCCCAGCTGGCGGGCACGGCCGCCAACGTCAATGTGATGGTCAACGCCGGCAAGCAGATGCAGCTGCAGGCGAGCGGCCGCCTGCCGCTGCGTCTGGATGCGCCGATGTCGCTGACCGTGGCCGGCCAGATGAACCTTGCGCTGGCCAATCCGGTATTCGAGGCCAGCGGCCAGCGGCTGCTCGGCGAGCTGGCCATCCGCGCGCAGATGCGCGGTAGCCTGCAGAACCCGCAGGCCGACGGCACGCTCACGCTGATGCATGCGGATGTGCAGGACTACGTGCGCGGCCTGCGTATCTCCGACATCAATGGCACGCTGCTCGCCGCCGGCTCGCAGCTGCGGCTCACGCAGTTGAGCGCGCGCGCCGGCTCGGGCACCATCAGCGCCAGCGGGGGGGTGGACCTCAGCGCGCGCGGCACTCCGGTGCACCTGCAGTTCACCGCACACGGTGCGCAGTTGCTCAAGAGCGACCTGCTCACCGCCGATGTGGACAGCAACCTGCACGTGAGCGGTACGCTGCTGCCGCGCCGGCTGTCGGCCGAGGGGACGGTACGCATCAACAGCGCCACCATCAACATTCCCAACGCGCTGCCGCCGGATGTGCCGGTGCTCAATGTGGTGCGGCCGGGACAGCAGGCCCCGGTGCAGGCGGCGGCTCCGCCGCGGCCGGTGATCGCCGCGTTGAACGTGACCCTGAACGCGCCCAGCGCGGTGTTCGTGCGCGGCCGCGGCCTCAACGCTCAGGTCGGCGGCACGCTGCACGTCTCCGGCAGCAGCAGCCGTCCCAACATCGCCGGCGGCTTCGACCTCATCCGCGGCACCTTCGATCTGTCGGGGGCCACGCTGACGTTCAACAGCGGACGCATCGGCTTCAACGGCACCGGCCTGCGGCACAAGATCGATCCGACGCTGGACTTCACCGCCACCACCTATACCGGCGGCATCACCGCGACGCTCAACGTCAGCGGCTATGCCGACGCGCCGGTGATCACACTGAGCAGCAAGCCGATCGCGCTGCCGCAGGATGAGATCCTCGCGCGGCTGCTGTTCGGTGAGAGCGTCTCGCAGCTCTCGGCGCTGCAGATCGCCGGTATCGGGGCGGCGCTGGTGACGCTGTCGGGCGTAGGCGGCGGGGGGGGCTTCAACCCGCTCACCACGGTGCAGCGTGCGCTGGGCCTGAACCGGCTGGTCGTCAGCGGTGGCACCTCCGCGGGGACCTCGACGGCCAACAGCACCGGCGGTTCGCAGAACAGCGGGGCGACCATCGAGGCGGGACGCTACATCACCAACCGCATCTACATCGGCGCCAAGCAAAGTACCAATGGGTTGACGCAGGCGCAGGTGCAGGTGGACCTGACCCGTAAATGGAAACTGCAGACCACGCTGAGCACCGGCGGCGGCACGGTGCAGGGCGCCACCCCGCAGAATGATCCGGGCAGCAACATCGGCATGAGCTATCAGTTCGATTACTGACGCGGCATGGCCATGGCTGCAGAAAGGCGGCCGGTTGGCATACACTGCGCGGCGCGAGCTGGCGTAATCGCAACGGGGGAGGGGCAGCGATGGCGGTGTTCAACGTAGTGATGCGTATCGTCAGCAGCCTGATCGGCATCGTGATGATCCTGGTGGGGGTCGTGTGGATCCTGCAGGGTCTGGATCTGGCATTTCGCCGGGGCTTCATGGTCGGCCAGCATCAATGGGTCTTCTACGGCGCGATCCTGGCCGTGGTCGGCATTGCCGAGCTGGTGTGGAGCAATACGCGGCAGGTGCGAATCAGCGCCAGGGTCTGACGGGCGCAGGCCGGCGCGGTCGGTAGCCGGCGGCCAAGGCCGCCGCTCAATGCGACTCGGGTACGCCGGTCGCGCCGATTCGATGGATGCTCAGGTCGGCGCCGTTGTATTCCTCCTCGTGGCTGAGCCGCAGGCCCAACGCGAGCTTGATGGCGCCGTAGATCAGCAACCCGCCGCCGAACCCGATGAGGATCCCGAGCCCGGTTCCGAGCAGCTGCGAGACGATGCTGACGCCGCCGAGGCCGCCGAGAACGCGGCTGCCGAAGATGCCCGCGGCGATGCCGCCCCAGGCGCCGCACAGGCCGTGCAGCGGCCACACGCCCAGCACATCGTCGATCTTCCAGCGATTCTGAGTCAGCGTGAACAGCCGCACGAACAGCGCCCCGGCGATCGCGCCGGTGGCGAGCGCACCCAGCGGCTGCATCACATCCGAGCCGGCGCAGATCGCCACCAGCCCGGCCAGCGCACCGTTGTGTACGAAGCCGGGATCGTTGCGGCCGACCAGCAGCGCCGCCAGCGTGCCGCCGGCCATCGCCATCACCGAGTTCATCGCCACCAGGCCCGAGAT
>Ga0307373_10007435_pt1 | contig 17107 bp, 17 predicted proteins | sample OX2MG_FD_202534 | JGI IMG/M metagenome (GOLD analysis project Ga0307373, IMG submission 202534) | Soil microbial communities from Risofladan, Vaasa, Finland - OX-2 | ecosystem: Environmental > Terrestrial > Soil > Coastal area > Acid sulfate soil | place: Finland: Risofladan, Vaasa | collected... | reverse complement strand
TTGGACTAAAGAGGATGTTGGCTCCCCGACGAGGACTCGAACCTCGAACACCGCGGTTAACAGCCGCGTGCTCTACCATTGAGCTATCGGGGATCGCGGTCAGTTTCTCCGGGAACCGGGGAAGGCGCAACAGACTGCGTCCCTGCGAGGGCCTGGCGCGATGCCGGTTCGGGGTGCAACCTGCTTACCGGGCGGTAAGCCTTGACAGCCGCTTCCGCTCCCCTACCATGACAACGCCCGTCAGCTCCAAAACGATTCCGGTGGGCGGGCTCAGAGGAGTGTTGCATGGCAGATCTCACGGAAACCGCTGACCAATTCGCGAAGGACCTGATCGCGCAAAACATCGCCGGCCTGATGATGGCCTTCACCCCCGCCGGGATGGGCAAGGCGATGGCGATGCAGGCCCAGGCGCAGGCATCCGGCCAGCCACCCGCCACCAGTTTCGAACTCAAGGTGCAAGGCCAGGATGGCGAAGACCACCTCGTCGATATCGTCATGAAGAACCCCACCGGCGAGGCGATCATCGCGACCCGGTGGAAGGACGTCGCCGGCGCCTGGAAGGTCGACGACATCGCCATGAAGGCGTAGCAACGCTCTGCGCGGCAGAGACAAAGGGCCGGAGCGAGTTGCTCCGGCCTTTTTGCGCGGGTAAGCGGCCATTTCAGCGGATTAGCAGCGGGCAGGCTACGATCGCAGGCATGGCACACTCACTGACCGGGGCTCGGCCACTTCCTATCCACCGCCGAGTGGAGCGGTTCATGGTCGTGGGCTGGAATTTCCTCGCGATTTACCTCAGCTACAAGTGGATTCAGCGCAACAAGAAGATCGGGAAGGCGGAGCGTGACCGGCGCTATTCACGCGCACACCGCCGCAACGCGGAGCGCATCTATCGGCTCGCCATTCGCATGGAAGGGCTGATGATCAAGACCTGCCAGTTCATCTCCAGCCGTGCGGATGTGGCGCCCCCGGAGTACGTGTCTGTGCTCAGCCGGCTGCAGGATCGGGTCCCCGCGCGCTCATTCGCGGAAGTGGAGGCCGCGATCGTGCGCGAACTTGGGCAGCGCCCGGATGAGATTTTCGACGGCTTCACGCGTGAGCCAATCGCCTCGGCCTCGCTCGCACAGGTGCATCGCGCGACGACGCACGACGGGCGCGATGTGGCGGTGAAGGTGCAGTACCCCGGCATCGACCGCGTGCTCGAAACCGACCTGCGCAATATCAATATCCTGGTGCGCATCCTCGCCCGGATCGAACGCAATTTCGACTTCCGCATCCTCATGGATGAGATGAACAAGGATGTGCCGCGCGAACTTGATTTCATCCTTGAAGGGCACAGCGCCGAGCGCGTCGCGCGAGACCTCGCCCACCGCAAGGACATCCGAGTGCCGAAAATCATCTGGGAGCACTCAGCCCGGCGCGTCCTCACGCTCGAATTCATCGACGGGATTAAGATCTCCGATATTCCCGCGCTGCAAGCGGCCGGCATCGATGCCAACGAGGTCGCGCTCATCATGACGGAGGCGTACTGCGAGCAGATCCTCATCCATGGGTACTTTCACGCCGACCCGCACCCTGGCAACCTGCTGGTGCTTCCCGGCCCGGTGGTGGTGTTCCTCGATTTCGGGCTCTCCAAGGCGCTCCCGGACAAGTTCCGAATGAACTACGCGCGGCTCATCACGGCGCTGATTGCCCAGGACGACCGCCAGATGGTACAGGCGTTCCGTGCGCTCGGGTTCAAAACGAAGAGCGAGGATCCCCAGTCACTGGTCGCGCTGGGGAAGTCGTTCTTCGACTCCGGGGGCCCGGAAAACAAACCATACGTCGATGCGGACGTCATGCCGGAAGTGAACGAGCGGCTGGCCCGGATCTTGAACGCCAACCCTGTGACTGAGATTCCCGGCGATATCCTGCTGATATTTCGCGTGATTGGGCTGATGAGCGGCCTGCAGAAGCGGCTTGATAGCCGCGTGAACATGGTCGAAACCATCGCACCCTATGCCGAGGCTCAGGCATTGCGGCTGAGCGAACTCACGGGTGAGGCGGCGAGTTAGGCGGGCCGCCTAAAGCTGGCGGGAGCCGAAGTAGATGAGCACCGCTGCCTGGACTACGATGATCCCGGCGAGCAGCGAGAGCGTGAGCCTGCTCGCGAGTGCGCGGCGGCGTTCGGCACGGCTCCACAGTCGCTCGGCTTCGGCGATCTCTTTCGCAAAGAATGCGCGGTCGTACTCCCGTCGCAGCTCGGGGCGCGAAAGCACTGAGTAGGCTTCGTTGACGCGCAGCAATGCTTCCTTACAGGTTTCGTCCACGTCCATACGCCGCGCGAGTTCATCCGAGATGCGCGCGTAGGCGTTTTCAACGCCCATGAGGTCGGCGTGCGAAGGCAAGCTCAGGATCGCGTAGTAGTCGATGAGTGCTGGTTCGGCCACATGCAGTCCCCTTCCTTCTTAAGCTTCGGCAATGTTTGCTCCAGCTAGCAGGGGTCGAGGGGGTTATTCGTGTTGGGCGAGTCCAGCGAGGTAGTAACGCACCTGCTGCAGGGCGCGGTCGCGGGCAATCGGCGCACCACCGAAGACGTGGGCAAGGATGAACATGTTGAGAATGCCGGTGATAGCTGTCGAGCAGGTGGTGACGTGGTCGGCCCGGAACGCTCCCAGCTCCATCCCGCAGGCGACGATGTCATCCAGGGAGCGGCGGACGTCGGCACCGAGGGTCTGAGCGAAGGTTGCCATAGGCGCACCACCCAGGCCAAAAACCTCCCGGAGGACGAGAGCGATGATCTCCTCCTTGGCAAGGAAGTGATCGAGGTAGCGGCTGCAAAAGGCGATGACCTGTTCGGCCGGGCTCGCATCTACGGGCAGGTGGGAACGGATGGCCTCTGCCATCTCTTCGAGGATCTCACGCACAATGCTGCCGTAGAGTCCCTCTTTCGAATGGAAGTAGTAGTAGATCATCGGCTTCGTGGTCTGCGCATCTTCCGAAACTACGCGCAGCGAAGTCGCAGCGAAGCCCTTTTCAGAAAAGTGGCGCAGCGCACTGGCAAAGATGCGATCGCGCACCTCTGCGCCGCCGGCCGGGCCCCTGGGACGTCTTGTTGAACTCACACTACTCCGAACCGCCGCCCAGAAGGTGTTCAGCCCCACACCCCCGGCGGAAGTATACCGCTCGCCCTACTTACCGGTAACCGCGTTGCGGGAAGCACTGAGATTCGCTACGCTGCAGGTGCCCTTTAAGACGGTCCCGAGAGGCCGGCAAGGGAGGAGGCGCCGGATGCCCGGCCACACGACTCGCACGCCTCATCGCGCCGAACCCATTTTGCGGGGGAGGCGTTTTTCATGAGCGGCGAACCCCATCTCGGCCCCGATGAGATCGGGCGCACGGTACGCCGCCTGGCCCACGAGATCGTCGAAAACAATCGCGGCACCGGCGGACTCGTGCTCGTTGGCCTGCTTTCGCGCGGGGTGCCGCTTGCAACCCGCCTCGCCGCTGCGATCGAGGAATTCGAAGGCACCGCCATCCCTGTAGGCAGCCTCGATATCGGCCTCTACCGCGACGATGTGACGCGCCGGAAGGCGCCACCGAGCCTCCGGCCAAGTTCGCTCCCGGGCATCGATGGCGCGACCGTCGTCCTCGTCGATGACGTGCTCTTCACGGGCCGCAGCATCCGCGCAGCGATGGATGCGCTGGTGGATTTCGGACGCCCCGCGCGGGTCCGCCTTGCCGTGCTCATCGACCGGGGGCACCGCGAACTCCCGATCCGGCCGGACTTCGTCGGCAAGAATATCCCCACTGCGCTGGTCCAGTCGGTGCGCGTTCACCTCCGCGAGCTCGACGGTGAGGACGCCGTTTATGTCTACGGCGAAGAGGCGTCCCATGCTTGAGACGGCTGCAACACGCGATACCACGTCATCACCGGAAGGGGAGCACCGCTGGACGGCGAAGGACCTGCTCGACACCGACGTGCTGACGCGGGCGGACATCGACCTCATTCTCGAGACCGCTGAAGCGATGGCAGAGGTGCGCGCACGGCCCATCGGCAAAGTTGCCACGTTGCGGGGGATGACCGTCGTCACGCTCTTTTATGAGCAGAGTACGCGGACGCGCGCCAGCTTCGAGGTCGCTGCCAAGGCGCTGGGAGCCGATGTCGTGAACCTCAGCGCGAGTGGCAGCAGCGTGGAGAAGGGCGAATCGCTGGTCGACACAGTGCGCACGCTCGAAGCGATTGGTGCAGACCTTGTGGTGATGCGCCACGGCCGGTCCGGTGCACCGTACCTCGCAGCGCGAAACACGCGGGCCGGCATCATCAACGGTGGCGATGGCACCCACGCGCACCCCACGCAGGCGCTGCTCGACCTCTATACGATGCGCCGGCGAATCGGGCCGCTGGCTGGCAAGAAGGTCGTCATCGTGGGCGACGTCCGCCACAGCCGGGTGGCGCGGTCGAACATCTGGACGCTGCTCGCGGAGGGGGCGGACGTCGTCCTCTGCGGGCCGGCAACGCTCCTTCCCCACACGCTTGCCGGCATCGGTGAGGCCGGCTCCTGCACCGTTACGACGTCGCTGGATAGCGCGATTGAAGGCGCGCACGTGGTGATGGCTCTGCGCATCCAGAAAGAGCGCCAGGAGAGCGGACTGATCCCTTCCATGCGCGAATACATCACGGGGTACCAGGTCAACGCCCGCCGGCTGGCCGCGGCGGCGCCACACGCATTCGTCATGCATCCCGGCCCCATGAACGAGGGTGTCGAGATAGCACCCGACGTGGCCCACGGCCTCGCTTCCGTGGTCGAGGAGCAGGTGGCCAACGGCGTCGCCGTGCGGATGGCGATCCTCTATTTGCTGGCAACGGCGAGGAGCATATGAAGGCGGACACAGGGACCCTTATCCGCGGCGGCCGAGTGATTGACGCCGGAACGGGGATCGACGGCCGCGTCGATATCCTTATCCGCGATGGCTACGTGGCTGGCGTTGGGCCGAACCTGGCTGCGGAGGGGGCAGAGATAGTCGATGCGAGCAGATCCATCGCCAGCGCCGGGTTCGTGGACCTCCATGCCCACCTGCGCGAGCCAGGCTTCGAGCAAAAGGGGACCATCGCCTCCGAAACCGAGGCGGCCCTTCGCGGCGGCTTCACGACGGTGTGCGCGATGCCGAACACATCGCCACCGCCCGATTCGGCGACGCAGGTGGAGGCACTCACCGAGCGGATCCTCCGCGACGCCCGCGTGCGCGTCTTCCCGATTGGCTGCGTCACGAAGCGGCGGGAGGGGCGTGCACTGGCAGAGCTGGCGGAGCTGGCCGCTGCCGGCTGCGTGGCCTTCAGCGACGATGGCAGTCCCGTTGCAGATGGCCGCCTCATGCGGCACGCGCTGGAGCTCGCGGCCGCGCTCGGTCTCCCGCTTTCCGAACACAGCGATGACCCGGTGCTCAACGCGAATGGGGTGATGCACGAGGGGCGAATCAGCGAACGGTTGGGCCTGCAGGGGCAGCCGGCAGCAGCGGAGATTACCGCGATCGCCCGCAACCTGGCGCTGTGCGAAGCGACGGGCGGCCGCCTGCACATCGCCCACATCAGCACCGCGCGCGGAGTGGAGCTCATCGCCGATGGAAAGCGCCGGGGGCTGCACGTCACCTGCGAGGTGACCCCGAGCCACCTCTTCCTGACTGAGGACTCCGTGTTCGGCCGTGGGCCTTCGCCGGCCTACGACACTAATGCGCGTGTCAATCCGCCGCTGCGCACGGAAAGCGACCGGCGGGCGCTGCTTGCCGGGGTGAACGCGGGCGTCATCGACGCCATCGCCACCGACCACGCGCCGCATGCCACGGAAGACAAGCTGTGCGAATTCGACGACGCCGCGCCCGGAATCAGTTGCATCGAAACGGCACTCGGGACGGTGATGACGCTGGTGGCACGCGGCGAACTCGATCTGGTGGCAGCGCTGCGCGCGCTCACACTCGGGCCCGCGGCAGCGTTCCGCCTGGAAGGCAGGGTGCCCGGGATTGGCTCGCTCGCGGACGGGGCGCCCGGCGATGTGGTGGTTATCGACCCCGCTGTTCGCTGGGCTGTAGACCCGGCGCAGTTCGCCTCGAAGGGAAAGAACACACCGCTTTCGGGCCAGGAGCTCACCGGCGCCGTCCGCGCAGTCGTCGTGGGTGGCCGGCTGGCGTTCGAACGGGGGGTTGTCCATGCCTGAGGCTCTACTGGTCCTTGCCGACGGGTCGGTCTTTCCGGGGCAGCCTGTTGGGCGGCGCGGACACGCCGACGGCGAGGTCGTCTTCAACACCTCCATGACGGGCTACCAGGAAATGCTTACCGACCCGTCATATGCCGGCCAGCTACTTACCCTCACCTACCCGCTCATCGGCAACTACGGCATGGACGATGCTGTGGAGGAATCGGCAAAGATCCAGCCAGCGGGACTGATCGTGCGCGAGGCAGCGCACTACGCTAGCCACCTGCGTTCCCAGTCCGCCATCGCCGAATACCTTGATGCCCGCGGAGTGGTGGCTATCGAAGGTGTGGATACGCGCGCAGTGACGCGGGCAATCCGGCGGCACGGCGTCATGCTCGGTACGATCACTTCGGATGAATCGCCGGAGGTGGCCCTCGCGCGGCTCGGCCAGCTCCCGGGCTATGACGACGTCAACTGGGTTGCAACGGTTACGACACGTGAGGCCTACGACTGGAACGCGGCCGCTCCCGATATGAAGCGTGTCGCCCTTCTCGATGGCGGGGTGAAGCGCAACATCATACGCTCGCTGGCCGCGCGCGGGTGCGCGGTGCGCGTGTTTCCGGCGAACGTGAGCGCTGCCGACCTGCTGGCGTCGCAGCCAGATGGCATCGTGCTTTCGCCCGGCCCCGGTGACCCAAGGCTGCTCGATGCGATGACGGCCGAGACGCGGCAGCTGATCGGGGCAGCGCCGCTGCTGGGCATCTGCCTTGGGCACCAGGTGGTGGCCCGGGCGCTGGGCGCTGGCACGTACAAGCTGCCGTTCGGGCATCGTGGGGGCAACCACCCGGTGCAGGATACGCAAACGGGCCATGTCACGATCACGGCTCAAAACCACGGCTACGCTGTCGATGCCAGTGGCCTCGACAACGCAGCCTACGTCAGCCATATCAACCTGAACGACCAGACGGTGGAGGGCATCGCGCTCCGCACCGAACCTCTCCTCACCATCCAGTATCATTCTGAGGCCTGCCCGGGGCCTCTCGACAACGCGGCAATTTTCGACCGCTTCGTGGAGATGATGCGCTCCGGCGCGGCAATCGGAGGGAGACCATGAGAGCGAACGAATTGCGACGAGCGGCAAGCAGTGATGCGGAGTGCATCGCCGACATCGTGCGCGCCCTCGGGCAGGAGAACGTCGGCCTCCCGGCCGATTTCAATGCCGAGCGTGTGCGCGAATGGCTCAAGCGCCTGGGTGACGACGGGACCGTGATCGTCGCTCTCGACGGCAGCATCCCGGTGGCTTTCGGTGCACTTGACTTCAACACGACGGAGCCGGAAACAGCGCTGCTCGGAGTGTGGGTGCTCCCCGACCACCGGCGCCAGGGCCTGGCCACGGCGGTAGCCGAGCAGCTGGTGGAGTTTGCCCGCGACCGAGGCTATCGCCGCATCCGGGGGCGTCTCCCTGACGGCAACGAGCCGGCATTGAGCTTTCTCTCCGGGATCGGCGCAATGGTGCCGCTGCGAAACCCGAACATGACCTTCGAGTTGCCGCTCTGAGGTGGAGAATCGGCGTGCAGGAGCCACATCGATGACGTCCGGGCGTGCGCCCGGCGGGCGGCGGAACAACGCCCCGATCCGGCCGCGGCGGAAAGCAACCGGGGTTCCGGACCTCCTTTTCGCCTGCGCCGCTGTAGTGTGGGCGATGGCCGCGGTCTTCGTGGCGTCGTCGTTTTTCGACCCCGGTGTGACGCTCGGTGAACCCGGCAAGCTGCTCGCGCGCATCTTTGCTGGGATGCTCGCGTTGACGGGCATCTTCGTCTTCCTGCTGGGGCTGGTGCTCCTGCGAGATGAGAAGGACCACATCGACCATTACGCCACGCCCATGGCGGTCGGCACCGTGGCCGGTGCCATAGAGGGCGTGCTCTTCCTCTGGCCTGCGGAAAAGTTGCTCGCGCTTCCGTTCGTGCTGCTGGTATTCAGCCTCCGTCCGGTCCGGCGGCGCCTTTCCCGCACATTCGGGACCGGGCGTTAGGCCCGGGATGGATGTGATCTCTGCGGGCCGGCCACGGCCAGCCTCATCATGCACCGCCACGCGTTTTGGGTGGCAGGACTATATCGGAGGGAATGTTTGAAGCCGGCAAGCGTACTCATCATCGGCTCTGGCCCCATCATCATCGGCCAGGCCGCAGAATTCGATTACGCCGGCACGCAGGCCTGCAAGGCGATGCGCGAGGAAGGGGTGCGCAGCATCCTCGTGAATTCGAACCCCGCCACGATTATGACGGACCTCGACATCGCAGACGCCGTCTATATCGAGCCGCTGACCGTGCCTGTACTGGAACGCATCATCGCCCGAGAACGCCCGGAGGGCCTGCTGCCGACGCTTGGTGGCCAGACTGGATTGAACCTCGCTGTGGAACTTGCGAAGGCGGGGATCCTCGAAAGGTATGGCGTCCGGCTGCTGGGCACCCCGCTCGAAGCAATCCGCCGGGCGGAGGACCGGGAGCTCTTCCGCGACCTACTCATCAAGCTCGGAGAACCGGTCCTGGAAAGCGAAATCTGCGTCACGGTCGAACAGTGCGTTGCGGCAGCGGAGAAGATTGGCCTGCCGGTGGTAGTCCGGCCGGCCTTCACCCTCGGCGGGACTGGCGGCGGCATGGCCTTCAGCATGGAACAGCTGCGAACCGTTGCCGCGGGCGGCCTCGCCGCTTCGCCGATCACGCAGGTACTGATTGAAAAAAACCTCCTGGGTTGGAAAGAGATCGAATACGAGGTGATGCGCGACGGTGCGGGCAACTGCATCACCATCTGCAACATGGAGAACCTGGACCCGATGGGCGTGCACACCGGCGACTCGATCGTCGTCGCCCCGTCTCAAACGCTCTCCGATAAGGATTACCAGATGCTCCGGTCGGCGAGCCTCCGGATCATCGAAGAGCTTCGGATTGAGGGCGGCTGTAATGTCCAGTTTTCGCTTGCCCCGAGACCGGATGTCCGGCCGTGGGAAGGAGACCGCGACGCACCCCTGCCCTATCACGTGATCGAGGTCAACCCGCGCGTATCGCGGTCATCGGCGCTCGCTTCCAAGGCGACGGGCTACCCGATCGCGCGGGTGGCAGCCAAGATCGCCTGCGGCAAGACTTTGGACCAGATCCCGAACGCAGTGACCCTGCGCACGACGGCCGCCTTTGAGCCTGCGCTCGACTACTGTGTCGTCAAGATTCCACGCTGGCCGTTCGACAAGTTCGCACTTGGTGACCGCAACCTTGGCACGCAGATGAAGGCCACGGGTGAGGTGATGGCCATCGACAGGTCGTTCGAGGCGGCACTGAACAAAGCGGTGCGCTCGCTTGAAGTCGGCGGCAGGACCCTGCTCTGGGAGCGACCAGAATGGCGAGCCGGGGCGGAGTTCCCGCTGAACGCAACAGATGAGCGGGTCTGGGCATTGATGGCCTCCCTGCGGCGCGGTGCCCAGCCCATGGACCTCGCCCGGCACACGGGCATCGACCCATGGTTCCTCGAGCGGCTGCTCAACATCGTTACGATGGAGCGGCGGCTGCTGAACGAAGCGCTCCACCCCGGCCTGCTGCGGGCGGCCAAGCGGCTCGGCTTCAGCGACGAAATGGTGGGCCAATTGGCTGACCGCCTGCCCGAGCAGATCCGCACGCTCCGCCATGAGTGGGAGATCCGGCCGGTCTACAAGATGGTCGATACCTGTGCCGCGGAGTTCGATGCGGCCACGCCCTACTTCTACAGCACGTATGAAACCGAAAACGAGGCCACCGCCCAGGGTGGTGCGGCCGCGGTCGTCATTGGCAGCGGCCCGATCCGGATCGGCCAGGGCATCGAATTCGACTACGCGAGCGTCCATGCGGCCTGGGCATTGCAGGCGGCCGGCCTGCGCGCCGTGATGGTGAATTCCAACCCGGAGACGGTTTCGACCGATTTCGACACGAGCGACCGGCTGTATTTTGAACCACTCGATGAGGAGGCCGTGCGCGACATTATCGAAAACGAGCAGGGCGACGCAGCCGAGGCGCCTGCGAGCATCGTGCAATTCGGCGGGCAAACGGCAATCAACCTCGCCGAAGCGCTTCGCCGGGCAGCGCTCCCGATCATCGGTTCCAGCGCCGACACCATCGATACTGCAGAGGACCGGCGGTTGTTCGAGCGCTTCCTGCAGGAGCTCGGGATCCCCCAGCCCCCGGGCGCCGCCATCCTCACGATCGAAGAGGCGATGAAGACCGCGCAGGCGGTCGGCTACCCTGTCCTCGTGCGGCCCTCATATGTGCTCGGCGGACGCGCGATGGAGGTGGTGCAGAACGCGACGGAGCTCGTGATGTATGTGGCCCAGGCAGCAGAAGTTGCCCAGGGCAAGCCGATCCTGATCGACAAGTTCCTCGAGGGCCGCGAAGTGGAAGTCGATGCGATCTGCGACGGCGAGAGAGTCCTCATCCCCGGCATCATGGAGCATATCGAGCGTGCCGGGGTGCATTCGGGGGACTCTATGGCCGTCTATCCGCCGATGCACCTCGACCCCGAGGAGCGTGAATGCATCCGCGACTATACGGAGCGGATTGTCCTCGGGATGGGCGCCGTCGGGCTCACGAACATCCAATATGTGGTGCTGAAGCGGCGGCCCGGTGAAGGGCCACGGGTCTTCGTGCTCGAAGTGAACCCACGCGCAAGCCGCACGGTGCCCTTCCTGTCGAAGGTGACAGGCGTACCGATGGTGAAACTGGCTGTGCTCGCCATGCTCGGACACACACTGGAATCGCAGGGATACCCCGCCGGACTCTGGCCAGAGCGGGACCTCGTCGCGATCAAGGCGCCCGTCTTTTCGATGTCGAAGCTGATCGGCGTCGATACCTACCTTGGGCCGGAAATGAAGAGCACAGGCGAGGTGATGGGCATCGACCGCACCTTCGATGGCGCGCTTGCCAAGGCGCTGATCGCCTCGGGAATGGCCCTCCAACCGGATGCGAGCATCCTTATGAGCGTTTCCGATGACACGAAGGCAGACGCCCTGCCGCTCATCCACCAGCTCAGCCGCGCGGGGTATCGCATCTATGCAACCGAGGGCACGGCGCGCATGATCGAAGCACTGGGGCTGCCGGTAACAGCAGTGACCAAGGTGTTGAGTGGCAGCCATCCGAATGTGGTTGACGTCATCAACGACGGCACGGTGCAGTGCGTCATCAATACACCAGAGGGGCGAATGACAGGCTCCCTGCGGGACGGTTTCCACATCCGCCGCGCGGCGGCCGAAACGCGGATCCCCTGCTTCACCTCGATCGATACTGCGCGGGCCGCGGTCGAGGCGCTGACGACGGCATCGAGCTTTAGCGTTGCCACGCTCGCCGAATACGTCGGTCAATGAACATCGACACAGCGACGCTGCTTTCCACCGAAGAGGCCTACAGCGGCGGCTACCTCTCCTGGTTCCACAGCCCGGTGCTTGCTGCGAATGTGCACCCGGGGCAGTTCGTGATGGTGCACTGCAGCCCGGCCGGAATCGCCGGCAGCGCGGAGGCAGAGCCGCTGTTCGCGCGGGCGTTTAGCTACCACCGCCTGGACGGCGACCGGTTCGCGCTCCTCTACAACGCCGTTGGCCGCGGCACGAGGTGGCTGGCAGCGCAGCCGCGAGGCACAGCCGTGCGCATGTATGGTCCCCTGGGAAACGACTTTCGCCTCCCGCACGAGCCCGGAAACCTGCTGCTTATCGGCGGGGGAGTGGGGATCGCGCCCCTGGTCGATCTCGCCGAGCGCGGCGTCGCCGGGGGGCACCACGTCGTCGCGATGATGGGGGCGCGGACGGCTGCGCAACTCCTGCCTGCCCACCACTGGCCGAAGGAGGTCGAGTACGTCGTGGTTACGGAAGACGGCACGGTAGGGCCACGGGGATTCGTCACAGAGCACCTTGGCAAGTACCAGGAGTGGGCGAGCCGCATCTATGCCTGCGGGCCGGAGGCCATGTTCGGCGCCCTCGCCGGCGTGCTGCGCGAGAACGGCCGCCGCCAGCAGCCCGAAATCCTGATGGAGGAAAACATGCCCTGCGGTTGGGGGATGTGCTATGGCTGCGCCATCTTCACAAAGCACCACGGCGTGAAGCTTTGCTGCAAAGATGGGCCGCGCTTCCAGCTCTTCGACGTGTATTGATCGGTATACTGGAGACATGGTTTCCTCGCCAGCGTCATCAGCCAGGGAGCACGGGAGCGGGATGGGCACTGTATTCGCGGACATCGTCGTCTCGAACAAGCGAGACGAAATCCTCGCCGAGGCCGGGCACCTGGCGGCGAGCGCCATCCGGCGTGAGCCGATCGAGCAGGTGCTTGTGGACACTGGTGCATCGACGCTCTGCCTTCCGCGAGATGTCATCGAGCGGCTCGGCCTCCCCGTGAAGCGCACGGTGGTCGCCATCACCGCAACCGGCGAGGTGGAAACGACGGTGCACGAGCAGGCGAATCTATCGGTCGCCGGGCGCAGCGGGGTGGTCGAGTGCATCGCCCTTCCCGAGGGTTCGCGGCCGCTCCTTGGGGTCATCCCGCTTGAAATGCTCGGCCTCGAACCGGACCTGGCCACTCACACACTGCGTGTGCTCCCGGACGATACCAAAGACAGCTACATTTTCCTGTATTAGCTCAACGAAGCATGGCTCACACTGAACCGTTCGCAGCCTTCAACCGCTCACGCAACAGTTCCAGCGCCCGCTGGCTGATCTGGCGCATCACCTGCGGACGGCTTCCCGGAAAGAGGTGCTCTTCGGCGTGTGCGCCGATCGGGCCGACAACGGCGATGGCGACGCTGCCGACCGGTTTGGGCGAGCGCCGGCTGCCCTGTGGACCGGCGATGCCGCTTTCGGCTACGGCCCAGGCTACGCCTGTGGCCCGGCGCATCGCCTCTGCGGTCGCGGTCACCCAGATCGGGCTCACGGCGCCATGCTGGCGCGCGATTTCGCGGTCCATGCCAAGGACCTCCCACTTTGTCGGGCTCGAACAGGGCACCAATCCGGCTTCGAACCAGCGTGAAGCGCCGCCAATGCTCAGCAGCCTCGCACTGATCAGCCCGCCGGCGGTCGTTTCAGAGATGGCGAGCTTCTCTCCGCGCGCCACCAGCAATTCACCGATCTCGAACGCCAGGCGGTCATCTTCGAGCGGGAATCCGGACATTGAGCAGCCCTCCGTGTCCCGGCGTCGGCTACCGCGGCCGGGGCGGCTGGTATTATCGAGCGATGCCAGCCTATCAGGTCAAGATTGTCGATGCTTTCACGTCCCGGCGCTACGCAGGCAACCCGTGTGGGGTCGTCTCCCACGCTGAAGGCCTCTCGGACGCGCAGATGCAGGCGATCGCCCGGGAGTTAAACCTCAGTGAGACGGCATTCGTCTTCCCATCGGAGCGAGCCGACTTTCGCGTCCGCTTTTTCACACCGGCCACTGAGATCCCGCTCGCTGGCCACCCGACCATCGCGACCATGCACGCGCTCGTGGAAGAGGGTCGCATCCCCATCGGCAAGGGCCGCACACGTGTCACGCAGGAGCTAAACGTGGGCGTGCTCCCCGTCGATATTGAGCGGAACACCGCCGGGGACGTGCGCGTGTTGATGACGCAGGCGAAGCCGTCGTTCCTGCGGACGCTGGAGCGCGATGCCTGCGCGCAAGCACTCGGAATCGGAGCGTCCGAGCTGCTGGCGGGCGTACCTTCGCAGGTGGTCAGTACAGGCACACCGCAGGCGATGATCCCGGTCGTATCGCTGGCTGTGTTGCAGCACTTGAAGCCCGACCTCCGGCAACTCGCCGCGATGGAAGGCGCTGGCGGATACTTCAGCACGCACGTCTTTGCGCTTGATGCGTTCGAACCGCCCCATCGGGCGCATGCGCGTCACTTCGCGGCCAGCGCGGGCATCTCCGAAGATCCGGTGACTGGCAGTGCAACGGGTGCGATGGCCGCCTATCTCTGGAAGCACGGCCTGCTCCGGGAGGGCACTTACACGGTTGAGCAGGGACACATCATGGGACGTCCGGGGATCGTGGAAGTGGAAGTGGATGCAGAGGGAGGCGAACCAGCTTCGGTCCGGGTTGGGGGGACTGCGATAACGGTGCTGCGCGGCACCATCGAAGTCTAAGGGAATGGGGCCCGGTGGGGCGGCGCGCGTCCGCGGCCGTGCCGTCTGGTAAGCTCGAACGGTGAGCGCTGAGGCTGGGTTCGAAGAGGCGGAAAGGTTGCTGCGAGAGGCGGAGTTCGCCGATTGCACGTCGCTCTGGTACTCGTCCAACTATGTCTACATGGCGCAGATGAAAAGCCGTGAGGATGTGGTCTTCGCCGCCATCTACAAGCCGCTTAGCGGGGAGAGCCCACTCTGGGACTTCCCGGAGGGTGCGCTCTACAAGCACGAAGCCGCGGCCTATGAGCTTGCAAAACTACTCGGCTGGCCGTTCATCCCACCGACGGTGGTCCGCGATGGCCCGATGGGCATCGGTTCACTCCAGCTGTTCATCCGTCACGACCCCCAGTCGCACTTCTTCGTGCAGCGCGAACAGCCCGAACTCGTGCCACAGCTGCAACGCATGAGCGTGTTCGACCTCATCGCGAACAACGCCGACCGCAAAGGGGGCCATTGCCTGCTCGACGGAGAGGGGGTGATCTGGGGAATCGACCATGGCCTCTGCTTTCACTCACAATACAAACTCCGCAGTGTCATCTGGGACTGGGCCGGGGAGCCCGTCCGCGAAGACTGGTTAGAAGAGATCGAGCGGGCAGCGCAGGCAGTGGCCTGCAAGGCAGAAGAAGCGCGGCCGCTCTTTGCGCTACTGAGCGACTCGGAAGCTGGAGCGCTGCTGCGGCGCGCGCAACAGCTCCTGCGGGACCGGATATTCCCAATGCCGGGCCCGAACCGGCACTACCCCTGGCCGCTCGTCTGATCCGGTCCCGGCCCCGATGTCGACGCGGTTTGCTGCCGGGGCAAGCCAACACCGTCGGCCTTCACTTCGCGGGGGAGAAGGCGGCCGCCGCAATGCGAACAGGCGAGCACTGCATCCGGGGCATGCCCGCAGGTTTCATGGGTTAGCCGCACGGGCGGGCCTTCCGGGCCAGCCTGCCAGCGGTCGCCCCAGCCCATGAGGGCGATCAGCACCGGATAGAGGTCCAGTCCCTTCTCGGTGAGGCGATACTCGAACCGCTCCGGGCGCTCGTGGTAGCGGCGGCGTTCAAGGATGCCGTGGTCGACAAGGCGTTGCAGGCGAGCAGCGAGCACGTTGCGCGCGATGCCGAGCCGGGCCTGGAAGTCGTCGAAGCGGCGGACGCCGTTGAACGCCTCGCGCACGACGAGCATGGTCCACCACTCGCCGACGACTTCGAGGGTGCGCGCCACTGAGCAATTCATGTCGGCGAAACTGGTCCGGCGCATGCGCCCAGAATAGCAGGTTTCAAGAGAAAACCCGTGCGGCTGTGCGGGGGATTCGAACAACACCCCCGGACTCCGGTAAGCTTTGCCAGCGGCGCGCGCCCGCGAGACGCGCGAACGCCACAGCTTGAGGAGCGTTATGTCATACGATGTCCGCCAACACAGCCGCATCCTGGTCGATGGCCCCGGCCGCGCCCCCGCGCGCTCGTATTTCAAGTCTGTTGGCTTCAACTCGGACGATCTCCGGCGCCCATTCGTGATGGTGGCCCATTCCTGGATCGGAACGATGCCGTGCAACTTCAACCAGCGCGCGCTCGCTCAACAGGTGATGGCGGGGATCCGTGCTGCCGGTGGGACGCCGATGGAAGTGAACACTATCTCCATTAGCGACGGCATCTCCATGGGCACCGAAGGGATGAAGGCCTCGCTCATCAGCCGAGAAGTGATCGCCGACTCGATCGAGCTCTGCGGCGTCGGCTACTCGTTCGATGCCGCGGTGGTGATCGTGGGTTGCGACAAGACGATCCCGGGCGGGGCGATGGCGCTCGCGCGGCTCAATATCCCGAGCGTGATGCTCTACAGCGGCTCCATCGCGCCGGGCGTCCTCCACGGCAAAGACGTGACCATCCAGGACGTGTTCGAAGGCGTCGGTGCCGAAGCGGCAGGCAAGATTTCGGAAGCAGACCTCGAAGCTATCGTGGATGCCGCCTGCCCCGGTGCAGGCGCGTGTGGTGCCCAATACACGGCCAACACGATGGCCACGGTGCTGGAGTTCCTGGGCATCGCGCCCATGGGCAGCGGCACAGTGGGCGCGACCGACCCGCGCAAGGACACCGTTGGATATCGCACAGGCGAACTCGTGATGGACGTGCTGCGGCGCGGGCTCAAGCCGCGCGACGTCCTCACCCGCGCAGCGTTCGAAAACGGCATTCGCTGCGCGGCCTCCACGGGAGGCTCCACGAATGTGGTCCTGCACCTCATGGCGCTAGCGCGGGAGGCGGGCATCGCGCTCGACATCGACGACTTCGACCGGATCAGCGAAGACACACCACTGATCGGCGACCTTCGCCCGGGCGGGCGATATGTGGCGCTCGACATGGACCGCGCGGGCGGCACGAAGCTCCTCGCAAAACGCCTCCTGGAGGCAGGCAAACTTGCCGGGGACGTACTGACCGTGACCGGCAAAACGATCGCCGAAGAGGCCGCGAACGCCGAAGAGGCCCCGGGGCAGGACGTCATCCTGCCGGTGGAACGGGCGCTGAAAGCCACCGGCGGGCTCGTCATCCTGAAGGGGAACCTCGCTCCCGACGGTTGCGTCGTCAAGGTCGCCGGGCATGAGCGCCTGCAGCACCGCGGACCGGCGCGCGTGTTTGAGTGCGAAGAGGACGCGTTCGCCGCGGTCTCCGCGCGCCAGATCCATGAGGGTGACGTCGTTGTGATCCGCAACGAAGGCCCGAAAGGTGGGCCAGGGATGCGGGAGATGCTGGGTGTGACGGCGGCGCTGGTAGGCGAAGGACTGGGCGAGTCGGTGGCGCTGCTC
>Ga0307373_10007434_pt1 | contig 17107 bp, 18 predicted proteins | sample OX2MG_FD_202534 | JGI IMG/M metagenome (GOLD analysis project Ga0307373, IMG submission 202534) | Soil microbial communities from Risofladan, Vaasa, Finland - OX-2 | ecosystem: Environmental > Terrestrial > Soil > Coastal area > Acid sulfate soil | place: Finland: Risofladan, Vaasa | collected... | reverse complement strand
GGTCCTCCCGCCGGACCGGCTCTACTTTTTCGATCTTACGAGCGGCGACGCGATCCGCGGCGAGGAGGTCGAGTCTCTCGCCGAAGCAGGCTGACCGACCCGCCGCCAGGGGTTGGACTCGCGGGCATGAGACGACCGGCGACGAGTCACCGGCCGTCGTGCGTGGCGCGTTGATCGGGGTCAGCGCTTCTGGAAGTACTCGCGGTTGATCTTGAGGAACTCGGACCACTGCTCGGGCAGGTCGTCCTCGAAGAAGATCGCCTCCACCGGGCAAACCTCGGCGCAGACGCCGCAGTCGATGCACTCGTCCGGGTCGATGAAGTACAGTTCGGCCGCGTCGTCCGTATGGATGCAGTCGACCGGACAGACCTCGACACAGGACGCATCCTTCAGTCCGATGCACGGCTGGGCGATCACGTAGGTCATTCCTCAAGCGTCCTTTCCCAGACAGATACGTGCTGTGGAGGGTGTGCCCGTCGACGGGGCAAACGGCTGTTATCCAGCCGCCAAGTATAGCCCGCACCCTCCGGCTCGCACACCGTGGGCTGTTGGGCTCGCGGACATAGAGAACGGGTACGCCGCCAGGGCGGCGCACCCGTGTGTCAGCCTGTTTCTCGGCGCGAGCCCCTACTGTTTGAACTCGCCCTGACTGTAGAGCCACTTCACGAAGCGTAGCCGGTGCCAGTCGCTGCGAGAGTCGACGTACTCCACGTAGGGGTACATGTCCCTGAGCTCCCGGAGCCGCGCGATCTCGTCACTCGAGAACCCCTCCTCCGCGAGGGTCTGCTCGTCGACTTCATGCGACTGGGGTGACACCGACAGTGGTCCGGCCATTGATCTCTTTGCCCCTCTTTCCAAAGGGTTCGCTGCCGGTCCGGCCGCCAAGGGGCCGGAGCCCGCGCTCGTGTACCCCTCTCGGTAATATTAACGCCTACCGGCGGCTCGTGGATGCCCATTGAGATGACAGAATCGTTACACGTTGGTCCCAAAAACGGCCGGCGCGGCGGTTATCCGCCGCGCCAGTCCTGTCTCGGATTGCTGCTCCGCGCGCGGCGGAGGGTCGTCAGCTGGCAGGCTCGGTCGCGGCGGGTTCTCCCTCAGGCACCAGCAGCTGCTCCTGCTGGCGCTGGTTCCTCGACCGCAGGTCGAGCTTCTTCTGACGCCGCTCGACCTTCTTACGCCGCGGGGTGGCCGAGGCGGCCTCCACGCGCTTCATGAAGCGCTCGACCTGGCCGGCCGTGTCGACGATGCGCTGCTCGCCCGTGTAGAACGGGTGGCACTGCGGGCACAGGTCGATGCGCAGCAGCGGCTTGGTCGAGCGCGTCTGCCACGTGTTGCCGCAGGCGCAGACGACCGTCGCCTCCTGGTATTTCGGATGAATGCCTGGCTTCATGCTTGTGTTTCCTCAGTACTCGATCAGGCCGACGCGACAGCCGGCTCAGCGACCGCCTCAGCCCGCGTGACCAGTGGATAGACGCTGACGCGCTTGCGATCGCGCCGGATCGCCTCGAACTTGACCGCGCCCTCGATCATCGAGAAGAGCGTGTAGTCGCGTCCCATGCCAACGTTCGTGCCCGGGTAGAACTTCGTGCCGCACTGGCGCACGATGATCGAACCCGCGGTGACGAAGTTGCCGTCATAGCGCTTCACGCCGCGGCGCTTGGCGTTGCTGTCCCGGCCGTTGCGGGAACTGCCCATGCCCTTCTTGTGTGCCATCGTTCTCCTCCAGGAACCGCCAGGTGTGCCGGGCGGCCGAAGCGGCCGGTCAGGCCACGATGTCCTTGATCGTCAGGCTCGTCAGTTGCTGGCGGTGCCCGCGCGTTCGGCGGTAGCGCTTCTTCGGTCGCATCTTGAAGACGAGGACCTTCTTGCTCTTGATCTGGGCGTCGACGCTGGCGACGACCCGCGCGCCCTCGACCACCGGCTGACCGATCTGTACCCCGCCGTCACCGGAAACCATCAGGACGCGGTCCAGCGTGACGTCGCTGCCCGGCTCGGCCTCGAGCCGCTCGACCTGGATGCGGTCGCCGACCGTCACCCGGTACTGCTTCCCGCCCGTCTGAACTACCGCATACACCGATGCGTCCCCCTCGAATCCCTGGCAAAACTAAAGAGCGGACGACAGTCCACGACCGCTAATCCTATCAGCCCGTCGCCTCCCTGTCAAACGTGGCCGGGCGCGCGGGTGCGGGTGCGCCCCGCTCTTTTGCAGGCCGGCTGTCCAGCCGCCAAGGTCGGCAGTGGACGGCTCCCACGCGCCGTCGAATCCTGGGCATGTCTGAGTAGAGAACCGCCAGTCCGATGGCTGCAACGGACTCGAGGGGACCTCCGCGAGACTCTGGGGCACACCCCATCGCGGTGCGACGCTTGACACGCTCGCGTTGTGAACCGTAGAATTCGTCGGGTGCATAGATTTGCACAGAATTCTCAGGATTTGTTAAGGTTTTGCACTGCCGCGCTGTGCCTTGATCTCGAGCATTCCCCTCGTCTGAGCGCGGAACCGCCGGACTCGGGGGACGTGCCGTGCCGGCGCTTCACGGGGATCACTCACCCCAACGTGGAGTCTCACTGATGACGGTTGCCCGCGCGCCGCGCCGAGCCCAGTCCGCTGTCGGTCGCACCGGCCGGTTGGCGCGTCGTCGACGGGATTGGGGTCGAGTTTGAGTTCCGACCGCGCTGCCCTGCACATCGGTACACGCGGCAGCCTCCTCGCGCTGGACCAGACACGGCGTGTCGCCGCGTTGATGACGCAGGTTGACGCCTCGCTCACGATCGAGACCACGGTCGTCCACACCTCCGGGGACCACGACAAGCACACACCGCTAGCGATCCTGGGCGGGCAGGGCATCTTCGCCCGCGAGCTCCAGGCCGCGCTGCGCTCGGGCGCGATCGACCTGGCAGTCCACAGCGCAAAGGATCTTCCGAGCGAGCAGGCTTCCGGCCTGATCATTGCCGCCTTCCTCGATCGCGAGGACCCGCGTGACGTGCTCGTGTCGCGCGATGGCTCCGGACTCGCCGAGCTTCCAGAGGGCGCGCGGGTCGGCACCAGCTCGCGCCGCCGGCTGACCGCCCTGCGCGGCCTGCGGCCCGACGTCGACGCGGTCGAGTTGCGCGGCAACCTGGACACCCGGCTGGGGAAGGTCGCGGCCGGGGAGGTCGACGCCGCGATACTGGCCGCCGCCGGCATGCTCCGCATGGGCTGGGGTGACCGCATCAGCCAGTATCTCTCGCTGGACGACTTCGTGCCGGCGCCTGGACAGGGCGCGCTGGCGGTCGAGTGCCGCGCCGACGACTCCGCGCTGCGGGATCTGCTGGAGCGGCTCGCCGATCCGGCGGTCGCACTGGCCGTCGGGACCGAGCGGGCGTTCCTGGCCGGGGTCGGCGGCGGCTGTCGCTCACCGCTCGGCGCTCACGCGCTCGTCGAGGGCGGCACCGTCACCCTGCGCGCCATGCTCGCCGACGAGGACCTGCGCTACCTGCTGCGCGAGACGCGGAGCGTCCCGGTTGACGGGGCCGCGGCGCTGGCTTGGGCGCTGGCCCGGGAGATGCGGGAAGCGCTCGGGCAGTTGACCGTCGAGGCGGAACGATGAGCGTCGGCACGTCCGCGGTCCCCCGGCCGCTGCTCGGCGTCCGCATCGTCGTCACCCGCGCCGCGGAGCAGGCCGACGCCCTGACCACACTGCTGCGGGAGCGCGGCGCCGAGCCGATCGAGCTGCCGGTGATCCGCATCGTGCCACCGGAGGATACCGGTCCACTGGACGCCGCGCTGGTGGGTGCGGCCGGCTACGACTGGCTCGTCTTCACCAGCGTCAACGGCGTGGACGCCGCGCTGGCGCGCCTGGAGGACATGGGCCGCCGGCCCGTGATACTGCGCGGCCCCCGCATCGCGGCCATCGGCCCGGCCACCGCGGGGCGCCTGCGCGACGCCGGCCTGGAGCCGGCGTTCGTGCCGGACCGGTTCATCGCCGAGGAGGTGCTGGCCGGGCTGATCGAGCGGGGAGTGCGCGGCTGCCGCGTGCTGCTGGCCCGCGCCGAGCGGGCGCGCGACCTCCTCCCCGACGGGCTACGGGAGGCCGGTGCCGAGGTCGACGTCGTGGTCGCCTACCGCACGCTGCCGGGGGAGCCGAGCCCCGACGCGCTGGCCCGCGTTCGAGCGGGAGCCGTCGACGTCGTCACGCTGACGAGCTCGTCGACCGTCCGGAACCTGGCCTCGCTGCTGGGCGACACCCTGCCGGCTATCGCTCGCGCCCGGGTCGTCTGCATCGGGCCGGTCACGGCCGACACCGCGCGCGAGCTGGGGCTGCGCGTCGACGCCGTCGCCGAGGACTACTCGATCCCCGGGCTGGTGGATGCGATCGTCCACCTCGTACAGAGGAGCTGCCCGTGAGCGTGTCTGGCGCCGATGGCCTGTCGTTCCGCCGCTTTCGCCGGCTGCGCCGCACCGCGGGGCTGCGTCGGCTGGTGCGGGAGACGCACGTCTCGGTCGACGACTTCATCTACCCGCTGTTCGTCACCTTCGGCTCCGGGATGCGCCGCGAGATCTCGTCGATGCCCGGTGTAGCCCAGCTGAGCGTCGATCTGCTGCCGCGGACGATCGCCGAGCTGCGCCGGCTGGGGATCGGCGCCACCCTCCTCTTCGGCATTCCGGAGGAGAAAGACGAGCTGGCCAGCGGCGCCTACGCAGAGCACGGTGTCGTGCAGGAGGCGGTGCGCGCCATCAAGGCGGCCGACCCGGACTTCGTGGTGATCACCGACGTCTGCAACTGCGAGTACACCTCTCACGGCCACTGCGGCATCCTGGTCGACGGTGACGTGGCCAACGACCCGACGCTCGAGCTGCTGGCCCGCACCGCCGTTTCGCACGCCGCGGCCGGCGCCGACGTCGTGGCCCCGTCCGACATGATGGATGGACGCGTGCTGGCGATCCGCCGCGCGCTCGACGCGGCGGGCCACACCCAGACGCCGATCCTGTCGTACGCGGCCAAGTACGCCTCCGGCTTCTACGGGCCGTTCCGCGAGGCGGCCGAGTCGACGCCGCAGTTCGGCGACCGGCGCTCGCACCAGCTGGACCCCGGTAACCGGCGGGAGGCGCTGCTGGAGATCGAGGCCGACCTCGAGGAGGGCGCGGACGCGATCATCGTCAAGCCGGCGCTGCCCTACCTCGACGTGGTGGCTGGGGCGCGCGAGCGCTTCGACGTGCCGATCGGGGCCTATAACGTCAGCGGTGAGTACGCCATGGTCAAGGCCGCTGCCGAGCGGGGCTGGATCGACGAACGGCGGGTCGTGCTGGAGGCGCTGACCTCGATCAAGCGGGCCGGCGCCGACCTCATCATCACCTACCATGCGAAGGACGCCGCCCGCTGGCTGGCCGAGGAGGCGGGCTACGCGGTAGCCGACCTCGCGCTCCCGCGCGGGCGCTAACGACGCGCCGATCGCCGGGGACGGGCGACGGCGACGAGAGGGGACGTGGCGGAGATGATCTCGGGGAGCGGCCGGCTCTCACTCGACCTGACGCGCTCGGAGCGGGACTTCGACGAGGCCCGGCGCTACCTTCCCGGGGGCGTCGATAGCCCGGTGCGCGCCTTCCGGGCGGTGGGCGGCACGCCGCCGTTCATCGCGCGCGGCGCCGGCCCCCGGCTCTACGACGTCGATGGGAACGTTTACCTGGACTACGTCGGCTCCTGGGGACCGCTGGTCGTCGGTCACGCGCACCCACTCGTCGTCGAGCGGCTCCACGCCGCGGTCGAGGGAGGCACGAGCTACGGCGCGCCGACCGAGGGCGAGACCGAGCTCGCGCGCATGGTCGTCGAGTTGATGCCGTCGATCGAGATGCTGCGCTTCGTCAACTCCGGCACCGAGGCGACCATGTCGGCGATCCGGCTGGCGCGCGGCGCCACCGGACGCGATAAGATCGTCAAGTTCATTGGCTGCTATCACGGCCACGTCGACGCGCTGCTGGCGACCGCCGGCTCCGGTGTCTTGACGCTCGGCATCCCGAGCGGGCCCGGAGTGACGAGCGGCACGGCGGCCGACACGATCTCGCTGCCGTACAACGCGCTCGAGCCGGTGCGCGAGGTGTTCGCGCGGCTCGGCGAGCAGATCGCGGCGGTCATCGTCGAGCCGGTGGCCGGCAACATGGGCGTCATCCCGCCGGCCGCGGGCTACCTGGCCGGTCTGCGGGACATCACGACCCGTCACGGCGCCCTCCTGATCTTCGACGAGGTGATCACCGGCTTCAGGGTCGCGGCCGGCGGTGCACAGGAGCGCTATGGTGTGCTGCCGGACCTCACCTGCCTGGGCAAGATCATCGGCGGCGGACTGCCGGTCGGCGCCTACGGCGGGCGGCGTGACCTGATGGAGCAGATGGCCCCCGTCGGGCCGATCTACCAGGCCGGTACCCTGGCCGGCAACCCGCTGGCGATGGCCGCCGGCATCGCCACGCTGGAGGTGCTGCGGCAGCCCGGCAGCTACGAGCGCCTGGAGTTGCTCGGACGGCGCCTGGCCGATGGGCTCCTGGCGGCAGCCGGGGCGGCCGGCATTCCGGTGACGGTCAACCGGGTCGGCTCGATGCTCACCGGGTTCTTCACCGGTGAACCTGTGGCCGACTACGACACGGCCACCAGCGCCGACACCGGCCGCTACGCGCGCTACCACCGTGCCATGCTCGAGCGCGGGGTCTATCTGGCGCCGTCGCAGTTCGAGGCGGCGTTCGTCTCGCTGGCTCACACCGAGGCCGACCTGGACCGCACCGCCGAGGCCGCGGTCGAGGCGCTGCGGGTCGTCGCCGGATCGGAGTCGGCGGCGTGACGGCGACCAGGCGGCTTCGCACCCGGCGTGGCGGGCGCTCCCGGAGCGCGCGATGATCCCGCCGAATCTCTTTCTCCTCAGCGTCAACCACCGGACGGCGCCGCTCGTGGTCCGGGAGCGGCTGGCACTCGACGCGACGGAGCGCCGTGCCCTGGGCGAGGACCTGGCCGGGCTGGCGCTGGAGCTGGTGGCGCTGGTGACCTGCAACCGCACCGAGGTCTACGGGCTCGCCGGGGACCAGCGGACGCCGGAGCGCACGCTGGCGGTGCTCGCGGCCCACGCCGGCCTGGCCGCGCCGGAGCTCGATCGCTACGTCGAACGCCGCGTGGGGGAGGATGCCGCCCGCCATCTCTTCCGCGTTGCTGCCGGGCTCGACTCGATGGTCGTCGGCGAGCCGCAGATCCTCGGCCAGGTGCGCGACGCCGCGGCGGAGGCGCAGGCCGCCGGCTCGATGGGGCCGGTGCTGGGGCGGCTGTTCAACCTCGCCGTGGTCGCCGGCAAGCGCGCTCGAAATGAGACGAGCATCAGTCGCGGCGCGGGGTCGGTCAGCCAGGCCGCCGTCGCGCTCGCCGCGAGCCTCATCGGGGACCTGCCCCGGCGCCGGGCGCTGGTCGTGGGGCTGGGCGAAATGGGCCAGTTGGTGGCGCGGAACTTGGCTGCCCGCGGCGTCGCCGACCTGGCCGTCTGCAACCGGACCGAGGCCCGGGCGCGCGTCGTCGCCGAAGCCCTCGGCGGGCGGGTCGTGCGCTGGGAAGACCTGGACGCCGCGCTCGGTGTGGTGGACATCGCCGTCACCGCTACGAGCGCCCCGGGCGTGGTGCTCGATCGGGATCGCCTCGCCGGGATCATGGCGGCTCGCGGCGCGCGGCCGCTGCTGGTCATCGACATCGCCGTGCCGCGCGACGTCGACCCGACCGCCGTCGACCTCCCGGGAGTTCAGCTGCGCGACGTCGACGCGCTCCAGGCCATCCGCACCGAGGGGCTGCGAACCCGGGAAGAGGCCATCCCGACGGTCGACGTCATCGTGGACCAGCAGGTCGACGAGTTCGCGGCGTGGTGTCGGGCGCGGGCCGTGCTGCCGGTGATCCGCGGGCTGCGCGAGCGAGTCGAGGCCATTCGCGAGCAGGAGGTCGACAAGGCGCTGCGGCGCCTCGGCCACCTGGACGAGCGCGACCGGGAGGTCGTGCAGGCGCTCAGCCACGGGCTGGCCAACAAGTTCCTCCACCGGCCGGTCACGCGCCTGAAGGCGCCGGACGTCTCGGACGACTACGCCCGCGCGCTGGTCGAGCTCTTCGATCTCAAGCCCGACTGATCTCGCGCAGGTGCCTCGCCGGGTCCCGGTCCATCGCGCCCGACGGTGACTCGATGGTCGCGCCGAGGTCCGCAACGGCTCGGTCAGCCGCCTTTGAGCCGGCTTCGTCCCGCTGGCGCGGCGACTTCAACACCGCGCGGTGCCGGTTCGGCGAGCGGCCGAACCGGACGGGTTCAGCGCTTCTTCCGGTGCGTTCGAGCCCGCGGGGCGCGCGGGTTGGGGATGTCGCCGGCGGCGGTGCGCTGGCTCTGCGTGCTCTGAAGGCTGCGGGCGCCCGCGATGGTTCGGCCGTACCGGCTCGCGGTGACCGGCCGTGGCGCGGCGGCGCCGTCCAGGGAGGCGCGATAGCGTTCGAGGTTCTCAGGGACGTCGATCATCTCGTCGAGGACGACGACGCCCGCCAGGTGGTCCTGGGCGGTCTGCGACTGGCGATCGAAGAGCATCCAGATGCGTGCCCAGAAACCCGCGGCGAAGACCGCGAGCGCGCCGAAGCCGATGGCGCGGTTGAGGGTGGGATGGGCGCCGGCCGCGGGGTCGCTGAAGGCGGAATTGACCATCACGTAGAAGGCGAAGCCGAAGGCCAGCGCAAGGAGCGCGCGGATCAGCGCTCGCCCCACGCCGGGTGGCCGGCCGATGCGCGGATTGAGGACACGCATCCCGAGGATCCACATGCCGAAGGTGGCTCCGCGAGCGACGAGCACCGTGAAGTAGGTCACGATGCAAAAGGCGACGGCGGCCAGCCACAGGCCACCCAGCAGGTTGGTCGAGGCGAAGCCACCGTGCTGGTCGGTGTTCCAGACGTAGCTGGAGGCCACGCCCGTCAGGATGAATGGCACGAACCCGCAGATCATCCAGTCGATCACGCCGGCACCGAAGCGCTGGACGAAGCTGGCGTAGCGAGCCGCCCGACGACCGTCCGGCGTGCGGTACACACCACGGACGCGTCCCACCTCTCGAACGCGGGTTACCTCCCGCAGCCAGCCCGTCATCGGTCCGCTCCCCTGTCGGTCGTGGATCTGCCCGATAGAACCGCGCTTGAGGATAGCAGACCGGCCCGGACCCCGACCGATCCACGAGCACCGGCCGCCTGCGCTCGCCCGTCATCGACGGCCGCGCAACGCAGCGCTGGGCACGGCGGCGACTATCAGCCGGGTCTCAGCGAATGACCTCGAAGCGACGCCCGGCCAGGCGCTGCCGGCTGGCGGCGTCCAGCTCGTGTTCGCGCTCGGGCACCTCGAGCGCGGCGCCCTCGCCCGTCAGCTCGGTCGAGAGGTAGCGCAGGCCGTTGTCGGACAGCAGCGTGACGATCGTCCGCATCTCGGGATGCCGGTCCGCGACCTTGAGCGCCGCCACCACATTGCAGCCCGAGGAGATGCCGCAGAAGATCCCCTCCTCGCGCGCCAGCCGCCGCCCCATGGCGATGGCGTCGTCCGACGAGACGGTCACCACGCCGTCGACGCAGTCGAGATCGAGCACATCCGGGACGAACCCGTCGCCGATGCCCTCGATGCGGTGCGCGCCCCACTCGCCGCCGGAGAGGACCGGGCACTCCTCGGGCTCCACCACGTAGCAGCGGGCCGTCGACCCGACCGAGCGCAGGTAGCGGCTGATACCGGTGAGCGTGCCGCCGGTGCCGGCCGCCGAGACTACGGCGTCGAGCCGGCCACCGGTCTGCTCCCAGATCTCCGGCCCGGTCGTGCGCTCGTGGGCGGCGACGTTGTCGAGGTTGCTGAACTGCCGGACCTCCCAGTAGCGGCCGGGCTGGTCTGCCTTCAGTTCGGCAACCTTCTCGAGCACCAGGTCGACGTCGCTCTCGCCGCCGGGCGTCAGCACGAGCGCGGCTCCGTAGGCCTGAATCGTCTTCTGGCGCTCGACACTCATGCCGGCCGGCATCACGATGACCACCGGGTAGCCGAGCGCGGCGCCGGTCATGGCGGTGGCGATGCCCGTGTTGCCGGTGGTGCCCTCGATGATCGTCATGCCGGGTCGCAGCTGGCCGCGCTCCTCGGCGGCGCGCGCCATGGCCGGCAGGATCCGGTCCTTGACGCTGCCGGAGGGGTTGAGCATCTCGAGCTTCGCCAGGATCGCGGTCGACCGCCCGTCGACGACCCGCCGCAGTCGCACCAGCGGCGTGCGGCCCGAGACGTCGAGCACGCTCTCGTACGGGTGGCGGTTGCGCTCCCAGTCGACCGGCATCGCTCGTAATCCTTCCCGGCAGCGTTGCTCGACGCGGTCCTGCAGCGGGCCGCTACATCGACCGGCCGCGGGCGGCGACCGGCCACACTGCCTCGACGGTGTCGCCACGCACCACGACGTAGTCGTCGTGCAGGTTGACCGTGGTGCAAACGTGGCCGGGCAAGAAGCGCACCCGGTCGCCGGGGCGCAGGTCGCGGCCCTCGCCGCTCAGGCGCAGCTTGGCGTGCTCCTCGGACAGGCTCAGCACCTCGACGCCGTCGATGCCGTGCGCGGCCGGCAGCCCGTGCTCCGGTGTCGCCGTCTTCAGGCCGATGTCGGCGACCCCACGGTCCAGGCCGGGACGGCTGACGATCGTGGACCAGAGGAAGATGGCCGGCTCGAAGCTGGTGCCCACGCCCTCGACCTTGCGGTACCAGGCGTCCATGAACACGTAGGACCCGGCCTGGATCTCGTCGAACCCCTCGATCGTGCTGGTGATGTCGAAGGTCCCGCTGCCCCCGCCGCTCACCGCCGTGACCGGAATGCCGGCCGCCTCGATCATGCGCCGGGTCTCGATCAGGGGTGCCATGGCCGCGCGCACCCGCCGCTCGCGCTCGGCCCGCTCCGGGATCCCGACCAGGTGCCCCTCGTACCCCTGCAGGCCAAAGAAGCGCAGGCCGGGCAGGGAGCTCACGCGCTGCGCCAGCTCGACGGCCGGCGTCCCCGGCTCGACCCCGCAGCGGTCCATGCCGACGTTCACCTCGACCAGCACCCGCACCGTCGATCCGGCGGCGAGCGCCGCCTCGGAGATCTGCGTCGCGTTGTCGACGTCGTCCACGGCCACCGCCACGTCGGCGTGCCGGGCCAGCCCGACCAGCCGCGCGATCTTCTGGCGGCCGACGATCTGGTTCGCGATCAGGATGTCCCGGATCCCGCCGGCCGCCAGCGCCTCGGCCTCCCCCAGTTTGGCGCAGGTGATCCCGACCGCGCCGGCCGCGAGCTGCTTGTGGGCGATGACCGGCGACTTGTGCGTCTTGGCGTGCGGGCGCAGCCCTGCCGGCCTGTCTGCCATGAAGGCACCCATCGCGGCTATGTTGCGCTCCATGGCGTCCGCGTCGATGACGAGTGCCGGCGTGTCGACCTCCGCCAGCGGCCTGCCGATGATCTCGCTGCCGTGCATCTCCCGGACCTTTCCCGCGTGCCGCGAACGACCTCGACCGTGGATGGCCGGGCGATTGTAGCAGCTTCGTCCCCGCGATCAGGCCAGGGCGGCCGGTGCGATCGCTTGTGCGCCACCCACAAATGCCGGGGGCGAGATTCGGGCACGGCGCCGATGCATCTCGATCCGTGCTGGTCCATGCTCTGGGAGACAGGCATCCAGAACATCAGGAGGTGAGATCGATGCATCCCAACGGGACGTGTCCGGTGTGCGGTGCGGAGCTGCGGGCGGACCGCGCGCCGGAGACCCTCTCCAGCCGTGAGGAGCCGGCGACGGACGGTGCGATGCGCCTGGCGAGCTTTCTCAACGGCACACCGTGGCGCGACGAGCTGCGAACGGATCCGCCGCCTGGCCACGCGGGTCCCGACCTCAGCTGGCTGAAGTGGTGACGGCGCGCGGTCCCGCGCGCGATTGACACTCCCACCGGCACTCCCTAGCATCGACACGCCCCGGCGTCCTGAACCGCTCAGGGTAGGTGGATCATCGCCTGGGGTGCAGAGGGTGGGAGTCGCGTGAGGCCGCTCCGATCGGCCGCGTTTCGCTGGCTGTGGTGCTCGAGCGGGCTGTGCACCGGTGCGCAGTTGATGGAGCGCACCACCACGGCCTGGCTGGTGCTGCAGCTCGGCGGCGGCGCGCTTGCGGTCGGGCTGGTCTTCGCCGCGCGCTCGGTCTCGGGGCTCCTGTTCGGCCTCGCGGCCGGTACGGTGGCCGACCGGGTCGATCGGCGGCGGCAGCTCCTGACGGTCGCGCTGGCCTCCAGTGCCGTGATGGCCTTTGCCGGCTGGCTCAGTGGAACCGGCGAGATCCACGTGTGGCAGGTGATCGCGATCGCCTTCACGCTTGGCTGCCTGCAGACGGCGGACTCCCCGGCGCGCCAGGCGCTCATCATCGACGTCACGTCCCGCACGGCCGCGCCGAACGCGATGACCCTCAACGCCCTGGCCTCGCGTGGCTTCGGCGCCGTCGGCGCGCTGGGCGCGGGCCTGCTGATCCCGTGGATCGGCGTCTCACATGCCTACCTCGCGATCGCCGCGGTCTACGCCCTCGAGGCGGTGCCGGTGCTCCGCCTGCGGCTGAGGCCCCGGCCGCGCGCCGCGGTCGCGCATCCGGCGTTCGGCCTGGCGCTGCGCGACGCGGCGCGGCTCATCCTCGGTGAGCCCAGGGTGCGCGTGCTCGCGGTCTCCGGCATCGCCTGCGAGGTCTTCGCCTTCTCGCACTCGAGCGCGTTGCCGATCTTCGCGCGCGACGTGCTCCGGGCCGGACCGACCGGGCTCGGCACGCTCAACGGCGCCCTGTCGGTGGGCGGGACCGTCTCACTGCTGCTCCTGCTGGCGTTGGCGGAGCGCGTCCCGCGTGAGCAGTTGCTCGGGGCGATCTTCGTGGTGTACGGCGCCTCGCTGATGGTGCTGTCCACGACGCGCAGCGTCGCGCTGGCGGCCGCGGTGCTGGTGATGACCGGGATCTGCGCCGCCGCCTTCGACCTGCTGCAGCAGACCCTGCTCCAGCTCGCGGTACCCGACGAGCAGCGGGGACGCGCGGCGGGGATCTGGGTGCTCGGGGTAGGTTCGGCACCCGCCGGCTACCTCGAGACGGGTGCGCTGATCGGCGCCCTCGGGGCTCCGGGCGCGCTGGTCGTCAACGGCGTGATGACCGTGCTATCCGCGTCGCTGCTGCTGGTGCACTCGCCGCGCTATCGCTGGCGGCTGAGGGCGCGCTCGAGTTGAGGTTAGGCAAGCACCTCCGACCGCGGCGGAGTGAGGAGGGACTGCACGGATTGGCGTAACCGCAGGGAAATGGTATCGGGCGGGGAATTCCCGCCCGAGATTGGTCGTGCTCGGGTTGAGAAGGGGGCGTCCGTGGCTAGCGCAGCACGCTCTCCACATGGTCGCTCATCATCTCGACCATCAGCGCCTTGTGCAGGTGCAGCCGGTTCTCGGCCTGGTCGAAGATCACCGAGGAGGGGCCGTCGGCCACCTGAGCCGAAACCTCCTGGTCGCGGTACATCGGCAGGCAGTGCATGAAGACCGCGTCGGGGTGGGCGTACTCCATCAGCCCGTCGTTGACCTGGAAAGGCTCGAGCGCCTGAAGCTGCACCGGGCTCAGCGTCTGCCCCATGCTGACCCAGACGTCGGTGTAGACCGCGTCGGCGCCGTAGACGCCCTCGCGCGGATCGTCGACGACCGTGATCGAGGCGCCGGTCATGACGCCGATCGCCATGGCGCGTTGGATAATCGTGGGGTTCGGCTGGCATGAATCCGGGGTGGCGATGCAAACGTCGAGCCCGACGAGCGCGCCCGCCAGGGTCAGCGAGTGCGCCATGTTGTTGGCGCAGCCCACGTAGGTCAGCTTGTGTCCGCGCCAGCCGCCGAGCTGCTCCTTAACGGTCAGCATGTCGGCCAACCCCTGCGTCGGGTGCGCCAGGTCGGACAGCCCGTTGATGACCGGCGCGGTGGACGACTTGGCCAGCGCGACCACGTCCTCGTGCTTGAAGACGCGCGCCATGATCCCGTCGACGTAGCGCGACAGAACTGCCCCGGTGTCGCCCACGGACTCGCCGCGGCCGAGTTGCAGGTCGTTCTTGGACAGGTAGAGCGCGTGGCCGCCGAGCTGGGCCATTCCCGCCTCGAAGGCGACGCGTGTGCGGGTCGAATTCTTCTCGAAGATCATCGCCAGGGTCTTGCCCCGCAGGAGATGGTCGTGCAGCTCACCTGCCGCGCGCTGCGCCTTGAGCTCGGCGGCGCGCTCGATGAGCTTGACGGCCTGGTGGGGGCTCAGATCGTCGTCGGTGAGGAGGTCGAACTTGGCGGACTTGGCGGTACGGGTCTGCATCTGCATCGTCCATCCCTTTCAAAGCAACAGGCCGGAATCCGGTGCTCACGCCTGAGCATCGCGAAGCGCTGCCTGCGCCTGAATCGGACGGCCGTCGTTGACAACCCGACACCCCTTCATAGCAGCTGCGGCGACACACCAACGCTCTCGTGCGCTGCTACACGCGAGCACCGAAACAATGCACCATCGCGCGGCCCGTGTCAAGAGCGTTTTTCGGCCGCGCCGGTCCAGGAATCCCGGGGCGCCGGCCGCGTCGAGTATAGTGTCGCCGGTGAGCTTCCACCGTGGGCCACCCTGGACGCCGGGGAAGGCGAAGAAGGGCGTAGCGGTCGTGACCGAGAGTGAGCTGCATCGAGATCTGCGCCGGGCGGTGCGCGAGCTGTGCGGGCGCTACCCCAACGAGTATTGGCGCAGGCTGGACGAGGTGCGCGGCTATCCCGAAGAGTTCGTCCGGGCGATGACGAAGGCGAGCTTCCTGTCGGCGCTGATCCCGGAGGAGTACGGTGGGCTGGGCTTCGGCGTCACCGAGGCCTCCATCATCCTGGAGGAGGTCAACCGCTCCGGCGGCAACGCCGGCGCCTGTCACGCCCAGATGTACACCATGGGCACCCTGCTGCGGCACGGCTCCGAGGCGCAGAAGCGGGAGTACCTGCCGACGATCGCCAGCGGTGAGCTGCGCCTGCAGGCGTTCGGCGTCACCGAGCCAGACGCCGGCACCGACACGACGAAGATCAAGACGACCGCCGTGCGCCACGGCGACCGCTATGTGGTCAACGGCCAGAAGGTCTTCATCTCGCGCGTACCCCACTCCGACCTGATGATCCTGCTCGCCAGGACGACCCCGCGCGACCAGGTCGCGCGCCGCTCCGACGGGCTGTCGGTCTTGCTGGTCGACCTGCGCGACGCCGTCGGCCACGGGCTCGAGGTGCGGCCGATCCGCGCCATGATGAACCATGACACCAATGCCCTGTTCTTCGACAATCTGGAGGTGCCGGCCGGGAACCTGATCGGCGAGGAGGGGCGCGGCTTCCGCTACATCCTCGACGGCATGAACGCCGAGCGCATCCTGATCGCGGCCGAGTGCATCGGCGACGGCGACTGGTTCATCGACCGATCCACGGGCTATGCCAAGGAGCGCGTGATCTTCGATCGCCCAATCGGGCAGAACCAGGGTGTCCAGTTCCCGATCGCCCAGGCCTACATCCACCTCCGCTCGGCCGACCTGATGCGCTTCAAGGCGGCGGAGATGTTCGACGCCGCGGAGCCCTGCGGCGCGGAGGCCAACATGGCCAAGCTGCTGGCCGCGGACGCCTCGTGGGAGGCGGCCAACGTCGCGGTTCAGACGCATGGCGGCTACGGCTTCGCCTCCGAATACGACGTCGAGCGCAAGTTCCGTGAGACGCGGCTCTACCAGGTGGCGCCTATCTCGACCAACCTGATCCTCTCCTACGTCGGCGAGCACGTGCTCGGCCTGCCGAGGTCGTTCTGATGCTGCCGCTGGAAGGGATCACCGTCGTCGCCCTGGAGCAGGCAGTCGCCGCGCCGTTCGCGACCCGCCAGCTCGCGGACCTGGGCGCCCGGGTCATCAAAATCGAGCGGCCGGGGAGCGGGGACTTTGCCCGCGGTTACGACCGCGCCGTCAACGGCATCGCGTCCTTCCACGTCTGGCTCAACCGCTCCAAGGAGTCGCTCACGCTCAACGTCAAGCACCCGGAGGGGGTCCAGATTCTCGACAGCCTCTTGGCGCGGGCAGACGTCTTCGTCCACAACCTGGCTCCGGGGGCGATCGGCCGCCTCGGGTTCGGCGCGCCGGTCATTCGCGAGCGCTTCCCGCGGCTGATCACCTGCGAGATCTCGGGCTACGGTTCGAGCGGCCCCTATCGCGACAAGAAGGCCTACGACCTGCTCATCCAGTGCGAGACCGGCCTGGTCTCGGTCACGGGTACCCCGGAGACGCCGTCCAAGGCCGGCATCTCGGCCGCCGACATCTCGGCCGGCATGTACGCCTTCTCCGGTATTCTGACCGCGCTCTACCGGCGCGAGCGGACCGGCGAGGGCGCGACGCTCGAGGTGTCGCTCTTCGAGAGCCTGGGCGAGTGGATGAGCCATCCGGCCTACATCACCGCCTACACCGGCCGCCAGCCGCCGCGGGCCGGCGCCAGCCATGCCAGCATCGCGCCCTACGGCCCGTTCGCGACCGGCGATGGCGCCACGGTCAACCTCGGGGTGCAGAACGAGCGCGAATGGGTGCGCTTCTGCGCGGTCGTGCTGCGGCGGCCGGAGGTCGCGGACGACCCCCGCTTTGGCTCGCCGGGCGACCGCATGGCTCACCGCGCGGCACTGGACGCCGTCATCGAGGACGTCTTCACGACGCTGTCCGCGGAGGAGGTCGTCGACCGATTGGAGGAGGCCCAGATCGCCAACGCCCGCATGCGCTCGGTACAGGAGTTCATCGACCACCCGCAGCTGGCGGCGCGGGGCCGCTGGCGCGAGGTCGACTCGCCGGTCGGCCCGGTCCGCGCGCTGCTGCCGCCGGTGGTCATGGACGGCGTCGACTACGCGATGGGCCCGATCCCGGACCTCGGCGAGCAGACCGAGCGGATCCTGGGCGAGTTCGGCTACGACGCCGCGCGGGTGGCCGCGCTCCGCGACGGCGGCGCGATCTAGTCGAGCCGCCCGCTCGTTCGACCCATACCGCATCGCTCGCAACCATCGTCCGGAACTCAGCCTCTCCAGTGGGCTTCGTTGCGTCAGCCCGGCGACTT